>Ga0247611_10000269_pt1 | contig 107511 bp, 80 predicted proteins | sample 177DNAGHGhighgp2_FD_192422 | JGI IMG/M metagenome (GOLD analysis project Ga0247611, IMG submission 192422) | Sheep rumen microbial communities from Palmerston North, Manawatu-Wanganui, New Zealand - 1770 DNA GHGhigh gp2 | ecosystem: Host-associated > Mammals > Digestive system > Stomach >... | reverse complement strand
AGTATCAGGACAACGAGCACTGTGTCAACCTGTTAAACTACATCACATGGGAGAACAACAAGGAGCACTACAAGGTACTGCAGGAGTATGTGAAACGATTCCCTGATTCGCCTTTTGCCACCGATGTAAAAAACCGCATCATTCAACTTGAGGCCCAAAACGTGCATCTGGTTTATCCCCAGGTGAGATCCTCGCGTGACAACATCACTGTAACCGCCAACGTTAAGAATGTCAATTCGTTCATCATCGAGGTGTATCGTGTTCCCGATGAGATACTCAAGAATAATCAGTATCGCTACAATAAGAGCCAGTTACAACTCATCTCGCGGCATCCCGTGACAGTGCAGGGCAACATTCCGTTCAATGCCGACAAAGTGGAGACCATATTACCTCCTCTGCCCTATGGTGCCTATGTCATCTTGCCTGAAATTGAGCGTGGCCTCGACAAATCGGCAGTGCCCGACATCAACAGAAACTCTATCCTACATGTCACCGACATCAGTTTGTTCACAATCTCGCGCAATGACCACAAGGATCTTGTCGCTTCCGTGGACATCAACACTGGCAAGCCACAGTCGTTTGTAGCCATCAAGGATGAGAAAGACCAAACATGGGGAATCACAGGCGACAGCGGCATAATCGCAGTCCCCGACTTCAAGGACGACAAGCATTCCCGTTCCAGCCATCAACTGACCGGTGTCAAGGGCGATGACCATTACGCTAATCCAGTCAATTACTCGACCATCCACGAACGCGACAACACGAGCAACACAGCCATCGTCTATACCGACCTGGGCGTCTACCGCCCGGGCGAGACCGTGCAGTGGGCTGCCATCGTCTATAGCGAGAGCCAGAAGGGCCGCCAGGCGCTGGCCGGAAAGACGGTGGATGTGCTTTTCAATGACAGCAACAACGAGCCCATCGACACGTTGTCGCTGACTACCGACGAGTTTGGACGCATCGAGGGTTCGTTCCTCGTGCCCAAGGACCGCATGAACGGCCGTTTCTGGATCGATGTCATCGAGACCCGCGCCAAGGGTGCAAACCACTTCTATGATCACCTGGCCAATAAGGCCGTCAATGTGAGCGAGTACAAGACACCGACGTTTGAGGTCACCTTCCCCGACGCGCGGCACAACTACGTCGCCGGCCAGCCCGTCAAGGTCACCGGCAAGGTAATGACCTATAGCGGCCTGCCCGTCCAGAACACCGAGGTAGGCCTGTCACTCATACAGAACGAATGGAGCTGGTGGTGGTGGAGGATGAACTATGACAATGGGGAGCACCTGCAAGACACGACCGTCGTCACCGACGAGCAGGGCAATTTCACCATCGAGTTTGCCCCCGACCTGTTTGAGGAAAATGATGACTACCGTCCCGGCAAGCGCTGCTGGGCACACTACAACTACCAGGTCATGGCCACCGTGACGACCGATGCCGGTGAGACCCACGAGGAGAGCATCTCCTTTATCGTGGGCACACGCCGCGGCATCGAGTTGGGCAGCGAGAACAACGGCATCTACTTGAACGACAAGCCCATCAAACTGCCGCTCAAGTACAACACCACCGACGAGGAGCACCCCAACACCTACTGCACCTGGGAGGTCACACCGATTGATGGCAAAGTACCCGTCCTGACCGGAAATCTGGACACCGCCGACCCGACCATCGACTTGACCAGCCTGCCCTCAGGCCAGTATAAGCTGAAAGTCCACATCCTTGATGCCGAGGAGGACGAGGAAGACGTGGATGCCGAGAGCGTCATCACCCTCTACCGCAAGAGCGACAAGCAAGCGCCCGTCAAGGACTGCCCATTGTGGCTCACGCCGCTGGAGCAGACCGTGGACAAGAAAAACACGGGCCACATCACCGTGGGCGTATCCACCCCCAAGGCCTATATATACTATGTGGCAAGCACATGTGACAATGTCATCGCCCAGGGCTGGATCACCTATGACAAGGGTATGCACGACTTCACCATCCAGTTGCCCAAGGAAGCCGGCAAGGACGTGACCATCACGTTCATCACCTACTACGCCACCAAACGGTGGGTCGAGAATGTCACCTTGCAGAACCCTTATAAAGCCGAGGCAGTAAAAGTCACCGCCACGTCATTCCGCGACAAGCTCGTGCCAGGCGACATGGAGCAGTGGACATTCAGCATCACCGACCAGAACGGCAAGCCCGCGCGCGCTGCAATGATACTCGACATGTTTGACAAGGCCATCGCCAGCATCCAGAGCAACGAATGGCCCTTTGCCAACTGGAGTCCCCGCTTTAACGCATTTAGTTTCAACGGCACCGCTCTGGGTGGCTCACAATCCTCTTGGGCATCATGGATGGACAAGATGCTTGACTATAACGGTGAAGCCAGCGTGCTACTACCATGGTTATATACCTATTATCAAGGCTTCTTTGAATACGGCTATGGACGTAGTCGCGTGATGAAAAGCATGCAGTTGAATGCCGCGAGACCAGAGGAGGAAGCGGCGATGTCAATCAGTCTAGAAGAAAGCGATGCAACCCTTGATGAGGTTATGGTTGTGGCCTACGGAACAGCCAAGAGGAGCACCTACACCGGCAATGCGGACAAGAGAATCGTCACTGATGTCAGCAGAGGCCTTGAGGGTCGGGCTGCCGGCATCCAAGCACAGGCCGTCAACGAGACGAACCTCAATCAAGTGACCGTGCGCGTGAGTGACGTCAAGACCGCCCTGTGGATGCCGATGCTCACCAGCGATGACAAGGGCAACGCCCAAGTGGAGTTTGAGGTGCCCAATTTCAACACGACTTGGATTACCCAAGCTGTGGCATGGGACAAGAAGATGGTCGGCTCCACGTGGATGGCCGAGGTATTGACCCAGAAGCCGCTGATGGTGCGCTCTAACATGCCGCGCTTCCTGCGCCAGGGCGACAAGGCCACGCTGGCCGCAATGGTGCAGAACGCTACCGACGAGGCCACCGCGTGTGATGCCGTGATCGAGCTGTTCGACCCCCGCACCAACGACGTGTTTGCCACCCGCAATTTCAACTTGCAGCTCGACCCCAATGGCAGCCAGGCAGTAACCATCGACTGGCAGGTGCCCGACACTATCGCCTTTGTGGGCTTCCGCATCAAGGCCGCTAATAGCACTTTTGGTGACGGTGAGCAGGTGATGGTGCCCGTGCTGACGACCATCTCGCCCGTTATCGAGACCCAGCCATTCTATGTCGAGGCAGGGCAGGGGCACTTCGAGCAGCCGTTGCCCCAGTTCCCCAAGGATGCCCGCGTGACGCTGGAATACTGCGACAATCCTGTGTGGTACTGCGTGCTGGCACTGCCCACCATCTGGGATGACAACTACAACGTCGCCACCAGCGCGGCTCACAGCCTGTTTGCCCTGCAAGTAGCCCAGGGTGTCGCCAAGTCACAGCCCCAAATCAAGGAGGCTATCGACTACTGGAAACAGCACAATGAGGACAGCACCCTCGTGTCGATGCTCCAGAAGAACCAAGACCTCAAGATCGGCACCCTGCTGGCATCGCCGTGGGTGCGTGACGCCGATCGCCAGACGTTGAGGATGTCAAGGCTGAACGAACTGTTTGATGAGGCCTTGATGGCCAAGGAATATGAGAAAATCATCACCGCGTTGCAGAACCTGCAGATGGGCGATGGCGGCTTCACTTGGTTCCGCCACCCGTACTGCCAGTCTAATGCCTGGACCACAGGTGCCGTGTTGGAGCTCATCGGCGAGACCAAGCACCTGGGTTATCTGCCCGATGATAGCCGCCTAACCTCAATGATTAACCGGGCTTTGAACTACTATGACAGCGAAACCGTGCGTCTGTATAACGAAGCTAAAAAGTACAGCAAGGAGCCAGAAGGCCAGTTTACCGACTATGCCTACATCCGTACGCTCTTCCCCGAGGTGAAGCAGACCACGTCGAGCGCCAACTTACTGAAGATGGTGCTCAAATACATGGACAAGAAGTGGGGTAGAGGAATCTCCCTCAAGGAGAAGGCCTTTTATGCCATGACGCTCAACCGCAACGGCTACCAGAAGACCGCCCGCAACATCATCGAGAGCATCCGCCAGTTTGCCATCGTAAAGCCCGAGTTGGGCATGTACTGGGACAACCTGCAGACGGGCTACGGCTGGTGGGAATTTGACAAGGTGGTCTACACCAGCACCATCCTGCAGGCCATGAACGAGGTGGATCCTCGTCAGCAGGAGATTGACCTGGTGCGCAAGTGGATGCTGCTCATGAAGCAGAGTAACGACTGGGGCACCCGCAGCCTCGCGGCCGATGCCGTCTTCAGCATCCTGAGCACCGGTAGCCAGTGGCTGGAGCGTGCCGCCAATCCCACCATCACTGTGGCTGGCCAGCCCATCGCCCTCGACAAGATGGCGCAATATGTGGGCTACTTCCGCACCACGCTGCCTGCCACCACGACAGGTAACGTCGTCATCGACCGTACGGGCAGCGGCCCCGCCTGGGGTGCCGTTTACAGCCAGTTCAAGGCTCCGATGACCCAGATCAATGAAGTTGCCATCCAGGAGATGTCGATCAGCAAGGAGTATTATGTGTATGCCGCTGACGGCTCACTGCACAGCGCCACTTCTTTCAAGGTGGGCGATAAGGTTAAGGTGCGCGTCATCATCAAGACCAACAAGGACATGGACTTTGTGACCATGACCGACGAACGTGCTGCCTGCTTTGAGCCGGTGGATCAGCTCTCGGGCTACCGCAACGAGGACAACACCTGGTTCTACCAGGAGACCAAGGATACTCAGACCAATGTGTTCATCAACAGCCTGAGCAAGGGCACGCACATCATTGGCTATGACGTGTGGGTGACCAATCCTGGCGAGTTCACTTCGGGCATTGCAACAATCCAGTGCCAATATGCACCCCAGTTGAGTGCCCACAGCGCTGGCAAGACCATCACCATCACCGACAAGTAAGGCGACATAGCCGTCCAAAACCAACCAGCCCAAGTCTAACAAAATTTCCAGATTTGGGCTTTTGTATTGGATTTTACTAGCAATAATTGTATTTGTATTTTTATATTACTGAAAATCAACTTGATGTGAATTTTAAAGGGCGTTTTTTGACAAGTTTTTGGTCAAAAAAACAACAATTTCTACAAATGTTTTATTGTTTTTTTCTAATACAAATCATGGGGTGGGTGTACTTTTGTGCCGTAAAAATGAATGACAGATATTCCCAAATGTCATATCAGGATAATAAATGTGCTGATTGATATTTGATGATTGTATAGAAAAGACGGAAATGAAAATCTTTTGATGGTAGTTAATGTTGATTAAATGATTATTTAAGCCCAACCTTAGATCTAGTCCGATTTTAAAACGCAAGCAATTTATAAGCAAAAACATGAGAATTAACGGCGACTGCGAGAGCAGCTAGCCGTTTTTTTTCGTGGGGAATAATGGGGAGTGATATGGAGTGATGGGGTTTTATGGTATGGGGTGGGTGGTCGCTCGTGCCGCATCTGGTCGTCCAACTCAATTTTTATGCTGTGTTTTTTGAGTTTTAATCATTTTTACGCGTATGGTTTTGGGCAGGTGGGAAAAAGTGAGTAACTTTGCACGTTTTAAGAGGTAGTGATGGTCAAGAAGAATCTACTTGAAGATATCATTAGGGAGGATTTGGCCGAGATTTGGTCAATCCTGAGCAGCGAGGAGAAGCATCTCATCGCTGAGAACTTCGTCTTGCATAACTTCCGCAAGAACCAAATTATCTATGCCGAGAAAGATGAGCCGCAATTCCTGTGGTGCCTGATCAAGGGCAAAGTCAAGCGGTTTAAAAACGGCATTGGCGGCAAGCAGCAGATCCTGCGCCTGTACCGTCCCATCCAGTACTTTGGTTATCGTGCTTGGTTTGCCGGGGAGCCATACGTCGCCAGCACGATGGCGATTGAGCCGTCACAGGTAGGGTCTATCCCCATGGACGTGGTGAAACAGCTCATCGACGGCAATATGAAACTTGCGTGGTTCTTCCTGCATGAGCTGTCCAAGCACCTGGGTGGCAGTGAGTCCAAGGTGGTGACCTTGACCCAGAAACACATCCGCGGCCGCTTGGCCGAGGCTTTGTGCATGCTCGTGGACAATTACGGATTTGAGGACGATGGCAGGACGTTGAAAATCTACATGGCGCGCGAGGACCTGGCCAACCTGTCGAACATGACAACAGCCAACGCCATCCGCACCCTCTCGACCTTTGCCCAGGAACGTATCATCACTGTTGACGGGCGCCGCATCCGCATTGTTGACGAGCCCACATTACGCAACATCAGCCGCTTTGGATAATCATGCTCATCGCCCAACAAAAACGCAAGGAAAACATCGCCGAGTATCTGCTTTACCTATGGCAGGTTGAGGACCTGCTGCGCGCTTGCCACCTGGATATCGACATGGTGGACAAGACCGTTATTTCTCGCTATGAGGTGGATGATGCCACGCGGCATGAGATACGTGAATGGTATGAGTCGCTCATCAAGATGATGGAGCTGGAGAACGTGCGTGAAAAGGGGCACATCCGCGTGTGCCACAACGTGCTCATTCGCTTGAGTGACTTGCACCAGCAACTGCTAGCTGACCAGAACCGTTTTCCGGACTATCACGCTGATTACTATCGCACTCTGCCTTTTATCGTGCAGTTGCGCGCCACCTTGCCCGAGGACCAGCGTCCCAGCGAGCTGGAGACCTGCTTTAACGCCCTCTATGGGGTGATGTTGCTCCACTTGCAAGGCAAGGAAATTACCCAAGATACTGCTGCCGCTATCAGTCAGATTTCACACTTCATCGGCCTGCTTGCCGCCTATTACAAGCGTGACGAGGAGAAACCCTTGTTTGGAAACGAGGTTGAGTAGGAGTTAGGAGATATAATGATATTACTTTGAATTAATGAAGATAACAAACATACTCATCACTGGCGCTAATGGCCAACTGGGTCACGAGATGCGCAATGTGCTGGCAGGAGACCAGCGTTTTCATGCCCTGTTCACTGATGTGGCGGGCGAGGATATCACGATGCTGGATATCACTGACGAAGCCGCTGTTGAACAAGCCGTGGCCGATAACGACATTCACATCATTGTCAACTGTGCCGCCTATACCGCCGTTGACGCTGCCGAGGACAACGAGCCGCTGGCTGCACGCCTCAACGCCGAGGCTGTTGGCATCATGGCTCGGGTTGCCAAACGTCATGGTGCCCGCATGGTCCATGTCTCGACCGACTATGTGTTTGACGGCAAGGGTTGTATCCCTTACACCGAGGACATGCCCACTAATCCCCAGTCGGCATACGGCCGCACAAAGCTAGATGGTGAACAGCAAATGCTCGATACACTGGGCAGTGATGCCGTCATCCTGCGCACCGCATGGCTCTACTCGCCCTATGGCAAGAACTTCGTCAAGACGATGCTCTCGCTGGGCAAGGACAAACCCGCGCTGAAGGTCGTGTTTGACCAAGTGGGCACTCCCACTTGTGCCCGTGACCTCGCTGCTGCCATCGTCACGGTGATGAGCGCCCCGCAATGGCAGGGTGGTGTGTATCACTTCAGTAACGAGGGTGTTATCTCGTGGTATGACTTCACGCTGGCCATCCACAGGCTGGCAGGCATCACCACCTGTGACGTGCAGCCCTGCCACAGCGACGAGTTCCCCGCCAAGGCCCATCGGCCCAGCTACAGCGTGCTGGACAAGACGAAATTCAAGACCACCTTTGGCGTGAAGGTCCCCTACTGGCTCGACAGCCTCGAGGCTACAATCAAACAACTACTAACTGTTAACTCTTAACTATTCACAAGAATAATGTCACTGACAACCGAAATCACCCGCCGACGCACATTTGCCATCATCTCTCACCCGGATGCCGGTAAGACGACGCTCACCGAGAAGCTGTTGCTCTTTGGTGGTGCAATCCATGTCGCCGGAGCGGTGAAATCCAATAAGATTAAGAAGACTGCCACCAGCGACTGGATGGAGATTGAGAAGCAGCGCGGCATCTCGGTCGCCACATCGGTCATGGGGTTTAACTATGGCGATTACAAGATCAACATCCTTGACACCCCTGGCCACCAGGACTTTGCCGAGGACACCTATCGAACCCTTACCGCTGTCGATAGCGTTATCATCGTGGTCGATGTCGCTAAGGGCGTTGAGACCCAGACACGCAAGTTGATGGAAGTGTGCCGCATGCGCAACACGCCGGTTATCATCTTTGTTAACAAGCTCGATCGTGAGGGTCGTGACCCATTTGACATCCTCGACGAACTGGAGCAGGAGTTGAAAATTGACGTTCGCCCCCTGAGTTGGCCCATCAACATCGGTGCCCATTTCAAGGGTGTGTATAACATCTATGAGCACAACATCAGTCTGTTCAAGCCCGACAAACAGCACGTGACCGACCGCGTGGATATCAACGACATCAACGACCCCGCCATTGACAAGGCCGTGGGCGCTGCCGATGCCGAGAAACTGCGTGCCGACATTGAACTCATTGATGGTGTATATCCCGAATTCAACACACTGGACTACCTTGACGCAAAGGTGGCGCCCGTGTTCTTTGGGTCGGCGCTGAACACCTTTGGCGTGAAGGAGCTGCTGGACTGCTTTGTACGCATCGCCCCGTCGCCCCGTCCCGTGACCGCTATCGAGCGCACGGTGGAGCCCGGCGAGGACAAGTTCACGGGCTTTGTATTTAAGATCCACGCCAACATGGATCCCAACCACCGCAGCTGCATCGCCTTTGTCAAGGTGTGTTCGGGCGTGTTCCAGCGTAATGGCAACTACAAGCACGTGCGTAGCGGCAAGAGCTACCGCTTTAGCGCCCCGACAGCGTTCATGGCGCAGAAGAAGGAAATCATCGACGAGGTCTATCCCGGTGACATCGTGGGCTTACCCGACAACGGCATTTTCAAGATTGGCGATACCCTTACCGAGGGTGAAGAACTCCACTTCCGCGGCTTGCCCAGTTTCTCGCCCGAGATGTTCAAGTACATCGAGAATAGTGACCCGATGAAGACCAAACAGCTCAATAAGGGTCTGGAGCAGTTGATGGACGAGGGCGTGGCCCAGATGTTCATCAACCAGTTCAACAACCGCAAGATCATCGGCACCGTGGGCCAACTGCAGTTTGAGGTCATCCAGTACCGCCTGCTGCACGAGTATGGCGCCCAGTGCCGCTGGGAACCTATCCACCTATACAAGGCCTGCTGGATCGAGAGTGACGATGAGGACGCCCTGGACGCCTTCAAGAAGCGTAAGCACCAGTTCATGGCGGTTGACCTTGAAGGTCGAGACGTGTTCCTGGCCGACAGCAACTATGTGCTGCAGATGGCACAGCAGGATTTCCCGAAGATTACCTTCCACTTCACCAGTGAATTCTAATATCATTTACATTAAAAGAAGACAGCAATGGAAAGATTGAAAAGATTATACGAGCAATATGTGGGCAGCGAACCCACCGAGATCGTGCTCATGGACAAGGCCGGCTCCAACCGCCAGTACTATCGCCTGAATGGCGAGCGCACCATCGTGGGTGTGGTCGGCGAGTCACGCGAGGAGAATGACGCGTTCATCTACATGGCGCGGCATTTTCGCGAGCAAGGGCTCTCGGTGCCCGAGATCTATGGTGTGAGCGACGATCACATGGCCTATATCCAAGAGGACCTGGGCAAGAAGCCCGAGAACATCCTGTGGAACAAAATTCGTCGCAGTGCCATCACCCATGCATTCACCAGCGGGGAGAAGGAATTGCTGCGCCGCACCATGCGCGGATTGGTGGACATCCAGTTCAAGGGCGCACAAGGCTTTGACTATAGCCACTGCTACCCTGCCAAATGCTTTGACGAGCGTTCCATCAAGTGGGACCTGAACTATTTCAAATATTGTTTCCTCAAGGCGACGGGAGTTGTCTTCAATGAGGATAAACTCGAGAACGACTTCGAGAAACTCACGCGCGATCTGCTGGCTGTGCCCAGCGAGACATTCATGTACCGTGACTTCCAGTCGCGCAACGTGATGCTCGTGGGTGATGCCGACAAGCCAGCTGAGTGCAAACTGGCTTATATTGATTTCCAGGGTGGCAGGCGCGGCCCGTACTATTATGACGTGGCATCCTTTGTGTGGCAGGCACGCGCCAAGTATCCCGACGAGCTGAAGAAAGACCTTGTTGATACCTACCTGCAAAAACTCAAGGAGTACCAGCCCGACATCGACGAGAAGGAATTTTATAACAACCTGCGCCTTTTCGTGTTGTTCCGCACGCTACAGGTGCTGGGTGCCTATGGTTTCAGGGGATATTTTGAGAAAAAGCCCGACTTCATGAAGAACAGCATTGTCCCCGCTGTCGCTAACCTGCGCAGACTCGTCATCGACAAGCCGTTCACCCAATATCCTTACTTGAGCCTCGTCATCGATGAGTTGGTTAACCTCAAGGACTTTGTGAGCGAGGATAAGGGACTTACCGTTAGGGTGATGAGTTTTGCTTACAAGAAAGGCATACCTCACGACTCTTCGGGTAACGGCGGCGGATTTGTCTTTGACTGTCGCGCGCTGAACAACCCCGGTAAATATGACAAATACAAAGCCTTCACTGGCCTTGACAAGAATGTGATCGAGTTCCTGCAGAAGGAGAGTACCATCGACAAGTGGCTGGAGCATGTCTATGCCCTGGTCGACGAGTCGGTTGAGCGCTACAAGAAGCGCAGTTTTACCGACCTGATGGTGTGCTTTGGCTGTACGGGCGGACAGCACCGCTCGGTTTACGCTGCCGAGCACCTAGCCGAGCATATCCACGATAAATTCAACGTGCGCGTTGAGCTGTCACACCGTGAGCAGCCCGAACATGATCGCACCCTTAATCCTGTAGTGCAATGAAAGCGTTGATATTTGCTGCCGGACTGGGGACGCGTCTCAAGCCCTTAACCGACGACCGCCCCAAGGCAATGGTCGAGATTGCCGGTAAGCCCATGCTGCAACATGTCATCGAGCGGGTGGCAGCTGCCGGATTTGATGATATCACCATCAACATCCACCACTATGGGCAGATGATTATCGATTTTCTTGAGCGCAACAATAACTTTGGTCTGTCAATCCACATCAGTGACGAGCGCGGCCTGTTGCTCGACACGGGTGGCGGCATCCTCAAGGCGCGCCAGTGGCTCGACGGTGATGAGCCCTTTCTGGTTCATAACACCGACATCATCAGCACGTTGGACCTCAAGGCGTTCTATGACTACCACTGCCACCACGATGCCCTGGCGACCATTCTGGTCAAGGAGCGCAAGACGCAGCGCTATTTCCTGTTTGACGAGAACGACCGCCTGCGCGGGTGGACCAATAAGGCGACTGGCGAGGTAAGGCCCGATAACGGGAAAATTGAGGGGATGGCGCTGCATGAAATGGCCTTCGGCGGACTGCACGTGATCTCGCCGCGCATCTTCCCCGAGTTGGAGCGCTATCGCCGCAAGGGTGGGGAGGAGAAATTCTCCATCACGCCCTTCTACATCAACATGTGCTCCCACCACCTTATCCAGGGTTACCACCCCGACAGTGACTACCAGTGGCTCGACATCGGTAAGCCTGAGACCCTTGCCCAAGCCCAGGAATTACTAGCCTCTGATGAAACTCCCTCACGCTAAGGCGCAAAGGCGCTAAATTGTGTTTTTAAACTTTTTGAAGATTTATCCATCTAAAAAGAAGATACGGGAGACGCAAGATTTTGCGTCTCTACAAACTGAAACAAGATATGAAAAAGACGATTATCATTGCGGTCATCATGCTGCTCGTAGCAGGCACAGCATCGATGGATGCCCGTACCAAGAAAGGTACCAAGAAAGCTAAAGCCGGCACAACTCAGGTGATTTACACTGGCGACATCGCCAGCAAGGTGATTGGCTACAACGGAACCACACCGCTCAATATCACCGTCAAGAACGGCGTCATCGAGAATATCGAGGTGCTTGAGAACCAGGAATCACCGAGCTACCTCAAGCGCGCCACCGCTAAGGTGCTGCCACAGTACATCGGCAAAACCGTTGCTGAGGCCAAGAAACTCAAGGCCGACGTTGCCACGGGCGCTACCTATACCAGCGAGGCCCTCATCAAGAACATCCAGATGGGACTCGAGAAGGTGAAATCGACACCTGCCAAGAAATCGGCTGCCAAGAAGAGCAAAAAACGCCGCTGATTGTGAAACCATTATCAAGAACCGTATGTGTCCATCAAGAGATGCATACGGTTTTTTGATGGAAGGTGATGCAAGATTTGCCCATTTGCTTGTTTAAAGAGTAAACGATATAAAGTCCAGTGACCGAGCAACAAATCGTCATCGGTGTCAAGAACGGGAACCGGGAAGCCATGCGCGAGATGTATGACTTGCTGGCAGGGTCGGCCATGTCCACTGCTATGCGCTACCTGGGCGACCGCGACGACAGCCGTGACGTGTTGCAAGAGGGCTTTCTTAAGGCCTTCTCCCGTATCAAGGACTTTGGTTACCGTGGTGAGGGGTCGCTCAAGGCCTGGGTGACCAGGATTGTTGCCAACGAGGCCATCAACCTGTTGAAACGGCGCTCGCGACTCACGTTTATCGACACCCATGAGGTTGATATCCCTGACGATGAGCCCCCTGACGTCAATCACGTTCCCCCCGAGGTGATCAACCGCATGATTGCCTCATTGCCAACGGGATACCGCATTGTGTTCAACCAATATGTGTTTGAGCACAAGAGCCACAAGGAAATCGCCCGTTCACTGGGCATCAGGGAGAATTCCTCGGCATCCCAACTATTGCGAGCCAAGCGACTGCTGGCCAAGATGATTCACCAATATCAACAAAACCACGATGAAGGATAAAGACTGGATAGAACAACTGCAATCCAAGATGGATGGCCACCAGGAGCCCGTCCCGGGCGACCTGTGGCATGACATCGAGAAGCGCTTGCCCGAGCGAGAAGCAGAGCGACACCCGCTGATGGGTGGATGGAGACGCTATGCCGCTGCGGCCGCACTGGTAGCGGCTGTTATTGGCATCGGCAGTCTGATGTGGAACAACGACAGCACTGTCGAAGAGCCAGCTATCACATCGGCTCAGCCCATAGAGATTGCCCCCGATCCTCAAGCCACGCATGAACTGCTAGGTCACAATGAGGAAGCCGCCCGTGATAATGATGAACCCACTGCTACACCTCGAGCACACCATTCAGATCCAGCTGGCAAGATGGCGACCACGGCCAGCAACAACGCTTTCATAGCCCAAGCCAGCGGCCACGAGCAAGAAGAACAGCCCGCTCAAGCGGCAAGCGAGACAACACCCACCAGTCCTCCCACTGAACAAGCCCCGCAACCGATGGAACAACGCAACCAAACTCACGCCAAGGAGCCCTCAACCACCACTATGCCGCATCAGTCTATCCTGCCTAAGTTCAAGAAGACTGGCATTACCGTGGGCCTGTATGCGTCTAACAGCGTCAAGCCTGAATGGTCGTCTGGCAGGGACTACGCATACGAGAGTGACGCAGTCTACTCATCCAATGGAGGCAAGCCGTACGGCACTTATTTTTCCGAGGACATCTACAGTGCTAACCACCATGCACCCATATCCATGGGGTTGAGTGTGCGTCTGCCGCTGACCGACCGCCTGGCGTTGACAAGCGGCTTGGTCTATACGCGGCTCAAGTCGGACTTCACCTCGTCTCGCCGACATCGTGAGCAGACGCTGCACTATCTGGGCATCCCCCTGGGCGTGACCTATAACGTTTGGGGATATAAGCGGTTCAACCTCTATGCCATCGGTGGTGTGCAAGCCGACGTCAATGTCAAGGCGACCCTCAAGGAATCTGGCCAAGCCAACAGCCTCAGCATCGGCAAAGACCGCGTACAGTTCTCGGCATTGGTCGGGCCGGGCGTGCAACTTGATTTGTCCCGTGATTTCGGCATCTATGTCGAGCCGACTGCCCGCTACTATTTCAACAACGGGAGCAATGTCGCCAATTACTACAAGGATAAGCCCTGGAACATCAACTTCAACGCAGGCCTGCGCCTGACCGTGAAATAAGCGGGTGAAATCTTCCAGCCAGGCTCCCCTTGGAGTTTCAGCAAAAAAGGCTATCTTTGTCATCCAGATTATTATCAAGCGATGAAGAGTTATATAGAAATCAAAGTGCCCATTAGGTACGAAGAGCCATGGTTTGAGGAGTTAAGAGACTTGTTGGACGGTGTGGACATCCGCTGGCAACGGGGATATTACCACATCACGATGGCGTTTTTGGATTACGCCCCCGACGGCGTGAACCTGGTACCAGGCTTGAACGGGATTCTTGAAGATGCGGTAGCGCCCGTTATCACATTTGACAAGCTGGACGCTTTTGCGTCGGGCTATCACAGGCAGGTCATCCATCTCACGACGACCGATGCTCCTGCCGATTTCCTTGAACTTGTGGATGAAATCAGGCGCTATTTCCTTGCTAAGGGCTGCAAGATGCAATCTGACTTCAGGTTGCATGTCACCCTGGGCAGGGTTCAGGACCCGAGGATGGACGTGAGCAAGCTCAAGGACATCATCAGCCAGGTGGACCTGCCCACGTTCACGATGCAGTTGACAGGGGTCGAGTACCGCGTCTTTCGTGGCAAGACACTTGGCCTGTGGCGGCTGCCTGAGTGATAGCACATATTTTTTGTCGGGCCATGCAATATTTCATGGGATGGTTGTTTATAAGACAGAAACACCAATCAAATAACACATCAAAACAGACAAGACTATGAAGTATTTTTGGAAACCTATTCTGATGGCCTGTATGCTGCTGGGCGTGCTCACGGCCTGCAGCGACGACAATGGGGAGGTAGTGGTCGACATGCTTCCCAAGTTAAGGCCTATCACCCTCACTGTCGAACAGCTGCAGATGAGGGATAACAACAACGAGTTTGCCTGCCGGCTGTTCCACACCATCAACGAGCAGAAGGGCGGCGACAGCAGCGTCATCGTGTCGCCCATCAGCGTGACCTACATGCTGGGCATGCTCAACACGGGTGCCGATGGCCAGACGCGCCAGCAAATCACCGACGTCCTGGGGCTAGGCAACTCCGTCCAGGAAATCAACGAGTACTGCAAGAAAATGATTGACGAGGCGCCGCTGGTTGACCCTAGCGTGACCGTCCAAATCGCCAACTGCATCAACGTGAACTCGGCCCTGGGACTCACCCTCGTGCCGCAGTTCAAGACCGACATGCAGAACTACTACAATGCCCAAGTCGAGGCGCTGGACTTCGGCAAGAGCAGCAGCCTGGACAAAATCAACAACTGGTGCAAGAACAACACCGACGGCATGATTCCCACCATCCTTGACAAGCTCAATTCCAGTGCCGCGATGTATCTGTTGAACGCCATCTACTTCAAGGCGACGTGGACCGAGAAGTTTGACCCCAAGGACACCCGCGACATGGACTTCACCATGCCCGACGGCTCGACCCGCCAGCACAAGATGATGCACCGCAAGGCGTTGGCAGCCTACGACAAGAACGACCTGTGCGAGATGCTCTACCTGCCCTACGGCAGCAAAGGCTACGGCATGTATGTCCTGCTGCCTGTTGAGGGCAAGACCGTGGACGACGTCATCCAGGGCCTATCGGCCGACGGAGTCGAGCAGCAAGTGTTCAACATGGAGCCCCATGAGGTGGATATCCTGATGCCACGCTTCACCATCAGCAGCGAGACCATGCTTGATAGGGTGCTTCCGGCGATGGGCATGCCACTGGCCTTCAATCCCTTTTATGCCGAATTCCCCAATATGGCCCAGGGGCAAAACCTCTATGTGTCGATGATGAAGCAGAAGGCCAAAATCGAGGTCAACGAGGAGGGTACCAAGGCATCGGCTGTCACCATCGCCGAAATGGGTTTTGCTACTGCCCCACCCCCTCCCCATTACCAGCAGGTGGACTTCCACGCCACGCGTCCCTTTGTCTATTACATCGTCGAGAGCGGCACCCGCTCCATCTTCTTCATGGGGACCTATTGTGGAAGTTGACAGTGAACAGTTTATAGTTGACAGGTAGATAAATAAATATTGATGTCCGGAGAAAGCTCCGTTAGGAGCGGCCAGGGCTTAGGCAGGGGTGTAACGAGGCGAAGCCGAGTGAAACCCCTGCAATAGTAGACAGCACTAGTATTAGCCCCATCGGGGCGGCAGTTAATCATTGATACACAATCTGTCGCCACTAACGTGGCTAATGTTCGTGTGTGGCATTCAATTACAGGGGTTCCGCTACGCTACACCCCTGCCTATACCCTGACCAGCCCTAACGGGCTTCGAAGTAAGCCTCATCACGCGAAAACGCCATAACGGCATTGATATAGAAACGCTTATGGAACCTTGGATCTTTTTTTTCCGGACAACAATGATAAATAAAAAAGTAGCCAAAGGGAAAACTTGGCTACTTTTCTATTGTACGACGGGCATGTCATACATCTGTGGTGAAAGTCCACTCGGGGCGTAGTCACCGACGAACCCTATAGCGACTTGCAAGCTTCAAGTGGCGACGGTTGGGGGAGAGGAAGCAATAGCGAAATCGTGGCTTGAGGAACAGGAATCAGATACGAAGGCGTATCAAGCGGACAAATTGGCAAAGGACAACGAAGTTCCCAAAGGTGACCGTAACCTTGATGCGTAAATCTGGCGGGTAAACGATGAAAGATGTATGGCTTATCCCGTGAGGTCTCGGTAGAGGCAATGGTCGTAGTAACAACGAGTGCCGAGAAGTCAGCAGAGGCCGAAGTAGCGGACTGCGAGCCAGTCAAAGCGAAGGGCCGAATGGTTTGCAACATCAATCGAAGGTGTATGTTCCGGTATGAGTTACTGACGAGGTGCAATGGCAGAAACGTAGATGATGCTACCACCACAGAGATAGGTACAATCAGTCGGCAGCAGAAATCAAGAGCGATGGGAGATGGTCATGAATGGCCACTTTGAAAGCAAGCCAAACCGCCGTATGCCGAACGGCACGTACGGTGGTGTGAGAGGAAAGGAAACGAAAGTAGGTCAGAAAACTTTCGTTTCCCGACCTACTCGATTAACTGTAAACTGTTGACTTACTCAGGATTGGTCTTGATCTCGTAGATGACTTTGGCGTTTTCGGCAATGGCCTCGATGGGCGAGCCGGCGGGGATGACGCTCTCGGTCGAAGCCAGGTCGGGGTTGGCATACTGGTCGATGATATCGTCAGCCTCACCATAAACTGACACTTGCACAATGTTGAAATTGTTCCAATCATCGGTGAACTTATACAGGGTCAACTTGTAGGCAACGGTCTTGTCGTAGCCACGCTCACTGGTATAGGCAGCGCGAGACTCGGGCAGATAATATAAGTTACGCACCCAAACCATAAAACTCTGGCCGTTATCGGTCGTGTAAATGTCAGGGTTGAGCGAGATGGTCTCACCATTAGAGGACATCACGTCAAACCAATCGGTGGCCATTGCCGTGGGAGCGCTAAGCATCAACGCCACGGCTGCCACTAAAGTCACAAAAAATCTTTTCATCGTTATATTTAATGTTATTGATTGTGTCGATGGACGCAAAGGTATAAAATTTAATGATATGTCCATCAAATTACAGCAACTTTAACAAGTTTAGCATCTGTTGCGTTGCTAGGGCTACCAGAAACAAGTAAAGTGTGAGAACAGATTGGTGCAAAATAGCAGAAAAAAGCTATAATTATTTGTTCAATTCAGATAATCGATATACTTTTGCCAATAATATGATACTTTTTTCCTAGCAAAGCTGCCTCGTTGTGAAACGGGGCGCTTTTTCTTGTCTTCCTGTCAAGTGACCCAATGCACATCATAATGAAAAACACGTGGACCAACTGTGGCCCACGATCAATCAATATACACGGTAAAAATACATTGTATGGTAAATGAAAAACTCACGTTTTGAGTGCGTGAGTTCTTCTGGGTTTAGTCTTTTATCTTATTTCTTGTTGCGTTTCTTGGAAAGCATCTCGCGAGTGAATTTCCCCTCGGCCAGCTTGAGCTGGAAAAGTTGTTTCTTGGTGAGGATTTTTGAGAATTTCTCAAAGTACTTGGCCTCTATGTCCCCTTCCTGGATGCGGGTGTTAGACAAAGCCGATGCTGCTGCCTCATAATCGCGGTCGGTGGGGTTTTTCTTCTTCTCGACCTCATTGGCCAGGGCACGGGCGTTGCGGTTCACCTGGTAGATCTCACGCTCCATCTGCTCGTACAATGGCATGAACTGCTTCTGTTGGGTGGGGGTGAGTCCCAGCTCCTCGATGATCATCTCATGCTTGGCCTGATACATGTCGGTCGCAAACTTGGTGCGGCTGTTTTGGGCCGATGATGCAAGGGTGATCGCCAGTGCAAACAGTAATATCGAAACTATTCTTTTCATAGGTCAAATCCTCCTTTTATTTGGTCTCGACAGGAATCTCTTCCTCGTTGCTCATCATCACCGAGTCCTCATAGTTGAGGATGTCATAGTCGCTTACCGACCCGCTCATGATGAATTCGTCAACGTTATTATCGTCGTACAGTTGCTCGGCTACTGCCTTGATGCTCTGCATGCTGCTGGTGTTGGAGAAGTGGCTGAACACCGACATCATGCACCAGACACCAGCAAACATGGCCGCCATGTAAACCAGCGGTTTAAGGCGTTGCCACATCGTGGGCTTGGCATCAACCGGAGTGATTTCAACGTCGGGAAGCATCTCGGCCATCCGCTGGTTGAAGTCGGCAAAGTAATTCTCGGGTACCTTAAACCCCGGGTTTTTACCGTATTTATTCAATAATGTGGAGTCATCATTTTTCATAACGTCTATTTGACTAGAGATTGCCAATAAAGTTTAATGGGTGATAATAAAAATTATTCTGTTTCACCTAAAAACTGTTCGATCTTCTTGACGGCATGGTGATAGGACGCCTTGAGCGCACCCTCGCTAGTGCCCAGGATCTCGCTCATCTGGTCATATTTCATCTCGTCATAGTAGCGCAGGTTGAACACCAGGCGCTGTTTCTCGGGTAGGGAGGCAATGGCCTTTTGGAGGTTGATTTGGGCTTGGTCGCCATCAAACCACTCGTCGCTCTCGAGCTGGTTGACCAGGAAACTCTCGTCATCGTCGATCGAGAGTTGGTTCATCACCTTCTTCTTGTTGACAAAGGTGATGCTCTCGTTGATGGCTATCTTGTAGAGCCATGTCGAGAGTTTGGCATCGCCACGAAAGTTGTCGATGTTGGTCCATGCCTTGAGGAATGTGTTCTGCAGCACGTCGTTGGCATCGTCGTGGTCGATGACCATGCGGCGGATTTGCCAGTAAAGCTGAGAACTGTAGTGTTCAATGACTTTACCGAAAGCCGCCTTGCAGGTGCGCTGGTCGTGCAGTTGCTCGACTATCGCTTCCTCGTCATATTTTTCGCGTGATGCCAAAGCTGTATTTTTTTATTTGAGGGTGTAAAGATAGCAAAAAAATGCCAATCGTCCCAAGAAAGCCCACATTTTTATGTTTTTTTTAGCAATTTCATGAATAAAAAAGTCATCCCTGGTGTCGGTTGGGACATCGGGGATGACTGGAGATGAGGTTGCTTATCTGATTGAATCAGTTAGTCGGGAAGAGGCTTCCTGCTACATGGTACTCCAGGCCGTTGCACTTGAATGAACCCTCAAATGACAGGCACTGCTCATAGATATTGATTTCCACGTCGGTGAGCGAGTAATCTTGGCCTGATTCAGCGTTGGCGGTCTCGGCGGTAATCATGAAGCCCGTGGGCGTGGGTGTAGCCGTCAGACCTTTATACTGGAGCGCAGGCGCATCTACAACACCGTTGAGGTTGGTGACGAAGTCGCTGATGCTCATGTCACAGCTCTCGCCTCGTGAGTCGAGCTTGAACATATAGGCCGACTCCTGATGGTCGCTGGTGCCGTTCTCAGGGTCGTTGATGGTTGTGTTGGTGTAGGCATAATGCAGCAGTTGGGTGGTCATGAAGAGCGCGGTCCCGCCGTCGGTGTCGATCTCGTGGTACCACAACATGCCAGTCCCAAAGTCAATGATGCCCGGGTGTGAGTCGCTACCGTCTACCATATAATAGGCATTCTCCTTGATGGGAACTAGTCTCAGTTCGGGGGAGGCTACCGTTTGTGCTTGGCCAAGCGAGTCCATGTAGACAGAACTGAACTTGATGGTCATGTTGATGTTATCGAGCTCAATCTGGCCATTGCTTTGTGAGAAAACAATTGTGCCGTTATCTGTATAGATCAAGCGGGAGTTCATGATCGAGTAAAGTGTCTGTTTGCTGACGGGCTCATCGTTGCTGTTGCAAGATGATAACAAGACAATCGACAGCAACGCTAAAAGAAAAACTGATTTTTTCATGATTTACTATTTTAATGAGTTATTATGCTGATTTTCAATAGGAAGCATAGTCAGGATAGGTGCGACCCGTAGCTGTAACAATGGCGCTGTCGCCAATCATGTAATAGGCGTCCAGATGGTCATTGGCCAGGTCGATGGTGGCGTTAAACACCTTGAAGGGGTACTTGTTGGTGTTCTTGATCCTGTCATTGGTGCCGGTGGTGGAGTCGGTAAACGCGATATAGTTGGCGTTGGTCTTGACGTTCTGGGCAGCAATGCTGTAACCATTGGTCGTGATCGTGAAGGGCACTGCAGTGGCGGTAATGTCGATAAAGCGCTTCATGTCATTAGCCTTGGCATGCACGATGTCCATGACCTTGACCACACACGTCTTGCTTGTGGGGTCGATGTTGAACTGGTACATTGTGCTTTCCATCGTGGTGGCCTCGGTCGTGTCGAGATAGGTAACCACGTTATTGGTCTTGAGGAAGAACACCTCGCGCAGGGTGGAGATGATGCGCAGGCCGTTGGCAGTTTGGTAACGGTAGCGCATCGAGCCCTCGTTAAAGTCCACATAACCACTGAAGGTGGGGTCGCTTGACATGCTCAAGGTGTAGAACCCCAGTCGTTTAGCGGTAGCGGTAACATCATTCAGTTTAAGCGTTTGGTCGCCGCTGCCGTCGTTGTACTTTAGCTCGAGCGATGCCTTGTGGTTGACGGTGTCGATGGTGAGTTTATTGAATGTCGAGGATACACCTACCACTTCGCCAGAGTTTAGGTTGACAATGTGGTTGATCATCGATGTGTTGACGGTAAACACGCCATTGCCGCGCCTGTTGGGCTCGTCGTTGTCACAGGAGGCGATAACACCCGTGAGCAATGCGGTGGCGGCAATCAACAGTAAAATCTTTTTCATGTTCTTCTTTATAAATATGAAATAGTTCTATTTTCGGCTGCAAAGATATATAGAAAAACAAATGGTGCCCCGAAATGTTGCACCATTTGCCATGATTTTTATCTTAAATCTCGTTAAAAAACGGTCGTTACTTCAGGTTGCCCTCTTTCTCGTAGTGGCCATCGATTGGCCTGCCATTGGCGGTGCCTTGGCAATCAAATGTGATGGAATAGGTTCTCTTCTCAACGTTGACAACGCTTCTCAAGTTGTTGACACGCAATGAGGGAAATGGGGTGGGGGTTGTGCCCATTAACAGGTAGGGCATGATGTCGGTGCCGATAAATGTGTATATCTTGCCCGTCTTGTCAACTGTGCAGGGAGCATCTACGCGGACATTGAGTTCAGGAGATTCTTTGTCTCCCATACGGAACTTGGCCTTGTACACATAAATACTGCTGGAATCCTGATTCATGTCAATGTCCCAAATCAGATAGGTGTCGTTGGCTTGGCCATGCTCACTCTCGAGTTGCTGGGTTGTGGGAAAAACGGGTTCGTCTTTCTTGTCATCGCCACAGGCGGCAAAGGTTAAAAACAGGACTGCAAAAAGCAGCGTGGGAATCAATTTTTTCATCTAATTATTAATAAGTTATTGTGATTAATAGTTCTAAACAACGGCACAAAATTACAAATATAATTCAAATCATAAAATTTTTTATTGTGTTTTAGGCAATAGTGAGGCGGAAATGGTTGGATTGGGTGATGATTACCCTCCTGTTCAATCGAGGGCTAAGCGCAGGGTGAGACCGAGCATTCGGCCATGGCCACGTTGCAGGAAATGGTGCTGGATTGACACGAAATAGAAGGTCTTGTACTGGGTGCCGGTCAGGTTGCGGCCCCACAACTGCAGGCTGTAGCGTGGCTGCTGCCACGTCATCGACGCTCCCAGCAGAGCGTAGAACGGCTGCTGCAGGGTGTTGGCCTCATCCCAATAGATATCGCCAGTCGCCCTCACGTTGACGGCGAGCGTCAGCAGTTTCTTGGTATCGCCACCAATCTTGAAGGAGTGAACCGCCTCGGCAAACAAGGTGTGCATCGGCGCGTAGGGGACGCGCTTGCCCTCATAGTCGTTTTTGCCGTCGTCATAGTCCTTGAAGGTGGCATGGGTAAAGCCATAACTGATGGCTAAATGGGTCCATTCGGTGGGCTTGACGGTCATCGCGAACTCTGCACCCAGGCTGTGGGTCTTGCCGGCGTTAGTCATCATGCGGCCTGTGGTGGTGCCAGGAGGGAACACGGTGAGCTGGCGGTCGCGGCAGTCCATGAAGAAGATATCCATGTCACTCTGCACACGTCCGTCCCAGCACTCAAAGTGCCCGCCCAACTCATAGTTCCAAGCTTTTTCAGGCTTGTAGCCAACCATCTTGTCAACGTCGTACTGCGCTCCGATGCCCATCTTGCCCATGAGACGTTGCTGCAGCACGTCGCTGAACATCTGGGTGTTAAAACCACCTGCCTTGCTGCCGCGTGACACGGCCAGGTAAACGGTGTGTGGCTTGCCCTCCCAGGGATGCCACGAGACACTCGCGTTGGGCAGGATCTCAAAGAAATCCTTGTAGAGCGTGTCATGCTCATCGATGTCGATAAGCTCGTGGGCAAACAGTTCGCCCGTATCGCCCTTGAGGATGTTGTAGCCCGTGTGGGTCACGCTGCGGTAGTTGAGCCGTGCATGCTCATAGTCGAGGCGCACGCCGGCTTGAAATGTCCATTGCCCCCAGTTATAGATTGACCCGTGGTAGAGCGCTACCCCGCAGTTTGGACTCGTGAAATGACTGCCGAGCGCAAACGAGCGGGAGTCCCAAGCGATGGGGTAGGCTGGGTTAACTTCATTGACGTGCTTCTCAATCAACTGCGCAATGCCGTAGTCGTAGAAATCCACTGGCGCGTCCATGCGGTAGTGGCGATAGAAGGCACTTGCTCCGGCTAGCCAGCTATAGCCCTCGCCGCGGGTGTGGTTGCGCAGGATGATGTCTTGGGTGATGGCGTGCTCGCGGCGTGCCTGGGTGAGGGTGAAATAGTCGTGCTCGGTGAAGTCCTGGTCGAGCGTCATGTTGTCGTCGATGTACTGGTAACTGGTGATGCTCGACAGGGTGAAGCGGTCGAAGCTCTTGCGCAGCGTCAAGCCGTCCATGACCGAGGTGCGGCGGTAAAAGCAGGTGTCGTTGTAGGCGATCTTGCCCGTCTCGACCCACTCATAGGGGTAGCCCCCTTGCCTGCTGGTCACCACCGACAGCACATTGGCAGCATACCAGCCGTTTGAGCCTTGCCATTCCAACTTGGCGCGGGCACTGAACTGGCGTTCCCAGTCACATCGCTTGCCGTTGTGCTGGTTGGTGAACTCGCCCTTGGTACTGTTATATTGTGCCGACAGTGATAGTCCCAATTCCTGACCCAAGGCCATGTAATGGCTTGCTCCCACGCGCCAAGTGCCGTGAGACGCTCCCTCGACCATGGCGCGGGTGCCCTGATAGTTGAGCGGCGACAGGGTATAGACGTTCATGATGCCGCCCAGCGTGTTGCGGCCATATAGGGTATTCTGCGGGCCGCGCAACACTTCGATGCGGGTGATGTCCATCAGGTCAAAATCATAGTTCTCCTTGGTCATCACCGGCACGTTGTCGATGTTCATGCCCATGGCTGGCTGGTCGATGCGGGTGCCGATGCCACGCACATATACAGTGGAAGTCATTCGGCTGCCATAGTCAGGGATGAATAGGTTGGGCACCATCTCGGAGCCGTTTCTTGCAGATACCAGACGGTTGCGCTCGGCATCCTTGTGTCCGATGACGGTGATGGCGGTCGCTTGGGTGCGCAAGTCGGCACCTTGCTTGATGGCCGTAACAGTTACCTCGCCCAGCGCCAGCGTGTCGCTGGACAAAGTGGGCACATCGGTCGGCGTTGCGGTTGCCGCGATGGCCATCAGGCAAGATAATAGGATCATCGTCATTTTTTTCATGGCTGCAAAGGTAGTGCAAATTTCTGTTTTAGCGAGCATTTTAGCGAGTCAGATTTTCTTCTTCGAGCAGTAAAGGAAGTATGACAAGCATTTTTCAAAGCAATTATAGGCTGAATGTGGCTGAAGGTGATTAATTTTGTGCCGTAATAGGCACCACGGTTATTGCTAAAAGTTGAGAAATATGGTACAGGTACAGAAATTCATGGTCAACACTTTTCAGGAGTGCACCCACATCATTTGGGACGAGATGCGCGAGGCCGTCATCATCGATTGCGGCGTGTACAAGCATGGCGAGCGCGAGCGTTTTGTCAAATTCATTGAGCAGCAGAAGCTTCGCCCCGTGAGGCTGTTGCTCACCCATGCCCATCACGACCACCTGTATGGCAACGACCTGGTGCGCGACCGTTATGGCCTGTTGCCCGAGGTCCACAAGGATGACGAGTGGATCATGAAGGAGCATCTGTCCATCCGCATCGCCCAGATCTACAAGAAGTACCCTTATGAAATCCCCATGCCCGAACATTACCTCACTGATGGTGAGGAGATTCCCTTCGGCAATCACAAACTGAAGGTTATCCACACACCGGGGCATTCCCCAGGCTCGGTCTTCTTTTACTGTGAGGAGGCGGGTATCGCTTTCTCGGGCGACACCGTGTATGATGACGATATCGGCAGCTCTAACCTGGCGGGCGGCAACTATGACCAACTGATGGATTCCATCGACTATATCTTGCAACTGCTCCCCGATGACACCATCGTTTATCCCGGTCACGGGGCAAAGACCACCATCGGCCAGATCAAGGCCTACAACCCCTCGGTGATTTGAGGGTGGGTGTTGATAGACTTCACTTTATTTTTGTCGAACTCACGTTAAACAGTTGGGATTGCTCGCATGAGCTCGCAAGAAATCAAAGCAGGTTTTTATTCATTGTTGTCCGGGGAAAAAACGCCAAGATTTCATAAGCGTTTCAATATCAATGCCGTTATGGCGTTTTAGCGTGCATGGGGCTTACTTTGAAGCCCGTTAGGGCTGGTCAGGGCATAGGCAGGGGTGAAGCGCAGCGGAACCCCTGTAAAAGGAAATCCCAATCATCAATTAACCCCGTCAGGGGTGAAAGATTGTGTGTCAATAACTTACTGCCGCCCCGATGGGGCTTGGACGTGTGTGCTCAACAGCTGCAGGGGTGTAACGAGGCGAAGCCGAGTGAAACCCTGCCTATGCCCTGTTCGCCCCTAGCGGGGCTTTTCCCCGGATATTAATTTTTTATTAATATAAAGCACTAATAATGAGTTTATTAAATAAGTAGAGACGCAAAATTTTGCGTCTCTACTTGGTTGAGTGGTGAAAATTGACCAATATGCCTGAATATTTCACTGGATCCCTGATAAGGGACTGATTGCTCGATGCTTTGCTATGGATCAGTCGCCGTTAAGCAGCATGTCGATGAGCGCAGTCACATCGGCGATAGTGAACTGGCCGTCACCGTTGACGTCGGCAGCAGCCAAGTCATAATTTCCGTTGGTCAACAGCATGTCGATCATTAAAGTCGCATCATTGATGGTAACGTTGCCGTCACCATTCATGTCACCGGTTCCAGCGCTGATACCTGTTATATTGGTAAACAGGCTCCAGTATTCGGCGTTGGCGTAGGCGTTGACCGAGGGGGCCGGTACCGTGAGGATGGCATTGGCGTAGTTTTGTTCGTTAAAGACATCTTGCGTTGCCAGGACTGGCGGAGTTGTAGCCATGCAGGTTACATCGATCAATTTGTTATCAAACATGAATGCTTGGCGCCCGATGGTCTGGACATTTTTACCGATGACGACACTACGCAGCGAGTCGCATGACCAGAATGCCTGCTGCTCGATGGTGGTGATGTTATCGGGGATGACGACCCTGCTCAGTTTGCGGCAGAAACAGAATGACCTGTCGGTAATGGTGTTGATGCCGCGGCCAAAGTCCACATCGACCAGATTTTCGCACCCGAAGAATACCGACCCGTGTATCGCCTGCAGGTTGTCGGGAAGGGCTACTCTCTCAAGACTCTTGCAGTTGCTGAATGCCGACGAATAGATGTCGGTGAGGCCAGTTCCAAAATTGATCTCCTTCAAACTGGAGCATTCGGTAAAGCAGCACTCTTGAAGACTCTTCACGCTGTTAGGGATGTTGAGGGTTTCAAGACTAGTGCAACCTTCAAACGCGTAGAAGTCGATAACCTCGAGAGAGTCACCCAAGTACAGGTCGGTAAGCGATGTGCAATGCTGGAATGTGTAATAACCGGAGTTCTTCAGCGAATTGGGCAGTGTGACAGTCCTGAGGCTGGTGCATTCGCTGAAAGTGTCATAGTCAAAACTAGTAACGTGGCAGTCGCCGAAATACACTTCTTCCAGGCTGGTGCAATAGGTGAACGCATTTCCCTCAAGAATTTCCAGCGAGTTGGGGAACTCGACATAGGGCAGTTTTGTGCATCCGCCAAACGCACCATAACCGATACTCACGAGAGAATTCGACAAAGTTAAACCGGCCATGTTCTCACAATTGGCGAATGCACTACTCTCAACAGAGGTTACGTTGTCGGGAAGTTCCACCGAAATCAATCCGCTAAAGCGGAAGGCATTATCCTCAACCTTGGTGAGACTTCTAGGGAATTCCAAATGAGCCACACTGCTGTAATAAAACGCATACCTGCCGATGGACGTTACACCGTTGGGGACGGTGGAATTGACCGATCCTGCAATCAGTTTGTTGGTGCGGCTATCGATAATGGCATTGCAGTTGTTGCGAGAATTGTAATAGGGATTTCCGCTCTCTACTGAGATGGCGGGAAGATTTCTGCATTCGGTGGTGATGCCCCATCCGATAGTCCTGACAGAGCTGGGGATGTTGATTTCATCCAGACCATAGCAACTGATGAACACTTGATCTCCTAATCCCAAGAGCGAGTTGGGCAGTGAGATGCTTTTCATTCCATGGAGTTTGCTAAAGGCTTGATCATCGATGTATTCCACACCGTCGGGGATATCGAGGTGGGGCAATTTGAAGCTGTATTCAAAGCAATTTTTGGGAATCAAGGTGACATTGTTGCTGATGGTTATGCTGGTCAATTCATAGCAATTTGCAAATGCGCTAGGCTCTATTGTGGTAACCGAGTTGGGCATGACAAATTGCTTGATTTTAGAGCAATACTTGAAGGCTCTCGAGCCGATAGTCTTCACGGTGTAGGGGAGAGTGATGCTGCGCAGGTTGGTGCAATTGGCAAAAGCCTCAGGACAGATAGTTAGAGTGCCGTATTTGATTTCGATGTCGGTACTGTCGGCCATCGTGCCTTTGTACTTATACGCGTTTTTGCCGATATAGATCAGGCCGTCGGGCTGATTCTCATACCATGCTGTGCCGATTAAGGCCGAGCCGCCAATATAGGTGAGCGCCCGGGGAAAGCTGATTTCTTCCAGATCGCTGCAATTATAGAATGCATATTCACCAATGTGAGTTAACGTGCTGGGGAGTGTTATACCCACAAGAGTTGAGCACTTGTTAAAAGCGTAGGGACTGATGCCCAGCGTGCCGTCCTCGAGTGTGATGCTGGTGCCTTCAGGCATTGTTCCCTTGTATTTGTAGGCCACTCTGCCGGCATAAACCACGCCATCGGGCTTGTTGGAGAACCATGCAGTGCCATCAAACGTACCTTCTAAATTGATATAACCAGTATAATTGATGAAGTGGTCGGGGAAGGTGATGTCTGCTAAGTTTGTGCAGTTAAAGAAACACCTTCCACCAATCTCGGTGACACCGTCAGGGATCACAATGCTTGTCAACTGCTTACAGTTGAAAAAGGCGGCTCGGTCGATACGTTTCAGCGTGCTGGGAAGTGTGATGCTCGTCATGCTGTCGCAACTCTCAAATGCGGCCTCGTCGATGCCCGTGACAGTATATTCAGTACCCTCGTAAGTGAAAGTTGCGGGAATCACTACATCGCCACGATACTTGACATGTTCAGGTTTATAACTGGAAATGCCGTCATTGGTGACCGAGACCGTGAACCGGTCGTAGTTGAACTTGTAAAAAATACCGTCGTGCTGAAAGTCATAGGCACTTGTAATCAGGGTGCCCCCCACCAGCCCCATTAGGAGTAATAATGGTTTAAGGAGTCTAAAGTTTCTCATAATCAATAGTTTTTTTGGATTATTAATGATGGTTGGTAATGATGTCTCGTTGGGAGTCGCAAATTTACTGAATTTTGAGCGTGATTCAAAAAGAAATCCAGTTAAATGTTATTCCTGCATGCGGTTTTTCACTCGTTCCCAGGCATGGGAGCCAAACAAGAAGCAATCGCGCATCGTGCCTAGCATCGCCCTGAAGCGGCTCATGGGAACGGTGAAACTCAACTCGTCCTTGCCCACCCATGGGCGCACCGACGGGTCGAACAGCCCCAGGAAACAGCGGTGCCCCTGACGGGCATTCTCGACGATGGTCATCGAGACCACCGTGCTGCAGCCTGACCCGAACCGCGCCACCACGGCATCAGGCTCGTTAGTGTCATAAAAAGCCCATCCGCACAAGCCCGAGAGCATGTCGGGTGTGGCATAGAACATCACACCCTCAAAGCCGTCAAATGACTCGGCCTGATCGGCCCTGACAAAGTTCAGGTAGGGCTTGCTGGCGCGGGGCATTTCCAGGCCCTTGACATAGTCGGCGACCATCTCGGGCGAGCGTTTATACTTCTCGGTCAGCGACACAAACTTGGGCACCCGTTCAGGCATGTCGCTGAAGCCCGTGTACAGCTTGCCGCCACCGCAGCCAATGACCTCGGCGCTCAGGCTCACCGGCGTGCCCTCACGTGCCGCTTGCAGCCCCTTGAAGAAGCATCCGCCAATCTTTGCCGTGTCGGCCAGGGCCTCATCGCTGTAGCCAAACAGCAGGGGCAACTGCGCGCTCTCCCCGAAGGCCTCGCGGTAACTCTCGATAAATCCATTCAAATCCATAGTGCTCAATATTTTGTTAATCACTTGCAAATTTAGTAATAAAATTCAAATTGTCACAATCGGAGGCCCCAAAAATCTGGTTATTTACTATTGGAAACAATAGTAATAATGGCGCTGGAGAATAAAATGGATGTTAACTTGTTAACAAGTGCAAAAATAGGTGGGAAAAAGGTTGCTTATATTATTAATTTTATGTAAATTTGCACCGCATTTCGGGCATTGCTGCATTGTGTTTCACTTGTGTGGAAGCATAAGTGATTGTGCAGTAGTGGCTTTAATGTGTAGATGTTTTAAAACCTGCCAAAAATTAACAAAACAAAATAAAGTAATCTTCTTTTATGGATTTTTCAATTTTCGGAGTACAGAGCACGACTTTGGCGATTACAGCGGCGTTGACTGGTGTGTTGCTGGTGGTTGGCGCCCTGGTCATCGCGTGGCTGATTGGCCCGCGCAGTTACACTGAGAAGAAAGGCGAACCCTTTGAGTGCGGTATTCCCACTCGAGGCGAATCAATGGCTCAGTATCATGTGGGCTATTACCTGTTTGCCATCCTGTTCCTGATGTTTGACGTGGAGACGGTCTTCCTGTTTCCCTGGGCAACCATCTGTAAGAGCATTGGCAGCCAGGCGCTGCTTGCCGTGGGAACTTTCCTTGTTATTCTCGTTTTAGGTCTGGCTTATGCCTGGAAGAAAGGAGCGTTGAGATGGAAGTGAAAATCAAGTCGATGAAGCATGAGGACTTCAAGGACAATGAGTATATCGATAACCTGGTGGAGCAACTGCGCGCTGGCGGCACCAACATCATCGTTGGCAAGCTGGACCAGTTGATGAACTGGGGTGTGAGCAACTCGTTGTGGCCGCTGTGTTTCGGCACCAGCTGCTGCGCTATCGAGTTCATGTGCCTGGGTGCTGCCCGCTACGACATGGCCCGTTACGGCTTTGAGGTGGCCCGCAACAGTCCCCGTCAGGCCGACTACATCATGTGCCAGGGTACCATCAACTACCGCATGGCTCCCGCGTTGAAGCGCCTGTATGAGCAGATGGCCGAGCCCAAGTATGTCATTGCCTGTGGCTCATGCACCGTTAGCGGTGGTCCGTTCAAGAACAGCTACTGTGTGGTCAAGGGTGTTGACGAGATCATCCCCGTTGACGTTTACCTGCCCGGCTGCCCGCCCCGTCCCGAGGCCTTCTTCTATGCCCTGATGCAGTTGCAGCGCAAGATCAAGGTGCAGAAGTACTTTGGCGGCGTGAACCGCAAGGAGAAAATGTCGGACCTCAAGTATGTGAAGGAAGAAACGAAATAAACCCTAACGTCAACTAAGGACTAGAAACTAAAGACTAGTGACTAGCGGCTAATGACTAGAGACTAAATCAGATAAAAATCCATTAAATATGGCAGAGATACAAGACAAAATCACCCAGTTGTGCCCCCAGGCCCAAATCGATACCACAGGCGAGTTCCTGCTGGTGACCGTGGCCGACGCTCAGTGGCACGATTTGGCGCGCGCCCTCAAGACCCAGTTGCATTTTGACTACCTCACCGCTGTGGTGGGTATGGAGTGGCCCGATGCCCGTGGATGTGTTTATTACTTAACCAACACCGACACCCAGGAGGTCATTCACGTCAAGGTGACCGCCCCCGACCGTGAGCAGCCCCGCCTGCACTCGGTAGTGGACGTGTGGCCCGTGGCCAACTTCCAGGAGCGCGAGGTGTATGACTTCTTTGGCATCGTGTTTATCGGTCACCCCGACATGCGCCGCATGTTCCTGCGCAACGATTGGGTGGGCTACCCCCTGCGCAAGGATTATGATCCCTCTACCAACCCCCTGCGTCTCGAGGATGAGACTAATGAGGACTATACCTGCCGTTGGGTCGAGGACGAGAACGGCAAGGTGAAGAAGGTGGACGGCAAGGTGTTTGAGGACGATGAGTATGTCGTCAACGTAGGCCCGCAGCACCCCTCAACCCATGGTGTGATGCGCTACCGTGCCAGCCTGGATGGCGAGGTGGTCAAGAAGATTGATGTCGTGAGCGGTTATATCCATCGCGGTATCGAGAAGATGTGTGAAGACCTCACCTATCCCCAGATGCTGCTCTACACCGAGCGCATGGACTACATGGCTGCCCACATCAACCGCCACTGCATGTGCCTGTGTGTCGAGAAGGCCCTCGGACTGGAGGTGCCCCGTCGCGCCGAGCTCATCCGCTTGATGATGGATGAGTTGATGCGTCTCTCGTCTCACCTATTGAGTTACGGTTGCTTGACCATGGACCAGGGCGCCACCACGGCATTCTTCTATGGTTTCCGCGACCGCGAGTTGATTTACGATATCTTTGACCGCACCTGCGGCGCCCGCATGTCGATGAGTTACAGTACCATCGGCGGCGTGGTTGCCGATGTGCATGAGGACTTCATCAAGGACGTGCGCCACGCCTGTGACGTGATTGAGAAGAACCTCAAGGAATACCACAAGCTCTTCACCGGCAACGTCATCGCCGTGAACCGCATGACTGGCGTGGGCACCCTGAGCAAGCAGGATGCCATCGATTACGCCATCACTGGCCCGTCTGGCCGTGCCAGCGGTGTGCACTGCGACGTGCGCAAGACCCATCCTTACTCGCTCTACAACGAGTTTGACTTTGATGAGGTGATTTACCAGAATGGCGACTCGATGGATCGCTACATGGTGCGCATGAAGGAGATGGAGCAGTGCATCAAGATCCTGCGCCAGGCTTGTGACAAGCTCGAGGCCGAGGGCATCCAGGGCGAGTACATTGCTCCCAAGGTGCCCAAGATGATGAAACTGCCCGTCGGTCACTGGTACCAGCAGGTAGAAGCCAGCCGCGGCGCCTTTGGCGTTTACATCGAGAGCGATGGCAACACCAAACCCGTGCGCGTTCATTTCCAATCGCCGTGCTTCAACCTCATCGGCGTGGTTGACCTCACTTGCCGTGACAACCTGATCGCCGACTTGATCACCATTACCGCATCGCTCGACTTCGTCATCCCCGACATCGACCGATAATCAACGAGTTAATTTAGAACGAACATAACCACAAAAGAATAAAGATATGTTTGACTTTGGAATAGTCACAAATTGGATTCATGAGTTCTTGATGCGTTTCATGCCCGCATGGCTCACCACCACCGTCGAGTGTGTGCTGGTTGCTGTGGGTCTGCTGGTGGCTTACTCGCTCATCGCCATGTTCTACATCTTCTACGAGCGCAAGGTGTGCGGTTGGATTCAGTGCCGTCTGGGCCCGATGCGTGTGGGTAAGTGGGGCTTGCTCCAGGTGTTTGCCGACGTGATCAAGATTCTGCAAAAGGAGTTGATCACCCTGTGGCACACCGACAAGTTCTTGTTCAAGCTGGCTCCCTATCTGGTGCTCATCGCTTCGATGCTCACTTTTGCCTGCCTGCCGTGGGGTAAGGGTCTGCAGATTGTTGACATGAACATCGGTGTGTTCTTTGTCGTTGCCGTGTCGTCGATCGGTGTGCTTGGTATCCTGCTCGCCGGTTGGGCAAGTAATAGCAAGTACACCCTGATAGGCGCTATGCGTAGTGGTGCCCAGATGATCAGCTACGAGTTGAGCTGCGGCATCTCCATCCTGACGATTGTGTGCCTGGCAGGCACCATGTCCATCACGGGCATTGTCGAGGCTCAGGCTGACGGCTGGTTCCTGTTCAAGGGTCACCTGCCCGCGATACTCGCGTTCATTATTTATATCATCGCTGCCAATGCCGAGAATAACCGTGGCCCGTTTGACCTCCCCGAGGCCGAGCACGAGTTGACGGCCGGTTACCACACCGAGTACTCGGGTATCCACTTTGGCTTCTTCTATCTGGCCGAGTACCTCAACCTGTTTATTGTGTCGGGTATCGCCGCGCTGCTCTTCCTGGGCGGCTGGATGCCCTTGCATATCCCCGGTTGGGAAGGCTTCAACACCGTGATGGACTATATTCCCAGCGTGGTGTGGTTCCTGGGCAAGGCCTTCTTCATGACCTTTATCTTCATGTGGATCCGCTGGTCGTTCCCGCGCGTGCGCATCGACCAGATGCTTGCGCTGGAGTGGCGCTACCTGATGCCCATCGGCCTGGTGAACCTGGTAGTGATGGCCATTATCGTTACCCAGGGTTGGTACTTTGGCGCTTGATTTCACTAGCTAACAACAATAACACAACAATAAAAAGTCAATCATCGCATTATGGCTGAAAATTATGGTAAAATAACCCAAGTTATCGGGCCCGTTGTCGATATCGCGTTTGAGAGCGAGGGCGCTACGCGTCCCCCCATCTACACCGCGCTTGCAGTCGAGCGTCCCGATGGCAGTGAACTTATTCTGGAGGTAGAGCAGCACGTGGGAGAAAACACCGTGCGCTGCGTCGCCATGGACAGCACCGACGGCCTCAAGCGCGGCGCCCGCGTCTTGTCTAAGGGCCGTCCCATCTCGGTTCCCACGGGTGATCAGATCAAGGGCCGCCTGTTGAACGTGATTGGTCAGAGCATCGACCACCTGCAGCCGTTGCAGGAGGGTGCTCGCCGTGCCATCCACCAGCCGGCTCCCCCGTTCAGTGACCTGTCTATTTCACAGGAGATTCTCTATACCGGTATCAAGGTCATCGACCTGATCGAGCCCTTCAGCAAGGGTGGTAAGATCGGTCTGTTTGGTGGCGCTGGTGTAGGCAAGACCGTATTGATCATGGAGCTTATCCACAACATTGCCCATGGTCACAACGGCTTCTCGGTGTTCACTGGTGTGGGTGAGCGCACCCGTGAGGGTAACGACCTGCTGCGCGAGATGATCGATAGCGGCGTTATCAACTATGGTGAGAAGTTCAAGCAGGGTATGGACAAGGGCGAGTGGAACCTTAAGGACGTTGACATGAAGGCCGTGGCCAGTAGCCAAGCTACCCTGGTGTTCGGCCAGATGAACGAGCCTCCCGGTGCCCGTCTGCGCGTGGCCTTGTCAGGTCTGACCGTGGCCGAGCAGTTCCGCGACCAGGATGGTGGCGGTAAGGACATCCTGCTGTTCATGGACAACATCTTCCGTTTCACCCAGGCCGGTAGTGAGGTATCGGCACTGTTGGGCCGTATGCCCTCGGCTGTAGGTTATCAGCCCACGCTGGCTAGTGAGATGGGTAAGCTGCAGGAGCGCATCACCTCGACCAAGACGGGTTCAATCACCTCGGTACAGGCCGTGTATGTGCCTGCCGACGACTTGACTGACCCCGCTCCCGCAACCACCTTCAACTTCCTGGATGCTACCTGTGTGTTGAGTCGTAAGATCGCTGAGCTGGGTATCTATCCCGCTGTGGATCCCTTGGCATCGACATCACGCATCATGGACCCGAACATCATCGGCGAGGAACACTACGATGTCGCACAGCGCGTCATCCACCTGCTGCAGAAGTACAATGAGCTGCAGGATATCATCGCCATCCTGGGTGTCGAGGAGTTGAGTGACGAGGACAAGCTGGTCGTTTCGCGTGCACGTCGTGCTCAGCGCTTCCTGTCGCAGCCCTTCTTTGTGGCTGAGCAGTTCACCGGTCTGCCCGGTGTGATGGTACCGCTGGCCGAGACCATCCGCGGCTTCAAGATGATTCTCGACGGCGAGGTTGACGACCTGCCCGAGCAGGCCTTCCTGAGCGTCGGCACCATCGACGAGGCCATCGCCAAGGGCAAGAAGCTGCTCGAACAGAACTAATGATATACATTATTATTAATAGATAACATGACACTGAAAATCATATCGGCTGAACAAATCGAGTTTGAAGGCACTGTCGAGCAGGTGACCCTGCCCGGCGTCATGGGTAGCTTCCAGGTGCTGAAAAACCATGCCGCACTCATCGCCGCCCTCACGGCGGGACGCATGAGCTATGTGGCCGATGGCCAGACCGTGGAGCGAGACATCCACGGTGGTGTGGCCGATGTCAAGGATAATGTGGTGTCGGTGTGCTTGTATTGACAGTGAATCTATGAAAAGTAAGATCATAACCGCTATTGTCGCGCTAGTGATTGTCGCGTTGATGGGATGGGGCTACTACAGCTCGGCCCAGCACCGCGCTCATGGCCACGCCAGCGAGCTCAACCCCAAGGAGACTATCTTTGAGCACTTGGGTGACGCCTATGGCTGGGAGGTGCCGTTCAATCACAGCGTGCGCATCCCGTTGCCCATCATCGTGTGGGGGCAGGATGGCTTGCACTGTTTCATGAGCAACCGCATCACTGGCGGCGAGACCTATGAGGGCTTCAAGATCTCGACGAGTGAGGAGCACCACGGCAAGGTCGTTCAAGTCATGGACGACGGCTCGGAGGTGCGCCCCTGGGACTTCTCGATCACCAAGAATGTGGCAGGCATCTTCATCGCTGCATTGCTAGTAATAGCGATGGTGATGGCCCTCAAGCGTTGGTATGTCCGCAACGGCATGAAGGCGCCTCGAGGGGGCAAAGGCTTCCTGGAACTGGTGGTGGACTTCGTCTATGGCGACACCATCCGCCCCATCCTGGGCAAGCATGCGCCCAAGTATGCGCCCTACCTGCTCACCGCCTTCTTCTTCATCTTGACGATGAACCTGCTGGGACTGATTGTCATCTTCCCCGGCGGTGCCAACTTGACTGGCAACATCGCTGTGACGCTGGTGCTGGCCGTGTTGACCTTCCTGATCACCACCTTCAGCGGCACGCGCGAGTACTGGAAGGAAATCTTCTGGCCCGAGGTGCCCATGGCGCTCAAGTGTCCCGTGCCCATGATGCAGCTCATCGAGGTGCTGGGCATGTTCACCAAGCCGCTTGCCCTGATGGTCCGTCTGTTTGCCAACATGATGAGTGGCCACATGGTGGTCCTCGTGTTGGTGTTGCTCATCTTTATCTTCACCAACCTCTTCGGTGTGGGCGTGGGCGTTGGCACGAGCATCTTCTCGGTGGCCTTCACGCTGTTCATGCTCTTGCTTGATGTGCTGGTGAGCTTCATCCAGGCCTATGTGTTCACTATCCTGAGCACCATCTTCATCTCGATGGCCCTCGTGGAACCTCATCACAAGGAGGCCTAAAAAAACTAGAATTACAACAAATAAAAAATATTAACAACAAAAAAACTTTAGTACTATGTTAGGAATGATTTTATTAGAAGCTATGGCCAACCTTGGCGCAGCTATTGGAGCAGGTATCGCAGCTATCGCAGCTGGTATCGGTATTGGTAGGATTGGTGGCAGTGCCATGGAGGCAATCGCCCGCCAGCCCGAATCTACTGGCGATATCCGTAGCAACATGATTGTTATCGCCGCTCTGATCGAGGGTGTTGCTTTCCTTGCCCTGATCGTGTGTGTGCTTGCTATTATCATGTAATTATTCAAGGCTCAGATGGAACTTTTCACGCCTGAATTCGGCTTGGTGTTCTGGATGTTCCTGGCATTTGTGTGCCTGTACTTCATCCTTGCCAAGTGGGCTTGGCCCTTCATCATCAAGTCGATGGAAGAACGTGCCGACCTGATTGACAAGGGTGTGGCCTATGCTCAGGAGGCCAAGTCGCATCTGGACAATGCCAAAGCCGAGGCCGACAAACTGATTGCTGAGGCGCGCAACCAACAAGCTGACATCCTGCGCGAGGCATCCAAGATGCGCAACGAGCTCATCGAGAAAGCCCGTGGCGAGGCTGCCGACGAGGCCAATAAGGTGAGCCAAGCCGCTCAAGTATCCCTTGAGCAGGCACGCAAGGAGGCCGAGAAGCAACTGCGCGCCGAGGTGGGCGACCTGGCATTGCAAATCGCCGAAAAGGTGATTCGCAAGAATATTGCTAGCGACGATGCCCAGCGTGCACTGGTTGACCAATATCTGAGCGAGGTTGAGACTAAAAACTAACGCGATATGAGTGACGGACTGATTCCACGCCGATATGCCAAAGCGTTGTACAAGTACGCCGTCGAGAACGGTGACGCGCAGGAAATCTATGAGCTCTTGAAGAAGCTCAGTTTCCGCTACACCGCTATTGACGAACTCAAGCGCGCGGTGCTCAACCCCGAAATCTCTGACGAGGCCAAGGGGGCCTTTATGCTCAAGCTCATGGGCGGCAAGCCCGGCAGCTCGCTGGACAAGTTCCTGCTGCTGTGTGTGCGCAACAACCGCGCCGAGTATCTGCAGAAGATTTCCCTCGCCTATGTCGATCTCTACCGCGAGGCCCACGAGATTGCCCATGTGGTTATCACCACGGCAGCCCCAATGCCCGAGGCCGAGGTCAATGCCATTACCGACATCGTCAAGAAGCGCCTGGGGGCGATGACGCTCGAGATCGAGCAGAAGATCAACCCCGAACTGATAGGCGGTTTCACTGTTGAAATCAACGGCCTGGTGCTTGACGCGTCGGTAAAGAGAGAGTTGAACGAATTGCGGTTACAACTGCAAAAGAAAAACTGAAAACCAGATTATAAGAGATGATTAATCCCAGTGAAATATCTGATATATTGAAGCAACAGCTCGTCGAGGACATCGCCAAGAGGCAGGTCGCCTTTGAGGAAGAAGGTACCGTCCTGGAGGTGGGTGACGGCGTGGCTCATGCCTATGGCTTGCACAACGTTGAGGCCAACGAGCTGGTGCAGTTCGAGAATGGCGTGACCGGCGTGGCCATGAACCTGGAGGAGAGCGACGTGGGTATCATTCTGCTCGACGAGGTGGACACCGTGACCGAGAACATGAAGGTGCGCCGCACCGGCGAGATCGCCTCCATCGAGGTGGGCGAGGGACTCTTGGGCCGTGTGATCAACGTGCTGGCCAAGCCCGTTGACGGCAAGGGACCCATCGAGGGCAAAAAACTGCGTCTGCCGCTGGAGCGCAAGGCTCCTGGCGTTATCTTCCGCCAGCCGGTGAACCAGCCGCTGCAAACGGGACTCAAGGCCATCGATTCGATGATCCCCATCGGCCGTGGCCAGCGTGAGCTCATCATTGGTGACCGCCAGATCGGTAAGACGGCCATTGCCGTTGATACCATCATTAACCAGAGGACAAATTATGAGGCTGGCAAGCCGGTTTACTGCATCTATGTGGCCATTGGCCAAAAGGCGTCGACCGTTGCCGCATTGGTCAACAAGCTCGATGAGCAGGGCGCTCTGCCCTATACCATCGTCGTTGCAGCAACCGCTGCCGACTCGGCCTCGATGCGCTACTACGCCCCCTTTGCCGGCGCCGCCATCGGTGAGTACTTCCGTGACACCGGCCGTGACGCGCTGGTCATCTATGATGACTTGTCCAAGCATGCTGTTGCCTATCGTGAGATCTCGCTGATCCTCAAGCGCCCCTCGGGCCGCGAGGCTTATCCCGGTGACATCTTCTACCTGCACAGCCGTCTGCTCGAGCGTGCGGCTAAGATTAACGAGAATCAGGACGTGGCTAGCGTGATGAACGACCTGCCCGCGCCCCTCAAGCCCATCGTCAAGGGCGGTGGCTCGTTGACGGCATTGCCCATCATCGAGACCCAGGCCGGCGACGTGAGCGCCTATATCCCCACCAACGTGATCTCTATCACCGACGGTCAGATCTACCTCGAGACGGCACTGTTCAACTCGGGTATCCGTCCCGCCGTCAATGTGGGTATCTCGGTATCGCGTGTGGGTGGTAACGCCCAGATCAAGTGCATGAAGAAAGTGGCTGGTACCCTCAAGATCGCTCAGGCACAGTACCGTGAGCTGGAGGCCTTTACCAAGTTTGGTGGTGACATCGACCCTGTGACGGCACGCACCATCGACACTGGCCGCAAAAACGAGCGCCTGCTCGTGCAGCCCCAGTACACGCCCATGCAGGTCGAGGAACAGGTCGCCATCATCTACTGTGGTGTGAACGGCCTGTTACGCGATGTGCCCCTGGACAAGGTCGCCGAGTTTGAGAAACTGTTCATCAACTACCTGCGCGGCAAGCATCAGGCCGACGTGCTCGACGTGTTGCGCTCTGGCAAGATTGACGACGACGTCATGTCCAAGCTCAAGAATGCCGCTGCCGAGATAGCCGCCAAGTACACACAGGCTCCTGCCAACTAAACCAGCAAGATAGGTTAGCAAGATGTCAACACTTAGAGAACTCAAGACGCGAATAGGATCGGTCGCCTCGACGCAGAAGACGACGAGCGCCATGAAGATGATCAGCTCGTCCAAGATGCGCAAGGCTACCGGGCAGTTACAACGCCTGTCGCCCTACCGCATGATGGTGCAGCACGTCATCAGCCACCTGCTGGTGACCGACCAGCAGTTTGACTCGCCGCTCATCGCCACGCGCGATGTGCAACGTGTGGCACTGGTCGTGTTTGGTAGCGACGACGGTTTGTGTGGCGGTTTCAACGTTAACATTTTCAAGCAGTTGCTGGTGAGCATCGATGAGGTGCGCAAGCAGTTTGGACAACAGGTGGGAATCACTGTGGTTCCCGTGGGCAAGAAGATGACCAAGGCTGTCCAGAAGATTGCTGGCAAGGATATCCAGATGGAGCGTGTAGCCCTCAATACCCGCAGCGGCAGCGAGGAGCTGTATGCCTTCACCGACCTGATGAAGACGCGCTTCCTGGAGCACACCTTTGACCGCGTGGAGATGCTGTACATGCATTTCATCTCCACAGGTAAGCAGGTGTTTACCCGCGAGCAGTTGCTGCCAGTGAGCTATCAAGGCCTGGCCGAGAATGTTGACCCCCGTGCAGCCAACAGCCCCTGCTTGTTTGAACCTGATGCCAACACCATCTTCAACACCGTACTGCCCCTGCACATCAAGTCGATGTTACAGGACGTGTTCATCCAGAGCGCGGCCAGCGAGCAGAGCGCGCGCGTGATGGCGATGCAGGCAGCGAGCGACAACGCCAAGGAATTGCTCGACGAGTTGCAGCTGGAGTACAACAAACTGCGTCAACAGGGCATCACCACCGAGCTGCTCGATATCCTGGGCGGACAGGTGGAACGCTAACGCAAAATTGTAAAGATTATAAGATAATAAGTTTATTATGAATATTAAGGAGTATTTCGTCTCAATCTTCAAAGGCTTTTACAGCCTGATCAAGGGCATGGAGGTGACCGGCGTGGAGCTGGTGACCCCCAAGGTGACCGAGCAATATCCCGAGAACCGAGCGACCCTCAAGATACCCGAGAGATTCAGGGCTACGCTGGAGCTCATCTATGATGAGAACGGTTACCACAAGTGTATCGCATGCCGTAGCTGCGAGCGCAACTGCCCTAACCAGACCATTCACATCGACACGCGCATGGTGGACCTGCCCAATGGCAAGAAGAAAATGAAACTGGACAAGTACATGTATGACTTGGGCAGTTGCACCTTCTGTGGGCTGTGTGTACAGGTATGTCCCACCAATGCCATCAAGTTCAGCAATGACTTTGAGCAGGCGGTGTTCACCCGCGAGAAGCTCAACAAGCAGCTTAACTACTTGCCCGAGAAGGATGAGCCTGCTCCTGCTCCAGCTCCGGCCGCAAAGCCCGCTGCCCCGGCCGAGAAGCCTGCACCGGTCGAGAAGAAACAAGAACCTGAAGAAAATAAAGAATAATGGAATCAGTAGGTAACATCATTTTGTATTTTATCGTTGCGATCGCCATCATCGTCTTCTCGGTGTTGACGGTTACCACGCGCAAGATTTTGCGCTCAGCAACCTATCTGCTGTTTGTGCTGTTTGCCACAGCCATCATTTACTTCCAGATGGACTACCAGTTCCTGGGAGCAGTGCAGATCGCCGTCTATGCCGGTGGCATCTTGGTGCTGTTTGTCTTTGCCATCATGCTCACCCAGCAACCCGGTAAGAGCGCCGAGGCTTTAGCGTCTCACCGGCGCATCATGGGATTGGTGGCAGCACTGTGTGGTGTGGCGCTGTGTGGCTTCGGCCTGTACAACTATGCAGGCTTTGCCGGCAGGTTGCTCAGCAGCGGGGTGGACATCAATATGGAAAAGATAGGCCAGTTCTTGTTGAGTACTGACAAGTTTGGATATCTGTTGCCTTTTGAGGCCATCAGCGTGTTGTTATTGGCTTGTATCATCGGAGGTGTGGTTATCGCCCGTCGCCGCTAAAACATGGAGAAGTTATGGATTTGACATTATTTATGTATCTCATCCCCAGCCTCATCATGTTTGGCTGTGGCGTTTATGGTTTCATCACCCGCAAGAACATGATTGCCATCATGATCTCGCTGGAGTTGATGCTGAACTCGGTCGATATCAACTTTGTTGTGTTTAACCGCTACTTGTTCCCGGGACAGATGGACGGCATGTTCTTCTCGTTGTTTGCGATTGCTATCGCGGCAGCCGAGACGGCGCTTGCCCTGGCCATCATCATCAATGTGTTCCGCATTGCCAAGAAGGTGGACATCAACGACATCACTAAACTGAAATTCTAACGATTATGCCACTGAATTTAGCAATAGTAGTTGTAGCATTGCCCCTGTTCATGTTCCTGTTCCTGGGACTCGTCGGGGTGAAAATGGGTAGAAAAATCACTGGTGTGATTGGTGTGCTGGCGATGCTCGTCGACACCATCCTGGCCTATGGCGTGGCGCTGACCTACTTCTTTGGGAGCGGTGAGGGCCAACTCGTGGACGGGGTGCGTCAAGCTGTCGTTGTTGCCAATCCCGCCTGGTTGTCGTTTACCGATACGCTGGTGGTGCGCATGGGTGTCCTGGTTGACCCCATCGCAGCGATGATGCTTGTGGTCATCACCACGGTATCGTTGATGGTACACCTGTACAGTTTGGGCTACATGAGCGACCACGATGGCAACGCCGAGAAGGGATTCCAGCGTTACTATGCCTTCCTGGCGTTGTTCACGTTCTCGATGCTGGGTCTGGTGGTTGCCACCAACATTTTCCAGATTTTCATCTTCTTTGAGATGGTGGGTCTGTCGTCCTACCTGCTCATTGGTTTCTATTACTCGACTCCCGCGGCTAACCATGCCAACAAGAAGGCGTTTATCGTGACTCGATTGGCTGACCTGTTCTTCCTGCTGGGTATCATGATCCTGAGCTTCTATACCAAGACCTTCGACTTTGACCAGCTCGTGTTCGGTCCCACGATGTCGGGTAGTCTGGAGACGGCCCAGAGCGCTATCAGCACTGCCGGTGGCGCCACCTTCCTGGGCTGCTCGGTCATGGCATGGGCATTGACCTTCATCTTCATTGGCGGTGCTGGTAAGAGTGCGATGTACCCGTTGCACATTTGGCTGCCCGATGCTATGGAGGGTCCCACGCCCGTGTCGGCGCTGATTCACGCTGCGACCATGGTTGTCGCCGGTGTGTTCCTGGTGGCAAGGTTGTTCCCGCTGTATGTGCTCGTGCAGGGTGCGATGAACATCATCCTGGTGGTGGGTGCCTTCACAGCATTCTATGCTGCGGCCATCGCCTGCACCCAGAGCGACATCAAGCGTGCGCTGGCCTTCTCGACCATCTCCCAGATCGCCTTCATGATGACCTCGCTTGCCGTGAGCTCCAACAACAACTCGCTCATCGAGATTCATGAGGGTTACGGCCTGGGTTACATGGCGTCGATGTTCCACCTGTTCACCCACGCTATGTTCAAGGCGTTGCTCTTCCTGTGCGCTGGTGCCATTATCCATGCCGTTCACAGCAATGAGAACGACAAGATGCATGGCCTGCACAATTTCATGCCCATCACGAGCATCTGCTTCCTCATCGGCTGTCTGGCCATCGCGGGCATTCCCCCGTTTGCCGGCTTCTTCAGTAAGGACGAGATCCTCGTGGCTGCCTATCACCGCGGACTCGGTTGGGGCCTGTGGATGTCGATGGTGGCTTGCATGACCGCCTTCTACATGTTCCGCATCTATTACCTCATCTTCTTCTGGAAGAAACATGAGGTACACGATGAGCATCACGCTCCCAAGGATCAGCCCTGGACGATGACGCTGCCACTGATTATCCTGGCCGCCATCTCGTGTGTTGCGGGCTTCGTTCCCTTCCACGACCTGGTGACCTGGGACGGTCACGCGCTTCACACCTCTATCGACTGGACGGTTGCCGGTTCCAGCATTGGTGTGGCTCTGGTGGGTATTGGCCTGGCTACCATCATGTACCGCAAGGAGAACCCGCTGCCCGAGCGCATGGCCAACGCGATGCGCGGCCTGTGGACCGCAAGTTACAAGCGCTTCTACATGGACGAGCTCTACCAGTTCATCACCCACAAGGTGATCTTCCAGGCCATCTGTGTGCCCATCGCATGGTTTGACCGCCACATCATCGACGGCTTCTTCAACCTACTGGCCGATGCGACCAACTCGCTCTCGTTCGGCATCCGCCGCCTGCAGTCGGGTAGCATCCAGGGCTATGTGTTCGTCTACATGATCGGTGCTCTGTTGCTCGCCTTCATCACCATGATATGTGTCATCTTCTAAAAATCAACGGTCTAGACAAAATAGAAAGGATATACAATGGAAATTTTCAATAATATACTGATTTACTTTGTGATCGTGCCTCTGCTGACGCTTGGAGGCCTGGCCCTGTGCAGCAATCGCGGCATCAAGGCCATCAGGACCGTTGCTGTGGTGGGCGCTTGCGCCCTCATGGTGCTTGCCGTTTGGCTGGTGAGCATCTTCCTGCAAGCGCGCGGCGCTGGTGACACCAGTGAAATGATATTGCGCAGCGACGTGATGTGGTATGCCCCGTTCAATGTCCATCTGGCACTGGGTGTTGATGGTGTGAGCGTGGTGATGATCCTGCTCTCGGCATTTATCGTGTTTGCCGGCGTCTTTGCCTCGTGGAAGATGAACCCGCTGCCTAGGCAGTTCTTCATGTGGTTCTTCCTGTTGTCCACGGGTGTGTTTGGCTTCTTTATCTCGATTGACCTGTTCACGATGTTCATGTTCTATGAGGTCGCACTGATTCCCATGTACCTATTGATTGGTGTGTGGGGCAGCGGCAACAAGAACTACAGCGCCATGAAACTGACCTTGATGCTGATGGGTGGCTCGGCCTTCCTGATGCTCGGCCTGATTGGTATCTACTTCCACTCGGCTCCCGAGGGTCAGCCCTTGACGATGAACATCCTGGATATCGCCCATAACGACGCGATCCCGCACGGCTGGCAGTATGTGCTGTTCCCGTTGACGTTTGTCGGCTTTGGCGTGCTGGGTGCCATGTTCCCGTTCCACACATGGTCTCCCGACGGTCATGCCTCGGCGCCCACGGCGGTGTCGATGCTCCATGCGGGTGTGCTGATGAAGCTGGGTGGTTATGGCTGTTTCCGCATCGCCATCTACCTGATGCCGTTTGCCGCCAACGAGCTGGCATGGATTTTCCTGCTGTTGACGGGTGTCAGCATCGTCTATGGTGCGTTGAGCGCCTGTGTGCAGACCGACCTGAAGTACATCAACGCTTACTCGAGTGTGAGCCACTGCGGTATGGTACTGTTTGCCATCCTCATGTTCAACACCACGGCGATGACTGGTGCTGTGTTGCAGATGCTCTCACACGGTTTGATGACGGCCCTGTTCTTTGCCCTCATTGGTATGATCTACGGTCGCACCCACACGCGTGACATCCGCGACATGGGCGGTATGATGCACATCATGCCTTATCTGGGCGTGGGCTATGTGATTGCCGGTTTGGCATCGCTGGGTCTGCCGGGTCTGAGCGGTTTTGCAGCCGAGATGACCATCTTCTTTGGCTCGTTCCAGCACACCGACATGTTCCACCGCGTGCTCACCATCATGGCGACCACCTCGATTGTCGTGACGGCGGTTTACATCCTGCGCGTTGTTGCCAAGTTGCTCTTTGGCGAGGTGCAGGATGAGCATCACCGCACGTTGACCGATGCCAGCTGGGAGGAACGCCTCTCGACGGCCACGCTGATTCTTGCTGTGGCTGCCATCGGTTGCTTCCCCAATTTCTTCATTAACATTATCAGCAGCAGCTTTGACCCTGTCGTTAAGGCGTTGCAGGCTGCGCTGCCCTTGTGATGAAAGTGTTTAACCTGATAAAAATTGCATAAGATAGATATGATGGATTATTCACAATTCTTATTGATGCCTCAGGAAATTGGCCTGTTGCTTGTTTTCCTGCTTGTTTTCATCTATGACACTTTCATGCCTGAGCGCACTCAGCGTTACATGCCCGTGTTCACGGTCATCATGATGGCGCTCTACACGATATACTGTTTCTGCTGCCCCGCTGCTGTTGGTGAGGCCTTTGGTGGCATGTTTGAGTCCAACGCTCCCACTTGGGTGATGAAAAATATCCTCAATGTGGGCGTGCTGCTGGTACTCCTGCAGGCCGTTAAGTGGACCAATAGCGACTTTGTGAGCGTTCGCCGCGGCGAGTTCTACGAGTTGACACTGTTGACGCTGTTCGGCATGTTCCTCATGATTTCGGCACGTCACTTCCTGCTGTTCGTCATCGGTCTGGAGACTGCTTCGTTGCCCATCGCCGCGCTGGCAGCCTTCGAGAAGCGCTACTATGAGTCCCATGAGGCTGCGGCCAAGTATATCTTCACCGCGATTTTCTCGTCGGCAATCTTCCTGTTGGGCATCTCGTTTGTCTATGGCATGAGCGGTTCGCTCTACTTCAAGGATATCGCAATGGCGCTCATCGGCAACCGCTCGGTGCTGCTCATTGCCGCCTTGGCGTTTGTCATCGCAGGTGTGGGCTTCAAGCTCTCGCTGGTGCCCTTCCACTTGTGGACAGCCGACGTTTACCAGGGCTCACCCACGGCTGTGACCAGCTACCTGTCGGTCATCAGCAAGGGTGCTGCCGCCTTCTCGTTCCTGGTGATTCTGGTGCAGGTCTTCGGATCTGCTTACAGCCAGGTGTGGGAGTGGATGCTCTATGCCGTTATCGTGCTCACCATCACCTTGGGTAACCTGTTCGCCATCCGTCAGCGCAACCTGAAGCGCTTCCTGGCGTTCTCGTCGATTTCCCAGGCTGGTTATATCATGCTCGGTGTGATTGCCGTCAACGTGATGGGCATGTCCTCGATGATTTACTACGTGCTGGTTTACATCTTCAGCAACCTTGCCGCCTTTGGCGTGATTGCTGCTATCGAGCGTCAGACCGGTCGAGTGACCATGGACGACTACAACGGCTTGTTCAAGACCAATCCCTGGCTCGCCTTCACGATGATGCTGGCGATGTTCTCACTCGGTGGTATTCCGCCGTTTGCAGGCTTCTTCAGCAAGTTCTTCATCTTTGTGGGCGCTTGCCATCAGGGCTCGGTAGCCATCTATGCACTGGTACTTATCGCGTTGGTCAACACCATCATCTCCCTGTACTACTACCTGCTGGTGGTTAAGGCGATGTTCCTGCGTCAGGATGACTGCGTGATTCCCACCATCAAGAGCCACTGGACCGAGCGTGCAGGTATGATCCTGTGTGTGCTGGGTGTGATCTTCATTGGTTTGATCAGCTGCATCTATGCTCACATCAACGGCGCTGTTGACGCCATTGGTGCCATGTTTGCCGCTATCCAGTAAAGGTTTTAGGTTTTAGGTGGCATCTGCTCACCTGATTGCTAGCACCTGACACTTAAAAAAATACGCAACTTCTGATATCATTTTAACATAACCAAAGCAGAAGAAGATTTGTTTCATGTAGACGGGAAGGCTCTGTGGCAGACCATAGGGCCTTCTTTGTTTTTATTGTATCTGATTGCAGGTTTCTGAGCCAAAATGTGAATATTTGCCTTTATTGGTATTGGAAATGTGAGAAATTGTTATTATATTTGCGCCATAACTTGAAAAATTCAAACTTGTACTAACTTATAAATTCCTATTGTTATGAAGAAATTATTACTCTTTTCACTGGCTGTGCTGCTGGCATCGCTGGCAGCCCGTGCCGATGTGGCCATCAACGCCACCAACTTCCCTGACGCGATCTTCCGCTCCTACCTCATGGGCCAGTATCCCAGCGGCACCATCACCACGGCGCAGCTCAATGCCCGTGACACGTTGAATCTGGCTTACAAGGGCATTTCCGACATGACTGGTGTGCAGTATTTTACACAATTGAAAAGATTGGATCTCTACTCGAATAATCTGACCACGATTGACGTGAGCGCCAACACCAAGCTGATTTACCTCAATTTGGGATACAACAAGTTGACGTCAGTCAACGTGGAAAGTAACACGGTTCTGGAGCAATTGTATCTCCAGAACAACCAGATTTCTCTTTTCTCGGTAACGAACCATAGTGCCTTGAGGACGTTGTGGATATCAAACAATCCTAATCTGACGTCGCTCACCTGCTACCGCAACGCAATCACCAGTTTTGATATCTCCAATTGTACCGCCTTGGCCAGTTTGAGGTGCTACGAGAATGCTAATCTAACCACTATCAATGGGTTGGCCTCCTGTACCGCAATCACTTATATGGACTGTGAGGACTGCGCCATTACCGACTTGAGCGCTGTCTCAGGCATGACGAACTTGGAAAAGCTTTATGCACGCTACAATCAGCTGACGTCACTCGATGTCTCTGGTCACCACAATCTGACTTACCTCAGGGTCACGGGTAATACACAGCTGACAGAGCTCTTGTGCTATAGTTGTGACTTGACCACGCTCGTGGTTTCGGGCTGCTCGGCGTTAAAAACGCTGAAGTGTTATTATAATTCTAATCTAACTGCTATCACTGGCCTGGCTGGTTGTATCGCATTGACCTATCTGGACTGTGAGGACTGTGCCATCACCGAACTGCCCGGCGTGAACAACATGAACAACCTGCAAACGCTGTGGGCCCGTAACAACCAGTTGACGGGCACCCTTGAAGTGAGCAACAAACCTCAACTGAAATATCTTAGGGTTAGAGGTAACACGGGGCTGTTAGTGCTCAGATGCGCCTACTGCGCCTTGACATCGCTTGATGTGACAGGCTGCACTGGTCTGAACTTATTACATTGTGAAGTAAACAGCAATCTTTCCACTATCCAGGGACTGACGGACTGCACAGCGTTGGCTTGGTTTGGCTGCGATTATTGCGCATTCACTTCACTTGACGTGACGTTCTGTCCTGGCCTCAGTAGTTTGTATTGCTATAATAACCAGTTGACCTCGCTCAACGTGACGGGTCTGACTTCCCTTGTGAACTTGAACTGCATGAACAACCCTGACCTTGGCAGCATTACCGGCTTGAGTGACTGTTCGGCCATGACTTATTTAAACTGCTCTAACTGCGGCCTCCCCAGCCTGAATGTGGATAATATGAACGACCTGGGGGAACTGTGGTGCAGCGATAATCAGTTCACCACACTCTCGGTAAATAATAAACCCCAGTTGACGGCACTGGTTGCCAACGATAATCTATCACTTGAACAATTAGAATGCTACTCTTGCGCCCTGACCCGTTTGGAAGTTTATAATTGTCCTGTACTGAATTATATCGATTGCATGTACAACCAATTGACTGAACTGGACGTCACCACTTGCCCAGAGCTCATGTATCTACTGTGTGAAGACAATCAACTGACCGAACTGGACATCAGCCGCAACTCCAAACTCCTCTACCTCTGGTGCCGCTACAACCTGTTGACAAGTGTGGACCTGAGCACTTGTCCTGACAATTTCCTTTCTCTTGACATCCGTGGCAACCAGGTTTCAGGCACTATCGATGTCTCGAGGTTTGCCTCGTTACTCCATTTAATGTGCACCAACAATCAGATTTCTCAAGTGGTACTTGGTAACCATGATGATCTCATTTACCTTTTCTTAGATTATAATCAGCTAACAAGTATTGATGCCCGTGGCTGTAGTGCTCTGCAAATTTTCCGTGCTCAGAACAATCAGTTGACCAGCCTGCAGCTGGGTAATTGCCCTGATTTGAATCAATTAGCCCTATTCTATAATGAACTCAATGCCAGCCAGATGGGTCAGATCGTCAACGCGTTGTCCACACGCAGCGCCGATGATCCCGGAGAGCTTTATGCCATTGTCGATGATAATCCAGAAGACGATACCGTTGAGGGGAATGTCATCACTGCAGCCCAGGTCAGCCAGGCCAATGCCAAGAATTGGGATGTCTATCATTGGGATTGGGACGGCGCAGGCTGGAGACCCTATGCCGGCAGCGCGGGCCAGCTTGGCGATGTCAACGATGACGGTCATGTGACCATCGCCGATGTGACCGCCTTAATCGATTACCTGTTGAACAGTGATGCCAGTGCCATCAATTTGGCTAATGCCGACGTTACTGGTGAAGGCCAAGTGACCATTGCCGATGTGACCGCGCTGATCGACATGCTGCTCAATGGCACAGCGGGCATGATGAAGAATGCTCAAGTGGCACAATCGGCCTCACCATCGATGCCTGATATCTGCAACAAGGAACTCACTCTCGAGAAACCCCGCAGGATTAAAAACTGATCTTAAACAGGATGCGCTCGATGAAAATCATCTCATTATATTTCAGTGAGTTAGCCTCATTCTCGCTTGTGGCTGTGTCATAATTTATGTGCTGGGATTATAACCGCCCTTCGGGCGGGAAAACTTGTGCAAACCGAAAGCCATGAAGTTTACTTCAATGGCTGAGGTGCCGCCAAGTTTCGGGAAATTAAAACAAATTTTGTATTAAAATTATAATAATTAAAAATTTTATTTAATTTATTAAATAATTTGTTTAAATTTTTCGGCCGTAGGCCGATATATGTGGCGACATTGCAATTATGACACAGCCTCCAGTTTTTGGGTCGGGCCAACGAATTATGTTCATGGGCATATTTTCATCGCAAGAAATCTATTATTTAGCAATCGTGTCCGTGGAAAAGCCCCGCTAGGGGCGACCAGGGTTTAGGCAGGGGTGTAACGAGGCGAAGCCGAGGGAAACCCCTGCAGCAGTTGAGCACACACATCCAAGCCCCATCGGGGCGGCAGTAAGGTGTTGACACACAGTCTGTCACCCCTAATGGGGTTACATTGATGATTGGGATGTCCATTTACAGGGGTTCCACTGCGTTTCACCCCTGCCTATGCCCTGACCAGCCCTAACGGGCTTCAAAGTAAGCCCCATCACGTAAAAACGCTATAACGGCATTGATATTGAAACGCCTATGGAACCCTGGTGCTTTTTCCCCGGACAACAATGATTATTTAGAGAAAAATAGTTATCTTTGCCCTATCTTAACAAAATCATTTATCGCGATATGAAAAAAATCTTGTTGGCAATATTTTGCCTGTTTGCCTTGAGTGCTACTGCCGCTGGCGTGAAGCCGGGCAGCGTGAGGACGCTGGTTGACAGTTGTGGCTTTTTCCCGCAGATCAGCCCCGACGGGCAGTGGTTGCTATATTCACCCACCGATGGCTGTAGCCTGATGCTGAAAGACCTGTCGAGTGGTGCCGTGAGAACCGTGTCTAATGTGGGTTATCCCGGCTTTGACGCGATCTTTGGCGGTGACGGCAAGGTGTATTACATCACCCAGGAGCGCAAGAAAAACGGGCTGGTTTACCGCGCGGGCCATTGCTATGACCCCGCCACGGGCAAGGACCAGGTGGTGCTCAAACCTCAGCACGGCCAAGTGCAGGCATTGCACGCCGCCACGGGTGTGGTTATCAACGGCGAGCGCCAGGTGTACCGCAGTTGCGGCAAGGTGGGGGCTTTTACCTATACCCGTGGCACGACCTTGTATATCGTTGACGCTAACGGCACCACGCGCTCGATGCAGCCTGATCGCACGAGCAACGGCCTGTTGTGGGCTTCGTTGTCGCCCGATGGCACTAAGGTGATGTTTGAGTCGGCGACGAGGGGACTGCTGGTGTGTGACCTGAACGGGCAGATTATCGCCGAGTTGGGTGAGTTCTTGATGCCTTGCTGGTATAACAACGACTTTATCATCGCCATGAGCAATGCCGGCAACACCCGCATCAGCGGTTCGCGCATCTGGCTGCTCTCGGTCAACGGTGACGTGTGCAAACCCATCACGCCCAACGAGGAGCGTGCCGTCCAGCCCATGGTGTGCAATGGCAAGGTGGTCTATACCATCCAGTATAGCGGCCAAGTCAGGCAGTTTGAGCTGGATATACAGCCCTCGATGCTGCAGGAAGCCAAGACCGGTAAGGGTAAGGTGGAAAAGGTGCGCAACCAGGGCAACAAGAAGGATGTGCCGCGCGTGTTCATCAACCCCGGTCATGGCGGCCACGACAGCGATGACCGCCACGTGCCCACATGGGTCATTGGCGCACAAGACACCCTGTACTACTATGAGTCCAACTCTAACCTGACCAAGGCGTTGGCCCTGGCGGAAATCCTCCAGAACAAGGGCTACGAGACAGCGATTTCCCGAACCACCAACTATACCGAGGATGACCTTGACCTGTTTGAGATCGTGGCCTTGGCGGCCAATAGCGGCGCTGACGTCTTCTTCTCGATTCACAGCAACGCCACCGGCATCGAAAAACGCGTGAACTTCCCGCTGGGCCTGTATCGCGGCTGGGACGGCAATGCTGTGGTGAAGGGTAGCCAGGAACTCAGCGAGGCCGTGATGCGCAACCTGGTGGGCAACGAGCTGGCCGTGTGGACTGGCAAGGAGCAGAACCGCGGTGACTGGTCATTCTATGACTGGGGCTACAAGGTGGGCCTGGGCGTGTTGCGCTACAATAAGTTGCCCGGATTCCTGAGCGAAGGCTCCTTCCATGACTATCTGCCCGAACGTGAGCGCCTGCTCAGCGATAACTATTGCTGGCTGGAGGCATGGAACCAGTCGTTGGGCCTTGATGAGTACTTCGGGCGCAAGGGCAAGTTCAAAAACGGCGTGCTCGCGGGTACCATCCGCTGGGAGGACATCCAGCGCCGCGACGATGACCAGCGCCTCTTTGGCGAGGACAAGCTGAAACCCGTCAATGGAGCGTTGCTGCGCTTGTACAATGGCCGTGGCGTGCTGTCGCGCATCTATACGCTCGACAACCGTGACAACGGCGTGTTTGTCTTCACCAACCTGCCCAAGGACAAGTATAAGCTGGAATTGTACTATGGCAATGAGGACCTGTACAACACCGTCAAGGTCAAGGTGAAGAAAAATGCCACGACCTACAAGAATCTGAAGATTAAAAAGGACCAGAAGCCCAAGAAGAAAAAAAGGTGAAAATAAACTCTGGGAATACTTAGCATACTAATTTAAAATGAACAGAAGGATGAAGAGATTGACAATGATGCTGCTACTGGCAGCTATGTTGCTGCCGGCCATGGCCCAGGAGGTGGAGGTGGCCTCGCTGCAGCGACTGCTCGACGGCGTGGAAGGGCCGGCCTACTATCCCGTGCTCAACACGGCGGGCGACCGACTGCTGTTCTCGAGCGAGAACGGTGCACTGAAACTGTATGATTTCACTGCCAACGTGACGACGGTCGTTACCCGCGACTACGTCGCTGGCAATGATGCCTGTTTTGGTGGTGACGGCAAGATTTATTTCGTTACCCAAGAGGTGGGGGAGGACCACCTCATTTACCGCACGGGGCACAGCTTTGATGCCGCGAGCAATCAGGCCGTGAGCCTCACCGAACCCGTCCATGGCGCGATGCGCGCCGTGCCGGCAACACGTGGTGGCGCCCTGAGAGCGCCGGGGCGCAATTATGCCTCATCGACCGATATCGGCAGCGCCGCGTGGACCGAGGAAAACCGTGTCTATGTGACCGTGGGCGGAGAGAACCGCGTGTTCTCGCCCGTAGACTCCTGGGCGGGCTACCTGTGGGCCTCGTTGTCGCCCGACGGCAAGCGCGTGGCGTTTTTCGCCGCTGGCAAGGGCATCGTGATTATCGACCTGCGCGGGCAGATGCTCGCCATGCTGGGCAACTATGAGATGCCATGCTGGTATGACAACGACTATCTGGTGGCACAAAACGCCAAGGATGACGGCCACCAGTTCACGTCCTCACAGCTCCTGCTGCTCAAAGCCGACGGCACCTTCCAGACCGAGTTGACCAAGCCGTCCTCGATGGCCATGCAACCCACTTGTGGCGGCGGCAAGATCGTCTACACGACCATCGACGGCCTGTTGTATGAAATGCAAATCAAGATTCACCAATAATACCGCTATACTGCTATGAAAAAGATGTTGTTACAATCAATGCTGATGGCAGCCTTGATGGCGGTGTTTGCCGTGAGTGTGGCCAGTGCACAGCCCCATGTGTACATCAACCCGGGACACGGCGGCTATGACAGTGACGACCGCAACATGGTCATCTATCCCTTCTCCCAGGGCGACAGCGCAGGCTCTTGGGAATCCAAGTCCAACCTGCGCAAGGGCCTTGCCCTGCGAGAAATCTTGCAGAACAAAGGTTACAAGACCAGCATCTCGCGCGTGACCAACACGACAGCCGACGACCTGGCGCTGTCGACCATCGTTGCCTTGTGCAACCAGAGCGGTGCCGATGTTTTCTACTCGGTTCACAGCAACGCCACGGGCACTAGCGCGCGCAGCAATTTCCCCATGGTGTTTTACCGAGGCTACACGGGCTCGCCGCAGATTGCCAATGCTGACGTGCTGGCCACCGACCTCGAGCCCTACCTGTATGCCAGCCAAAACACGGTGTGGACCAACAATTACCAGATCTGGGGCGACTGGTCGTTCCGTCCTGAGTGGGGCACTCAGGGTTATGGTGTGTTGCGCGGCAACCGCGCCGTGGCCAACCTGAGCGAGGGCTCCTTCCACGACTACATCCCCGAGGCCTACCGCCTGCTCAGCTTTTACTACTGCTGGATGGAGGGCTGGAACATCTCGCTGGGAGCCGACAAGTACTTTGGCCGCCTGGATAACTATGACCTGGGCGTGGTGACGGGTAACATCCGCGATGACCGCATCAAGCGACTCCAGGAGTGTGCCCAGGACTTCCTCATCTATGGCGAGGACATCCTCATGCCCATCCATGATGCTACCGTGCGCCTGCTGGATGAGCAGGGCAACGAGGTGCAGCGGTGCAAGACCGACACCCTGCGCAACGGCATCTACCTCTTCAAGTATGTGACGCCGGGCACCTACACCGTCGAGGTGAGCGAACCCAGCCATTTCACCCAGACCCAAACAGTCACGGTCAACGCCAACGAGCCCACCTACCAGAACTTCTACCTCAAGCGCGTGCGTGACACGCCCCCTGTGGTGGTGGACTATTCGCCCGTGTGGCGCGAGGGTGACCCTGCCGTGAAATGCAGTGAGCAGATTGTGCTCAGTTTTAACTGGGACATGGATAGCGTGACCACCTGTGATGCTTTCACCCTTGAACCGGCAGTCGAGGGCACCTTCAGCTGGGAGGATTCCTATTACCGCCTCATCTTCACGCCCACCGATGCGTTTGACGTGAACACCCTTTACACGCTCACGCTCAAGCGCAGCGCCGAGCATGGCGGCGGTACGCCCATGGAGCAAGACTTCACGATGCAGTTCTACACCCAGCCTCGCAACCACTTGAGCGAGCTGGCTGTGTTCCCCTATGAGGGCGCGCAGGTGCACTACACCAAGCCCACCGTCGAACTGCGTGTGGACTCGCTGCTCGATACTTATAACCTGTTCCAGAAACTGCGTGTATTGGACAGCGAGGGAAACGAGCTGGCATGGAACAAGCGCAGCATCAAGTATAACAAGAAGGGCGACAACTATGGCTTCATTCGAGTGCCGCTCACCAAGGATATCGAGCCTGGAAAGGATTATCAGTTGATTCTCGACGCTGATATCGCCGACACCGCTGGCATCCACCTGCCCGCTGCCCGCGTCATCAATTTCACTGGCGTTAACGCCGGCGCCGCAAAGCCCGATATGACGATGCATGAGGACTTTGATCACGAGAACTACTACTTGGGTCTTTTCTTAAGCCAAGTTAGAGCTGAGAGCCATTTTTCATCAGGTCTGATAGGCAACGCTATCGTCATCGATTACCAATTCTCAAGTATGGATGGCGAAACTGGGCTATGTTATAATCCTGATTGGGGCTTGGAGGATGATGATTGGGAAAGACCGTTTGTCCTTGGGGACAAGCTCGGCATGCATGTGTGGGGTGATATGTCTTATAATGACTTGATGGTAGTATTCATTAATTATAAACCCTATTCTCCGTCTGTTGCCATTCCTGTTTGCAAGATTGATTTCCATGGTTGGAGGTATGTAGAAATAGACTTGAGAAACTTGGAGTCGGGTGTGGATTATTACTTGAAAGAGATTACGTTGAAGCCTGGCAGTGAACTGATGGGCATGACCGGAACGCTCAAACTGGATAATATCATCCGGGGCAAGTCTAGCGGCATCAATGAGGTGCCCATTGCTGGCTTGAAGGTAAAATGCGACGGCGATTACATCGTTGCTAGTGCTGACACCTACATTCAGGGCGTTGAACTGCTCGATATCAATGGTCGCATGATCAAGGCCAATGGTGGTAACTGCATCAATGTCTCGAGTGTTGAGCCGGGAGTTTACCTTGTCCGCGTCTATGTCAACGGCCAAACCACAACCCGCAAGGTTGTCATCCAATAATTTTTCTAGACTTTCTTGAAAATCTAGGCAATCTAGAAGATCTAGAATCTCTAGATAATCTAGCCTCCCATAACAAGAAACTGACAAAATGTCAGTTTCTTGTTTAATTTTGTTTAAAAATCTGACACGCTGTCTTTGATTTTTAACAGTGGTTATACTTTGGGCCTTTGGCACCCGGTTTGCTAGATAGGGTAGTGAACGCAGGGCGCAAGCCCCGCGGGAGAAAACAAGAAACAATTAAAGACTCATAAATAACAAATAAAAAACAATTAGGAGGTAATGACTATGTATTTTCCTGTAATTCGTAACAATCGCAACAACTGGTTAGACACCGCATTCAACGACCTGTTTGATATGGATTGGGCTCCGCGCCACGTGACCACGGCTCCCGCGGTTAACGTCAAGGAAAGTGACAAGGCCTTCACCATGGAGGTAGCCGCTCCCGGCCTCAAGAAGGAGTTCTGCAAGGTGAACATCAACAACGAGGGCAACCTGGTCGTCAAGATCGAGAACAAGTCCGAGCACGAGGACAAATCGTGCAAGCAGGAGGGCGAGAAGTTCCACTATGTGCGCCGCGAGTTTGCCTACACCAACTATGAGCAGACCTATATCCTGCCTGACGAGGTGGACAAGGAGCACATCAGCGCCAAGGTCGAGGACGGCATCCTGTCCATCGAGCTGCCCAAGCTCACTCCCGAGCCCGAGAAGAAGATGGATCGTGCCATCGACATCGCTTAAAAAAAGCGCAACCCGGTAAGCGGTACTAAAAGTAAATACATGAATCGACTAGCACCTGTCGCTCATCGCGGCGGGTGTTTTTTTCGTAACCAAGCAACTATTACTAACAAATGTTTTTATACGTTAATATTTGCTTATTTTTTGGAATTATATCGAGAATTGTGCTCTCTTGATTGGGATTTTGCATAACTTTGTAACTTTCAATCTGGCTGAAGCCCGATATTAAAAGATTATTAACACAAAAATACACCTATTAACCGAGATGGGAGCTGTAAAAGGTCAAAATATCACACTCATTGCTGAGAGCAGCACGACGCGCACCGAGTGGTCGCTGATCGAAGGTGGCGAGGTACTGGCTCACGCTTTCACGTCGGGTCTGAACCCGTTTTTCATGAGCCGCCGTGAGATCAGCCACAGCATCAGGCTGGAGCTGCCGCCCGAGTTCTTTAAGCGTCGTTGGAGCCATGTATATTTCTATGGTGCTGGCTGCTCAGGGCCCGAGAAGAACAAGATCATCGAGGGGTCGCTGGTTGCTCAGTTCAAGACGCCGGTGACGGTGATGAGTGACTTGCTGGGTGCCGCTCGCGGCCTGCTGGTGCGTGAGCCGGGCTTGGCCTGCATTTTGGGCACTGGCAGCAACTCCTGCTTCTATGACGGCAATGATATCGTCAAGAATGTGCCGGCGCTGGGCTTCATCCTGGGTGATGAGGGCAGTGGTGCCGCCCTGGGCCGTGTGTTCTTGGGCGACGCGCTCAAGGGTCTTGCCCCCAGGGAATTGACCGAGGCATTCTTTGACAAATACAAGGTCACGCGTGCCGAGGTGCTCGATGCTGTGCTCAATAACCCCGCCGCGACGCGCAACCTGCGCGCCTACTCGTTCTTCTTGAGCGAGCATCTTGACAGCCCCTATGTCCACGACATGATTGCCAGGGAGTTCAGGCGCTTCTTTGACCGCAATGTGAGCCAGTATGACTACAAGAGTTATCCCGTGAGCTTTGTTGGACCCATCGCGACGACCTACAGCGAGATCCTGCTTGAGGTGGCCAACGACTTCGGTGCAACCATCCGCAAGATCCTGCTCAGCTCCATGCCGGGTCTCGTCGCCTATCACAGCGACCAGCCAGAATAATGATTATCATCACAACCAACAAGTATAATTTTTAACGGGTAGAACAATGAAAAAGTACATTCTTTTGGCCCTTGTGGCTTTAGCGACGGCGTTTGGCGCTAGCGCCGAGGCTGGTGACGTCTCGATAGGTGGTCAGTTTGCTTATGCCAGCAAGAATTCCATGGCTGGACTTGGCGCCCAGGTGCAATATGAGCCCATCACCAACTGGCGTATTGCCCCCGAGTTTATCTATTATTTCGAGAATGATGAGATGAGCGCCTTTAACGTGAACGTCAACATCCACTACATCATTCCCACTAGCGCGACGTTTGCCATCTATCCCATGGCGGGCTTTACTTATGCCAACTTCCGTTTTGACAATCATGTCGGACATGAGAACTATGACCGCTGTGGAGCCAACATCGGCATGGGTGCCCAGTACCAGATCAAGGAACATCTTCATTTCTTCACCGAGGAGCGTTTCCAGATCCTCAAGGACTGGAACCAGTCGGTGACCTGCTTGGGCTTGAAGTACACCTTCTGACGGCAAGATATACCCGGCGTGTGTTGAATTATAGTTGACCTCAAGGGCCTAATGAAAGCCCTTGGGGTTGATTTTTGTTGGAGTGTTGAGGGGCGTTGCGGATAAAAGTGTCTAATTATTTGACAGATTTATAAGAAGTATCGGCAGTTATTCAATTTTCTGCCATTTTTGCTTTTGTGTGTGGTCGTTTATTGATATTTTTGTTTAAACCAAAAAGGAGGGCCATTGTCTAATAATTAAACTAGATTAAAGATGAAAAACCGGATATTTCAGTTGATGATCATGGTGATGATCATTGTGGTGGGTGCTCAAGCCCAGGATGTTCAGGCCATAGCCGAGCGTCTTGACCTTCAGCGCTATGAGTTCCCGCAGGAGAAGATTCACGTGATGACCGATCGCGGCAGTTACATGGGTGGCGACACCATCAGGTTGCGAGCCTGGGTGGTCGATGCCGCGACCCATCAGCCTGTGTCAGCCAGCAAGTTTGTGTACGTTGAACTGCTCTCGCCAACCGACTCGGTGTGCGAGTGTGTAAAAATACATCAGGACGAAAATGGTGTCTTTCAGGGCTACTTGCCCATACCCGATGATGTGCCCGAGGGCCGTTACCAACTCACGGCCTATACGATGTACATGCAGGGCGTTGGCTATGACTACTTCTACAGACAGCCAGTCGAGATTGCGGGCTTGATGTCGTTGGAGCGGCGCATTGCCGCTCAATGTGTGCGGTTTGACGATGAGGTGGAAGTGAGGCTGCGCTACACCGATTTATCTGGAGAACCCTCTGAGTTTAGTAACCTCTATTATCTGAACCAGTATGGATATATGAAATCTCGTGGCGAAGGCAACGGTGAGGCCAGCTTCACGCTCAAGGGAAAGGAAGCCGAGGCGCCCTTTGTGCTCGTTGAGATTGACGGTTACGCCAAGTATATCCCGCTGCCTCCAAGCCACGAGGTGCTGGTTGACTTTTATCCTGAGGGTGGTTATCTGGTGCCCGGAGTGGAGAATGCGGTGGCGTTCAAGATGCACGACCCTGCTAACTTGACGATCAAAGCATCAGGTCAACTGGTTGACGAGCACGGTGTGGTTGTCGCACCTCTTCAAGTGGAGCACGATGGCATGGGCGTGGTGAAGTTCACCCCGCGGGTCGATGGCCATTACACAGCTCGGTGGCGTGACAACTTTGATGAATTCACCACCTTTGACTTTCCTCAGGTTCGCCCCGATGCCACAGTGGTCCAGGTGCGGCATGAGCCTGACGGACAGGTGATGCTGCAGGCTATCGGAGCCCATGTGGCAGGGTCGGTGCTGGTGGTGCAGCAGCGGGGTTGCCTGATTGCGGCGTCACAGGATGCAATCACCATGAGCGGTCAAGACTTCTCTCCTGGCGTGGTGCAGGCACTACTGCTTGATGAAAACGGACGTTGCCTAAGCGAACGTTTGTTTTTTGCCGGGCAGGAAACGTTGGCTGCAACACGTGTCGAGACGGCACGTCCCGAATATGGCGACCGCGAGGCCGTCCAAGTGAGTGTGGACTTGAGTCAGCTGGCTACAGGTGCCAGTAGCGGAGACTGTGCGGTAGCCGTCGTTGACGATCGTGCCGCTATCATCACCGAGAGTGACATCTGGTCCAACCTCTTGCTGCAGAGTGACCTGCGCGGGAGCATCCACGACCCCGGATACTATTTTGAGCAAGGCGATAGTGTGGATATCAGGGAGCGTGGCCGTCATCTCGACATGCTCATGCTCACCCAGGGATGGCGCCGCTATGACATCCCTCGTGTGCTCAAGGGGCTCATTGCCGAGCCTCAATATCCGTTTGAGGTTTCTCAGGTAGTGGCAGGCCGTGTCTTGAGCGAGTTCCGCAATAAGCCTCTTGCTAATGCTCAGGTGGGCCTGATTATTCCTAAAATTGAGTATGCCAATGTGGCTACGACCGACTCGTTGGGGCGCTTCTCCATCCCTATTCCCTTGATTCCTGATGGCGTTGATTGCGTGGTGATTGCAATGAATGATAAGGGAAAGAAACAGACTAATCTGGAACTGGCAGTTGAACAATACCCCGAGATCTATTATCTGATTGACGCCGGCGCCTCAATCGGGCTGACGGCCCATGTGCAGGAAGAGCAGGCGTGGCGATTGATCAACGAGGATGACTGGCGGCACATCATGCTTGATGAATTGGTGGTGAAGGCGTCTCGTCGTCTGCGCAAGCCGGTGGTTGAGTCAAATAGGTTTTTAACTGCCGATGATATTGCAAGATTGGGTATCACGTCGGTCGAGGGAGCACTTAATACCATAGGGGTATCTGATATGAGCAAGCTCAATATCATGATTGATGGTGAATCACTCAGGGATCTCTATTTCACTGACAAGGAAACTGTGTTGGAAGCGGCGTCGCTGAAACTGGCAGGAAATGATACAAAAAATGACAGGCTCAAACGCTTCAACTTCGGGCAATTGAACACGGGGACTGAATATGACATGTCTGATGTCTCGATTGCTTCTAGCTTTGTTAACATGCAAGATGTCGCTTATATCAGTTATTCGAAAAGTCGTGGAGGGATAAAAACAATCAATTTCAATAGGAAACCGAACTCGGGCAAACTGTGGAAGGAGCCCAGCCCTTATGTCAAGATTGCTCATCCCGTGGGCGCCCAACTGCCAGTGGAATTTTATTCACCCCGCTACGATCAAGGGGATTGTGGCATCGAGCCTGGTAGCGATTTGCGTCGACTGCTATACTGGAACCCCAGTGTAAGGGTCGGTGAGGATGGCATGGCCCACTTCGATTTCTACAGTAGCGATGCCCGTAACACTACCTATACAATACTGGTTGAGGGCATTAATGCCGGCGGTGAACTTATCCGCGGCACACACAGGGTTGAGAAGAAGTAACATTTAATCAGCAAGCATCGCCTTTCTGGCTCTTGAAGACGGCTTCATTAGATGGCGATTTCTTTTCGGAGATTTTCTTAAAAAATGTAGTTAATTTATAAATAATGTTGTAAAATTGGGGTTTAGTGGGGTCTTCTTTTGGTTTTTCATTTGGTTTGACTAATTTTGTTGCATTAGAATTTGCCAAAAACCGAAAGAGAATATGACGAAATCAAGAAGAGTATTGTTGACTGCGGTGGCTTTGCTGGCTGCTGTGTTGCCCATGAGGGCACAGGTCATTACCGAAGAGCAGCAGGCGGCAGTTCAGCAAGTGATTGCCAGTAAATTGCCCGAGCACATGGGCGTGGGTGACCTGAAGGTGCGCTCATTGGCACTTGAGAACGACACCATCAAGGTCGATGTGATCGAGAACTTCGGCGATGTGCCTTTCACCGAGGCAGGCGTGGAGCAGATGCGTGGCGAGATACGCGACGCGCTGGGTGCCGGATATGGTGATTATCCCGTGCTCATCACCATTGTGGGTAACGACATCAACAAGTACTTTGCCGACTATGAACCCGCCTACAAGCGTTCACACAAGCCCTTCATCAGCGAACTGGATGCTAACCGTCACTACAAGCATGGCCTGGACGGTAACATCATCGCCATGTGGCCCAGCCACGGCTGGTATTTCGAGCCCCTGCTTAACCGCTGGGAGTGGCAGCGCGCACGCCTCATGCAGACCGTCGAGGACATGTACACCCACAGCTATGTGCTGCCCTTCCTTATCCCGATGCTCGAGAATGCGGGTGCCTATGTGTGGAACGCGCGTGAGCGTGACACCCACAACTATGGCGCCGTGGTCGATAATGACCCGTGCGAATTGGCCCAGAATGGCTACAGTGAGCACAATGGCAAGCAGAAGTGGCAGGATGGAGAGGGAACAGGCTTCGCCTACTTGCGCGACCAGTATAAGGACTTTGAGAATCCCTTCACCGAGGGCACTTACCGCATGGTAAAGGCCGAGAAGGACAAGAAGAAAGTCTCGACAGCCACGTGGGATGTGGATATGCCCTACAGTGGCGATTATGCCGTCTATATCTCTTATAAATCGTTGCCCAACAGCGCCCGTGATGTGACTTACACCGTCAATAGCCAGGCCGGAAAGCGCCAGTTCCGCGTTGACCAGACGATGGCTGGTGGTGTGTGGGTATATGTGGGCACATTCCCTCTGGCCAAGGGCATGAATAAGGCAGTGGTTGAGGTATCCAACCTGAGCGAGGACAAGGATGCCGTCATCACGGCCGACGCCATCAAGGTGGGCGGCGGATACGGCAATATTGTGCGCCGCGTGGCTTTGCCTACCGAGGAAAATCGCCGCATCGCCGCCGAGCAGGAGAACGAGAAATACCTCGGCAAGGCGGGTATGGACTATAGCTACATCGGTAGCGGTAACCATCCCTGGTTCCACCTGGGCTCGCGTTACTACCTGCAGTGGGCCGGCTTCCCTGACAGCGTCTATTCCACCTCTCACGGCATCAACGACTACACCGACGACTACCGCAGCCGCGGCGAGTGGGTCAACTACCTGGCTGGCGGCAGCGATGTGCTGCCCGACCGTGGCGGCTTGAGGGTACCTGTCGACCTGTCATTCTGCCTGCATACCGATGCTGGCGCGACTCCCGACGATGAGATCGTGGGAACCCTGCTGATCTATTGCACCCGCGCCAACGGAAAGCAGTTTGGCAAGTATGCCAATGGCACTCCGCGTGAACTTTCGCGCCGTTTTGCCAACCTGCTCTCGACCGAGATTGTCAAGGACGTGCGTGCCAAGTGGGAACCCAACTGGACGCGCCGCGGCATGTGGGATAAGAGCTACTATGAGGCACGCGTGCCCGAAGTGCCCGCTGTACTCATGGAGTTGCTCTCGCACCAGAACTTTGCCGACATGAAATTTGGCCTGGACCCGATGTTCCGCTTTGACGTGAGCCGCGCCATCTACAAGGGCATGCTCAAGTTCATCGCCCAGCGCGACCACCGCAGTTACGTCGTACAGCCGTTGCCCGTCAACAACTTTGCCATCAGCAAGACGGGTAAGGGTCAATACCTGCTCTCGTGGGATCCCACCCATGACGACTTGAGTGACAATGCCGACGCGACGGGTTACATCGTGTGTGAACGCGTGGGACTGGAGGGCGGTTTCAAGGAAATCGCTACCGTCAAGGGCCCGCAATATAGCGTGAGCATTACCGATCACAAGATGCACAGTTACCGCGTCATCGCCATCAACGACGGCGGCCGCAGTTTCCCCAGTGAGACCTTGAGCCTTGGTGAGGCCGCATCTAGCAAGGGTGATGTGCTTGTTGTCAATGGATTTACCCGCGTGAGCGGTCCCGACTGGTTTGAGGACAGCATCCGCGCCGGTTTTGATGACAACAAGGACCACGGCGTGCCCTACATCCAGCAAATCAACTACCTGGGTTCGCAGTATGAGTTCCGCCGCAGCATCGAGTGGAAGGACGATGACTCGCCCGGTTTTGGCGCTAGCCGCAGCGACCACGAGACGATGAACGTGGCGGGTAACAACTTTGACTATCCCGCTGTGCATGGTGATGCGCTGATGAACGCTGGCTACTCCTTTGTTTCATGCAGCCAGCAGGCGCTGGAGAACAATTATAACACTGGTGACTACCGCTTGATGGACCTGATTCTGGGCAAGCAGAAGGAAATCTCGACCGGAAGTGGCTTGAAGCCTACTCGTTTCAAGATTTATACCACAGGCTTGATGAACGCCTTGAGAGACTTCACTGGCCGTGGCGGCAGTGTGGTGATGTCGGGTTCCTATGTGGGTAGTGACTTGTGGGACAACGCCGCTGGCAACAACGACCCGCAGGGTCAGGCCTTTGTCAAGCAGGTGCTCGGTTTTGAGGGCCTGCAAGGCCGCGCATCGCTCGACGGCACCGTCATCACGGTCGATTGTCCTGACAGCAGTCTGGCCGAGAAAGGTAAGTGTTGTGAGTTTGTCAACAGGCTGAACGACTATATGTATGCTGTCGAGTCGCCCGATGCCATCCGCGCCAGCGACAATAAGGGCTTCACTTGGCTGCGCTATGGTGAGAATGGCCTGCCCGCTGCGATTGCCAGCGACCGTGGCAACTATCGCACTGTCGTGTTGGGCTTCCCGTTGGAGTCCATGACCTATTCCACCGACCTGACCAGCCTGTTGGGCAGCATCATGCAATACCTGGGTAAATAAGGCCTCTAGAGCCCCTAAGGCCCTTAAAGTCCTTAAGGCCCCTATCAAAGAAATAAAATCAATAACAATAATCATTCAAGAAAAAGAAATTATGGGAAGAATTAATTGCTTTATTCCGTTTGTCAGTGCCGAACAGGTAGCGCAAACCATCGAGCAACTCAAGAGTGAAGAACTAGTGAACAAGATTTATCTGCTCGCCACAGTGGACAAACCCGCCCCGGTCGAGGGCTGCGAGATGGTGCCGGTCAACGTGCTTTTCTCGACCGAGACCATGCGTGAGATCGCCGCTAGGGCCGATGCTGATTATGTGCTGTTCTACACCAAGTATGATACCCTCAAGATGGGACCGTTCTCGCTGGAACGTTTCGCCAAGTTGGGCGACGACACCCAGTCGGGTATGCTTTATGCCGACCACTACAACGTGACCGATAAGGGCGCCGACAAGGCTCCCGTCATCGACTATCAGATGGGTAGCCTCAGGGATGACTTCGACTTTGGCTCAGTGCTGTTCTTCTGCGGCAAGTGTTTCAAAAAGGCCGTCGAGGCGATGAAGGAGAAATATGAGTTTGCCGGTCTGTATGACCTGCGCCTCAAGCTGTCGCAGTTCGCTGCCATCACCCACATCAACGAGTTCCTCTACAGTGATGTCGAGCTCGACACCCGCAAGAGCGGCGAGAAGATCTTTGACTATGTCGATCCCCGCAACCGCGGCCGACAGATCGAGATGGAAAAAGCCTGCACCGAGCACCTCAAGGAAATCGGCGGCTATCTCTCACCCACACGCGAGGAAAATGGCGAGTTTGTGCCCAATTTCCGTCACATCGAGTTCAACCAGGGTGAGTTTGAGGTCGAGGCCACGGTGATGATTCCCGTGCGCAACCGCATCCGCACCATCCGTGACGCCATCGACTCGGTGCTCAAGCAGAAGTGTGATTTCAAGTTCAACCTCATGGTGGTGGACAACTTCTCGACCGACGGCACCCGTGAGGCCATCGCCGAGTACAATGACCCGCGCCTGATTCACATCATCGCCGACTACTATGACATGGGCATCGGCGGATACTGGAACCTGGCCGCACACCGCCAGAACGTCGGCAAGTTCATCGTGCAACTCGACAGCGACGACATGTACAAGGACGAGAACACGCTGCAGACGATGGTCAATGCCTTCTATGAGCAGAATGTGGCAATGGTGGTGGGCACTTACCAGATGACCGACATCAACCTCAATCCCATTCCTCCCGGCATCATCGACCACAGGGAGTGGTCGCCCAGCAACGGCCGCAACAATGCCCTGCGCATCAACGGCCTGGGCGCTCCGCGCGCTTTCTATACTCCCGTGTTGCGTGAGATGAAGATACCTAACACCAGCTATGGCGAGGACTATGCTTTGGGCTTGAACATTTCACGCCACTACCAGATTGGCCGCGTGTATGATCCCGTGTACCTGTGCCGCCGCTGGGACGACAACAGCGATGCGTCACTCGATGTCGAGAAGATGAACCGTAACAACCTGTACAAGGACCGCATCCGCACCTGGGAACTCCAGGCGCGCATCGCACTCAATAAGAAGTGATTCCAGGAAAACTAGATATTCTAGAAAAACTAGACACTCTAGGCCCTAGTAATGATTATGGATTACAGTGTGTTGATAGATAGGCTCTTCACCAAGCAACTGCGTGATTGGGACGTGGCCGGCGCCAACTATGCGGCGCTGGCTGCTACAGTCACGCGCACGTTGTCGCTGGGCGAGTCCACTGTCACGCTGCAATTCAATCCTGAGCGTAGGCGATCATCGGCGGCAAGAGTTGACAAGAAATCGCTGGCTAAGAGAAGTTGCTTCCTCTGTACCGAGAACCAACCTGCCAAGCAGCGTGCCATGTTGTGGGGTAACCGCTATAAAATCCAAGTGAACCCTTATCCCATTTTCAGACGCCATTTGACCATTGCTGACTTGAATCATGTGCCGCAGCACTTGGCTGGTAGAGTAGGGGATATGTTATCCTTGGCCAAGGATCTACCCGATTTTGTCATCTTTTACAATGGCCCGCAATGCGGCGCATCGGCGCCCGACCATGCCCATTTCCAGGCGGGTGTCAAGGGGGCGATGCCGTTGTGTGACGAGATTGTTCATGCTACCACCATGCTGCTTGCCGACGGTGACGAGGGCTTCATCGGCTTTGTCGATATGCTGGGACGCAGCCTGTTCACTATTGAGACGACAACCCAGCGTGCTGCCGAGCGTTACGCTTTGCGACTGTTGGACCTGCTGCCGGTGAATGATGGCGCTGACGAGCCTATGGTAAACGTCCTGTGCTGGTGGGACAAGACTGACCACGCATGGCGCTTGGTGTTTTTCCCGCGTCGCAAGCACCGTCCCGCTTGCTATGGCGAGGGCGAGGGACGCCTGCTGCTCAGCCCCGGCTCAGTCGATATGGGCGGCCTTTGGGCTGTCCCCGAGTTCAAGGACTTTGAATCTCTCACCCCCGAGGTGATACAATCCTTGTATAACGAACTCTGTATGAGCCGCAAGGAACTCTCTCCCATCATCAACGGCTTTGGCCAGTACTGGGATGATAACCTAGGCCCCATTTAGGGTAAAACAGGGACGGTTCTTTTGATGTAAAAAACAATTAAGGACTAGCGACTAAAGACTAATAATATGGACGAGAAACAGATACCGCAAGTGAGTGTGGGCATTATGAATGAGCCCCAGGTGGCATTTGTGCTCAACGGCACCTATCGTGTGAACGGCGCCGAGTGTACGGGCGACCAGTTAGCGCGATGCGTCGAGGGTATGGTGGAGTGGAACGGCAACCGCTACGGCGAATTGATGTTCGAGCCTGTCGATGCCGATACAGCCTCCTTCACGCTTAAAGATGTCACTATCGGCGTGAGTTTCCACTGGCGTCGCCAGGAAAACCAGACATTCAAAGGGGCCTTGAAACTTATCGTCGAGGACGGCAAGTTGACGCCCATCAATGTATTGAGTGTTGAGGACTATCTGTTGAGCGTCATCTCGAGCGAGATGAGCGCCAATGCATCGCTTGAACTGCTCAAGGCTCATGCCGTGATTTCCCGTAGCTGGCTGCTTGCCCAAATCCATGGCATCAAGCCTGATAGGGCCGACCGCAATCCTGATGCTCCAGGCGAGATGATGGATACTCCCGAAGAACTCGTCAAGTGGTGGGACCGCGACGACCATGTGAATTTCGACGTCTGCGCCGATGACCATTGCCAGCGTTACCAGGGCATCACCCGCGCCACGACCCAAAAGGTGGAACAAGCCATCAACGCGACATGGGGCGAGGTGCTCATGCATCATGGCGAACTGTGTGACGCACGGTTTAGCAAGTCCTGTGGCGGTGTGATGGAAGAGTTTGAGAATTGCTGGGAACCGCATCGCCACGATTATCTGGAGGCACGGCGCGACAGCGAGAACGAGGAGGACTTCCCCGACCTCACCCGCGAGGACAACGCTGCCGAATGGATCCTCTCGAGCCCCAGCGCTTTCTGCAACACCACCGACCCCGAAATCCTCTCCCAGGTCCTCAACGACTATGATCAGGAGACTAAGGACTTCTATCGCTGGAAGGTGGAGTACACCCAAAACGAACTCGCCAAGCTCATCCACGAGCGCACGGGCATCGACTACGGCCGCATCCGTGACCTGCAACCCGTGGCACGCGGCACCAGCGGCAGGCTTTACCGCCTGCGCATCGTCGGCGAGAAGCGTGAGCGCATCATCGGCAAGGAATTGACCATCCGTTACGCCCTATCGCCATCGTGCCTGTACAGTTCGGCCTTCGTCGTCGAGAAGCACGACGTGGGCGAGGACGGCTATCCCGCCAAATTTGTCCTGCGTGGGGCAGGGTGGGGCCATGGTGCCGGCCTGTGCCAGATCGGAGCTGCCGTGATGGGCGCCAAGGGCTATGACTACAAGCAAATCCTGCTGCACTACTTTGTGGGTGCCAGCATCGAGAAACGATATTAACGATAATCCTAAAAAAACAGTAATACAATGGACGAACTGACTAAAAGAAGAACCCCGTGGTTGTGGATACCCACACTCTATTTTGCCGAGGGTATTCCTTACTTCATCGTAAACAATATTTCGGTGTTGATGTTGGCCAAGATGGGCGTTCCAAATGGACAGATGGCACTGTTCACGAGTCTGCTATATCTGCCGTGGACCATCAAACCTTTTTGGAGCCCCTTTGTGGACATCATCCGCACTAAGCGGTGGTGGACCATCGGTATGCAGGTGCTCATGAGCATAGCATTCATTTTGCTCACGTTGACCATGCCCAAACCCGATGCGGCGACCATTGCCTCAGGACAAACTCCCATCAGCATGTTTGCCGTCACACTTATCTTGTTCGTGATAACGGCCTTTGCGTCGGCAACCCATGACATTGCCGCTGACGGCTTCTATATGTTAGCTCTGCGTCAAAACGAACAGGCAGCTTTCGTCGGCATCCGTAGCACATTCTATCGCCTCTCGTCAATTTTTGGACAGGGTGTGCTTGTGGCTATTGCCGGTGCTATCGAACTTAAAAACGGTAATATCCCCATGTCGTGGATGATTACCATGGGTGTTGCTGCCGTTTTGTTCACAGTGGTCACGCTTTATCACACCTTCGCCATTCCCAAGGTGCAGAGTGACGTTTCCACCCTCAAGGATGAAAAGCCTACGGTCGGAGCCATCTTCAAGGAGTTTGGCCGTACTTTCGTCACCTATTTCACCAAGCCTTACGTTTGGTTGGCCATTGTGTTCATGCTGTTATATCGTTTGCCCGAGGCTTTCCTCATCAAGATGTGTACGCCATTCCTGGTAGCGAGCAAGGATGTTGGCGGTCTAGGGCTGTCCACTGCCGAGGTGGGTATTGTTTATGGTACAATTGGCGTTTTAGCATTGACAATCGGTGGCATCCTGGGCGGTCTTTTTGCAGCCAAGGTGGGCTTGAAGAAATCTTTGTGGTGGATGGCGGCATGTATGACCTTGCCTTGCGCCACATTTGTCTATCTGGCTGTTGGCCAACCCACCAATTTGGTTGCCATTTCTACAGCTATTGCCATTGAGCAATTCGGCTACGGCTTTGGTTTCACGGCCTATATGTTGTACATGATATACTTTAGCGAGGGTGAGTTCAAGACTTCCCACTATGCCATCTGCACGGCGTTCATGGCGTTGAGCATGATGATTCCTGGCATGTTTGCTGGCTATATCCAGGAGGCAATAGGGTATGCTAACTTCTTCTGGATGGTGATGGTTTGCTGCATTGCCACGTTGATCGTGACCTATCTCGTCGACCGACGCGTCGATCCAGAATACGGCAAGAAATCTGAATAACCCACGTTTTATTAAAACAACGATTTTTGAAACTACGGATTTATCTGATATTTCTGATTTTATTATGGAAAGATTTTTATATGAAAAAGAGTCTTATGCTATTAGGGGATGCTTGATGAGCGTTTTCAATGAGCTGGGTTCGGGTTTTCTTGAGAAAGTATATCAAGAAGCCCTTGAAAGAGAGTTTATTGAAAAAGGAATTCCCTATAAGCGAGAAGCGCCTCTTAAAATCATGTATAAAGGTCATCCACTTCAGCAGGAATATTTTGCGGATTTCATCTGCTATGATAAAATTATCGTAGAATTAAAGGCCGTTACTGAATTAACAGACGTGCATTCAGCACAAGTTTTTAATTATTTGAAAGCTACGGGTCTTGATTTGGCTATTCTCGTAAACTTTGGAGAGAAACAATTAAAAATTGAACGTCTTTTCAATTTTATGAAGAAAAAGCAGATTAACACGTTGATTAATAATCAGAAAAATCAGATTAATCCGTAGTTTTTTAATGTCAGTTGATATGAAGAAGATAATATTTGCAGTGTGTATGGTGCTGGTGGCGATGACGGCCAGTGCGGTCGTTAAGCCGGGCGTGGAGGTGCTGCGCGATGGCGGCTTTGCCCAGTTGCAGGGCAAGCGCGTGGGACTCGTGACCAATCCCAGTGGCATCGACAATAACCTCAAGAGCACCGTCGACATCCTCAACGAGGCTCCCGGCGTCAAGCTTGTGGCGCTGTTTGGCCCCGAACATGGCGTGCGCGGCAATGCCCATGCTGGCGATGCTGTGGGCGATGCTGTTGACCCGCTGACGGGCATCAAGATGTATTCGCTGTTTGGCAAGACCCACGAGCCCACTGCCGAGATGCTCAAGGACATCGACGTGCTGGTATATGATATCCAGGACGTGGGCTGCCGCAGTTACACGTTCTATGCCACCATGGGCGTGTGTATGCAGGCTTGTGCCAAGCACGGCAAGCAGTTCATGGTGCTTGACCGTCCCAATCCGCTCGGCGGCAACAAGGTCGAGGGTAACCTGGTCGAACCGGGCTATTTCTCGTTCGTGAGCAAGTATGCCATCCCTTACGTTTATGGTTTGACTCCCGGTGAACTGGCTATCTTCCTCAACGAGGAGGGGATCATCGCCAAGGAGTCCAAGTCGGGCCGCAAGTGTGACTTGACCGTCATCCCCATGGAGGGTTGGACCCGCGACATGAAGTTCCGCGACACGGGCATGCCCTGGGTATTGCCCTCACCGCAGATTCCCGCTCCCGAGAACGCCTTCTTTTATCCGCTATCGGGCATCTTGGGCGAGCTGTATATCTTCAACACGGGCATCGGCTACACCTTGCCCTTCGAGACCTTTGCGGCCTCATGGATCAATGCCGACTCGCTGGCGATGAACATGAACGCCCTGAACTTGCCGGGACTGCACTTCCGTCCCATCAACTACAAGCCTTTCTTCGCCCTGAGCGTGGCCGTTGACAAGTCGCTGCAGGAGGTGCATGGCGTGCAGACCTACATCACCGATGTCGATGCCGCCAACCTCACGCTCACCCAGTTCTATTTCCTCCAGGTCATCCACGAGATGTACCCCCAGGTGGAATTGTTTGAGCAGAATCCCAAGCGCTATGCCATGTTTGACAAGGTGTGCGGCACCAAGGAGATACGCGAGCGTTTCACCCGTCGCTACAAGGTCGAGGATATGGCCGACTACTGGAACAAGGATGCTGACGCATTCCGTGAGCGCTCCGCTAAGTATTACCTCTATCATTGATTGGTTATGGCTAAAGAGAATAAAAGACTGTTGTCGCTCGACATCCTGCGTGGTATTACCATCGCAGGCATGCTGCTGGTGAACAATCCCGGCACATGGAGTTACCTGTATAAGCCACTGGCTCACGCCGATTGGATTGGACTTTCGCCTACCGACCTGGTGTTCCCGTTCTTCATCTTCTGCATGGGTGTGTCGATGGCTTTCTCATTAAAGAAGTTCAATTACAAGTTGTCTGGCCCGTTGATGTGGAAAATCGTGCGCCGCACGGTCATCCTCTTCCTCATTGGTTGGATGGTACAGTGGTTCGGTCACCTGGTGCGTGGCCTGTGCAAGGGCGACCCCTTCAGCGAGGCGGTCAACAACCTCGACACGCTGCGTTACTTGGGCGTATTCCAGCGTTTGGCCTTGGTCTATTTCTTCGGGTCATTGTGCGTTGTGCTGTTCAGCCGCAAGTTCATCCCGTGGCTCATCGGCATCATCCTGGTGGTGTATGCCCTGATTTTGGGCTTGGGCAATGGCTATGACTTCTCGCTGAACAACATCATCGCCCAAATCGACAACAGCGTGCTGGGCACCAATCACATGTACCATGAGAGCGCCTATGGCGAGAGCATCTCGTTTGACCCCGAGGGCATCCTGAGCACCCTGCCGTGTATTGCCCATGTGCTCATCGGTTACCTGGCGGGCAGGATGATTATCGCAACCCATAACAACACCGAGCGGGTGACCACATTGCTCCTGTGGGGCACTGTGATGCTGCTTGCCGGCTGGTTGTTGCAATATGGCATCCCCTGTGGCAAGAAGATGTGGTCATCCACCTTTGTGCTCATCACCTGTGGCATGGCGATGTGCATCCAGGCCATGCTTATCCATTTTGTCGATATCAAGGGGCACAAGCGCTGGGGACGTTTCTTTGAGACCTTTGGCGTGAACCCGCTGGCGCTCTACCTGTTGGGCACAATCCTCGCCATCCTGTTCGGGGCAATTCCCATTGGCCATGATGCCGAGGGTGGCAACATCACCATTCACAGCGCGGTTTATAACTTCTTCCAGTCATTCTGTGATGAGTACACAGCATCGGCACTTTATGCCATCGCCTTTGTGATGCTCAACTGGATTGTGGGCCGCGTGCTGTATAAAAAGAAAATCTACATCAAGATATAATCCATGGGTTTCCTTGGGAACCTAAACATTCAAGATAATTAATAATTAAAAAACATAGAAATTATGATGATTTTGATTGCTGATTGCGGCTCCACCAAGATTAATTGGTGCCTGCTCAATGGAAAAGAAAAGGTAGCTCAGATTTTTACTACCGGCATGAACGCGCTCTTGCTCACCGAGGAGGAGATGAAGGAACAGATCAAGCGTGAACTCATACCACACCTCACCAACTACAAGGTCGATGAGATTTACTACTATGGTGCTGGCATCATCTCTGACGAAATCAAGCAGCAGGTGGTTAATGCCCTGAGGGCCAACTTGCCCACTGCCGGCAAGGTTGAGGTGGCTAGCGACTTGCTGGCAGCTGCCCGCGCCGTGTGTGGCCGCAAGCCCGGCATCGCCTGCATCCTGGGCACGGGCAGCAACTCGTGCTATTATGATGGCGAGAAGGTGGTGCAGAACGTGTCTCCCCTGGGCTATATCCTGGGCGATGAGGGCAGTGGCGCCGTGCTGGGCAAGTTGCTCGTGGGCGACGTGTTGAAGAAGCAGTTGCCCCCGCACCTGTGTGACAAGTTCATGAAGGAGTATAACCTCGACTACACCACGATCATCACGTCGGTTTACCGCAAGCCTGCAGCCAACCGTTTCCTGGCTCAGTTCGCTCCCTTCCTGGAGCACAACATCGACGAGCCCTCGATCCACAACATCGTCTTGCGCTCGTTCACCGATTTCTTCACCCGTAATGTCGCTAGCTACCCCAATTACAAGGAATTGCCCTGTAACTTCGTGGGCTCCATCGCATTATGTGAGAAGAATGTCCTCAAGGAGGCTGCCGAGCCCCTGGGCATTACCATCGGCACGATCATGAAGGATCCCATGGAGGGCCTGATTAAATATCACAGCACCGCCGAATAAACGACTAAAAAAGGAAAGATTATGGCTTTTGAGAAAATTAGCGAACAACCGTCGCTTTACGATAACCTGGAAAAGAAATCGGTGCATGAAATCCTCACCGAGATCAACCAGGAGGACCACAAGGTTGCCGACGCGGTGCAAAAGACCATACCGCAAATCGAGCGCCTCGTGACCGGCATCGTTGAGCGCATGAAAAAAGGTGGCCGCATCTTCTATATGGGTGCGGGTACCAGTGGGAGACTGGGTGTGCTCGACGCCAGCGAGATTCCTCCCACCTTTGGTATGCCGCCGGGCTGGATCATCGGCATCATTGCAGGTGGTGATATCGCACTGCGCAATGCTGTCGAGAATGCCGAGGATGACACCGAGCAAGGGTGGAAAGACTTGCTGGAGTACAAGGTAACGCCGCTGGATACGGTCATCGGCATCGCCGCCTCGGGCACTACGCCCTATGTCATCGGTGCCTTGCGTGACGCGCGGGCTAATGGCTGCCTCACCGCTGCCATCACCAGCAACCCCGGTGCACCCGTCAGTGAAGCTGCCGAGATTGCCATCGAGATGGTCGTCGGCCCTGAGTATCTCACCGGCAGTTCACGCATGAAGAGCGGCACGGGTCAAAAACTCATCTGCAACATGATTTCGACCTGTGTGATGATTCAGATGGGGCGTGTCAAGGGTAACAAGATGGTGAACATGCAGCTCACTAACCAGAAGTTGGTGGACCGCGGCACACGTTGGCTTGTCGATGAACTGAAACTCCCCTATGACGAGGCCAAGCGCTTGCTGTTGCTTCACGGCTCGGTGAAAAAGGCTATCGACGCCTACCGTGGCACCTGAAAATGGCGTTCTCGTCCCGCATGACTACAGCCAAAACATCCGCTGGTTCAAAGACGTGAACCACAAAGTTGCTCAGTAACAGCTAGCATATTTATTAATTTTGATAGAATATTATTTCTTTTATTAAGCTTGAATGGCTGATAAATTGAGAATTTTATCTATATTTGCACATTAACTTGGTTCATTATTATCGATAATGGCAAGCTTGAAGGGTTGTGACAACTTTTATTAACCTATAAATGAAAAGATTATGAACAGAAAATTGCTTTTGATTTTGATGAGCCTTGTGTGTGGGTTGCAGGCGGCGGCCTATGATTTTCCCGATCACACATGCGGTTTGTACTTTAACGTCCTGGACGACAGTAATGCTGCGGTGACCTACAATGATTATGATGATCCGGATTATGGCACCTACAGCGGCAGCATCACTATTCCCTCGACCGCCCAGCGCGGCACGCTCTCTTCAACGGCCACCTATTTTACCGTTAAGGAGATCGGCGAGTCGGCGTTCCGTAACTGCTACGATTTGACGTACGTGTACATCCCCAACACGGTAACGGCCATTCGTGACTATGCTTTTTTATGGTGCACAAGTTTGTCCAACGTGTCGATCCCGTCCTCGGTGACCACGATCGGTGCCTATGCGTTCGGCCGCTGTGAGAACTTCACTTATATCAGCATCCCGTCCTCGGTGACCACTATCGGTGAGTCCGCGTTTAGTAGCTGTTCTAAAGTGACGAGTATATACATCCCATCCTCGGTGACCTCGATCGGCAGTTATGCATTCTCTTATTGCAGCAAATTGCCGAGCGTGACCCTTCCGTCCTCGTTGACGACGATACCGTTTGGCATGTTCTATGAATGCACATCGTTGACCAACGTGACGATTCTCGGCAGCGTGACAAGTATTTATGGATATGCTTTTTACGATTGCCCTGGCTCGATGACGATCACGTGCAATGCCTTGACTCCTCCCAGCATTACAAGCACGACCTTCATGAGCGATCATTACAGCAATGCCACTGTTGTCGTGCCCGGTCCCGGTTCGTTGGCCCTGTACAAGGCAGCCGACTACTGGAAGAACTTTGCCAACATCGTCGCTGCCAAGAGCTACGATTTCGTTGTGAACGGCATCTACTATAATGTCACGGGCAGTAATACCGTGAAGGTGACCTGCAAGGACTCGGACTACAACAGCTATAGCGGCAGCGTGACCATCCCCAGCAGTGTGACCTACAACGGCAGGACCTATCAGGTGACCGCAATCGGCGACTATGCTTTTAAGAACAGCCCCGGCCTGACGAGTGTGTCGATCCCCAATACCATCACCAGCATCGGCGAGGACGCGTTTTATAATTGCTCGGGTTTGACGAATGTGACCATCCCCAACTCGGTGACCTCGATGGGCCGTTGGGCATTTGACGGCTGCTCAGGTTTGTTGAGCGTGAACATTTCGACCTCGTTGACGTCACTGAGGGATTACGTGTTTTTTGGCTGCAGCAGTCTCAAGGAAGTGACCATCCCCGCTTCAGTGACCTCGATCGGCTATAGGGTGTTCTATAACTGCTACGATTTAGAGCGAGTGACGATGCCTTCTTCCTTGACCTCAATAGGTGATGGCGTGTTCACAAACTGCTCGTCATTGAAGAGTGTGACGTGCCTGGCGACCACGCCGCCCTCGATTACTGGCGGGACTTTTATGAGCAGCCAATACAGCAGTGCCACCCTGTTTGTCCCCAAGTCCTCGATGAGTAATTATCAAAGCGCCACTTACTGGAAGAACTTCACGTCAAGACGCGCTCACTTGAATTATGCGCTGAACACAGGTAGCGGCACTATTGAGTTCACCTCGACCGGCGATTTCCCGTGGACTAATGTGGTAGAAGGGAGCCGCGTCTATGCCATCTCGGGCAATGCGGGCCGCCACTCCACAACTTCGACTCTGTCGGCCACCGTCAGTGTGAGTGGCGCATCGACACTTTCGTTCGACTTCAAGGCGTGGGGCGAGGGCACGGGCTATGACGTGTGCATTTTCTATGTGGACGGCACGCAGAAGTTCTCCTACGGAGCCCGCCAGAACAACTGGGAGACCTATACCATGTCCCTGGCAGCGGGCACGCATACGCTGACGTGGAGGTACAGTAAAGACAGCAGCGTGAACCCCACGGGCGATTACTTTGCCGTGGACAATGTCGTTATCAGCGTTGATGTCATCCGTGGTGACGTGAACGGCAACGGCAGCGTGAGCATTGCCGATGTGACGGTGTTAATCGACTATCTGCTCACGAGCAATGCCAGCGGCATCAACCTGCAGAATGCTGACTGCAACAATGATCATAGCGTGACCATCGCCGACGTGACAGCGTTGATCGACTTCCTGCTGACCGGCTATTGGTCCTGAGATTGGATTCCCGTCCGTGCTGGGCGTGTCCCGTAGAATCAGGTCCCTTAAGTAGTTCACGTGGCACACCCTGAGTCATTGGAGCCACTTTAGAAATTTGAATTTAGGAACAATGATGAGAAAAAGAATCGTGTTTTTGGCTTTGACTGCCTTCATGTGTTTAGCAGTGCTGGCTCAGGCCAACCAGGACCCGTACTATGCCCGACGCGCGACGCTGTTTGACGAGTTGCCCATCGGCAAGAAAGATATTGTCATGCTGGGCAACAGCCTCACCGACGGCTGTGAGTTCAACGAACTGCTGGGGAACCGTCACATCAAGAACCGTGGCATTGTGGGCGACATTGTGCAGGGCCTCATCGACCGCATTGGGCCCATCATCGAGGGGCAACCCAAGAAGTTGTTCATCATGAGCGGCGTGAACGACATATCACACGACGTGAGCGCCGACAGCATCGCCCGCGTGATGGAAAAACTCATCGTCATGGTCAAGCAGGGTAGTCCCAGGACAAAGATTTACCTGCAAAGCCTCTTGCCCTTTAACAACGACGTGAGGGAGTGGAAACTGCTCAAGGGGCGTGACCACGTCGTGGTCGAGGCCAACATCTTGCTTGAGCAGGTCGCTCGTCGCCAGGGGGTGACGTGGATCAACCTGTATCCGCTGTTTGCCGACGAGCAGGGTAGGCTGCGTGCCGACTTGACCAACGATGGCCTACACCTCATGGGCAAGGGTTACCTCATCTGGCGTGATGCCATCCGTCCTTATATCAAGTAGGTTTTAGGCTTTTAGGCGTTAGGTTTTAGGCATTAGGCTTCAGGTGGCGTCCGCACGCTAACCCCCACACAAAGACGCCAAGGCGCAAAGATTATTATAGCAAGCATCCGCGTTCCGTTGGTTGGAATGCGGATGCTCATCTAATATCTGTTAACTATTAACTATTAACTATTAACTATTAACTATTAACTGTTATCTCTACCACTGTCCAGAGAGCAGGTAGTCAATCAGGGCAGTGGCGTCGGCGATGGTCACGTCCGTGTTCAAGTTACAGTCAGCATTGTCCAGGCTGATGCCCGTGGCGTCGCCGCTCAACAGGTAGTCGATGAGGGCGGTCACGTCGGCAATGGTGACCTCATTGTTCATGTTCACGTCGCCGCGCAGGCCAGCGGTGGGCATGTCCTCTTCACCCTCAACCCACATGTAGGCAAACAGGTAACGGTCAGCAACATTGGCCAGACGGGTACCCTCGCCAGTGGTGATGTCCACCTCATAGAACGAAGTGTCATACTTGCGGTTGGCCTTCCAATTCAAGTCGCTCAGGGGATTCCAGTTGCCCCAGTCATCAAATCCCATGCCTGAGTTGTAATAACCCATCCAGTACATCTTGTTGGGGTCATCCTTGCTGAAGCAGGCTGCCTGGCGCCTCATCTGTGAGCTATATCCGGTACCGGCGCGCTGATCGGCAATCAGGAGGCCCGATTGAAGGTCAAACTCATACAGATGTGATCCGCTCAACTGGCCATTGATGTCATAGAGCTTGCCGTCCTCGGCGGGCTCGGCTGCTGTGCCACCTCCGCTGGTCAGGGCAAACGCGCGGCCCTCGCTGTTGATGGCAAAGGTCACGAAGTTCTCGTAGTAAAGGCCAGGAGTGATTTGGCTGATTTCCATCTTGTCAAGGTCGATGGTGCAGATGGCGTAACCGCTGTCGGTCGAGTCGGCTGATTCTTCGGCAAAGAAGTCTGGGTCGTTCAGGATCGAGTCGGGCAGGTACTTGTTGGTGATGTGGAACAGGCCATATACCTTGCCGTCCTTGGGATTCACGGCCATGCCGGCTGATTCCAGGCAGTCCCATGCAGGACGGATCTCGCTCGAGATCAGGTCGCCGGTCTGGGCATCCCATTTGCGCACGGCAAAGCGGGTCGTGTCGTTGGTGACCCAGGTGCCGTCAGGGTTCTGCATGTCGGTGCGTGACATCACTGTGGTGAGGATGCCATCGGCAATGATGGCGCCCGAGTTGGCATACATCATGTTGAAGTTGGCAGCCCACAGCGCCTTGGCATCGTCGGTGAACTGGCCATTGCTATAGAAATCGGCCTTGTTGACTGCGGGATCCTTTTCGGGCATGGTCAACGTGGAGCCGTTCCATTCCATCTTGTACAGGCCTTGCTGCACGATGAAGATGGCCTTTTGCAGTGTGTAATTCCATCCCACATACTCGCTGTAAACCCCATTGGGATAATCGTCGTCGCGGCTGGTTTGATACACACCGTGGAAGGTGATGTTTTGTGCCATAATACTCAGGCCGAAACATGCCATAACGGCAAGAATGGTAGTTCTTGTGATTCTTGTCATTGTTTTTTAATTGTTTAGTGTTTTTAGTAAAAAAGGTTAATTAATCTCTTGATGTAGTATCCTACTATATAATGTGATGGTAGTCGTGCTCCTGTCCCTAGAACGCAAGGCTGCGATACCGTCACTCGGCATGGCATCTTCCGTTTTGACTCTTTTTTTGACAAAAGCGGTGACAAATGTACAGCAGATAATTCAATTATGCAACTTTTATTGTGTATATTTTTGAAAAATGAAGCAAAATGAATAATGGTGAGGGCAACAAGCATCTCGCCTATTGCCCCCTTTACTTTACCTATGTTATTCAATAGGTGTGAGTTATGCCTCAACCTCGAAGCATTCCTTGATAGCGGCACGTATCTTGTGCCCCTCGGCATTATTGCTCTTGAGGATGTTGAGCACGCCGCGAATGTAGTCCTCCTTGTTCTTGTAGCCACACAATACGGCCACGTTGCTCTCGCCAATCATCAGTTTTTGGTTATACACCTTGAGGATGCTGGCATAATCCTCATTGTCCTCATAGGTGTGGAACTCCCGGCACAGCTGGTCATACATCCCGCGGGGGTTGATCTCGCTCACCAGTTCCACCATGTGCTCCTCAAGGGCGCTGATGTTGCGGAACTTTTGGTCGATGCGCACCTCCACGTCACGTTTCACACGGTGGCGCACGTGCATGAGGGCCTGTTGTTTAAGTTCACGGGTGAACATGTCGATAACACGTCTTTTCACTTTGGGGAAAACGAGGTTCTCGTTGCGACGCTTGTAGCGCGCCACGGCACGGATGACGCCCTCGAGCATGAACAGGTTCTCGACCTCGGCGACATTGGGCACGAGGATGTTCTTGTTGCGCAAGTATTCCACCTCGGGGTCGCTGCGGCGGTCACGGTCCACGATGCCGCGGCTCTCCAGCTGGTGGAATCCCTTCAGGTCGCCAAAGGAGCGCACGGTCTCGATCACCTTGTTGCAACTGCCCAGCGGCTTGATGGTGTACTCGGGGAAGATGAGCGGGTAAAGCCTGGAATCGATGCTGTGCTTCTCGTCGCCCTCAACAAACAGGACTGGCTTGCGGCTGCCCAGCAGGTCGAGCATCGCGATGTCCAGGTCGCGGCTCGATGACATCACCTCATAGTCCCACGCCATGGCCTCGGGGTCAAAGGCCTTGACCCACACGCACTGGTTGTCGGTGCGCGAACTGGCAAATTCCACGTCATGGGTGTTGTAGATAAATGTGCAGTCGGGGCGCATCTGCTCGAGAATGTTCCACAACGTGCGCATGATGCTACTGTGGATAAAGGTCTCGGGGTCATCGACCAGGATGGCCGCGTCGGGCATGGCATATTGCACGGCGCCGATGTAGTAGAGAACCGATTTCTCGCCATCGCTCAATCGCCTCAGCGGATACTTGTCCTCAAATCCCTCGCTGGTGAACATGAGTTTGCCGTTCTCGCGCAGCACTTTGTTCTTGGGGAAAACCTCCTGCCACTTCTTTACTGTGACATCAAGTTTGGTCTTGGGGAATTCCATCTGCTCGCCCATGAGCTTATGGGCCTTGAAGTTCATCAGTTCGCGCAACTCATCGTTGAGCATCACGTAGAACAGTTTGTCAAACTCGGTCTCGGCATAGTTCTTGACCTGTGGGTTGGCCTCGTTCATGCGGTTGAACATCTCCTCGATGGACCCGGGCAACACCTGGTTGTTGGTCGAGGGGAACATCGACTTCAATGCCGAGATGCGGTAGGCCTTGTCGCCCAGTTCCTCAACCAGCTGTGAGCAAAACCGGCTTTTGCCCGACCCATTGGCACCGATGATGGTAATCTGTCGTGACTCCTCTAGTACGTCGGGCTCTCTTCCGTCTATCCTTTTTGGTAGTCTAATGTCCATAACAGAATGTGTTTTGTTTTCTAGTGGGTAAAATTAGGGATTTATTTTTATTGCGCCAAGTATTTGTGGTCTAAAGTGCCAAAACATGCTTTTTTTAACGTATTTATATTATCTGTTATGCGTTTTTATTGGTAATTTTGCCTGCAGTTATGATGGACTATGTAAACGCTTTTGTGTCGATGCTCAACGGCATGTCGCCTTACCTGCTGCTGGGCTTTTTCATCGCGGGACTGCTGCATGCCTTTGTCCCGTCGGCAATCTATAGCCGTTATCTGGCAGGGACGGGGCTGCGCTCGGTAGCGACAGCGGCCGCCTTTGGTGTCCCGTTGCCCCTGTGCTCATGTGGTGTGCTGCCCACGGCAGTGGCACTGCGCCGCAGCGGGGCCTCGCGTGCCGCTTCCACGTCGTTCCTGATCGCTACGCCCCAGACGGGAGTGGACAGCATTGCCGCCACGTTTTCGATGATGGGATTGCCGTTTGCCATCCTGCGGCCTGTGGCAGCCCTGGTGACGGCCCTGATGGGCGGCATGGCGGTTGGCCATTGGGAGCGCAAGGGCGCCCTCGGTGAGGTGGGCGACGAGGGTAACTACGAGTTCAGCGAGTTGCCCAAGGGCTTCTGGAACAAGGTGTTGGAGACCTTTAAATATGGCTTCTTTGATATGATGCAGAGCATCGGGCGCTGGCTGCTCATCGGCCTTGTGGTGGCGACGCTCATCACCGTGTTGCTGCCAGATGATTTCTTCTCGACCTATGCCCGCTGGCCGTTGTTGAACATGTTCATCATTGTGGCTGTGGCTGTGCCCATGTATGTGTGCGCCACGGGTTCCATTCCCATTGCTGCCGCCCTCATGCTCAAGGGCATGTCGCCCGGCTGCGCCCTAGTGCTGCTCATGGCAGGACCTGCAGCCAACTTGGCCTCGATGTTCGTCGTCAACAACGCCTTTGGGCGCAAGGCGACCATCGTTTATCTGCTGTCGATCATTGGCGGTGCGATAGGCTTTGGTGTGCTGGTTGACTACTGGCCAGGCTTGAGGGAGGTGTTCGTCAACGCCATGCCCCATCACGTCATGCATCATGGCATGCACGTCTCGTGGCTCAACACGCTGTGCAGCATAGCCTTAATTGGCATGATTGTTGCCGCCTTGGGCGCAAAATACTGGAAATCCTATACAATCAAACGTAATAAAACTACTGCAATGAGAGAATTTAAAATCAAGGGCATGATGTGTGCCCACTGCAAGGCTAACGTGGAAAAGGGTATTGCCGCACTTCCCGGTGTGGAGAATGTGACTGTTGATCTCGCTAAGGGCACCGCCCTCGTCGAGAGCTCAATCCCCGATCAGATCATCATCGACTGCATCGAGGACCTCGGTTACCAGTACGTGCCCTAAACGTCAGTTAGAAGTTAGAAGCGACTACTTCACGGCTGTGTAGATGGTGCAGGTGCCTAGGGTAAGGCGCTTGCAGCAGGTGTCGTGCAGGCCTGCGTTACGCATGAGCTGCAGCATGTCGTCGCCCTGAGGGACGGCGGCAATGCTTTGCGGCAGGTAGCGATAGGCGCTCTTGTCGCCGCTTTTCAGCCCGCCAATAGCGGGAATGATGTGCAGGGTGTAGAGGTCATAGAACCAGCGGATGACACGATTCCTGGGTGTGGACAGTTCCAACACACACAGCATCCCACCGGGCCTCAGCACTCGGGCCATTTCCTCGTACCCCTGTTGCAGGTGCTCAAAATTTCGAACCCCGAATGCCACGGTCACCGCGTCAAATGTGCTATCCTGCATCGGCAGCGCCATGCAGTCGCCCTGCTCAAAGCTGATAGATCCTTCCAGCCCTTTTTCTTTGACCTTGCGTCGTGCCTCATCGAGCATCCCCTGTGACAGGTCGATGCCCGTGATGTGGCTTGGATGCAGGGAATTGTGCAACTGGATGGCAAAATCGCCAGTGCCCGTTGCCACATCGAGTATAGCCTTGGGCTTCAACGGCTTGAGCCGCTTGACCGCGAGCCGACGCCACCAGATGTCGATGCCCAGCGTCATCGCGCGGTTCATGAAGTCATAGGCCGGAGCGATGCTGTCAAACATCTGCCTCACCTGCTCGGTTTTTCCTCCGTTACCATAGGGGGTAACCTGCTCCACGCGGTTGCCGTTATCGATGGTCATGCCTGCTTGTCGTTAGGGTTATCTTCCCTGAATGCTTTTTCCTCCTCGTGGAAGCGCTCATAGGCCTCGACGATTCTCTGCACCAGGTGGTGGCGCACGATGTCCTTCTTCTCAAACTCCACCTTGCCGATGCCCTTCACGCCATCGAGCACGCGCAGGGCGTGAATCAGGCCCGATGTCGTGCTGCGCGGCAGGTCGATTTGGGTGGTGTCGCCCGTGACAATCATCTTGGAGCCCATGCCCAGGCGGGTGAGGAACATCTTGATTTGGTGGGTGGTCGTGTTCTGTGCCTCGTCGAGCACGATGATGGCGTCGTTCAATGTGCGGCCGCGCATGAAGGCCAGCGGCGCGATCTGGATGACATTGTTCTCCATGTACTCCTTGAGCTTGGCCTGTGGAATCATGTCCTCAAGCGCGTCATAGAGCGGTTGCAGATAGGGGTCGATTTTGTCTTTCATGTCACCCGGCAGGAAACCCAGTTTCTCGCCAGCCTCGACAGCGGGGCGCGAGAGGATGATTTTGCGCGCCTCACGGTTCTTCAGGGAGCGTACGGCCAGCGCCACGGCCAGATAGGTCTTGCCCGTTCCGGCAGGCCCCAGCGCAAAAGTCAGGTCGTTGTCGGTAAACATCTTGACCAGCAGTTGCTGGTTGGGCGTGCGCCCGCTGATGGGTTTGCCGTTCACGCCATAGACGATGACGTCGTCCATCTTCAGTTGTTTGGGCGGCGTGCCCTTGATGGTGTCGATGATGACGTCCTCGGGCAGTGTGTTGTATTGCTCGCAATAGGAGGCCAGCGAGTGGATTTTCTCCTCAAACTCGGCCGTCTCGCTATCGTCGCCAATGACCGTGATCACGCTTCCCCGTGCTGCCATGCGCAGTTTGGGAAACAGGTTGCGGATGAGTTGTATGTTGCTGTTGTTCACCCCGTAGAAAGTCACGGGATCTACGTTGTCAATGATAATGTGTCGTTCAATCATTCAGTAATGCCATAAAATCTACCACAAAATTACAACAATAAATCAATTCCCCAAACAACTGTACCAATAAAATCTCAACCTCAACCATGCCTGTCAGCAAAAAGTGAGCCTGTTCTGCTGTTCTTCTGTATCAAAAGTGATACTTATTGCTAAGAAATTCATTATCTTTGCACTGGCAATTAATCATAAGGATTATGAGAACGACTTTTTTATCGGCTTTGTTGCTGGCGATGGCGCTTCTGGTCTCGTGTGGCGGCAAGCAGGAGACAGCGACCGAAAACGAGCAACCGTCCGAGTTGGAACAGCGCATGGCGGCGCTCTATGGCGAGAATAGCATAATCCAGGGCAATTACCCTGACTCGGTGGCGGTCGAGGTCTCCAATGGCATCTTTGTGGGCAGTTGTGAGGATGGCTTGATGGCCTTCAAGGGCATCCCCTACGCCTTGCAGCCCACAGGTGAGCGCCGCTGGCGTGAACCCAAGCCCGAGCCCGACAGCCGACTCGTGCGCGAGGCAAAGTATTTTGGCCACTCATCTATCCAGTTCCGCTTTCAGGGCAATGCCGCGTCACTTTATCCCCAGGGTGAGGATTGCCTCACGCTCAACGTGTGGACCGCAGTCAGCGGCGTGCGCACGGTCCATCGCCCCGTGATGGTGTGGATCCATGGCGGCTCCTATGTGAGCGATGGCACGGTCAATCCCCGCAACTGGGGCGACAAGTTTGTCAAGGCCCACCCCGAGGTCGTCTTCGTGTCTATCAACTACCGCCTGGGCTTACTCGGCTTTTTGGACCTGTCCTCGTTGCCTGACGGCAAGGCCTTTGCCCGTAGCGGCAACTTGGGCTTGCTGGACCAGGTCGAGGCCCTTCGCTGGGTGAAAAGGAACATCGCGGCCTTTGGCGGCGACCCCGATAACGTGACCATCTTTGGCCACTCGGCAGGGGCGGGGAGCGTCTCGCTGTTGGCCAGCATAGATGAGGCACAAGGCTTGTTCCGCCGCGCTATCATGCAGAGCGGCAGCGTGGCCTTGACCAGCAGCCGCGAGGATTGCCAGAGCTTGACCAAACGCGTCCTCGATGCCACAGGGGCCAAGACCGTGGCCGAACTGCAGGCCCTCTCCCAGGACGAAATCATTGCCCTCAACGACGAGGTGGGCCAGTTCTATCGTTTCCCCGAGCGTGACGGCACGCTCATCCCCGAGGACCCCTACAGCCGCTTCGACGGCTTCAATGCCGGCATCGACATGCTCATAGGTACCACTGCCGACGAGGCGCGCTACTGGATTGACGCGATGGGTGGCGAGGAGGATTTTGACATGGCTGTGCAACTGTGGTACCGCTATTTAGCCTTGTCGTTTGATAGCACCCAGAGTAAAAATGCAAGCCGTTTTCTTAAGATTGTCCCCGATGGCAACCCCTGGCCCGCTGCTGAACTGTTGAACGACCTCATGTTCCGCGGACCCGCCATCGAGATGGCTCAGCGCCATGCGGCAGCCGGCGGGCGAACCTATATGTATTACTGGACCCATCCCCTCAAGGATCCCATCTATGGCGCTTGCCATGGCTCCGAGGTGTGTTACGTCCTCAACACGGGCCAGCAAATCAAGTCGGGTGACGATTACAATCCCGAATTGGCGAGTGAGGCGCAGCAAATGTGGGTCAACTTTGCAGTGAATGGCAATCCTAGCACCCCGGCCCATTACTGGCCCGCCTATGAGCCCGTGCAACGCGCGACGATGGTGTTGGGCGACACCATCTCGCTGGCCAATGATCCGCTCAAGGAGCAACGTGTCCTCATCGCCCCGCTCATGAAGGAATACATTTCGCCCATCTTCAGCGACCTGCTCGATAAGGCGCCGTGGTATGTTGGCGTTAGCATCTGTGCGTTGCTGGCCATCCTGTTGCTGTGCGTTTGGCTCATCGTCAAGTTGCGCCGCCGTCTCAAAAGAAAAAAACAAAAATAATAATCAATAATAATTATGAGAACTATCGCAATCACAATCCTGCTTGCTGCAGCATGGCTCGGAGTAGCCGCCCAGCAGTCAACCTATGTCCCCACCGAGGAGAACCTGCGCGCCCGTCAGGAGTTCCAGGACAACAAATTGGGCGTTTTCATCCATTGGGGTGTCTATTCGATGCTCGCCGACGGCGAGTGGGTGATGCTCAACAAGAAGATCAACCGCGACGAGTATGCCCAGTTGCCAGCGGGCTTCTATCCCTCGCGTTTCAATGCCGATGAGTGGGTGCGCGCCATCAAGGACGCTGGTGCCCGCTACATCACCATCACGTCGCGCCACCACGACGGCTTCTCGATGTTCAAGAGCGAGGCCAGCGACTACAACATCGTCGATGCCACCCCCTTCAAGCGCGATGTGCTCAAGGAACTCGCCGATGCTTGTCAACGTCACGGCATCAAGCTGCATTTCTATTATTCCCACCTGGATTGGCACCGCTTGGACTATCCCTTGGGCCGCCACCAGAATGATTTGCCGCACGACCCCTCAACAACCGACTGGCCTGCCTACTACAAGTTCATGAACACCCAGTTGACCGAGTTGCTGACCAACTACGGCCCCATCGGTGCCATCTGGTTTGACGGCAAGTGGGAGCACGACAGTGACCCCGTGCCCTTTGACTGGCAACTCGATGAGCAATATGCCCTCATCCACCGCCTGCAGCCCGCGTGCCTAATCGGCAATAACCACCACGAGGTGCCCTTACCTGGCGAGGATATCCAGATTTTTGAGCAGGATGTGCCCGGCGAGAACACCGCCGGCTACTCGGGCGAGAACGGCATCAGCCAGCTGCCCCTCGAGACATGCATGACGATGAACTGGACCTGGGGTTATCGCATCACCGACAAGAATTACAAGAGTGGTGACGAGATTATCCGCACCCTCGTGCGCGCCGCTGGCCGCAACGGCAACCTGCTCATCAACGTTGGCCCCCGACCCGACGGTTGTCTGCCCGACGAGGCCGTTGTACGCCTGCACCAAGTGGGCGAGTGGATGCGCGTGAACGGCGAGACCATCTACGGGACCCGTGGCGGCATCATCCCGCCCCACGACTGGGGTGTAACTACCCAGCGCGGTAACATCCTCTATGTCCACATCCTCAACCTCAAGGACAATGCCATCTACCTCCCCTTGAGCGGCAAACGTGTGAAGAAGGCGTGCCTGTTCAGTGACAAGCGCCGTTTGCCCTATACCGCCACGGGCGACGGCATCACCGTCCAACTGCCCTCGGTCCCCACTGGGGTGGACATGATTCTGGAGTTATCCCTCAGCAAGTGACATCGGGGATTATTTGTCGCCTCATTTTTGGGGAGAATTATTGTGAATAATTATTATGAATAATCTCCAGTCAATGACTATGCGTTTTTTGTTTAAATCTTTTTGCAGAAGAATTTGCATGAGTGTTTAGTTTTATATATATTTGCAGCCAAATTCATGTTGATGATATCCCATTAAGAGAACTTGGCTATTGTCAACTATTGGATGATAGGGATTTGCAGTAAATGATAACACGTTTTTATTAACTATATTTTTTATTAATAACTTTTTAAAACTATTTTAAAATGAAAAAGCTTACATGTATGCTTATGGCATTGGTCGCTGGCTTTGGTGCCATGCAGATGAGTGCTCAGGTTGACGCCGTTACGGCTGAGAAGGTAAAGGCTGGTATGGCCGCTAAGAGTGCCGCTATCCACCCTTATCTTCCCTCAGGTTATCAGCAACTTGGTGATACCAAGATTTACTACCACATTGGTTATCACAGTGCTGCTAATTTCAATTATTACACAATCGACATCCTGGGTGAGATCAATGGCAGTTATTACTCATCCACCTACAATGATTCAGGTTATCTGGGCGCTTTCAGCGTAGATGGTGGCACTGCCGAGTATCTGGACTGCGTGAATGGCACCACGATTAGTGGTGTAAAGGCAACCGCCAGCATTGAGCCTCAGGGTGAGGTGGCTGCCCGCATCATCTACACGTTCACCAATAACAACAACAGTGAAGTGAAAATTTCAGCTGGTACCTATGCTGACGTGATGATCGGCAACAATGACGATGCTCCCATTTCACAACTGGTTAAGAGTGACGGAAGTGTTTACGGTCTCAAGATGAAGCATAGCACTGCTGAAGGTGCTCCCCTGCTTTGCGCTCTCTTCGGTGAGGGCATCACTGGTGTTGTGCCTACAGATGACTATTGGTTCGGCTATTGGACTACCAACTACTATGCAAGTCAGATTGTAGGTAACTATACCTCTGGCTACAATTGGATGCAAGAAGATGGTAGCTATGACAGCGGTATGGGTTGGTGCTGGAAGGATCGTACCATTGCTCCGGGCGAGACCATCGAGCTCTCATTCCTGATCAGCGTTGGTGAGATTGACTTCGAGGAGCCCATCGTTCCCGGCGAGGACGTATTCACCTACAATGTTGAGGCTTATAACTTTGAAGGTTGGAATGACCTGGCAGTTGCACATCCCGCACACATTTGGGGTTACTATGAGCACCCCTATGGCCAGGAAGGTTACATCGAGTATCAGGTCGATGACGAGAACACTTGGCACCGCATTCCCACCGCTTTGGTTTCTGGTGAGAACTATGACCTGCCCTTCGACATGTTCTTCAACCAGGAGCGCACTACCGACCACGTGCTCAACCTGCGCTTCACCGACGGTATGGACAACTATACCGAGCTCAATGGTCTGACCTGGACCGACGTTCGTTCTTACACTGTTGAGAATGCTATCCCCAACTTCCCCTTCGATGGTACTCCCAAGACCTTTGAGGTTATCGTAAACGGTGAGCCCGTCCTGATTGGTGGCGATGCTGAGTATGTAAATCCTGGTGTTTACACTGTTGTTGTTGCTGAGGGTGACTATGATGAGAACACTATCGGTGTGCTGACCATCACCTTCGTTATCGATGATGCTGTAAGCGTTGAGGAGATTGCTGTAGCTAACGAGAACGGCGCATGGTACACCATCGACGGTAAGGCTGTTGCTGCTCCCAGCATGCCTGGCTTCTACATCCACAACGGTAAGAAGTACATCGTGAAGTAATTATTTCACTGGTACATTAAATCCGATATCAAGGCAGCCCGGCATCTGGTCGGGCTGCTTTTGTTATGTCAAGAGGCATGGAAATCATGAAAAACACTACCTTTTTCATTTAGACTGGTCTGTAAATCGGGAATTATATCTAAATTTGCCCCAGACTAAAACAATGATTGATTGACGTTATGAAACACTTCTTTACTGCCATCCTAGTGATGGCCATTGGTTTTCTGGCTAGCGCTCAGGACGCTGAGCGCATGACCGAGGCTTGTACAAGCATCTTGGTGGGCCGTCAGGCCTCGACCGACGGATCGGTCATCACCTCCCACACCTGTGACGCGCGTTACCGCACGTGGATGGCCATTGTGCCCGCGCGCGACTATGAGCGCGACACCGTCACGGCCGTCTATAAGAACCGTTTCCACACCATGTCGGCGGGGGACAGCACGGGAATGCCCCGCTTGGGTGTGATTCCCCAGGTGCGGCACACCTACCGTTTCCTCGACACGGCCTATCCCTGCCTCAACGAGAAGCAGCTTGCCATGGGCGAGACTACCATCTCGGGACGTGATACCCTGCGCAACGAGAAAGGCCTTTTCATGATCGAGGAATTGGCTCGCATCGCCCTCGAACGCTGCACCACCGCCCGTGATGCTATCCGCCTGATGGGTGAGTTGGCGACAAAATACGGCTACGGCGACAGCGGCGAGTGCCTCACGATTGCCGACAAGCAGGAAGCATGGCTCTTTGAGATCTTCGGCGAGGGCCCCAAGAGGGTAGGGGCCGTGTGGGCCGCTGTCCGCATCCCCGATGACGAGATTGCTGTCTCGGCAAACATCTCCCGCATCGGTGAGCTCGACTTGAGCGATCCTGACCGCTACATGGCGTCGGCCAATGTGTTTGATGTCGCCCGTAAACTCAAGCTCTGGGATGGCAAGGAGCCTTTCTGCTTCTGGAAGGCCTATAGCGGCGCCAACTACCTCAAGGAGGTCAAGAACTACAGCATCCGCGAGCTCTACATCATGCAGCAGCTTGCACCCTCATTGAACCTGACCGACACCATCCAGAACCTGCCCGTGAGCATCAAGCCCGACCACAAGGTCAGCGTTGAGGAAGTCTCGCGCTTGTTGGGCAGCTACTACGAGGGTACACCGCTCGACTTGAGCGGCCGTCACCGCATCCCTAATCCCAAGCGCAAGGACAAGCAGGGCAATCTTGTCGAGAATGAGCCCGACAGCATCGTCTCGCCCGTGGCCAACCCCTGGATCACCAATGAGCAGCTGGCCATGTTCTATGCCATGGGTGACTCTGCAATGAAGTGGACCCGCACGGTGAGCGTCCCCTGGTGCTCCTACAGCACGGTCATCCAACTGCGCTCGTGGCTCCCCGACGAGGTGGGCGGCGTGGCATGGGTAGCGTTCGACAACCCCGGCCAGAGCCCCAGGTTCCCCATCTTCTGCGGCAATACCGACCTGCCCGCATCGTTGAAGGTGTGTGGCCACGGTGCCGAGGACGATCACACTGTCCTGTGGCAGTTCCGCAAGGCCAATCGCCTCGCCTCGCTGCGCTGGGGCGTCTTCCGCAAGACCCTTGAGCCAGCCCGCGACCATTTCCTTGAGAAAGGCCAGCGCGAGCTCCCCATGATCGAGCGCACATGGCAAGACCTGAATGCCCAGGACAAGGATAAAGCCGCCCGTTACCTCAACGACCAGACGGCCGACTACCTCGGCGCTGCCGCCTATCGTTGGCAACAGATGGCCCACGACTTTTGGCTCCAAACCTGGAAAGGCTTCTAGCCTTATAAATAATTGCAATATGGATCGTTCTTCACAGATTATCAGGACCAGTTGGATTGGCATCATCGCCAATGTGCTGCTGGCAGCGTTCAAGGCTGGCGTGGGGGTGCTCGCCAGTTCAGTGGCTATTGTTATGGATGCGGTGAACAACCTGAGCGACGCCCTGTCGAGCGTTATCACCATCGTCGGAACCAAACTCTCCCAGCGTCCCGCCGACAGGAAACACCCCTTCGGTTTCGGCCGCATCGAGTACTTCAGTGCCATTATCATCGCTGTGATTGTGCTCACGGCAGGCATTACCTCGCTCATCGAGTCCATCAAGAAGATCATCAACCCCACCACGCCGTCCTATAGCACGGTCACGCTCATTGTCATCATCGTGGCGATTGTCGTGAAGCTGGTCTTGGGGCAATATGTGAAGAAGAGGGGCGAGCAGTTGAAGAGCGATGCCCTGATCGCTTCGGGCTCCGATGCCCTGTTTGATGCCATCATCACGTTGGCCACCCTCATCTCAGCCGGTGTGATGCTGCTGTGGGGCGTTTCGCTCGACGGCATCCTGGGAGCCCTCATCTCCCTGGTCATCATCAAGGCGGGTATCGAGATGCTCGCGTCACCCGTCAACGAGTTGCTGGGCGCTAAGGTCTCGCCCGAGCTGCTCTCGCAAATCAAGCGCGAGGTGGCCAGCTTCGATGGCGTGCGAGGTGTGTTTGACATCATCCTTCACAACTACGGCCCCGATGTGCAGATCGGCTCGCTCCACATCAATGTCATCGACACGATGGATGCCCATCAGATTCACGGCCTGACGCGCCGCATCAGCGAGGAGATGTTTGCCCGTCACGGCATCATCATGACCGTGGGCATCTATGCTGTGGCAACAGGCGAAAACCGGCGTGCCGAACTGCAGCACGCAGTCATGCAAGCCCTGGCTGCCAACGAGCACATCGAGCAGGTGCACGGGTTCTACTACTTTGCCGACGAACACCGCATCTCGGTCGATGTCGTCCCCGACCTGACTATCCATGACGATGCAGCCTTTGTTGAGGAACTTAAAGCCGTGATACAGCCCCTCGTCCCCGGCGAGCACGTCTCCATCGTCATCGACCACAACTACAGCGAGTAATCCCTGTAGCGCATCGCCTTGGCCTGGCCGCAACACCCCACGCCAAGACGCAAAGGCGCAAAGCTATTTAAAAATTCGTGTAATTTGTGGACAGTTAAGAGCGCGGATGCCCCTCTAAACTCTAACCTTTAACCTGCTCGCTCAGCGAGCAGTCTTTTCCACATGTAATTATCCTAAATTAAACATTAATTATATGATCAATTCACGTTGAGAAATTGCCAGGAACTATATTCATAAGAATTATTAATTGTCTTTCTTTTCGGCGGGAATCCATGAACCAAATGCGCATGGCTCAAGAGGGCTCAAAGACAATCAGATGAATCGGCCGGCAAAAAAAGCAAGAGCTAGAGGCCACTTTATAAAGATTTGAATTATCTTTGCGACAGATAATCGTAACTAAAATGACAAGGATATGAAGAAGAGATTGCTGATTGCCTTGATGATCATGATGGGCGTGATTGTAGCCGCAGATGCCTGCACGTCGGCTATCGTGAGTGGGAAACTGACCGCCAACGGGCGGCCACTGCTGTGGAAAAACCGCGACACTAACGACTTGAACAACCGCGTGGAACGCATCAAAGGCCACGACGGGCTCATGGAGTTTGTCGCCCTGTTTGACGCGCGTGACCTGAATGATACGGCTGCCTGGATGGGGTTTAACGAAGCCGGATTTGCTATCATGAACACGGCATCCTACAACCTGAACGGCAACGACGGCGTGAAGAATATGGACCGCGAGGGCGAGCTGATGCGCTATGCCCTGGAACGCTGCAAGACAGTCGACGATTTTGAGGACATGCTCAAGACGTTGCCCAAACCCCTGGGCGTGGAAGCCAACTTCGGCGTGATTGACGCAGCAGGCAACGGTGCCTATTTCGAGACAGGCAATTACAAATATGTGAAATTTGACCTGGCAGAGGCGCAAGATGGCATCCTCATGCGCACCAATTACAGCTACAGCGGCGTGAAAGACAAGGGCATGGGCTACGTGCGCGAGAAGAACGAGAAGGCACTGCTCAAACCGCACATTGAGGCCCAAGACATCACGCCTGCGGTGTTCACCGAGGAATTGTCCCGCACCTTCTATAATGCCCAACTGGGCAAAGATTTCACACGCAGCGGTGACGAGTGGGTTGTGGATCAGGATTTTATCCCTAGACGCATCTCAACGGCCAGCATCGTCATCGAGGGCATTGTCCCCGGCGAGGACCCGCGATTGACCACGATGTGGATTGCATTGGGCTATCCTCCCTGTGCCGAGGTCTATGCCGTGTGGGTAGGCGAAGACGGTGTGGCTCCTGAATTGACGGGAACGACCGCCAAAAACCACTCGGTGCAATGCGACCGCGTGAACCAGCGCAAGGCCGAAGTCTTCCCTGTGGAACGCGGCAACGGCAAACAGTACCTGAATCTCTCTAAGCTATATAATAATGAGGGTACGGGTTACTGCCAAACGTTAACGCTCAAAAATCGCAAAGCCTACAAGCGTGGCTATGAGGAGATTGCGCGCCGTCGAGCGCTTTACAGCAAGGGGAAAAAGAAACGTTGATTCATTATAGCGCAGGCTGAATGGTGGAAATTAAGGCTTGTCAGGTTACGGCCAGCAAGTATATGAGGGAATTATGTCTCATGTTCTTGGCCGACAACTGGTTGTGGATGGTGTTGCCGGTAGCGCTGTGTGGCGCAGTGGCATTCTTTGTCGACGTGCGTTTCATCATTGTGGCACTCATGGTGCTATTTGTCGTGTTTCCCATGATTCTTGCCCTGCTCTATTTCTACTACGGTTTCAGTCCCGAGGCCCGTTGGTCAATCATGGAAAAGGATGCTGTGATTGGCAACGAAGGCATTTCCCTTACATTCACCGATGAACGCATGAAAAAGCACGCCATCGGTTGGGATGACGTGCGTTATTTCATTGAAAAAGAGGATGTCGTGATGCTGATGCTGCGGGGCAAACGCTACACGTGCCTCATGCTGCCAAAATCAACTGTAGATCCAGACGTCTCTCAAGCGCTCAGGCAATTCACCCCGCAGGTTCATTAACGTATTATAATCGTCACTACGGGCGACATAAACACACATCATGCCCTTGTAGTTCAAAATCTTCATGTAAGGCACCAGCGCCGAATACTTTTTCTTGAAGGAATCCAGCTCATGCTGATTGCGCAGCGTGGCAATTACCATATAATAATGACCGGTCTCGTTGCCAACGCGAGCAATCGGCGACTTGTCCTCAACCACTTGGACGGTCTGGGCAACTTCTTCTTCATGCTGACTAACGGTCTGTTCGACCTGTTGCTGCTGCGGCGCTTTCACCTCAAGGGCCATACTTGCCTGCTGGCTCTTGTCAACGATGATAGGGGTCGTGAGCATGATGCTCATTCCAATCAAGGCAACAATCGACGCGGCAATTTGTGTTGCCTTGCGAGAGAACAGTCCGCGATGTGCAGGCACAACAGGCGACAAGTTCTCAACCGTTGCCGTCTCGCGCTCGAGGGCGTCCACCGTATCGATATTTACACTGGCGAGGCCATAGTACTGATCATTGCTATTGACCGGATAGAGTGATACGAACTCCACTAATCGGTCCCGATTGGAGCGGAAATAGCCCAGATGGCCCATGGAGACCTCACGCTTGTCAGCAAGTTGCTTCCTGAATGATGTCACACTATCGGCAATCAGACGCATGGCTTGCTTGTAATCAATGCCTTCACGCCTCATGAGTGAATGAGCGAGAAGCCCGTCGTTGTGAGTTAAGCCATTGTTGAAACTGATGATGCGGCAGGGTCGCTCCATCACAGAATGGCCTGAATCATAACGAGCAGCATCATAATTGGCAATGAATGCTCCCCAATCAGGTATGACGACGCAATCATGGCGCGTCAACAGGTATTCTATATGTTCAATCATCGAAAACATCATACAAAAGTATGCATTTTGCTGTTTATGGCAAAATTTTCGGGCGAAAACATAGCCGAAAAGATATTAACAGCCCATGAATCCCATGGGCAAAGCATCAATCAAAAACGGCACGATAGGCTTCAGCCTTTTTCTCGAGTGCTAATGGATATGCCCTTGACGTGGAGGGCATGCGCCACAATCTAATCGAGTGTTTCCCTACGGTACAATCCACAGGTATGCCAATAGCTGGAACATTAATACCAGCTTGAGCCGCCACAACACTCGTCGCTTTTTCGCCTGTTGTAATGACTTGGCTGATTGTGGGATGATTATTCAACAAGCGCTCCAAATCGATGGGTTCAACAATTTCCAGGAACTTATCACTGGCATTATCTTTAAGACGACGCACGGCCATTGCTGTGTCCCACAAGGCAATACCCTCGCGGTCCAGAAAAGCTTTTATCGCCTTTATATCAAACCGCTGCTGCCCGCTATCCCAAAAAGCGTTTTTATCATTCATGAAGATAACACCCATCACGCGCCAGAAGTCGTTGATTTTATTGGGATAAAAGAAATCCATTGACCACCGCTCGGGTTTAGGCGGGAAGGTCCCAAGGAAAAGATATTTTGCTCCTTCAGGAATATATGGTGGCCATGGATGCCTCTCGATGTTGGGATGATTTGTGTCCATGACTGCAAAGGAAACGAAAAAAATAGTGCCATTGACGCGTTTTTGACAAAAAAAATACTGATTGTTGCGATTTTTGTCTAATTTTGCACAATAGAACAAAAACCATTAAATGACAAAAAGTATGAAATTACATCACCTTTTATCACTTGCAGCCGCTGTCTTGCTGCTAGCGTCATGTAATCCCAAGGAGGACATCACCTACATGACCAACATTGATCAAATCCCATCAGCAGCCCTCAGCGCAGCCACTACCCAGGCTGGTGACTTCACCATCAAGCCTGGCGACCTGTTGCAGATTAACGTTGCCGCATCCAATTCTGATGCTGTGAAACCGTTTAATAAGATCCAGTATGTGCCGACATTGGGAAGTGGTCAAGCTTATGGCCTTGACTACTCTGTTGTGTATTACCTTGTTGACGATGCGGGAGTAATTGATTTTCCCGTGCTAGGCAAGCTGCGTGTTGTTGGCATGACAAAAACAGCGCTTCAAGAGTATATCGCCAACCTGATTTATCCTCGTTACCTTACTGAGGTTCCAACTGTTGAGTGCCGTATTCAGAACTTCCGCGTATTTTGTGTGGGTGAATTCAACCGTCCAGGTGTCATCTCAGCATCCAATGGCCGCCTTAACCTGATTGAGGCAATCGCCCAAAGTGGAGATCTCACGCTACAGGGATTGCGTGATAATGTCATGCTTATCCGCACCAATGCAAATGGTGAGCGTTACGTGAAGCGCATCAATCTGAACGACGCCAACTTTATGACCATGCCAGAATTTGAGTTGCAGCAGAATGACATTCTTTATGTTGAGCCCACCAAGTATAAAAAGCGTTCTATTTGGAGCTTGCCACCAACCTATAACGCTGCAGTTAGCATTTTCGGTGCTGGCGTTTCGGTTGTCAATTTTGTCCTCTTGTTAGCAAAATAATTCTTTGAATCATAAAGGTAAAGCGGCTCACGATTGAAGTGGGTCGCTTTATTTTTGGTCGTTCTTTGAAAACATGACAAAATGGCAGATATTATTGATTGGCATAAGTGTTGAAGATTCATATTGTACAATCAAATAGAATGAAAGGAGAAACAATATATGAACTTTAACAATTTCACTATCAAAGCACAAGAGGTTGTGCAGAAGTCAGTAGAACTGACCCGTGCCAATGGTCATCAGGCCATTGAGCCTGAGCATCTGCTGAAAGCCGTCTTGACAGAGGGCGATGCTGTTGTGCGTTTCATTTTCCAGAAACTGGATATCAACGCAACCAACGTGGAACGTCCCCTTGAAGCTGCTTTACAGAAACTACCGCGAGTAAGTGGTGGTGAGCCTTACCTGAGCAATAATGCAAGTCAGGTCATTGACAAGGCAAGTGACATCGCTAGCAAGAACGGCGACCAGTATGTAACGGTCGAAGCGCTCCTCATGGCATTGTTTGAGGTCAAGTCAACCGCTTCCAGTATATTGAAGGATGCTGGAATGACCCGAGATGATCTCAAGGCCGCCATCGACGAGCTGCGCAAAGGCAAAAACGCCACATCACAGAGCGCCGAGGAACAGTATAACGCTTTGAGTAAGTATGCCGTCAACCTGAATGAACGTGCCCGCCAGGGCAAACTAGACCCTGTCATTGGACGAGATGACGAAATCCGCCGTGTGCTGCAGATTCTGAGCCGCCGCACCAAGAATAATCCTATTCTTATCGGTGAGCCAGGAACCGGTAAGACCGCGATTGTCGAGGGGCTGGCACAACGAATCGTCAGGGGAGACGTGCCCGAGAATCTGAAAATGAAACAGGTTTACTCGCTTGACATGGGCGCATTGATAGCCGGGGCCAAGTATCAAGGCGAATTTGAGGAAAGGCTCAAGTCTGTCATCAATGAAATCACCCAAGCAAATGGTGAAATCATCCTGTTCATCGATGAGATCCACACCCTTGTGGGGGCTGGCAAAAGCAGCGGGGCGATGGATGCCGCCAACATCCTCAAACCAGCACTGGCGCGTGGAGACCTGCGCAGCATTGGTGCCACGACTCTCGATGAATACCAGAAGTATTTTGAGAAGGACAAAGCACTTGAGCGCCGTTTCCAGATTGTCATGGTCGATGAGCCTGATGAGGAAAGCTCAATCGCCATCCTGCGTGGACTGAAAGAGAAATATGAGAACCACCACAAGGTGCGTATCAAGGATGACGCCATCATTGCCGCCGTGCAGCTGAGTCAGCGCTACATCAGTGACCGCTTCTTGCCCGATAAGGCCATCGACCTGATTGATGAAGCTGCGGCCAAGTTGCGCATCGAGATGGACAGCGTTCCTCAAGGTCTTGATGAGATCTCCCGTAAGATTTCCCAGCTTGAGATTGAGCGTGCCGCCATCAAGCGTGATGGTGATGAGAACCGTATTGCCGACCTGGATAAACAGATCGCCAACCTCAAGGACCGTGAGAGCGATTACAACGCCAAGTGGAAGAGTGAGAAGGAGATGATCAACCGCATCCAGCAGAACAAGATCGATATCGAGCAGCTTAACTTTGAGGCTGAACGCGCCGAACGCAACGGCGACTACGGCAGGGTTGCCGAGATCCGCTACTCGCTCATTAAGCAAAAACAAGACGAGAACGAGCAAATCCAACAGCGCCTTAAAGAAATGCAAGGCGATAAAGCGCTCATCAAGGAGGAAGTTGACAGCGATGACATCGCCGAGATTGTCTCACGCTGGACTGGAATCCCCGTCACCAAGATGCTGCAGAGCGAGAAAGAGAAACTGCTTCACTTGGAGGAAGAGTTGCACAAGCGTGTTGTGGGCCAGGACGATGCAATCAAGGCCATCAGTGATGCCGTGCGTCGCAGTCGCGCCGGCTTGAACGACCCGCGCCGCCCCATCGGCTCATTCATATTCCTGGGTACGACAGGTGTGGGCAAGACAGAACTTGCCAAGGCTCTTGCCGACTATATGTTCAACGATGAGAACATGATGACCCGTATCGACATGAGTGAGTACCAGGAGAAGTTCTCAGTCACCCGACTCATCGGTTCGCCTCCTGGCTATGTGGGCTATGACGAGGGCGGCCAACTGACTGAGGCCGTTAGGCGCAAGCCCTACTCGGTAGTGCTGTTTGATGAGATCGAGAAGGCTCATCCCGACGTGTTCAACGTGTTGCTGCAAGTACTTGATGACGGTCGCTTGACCGATAACAAGGGGCGCACAGTCAATTTCAAGAACACCATCATCATCATGACGAGCAACATGGGTTCCAACCTCATTCGTGAACGTTTCGAGCACTTGAACGCCGATAACCGCGATGAAGTCATCGGACGCACTCGAGATGATGTCATGGAGATGTTGAAAAAGGCCATCAGGCCCGAGTTCTTGAACCGTATCGACGAGATCATCATGTTCACGCCTCTCGATGAAGAGCAGATTCGCCAGATTGTCACCATGCAGCTGGCCGGCCTTAAAAAGATGCTTGCCAAGAACGGCATCACGCTCGAGGCAACCGATGCAGCCATCGCCCTGCTCGCTCAAGCTGGATTTGACCCCGAGTTTGGCGCTCGTCCCGTGAAACGTGCCATCCAGGGCATGGTGCTCAACCAGCTGAGCAAGGACATCATTGCCGCCAAGGTCAACCGCGAGCACCCCATCATCATTGATGCCGATAGCAGCGGCCTGGTTTTCAAGAACTGAGACATTTGTATATCAACTAACTTGTGTGTGGGCGGAAGCTGCCGTCCACACATTTTTCATTTCCAACCCAAACATGAGTGCCGTATTAAAGAAAAACACTAATTTTGCAGTCAGATATTACGGTGGGTTTTATCCCTCATTCTTTAAGCTGAGATAGACCTTACTGTTTTAAAACCTCTAGAACTGAACAAGCATGATTAAACTGAATCATAAGACCTTGTGTGCGGCTTTTCTCGTGGTCGTTGCAATAGTGATGTACTTTTTCAACCGGTTCACACCTATATTCTGTGACGATTGGCACTACTGCTTTTTCTTCGGGACTCAGACCCCAATCCGCACCATCGGTGACATCTTTGTGAGCCAGTGGCACCATTATTTATCGTTCAATGGCCGCTTCATCCCTCACGTTTTCGTGCAATTATTTGACGGCATCCTGGGCAAAGGGCTGTTTAATGTCTTCAATGCGATATTCTTTGCTGTTTTGCTCTATGTGTTGGCAATAGTCACATCGAGGGATAAACAGCAGTACTATAAAATCATGTCGGTGGCATTTATCCTGATGCTACTGGTCATGGCGGGGTTCAAGTATGTTTTCCTGTGGATGAGCGGAGCATGTAATTACCTGTGGATGGCGATACCCCTCCTGATTTTCTTCCGCTTGATGGAAAGAGAGGAGGTTTCCAAGAAATACCATGTGTTGCTAATCCTGTTCGGCTTTGTCTGTGGCTGGACCAACGAGGCCATGGTTGTGGGTCTTGGTGCCGCCTATTTCTTCTACTATATCACTCACTTGAAGCAACTCAAGGCACACAGGATTTATCTGCTGGCAGGTTTCGTTATTGGTGCTTCGTTCTTAGTCTTTTCTCCGGCGGCAATCAATAGGGCGCTCACTACCACCGCCCGCAACATCACCCCCATGGACCGACTGGTGAACATGCAGAATCTGAGGATCTTCTTCTTGTTAGTGCTGTTCATCTTGGGTAAAGCCGCTTTCAGGAAATTGCATTTCAAGCAATGGGTGAAGAAAGAGCAAGTGCTGATTATTGCCCTTGTCGTGTCGCTCGTGTTTATCCTGTGGACTGGTTTCAATCTCGTCCACTCCCGCTTTGGCATCGAGCTTTTCTCACTTATGCTGCTGTTAAGGGCCATCAATTGGGACAGATTGAGTAACACCGTAGCCACTGTGGCTAATGTCTGTGCGTTGGCTTTTGCGATATATGCCGTTACCGTGTGTGCCAAGTGCTACTCGGTTGGTCAAGAGGAGCTAGAGCCCGCATCAAGAGGCGAGTCGGTGATTCTCACCTCCAATCCCATCAAGACGTCATCCTACCTGCGCCGCTTTGTGCTGGACTATTACGGATATGGCCTGCATGGTGAACTCGATGAGGAAAAATACTATGGTGACGATGACTGGATTGCCGACTATTATGGCAATCATGGCAAACTGGTGTATATGATTCCCAAGTATTTTGTGGATGACTTGCATGCCCATCCCGAGTTATACAATGACTTCCGCACTATGGACGACTGGCCTTTCTATGCCATCAGGGTCAACCCTGACCATAACATCTGGTATGCCGAGTTGACTTATGAGCCATCAAAATACAACAACCTGCCCTGGCCGCTTAACCGCACGGTGATGAAATTCATGGATGTGACCGATTGGGACATCTCGGACGTGAAATTCATGACCGTTGACGGGCAACAATATGCTTTTATACGCCGGCCTCGCCCGTCACAGGATCACCGCCTCAAGAGCATCGAGCTGGTAGAACATGGCTCAGAAAAAGCCATAGCGATGGGCGAAACACCAACTAACAGTAAAAACTGATGAACAAGCTGCCATATAAAGTTTTGTGTGCGGCGCTTCTCCTAGCTGTCACCGTTGTGATGTGGTTTCTCAATCATTTCACGCCATTGTTTCTCGACGATTGGCATTATGCTTTCATCTTTGGCACGCTGGAGCCCATCCGTTCTGTCGGAGACATTCTGGTCAGCCAGTGGCACCATTATTTATCGTTCAACGGCCGCTTCGTCGCCCATTTTTTCGTGCAGTTATTTGACGGCATTTTGGGCAAAGGGCTGTTTAACGTCTTCAACGCGATCTTTTTCGCTGTGTTCCTGTATGCCCTTGCTGTCGCCACATCACGCGATAAGAAACAGTATTACAGCATCATGTCGGTGGCATTCATCTTGGTGTTCCTTGTGATGACGGGGTTCAAGTATGTCTTCCTGTGGTTGAGTGGTTCCTGCAACTATTTGTGGATGGCTATACTTCTCCTGTTTTTCATCCACCTGATTGAAAAAGAGGAGATTGCCAAGCGATATCACGTGCCGCTAATCCTGTTCGGCTTTGTCTGTGGCTGGACCAACGAGGCCATGATTGTTGGCCTAGGTGCGGCTTATTTCATCTACTACGTTTTTCACCGCGAGCAGTTGACCAAGCATCGCTTGTGTATGTTAGCGGGGTTCTATCTGGGGGCACTGTTCATCGTCTTCTCGCCTGCTGCTATCCATAGGGCGCTTAGCACATCGGCCCAGTACATCAGCCTGCTTGATCGCGTGATAAACTTGCAAAACCTGGGTATTTTCTTCATCCTGGTTGCTGTTGTGCTCATCAAGGTGGTTTTCAGGAAAATGAAGCTCGGTGAATGGGTCAAGCGAGAGCAAATCCTGATACTGGCGACGTTGATTTCAATCTGTTTCATCATCTTCACCGGTTTCTATTTTTCCCACTCCAGGTTTGGCATCGAGCTGTTCTCGTTACTATTACTGTTGAGAACAATCAACTGGGATAAAGTAAACAACACAGCTATTGTGACAATGGCCAACGTGTGCGTGCTGGCTTTTGCGGTCTATGCGATTTCGGCTAGTGCGAGAAGCCATGCTGTCGCCCAGACCGAGTTGGCCCATGTTGCCGCTGGTGACAGCGTCATCATCACCACCGAGGTCATTGAGCCATCATCCTGTGTGAGGCGGTTTGTGCTGGATTATGCCGGACTAGGCATCAAAACCGGCATTGACGAGGTGAAATATTTTGGCGAGGATGACTGGATTCCCAAGTATTATGGCATCACCGGCCGGATGACCTATTTTTGGCCCGACATCTTTATCAACGACCTGCGCTCTAACGCCAATGCCTATCAGGAGTTCCACACGCTTGAGGGGTTGCCTTTCTACGCCAAGAGATTGACCGACGGGCAAACGCCAATTCAGGCAGAGCTTGTTTATCACCCTTCAAAATTCAGTTCGCTGCCGTGGCCGCTGAATCGGATTTGTGACAAATGTACAGGCTCAACCTACAGCCAAGTTGTTGCTGTGAGGGTTTTGCCTATTGATGGAGAGCAATATGCGATTGTCAACAAGACCCGTGCCTCGTTGAATCAGCAATTAAAGGAAATAAAGCTCCTGGAGTAGAACAAAAGTCCCCCCTCTTGAGGGAAGCGTCAGAAACCAAGGAAATCTGGTGTCATTTCATTCAGGCTCATGCCCTTGAGGTCTTTCTCGCTCAGGAGCATCTCATCGGGTGCTATGCGCCAGTCGATACCCAGCGCTGGCTCATCAAAGCGCAAGGTGGCCTCGCTTTGTGGCGCATAGGGATTATCTACCTTGTACTGGAACTGTGCCACATCACTCAAGACAACAAAGCCATGGGCAAAGCCACGTGGGATGAACAGTTGCCGACCCGTTTCGGCGCTCAGCTCGACGGCGACATGCTTTCCCCAAGTTGGGCTTCCCTTACGCAAGTCCACCACAACATCAAGCACTGTGCCCTGTGAGACACGCACTAGCTTGGCCTGGCTGAACTCGCCGCGCTGGAAGTGCAAGCCACGCAACACCCCATGCCCCGAGAATGACTCGTTGTCCTGTACAAAGTCAACATGCCCCACGTGGGCATCAAACTCAGCCTGCTTGAAGACCTCGCAGAAATATCCCCGGCTATCGCCAAACTTCTTGGGTTGGATAATCCAAACCCCTTTTATGTCTTGTTCAATGAAATCCATACTTCGGTATTAGTTGATGAAATTATCGGCAAAATTAACCATTTTCATGCATCGATACAAGATAATTCAAGAAAATCAAGTACTTTTGCCGTCAATTAATCAATCACGACACGATGAAAAAGACTGCACTCAATGTCATCCTGTTTGACGACAACGAGGTGCGCAAGCACCTGATGCCGTTCACTTATACGCGTCCCACGGCCGAATTGCGCGTGGGCATCACCACCATCGCCGAGAAATGGCAGGCTATGCTGGGCGAGGCCACTTACAGCTACCTCACGGTTCCCTACCTCAAGAAGAAGTTCCCACTGCACGCACGTCGCAGCAGCAACCTCATGGTAGCGGGGCACGTCATCCCAACACCCAAGTTGGCCCAGCTGGTGCTTGACTTGCAAGAAGGCGAGGCCCTCATGGTGGGCGAGGAACTGATAGCCTTTAACGGCAATGCTCACGACTTTGACGCGCGCCACTACAGCCGTGTGCTATATCCCAAGCGCAAGCCATTGGTCCTGCGCCACTTGTATGACATCTTTGAGTACAACGGCAAAGTCTTGGAACAGGACTTTGTCCGCCTGACAGCTGGCCGCCAGTCGCAGCCACTGTCCCCGACTAATACCGTCATCGGCAATGTCAAGCGCATCTTTGTCGAGGAGGGTGCCTATGTCGAGGGCGCTATGCTCAACACCCAGTCTGGTCCCATCTACATCGGCAAGGATGTCGAGGTGATGGAGGGCGCATGCATTCGTGGCGGCTTTGCCGCCTGCCATGATGCCAAGGTGCGCATCGGTGCCAAGGTCTATGGCGCGACCACCCTCGGCCCCCACGTCAAGATTGGCGGCGAGGTCGAGAACACCGTCTTCATCGGCTACAGCAACAAGGCTCACGACGGTTTCCTGGGCGACGCGGTCATCGGCGAGTGGTGCAACATCGGCGGCGGCACTACGGCGAGCAACCTCAAGAACGACTACGCCGAGATCAAGCTTTGGAACTATGCCAGCAAGCGCTTTGAGCGCACGGGTCTGCAGTTCTGCGGCCTGTTTATGGGCGACCACAGCAAGATTGGCGTGAATGGCATGATCAACACAGCCACAGTGCTGGGCGTTGGCGTGAATATCCATGGCGCCGGTTTCCCGCGCAACTTCGTTGCCTCGTTCCAGGAGGGTAGTGCCACTGCAGGCTTCAAGGACGTGCCTCTGGAGACGTTCTATACCATTGCCGAGCGTGTGATGGCGCGTCGCAACATCCCCTTCACCGAGGTAGACCGCAACATCTTCAAGGCGATTTACAACATCCGCGACCGTTACAAGTAACTACTTTGCTCGCTGAGTGAGCAGGTTAGAGGTTAAAGGTTAGAGTTTAGAGGGGCATCCGCGCTCTTAACTGTCCACAAATCACACGAATTAACGAATTGGCTGCCGCGCGTTGAGGATTTAGAAGGAAAGACAATTATAATTTGTTTTAATTTCCAGCCCGAAGGGCGGTTATAATTCCAGCAGATGAATTATGACACGCCCTCTACATTGATGGGGTAGCTGCGTGTGTGGATGTTATAGAAAATGTTAGTTGTATAGTGTCAACTAAGAAAAAAGTGCTACCTTTGCAGGGCGATTCAATGAGTTTGGGGTGCTACCTGGAAAATGGTGGCTGAGAACATACCCATCGGATCTGATCCGGACAATGCCGGCGTAGAGAATAACTTATTAATTAAAAAAAATGAAGAAGACTTTTTTGTCGGTTGCCGTGATGATGGCAACCCTTGTTGCGGCTGGACAGAATGCCGCAACCGACACAGTGCCCTCTGTCGCCCTGAGCGAGGTGGAGGTGCTGGGAACACGTGCATCTCAGAGCACACCTGTAGCGTATACTAACATCACTGGCAAACAACTGGCTGCCGAAAATCATGGTTTGGACATCCCGTTCCTGTTGACGATGACCCCGTCGGTCATTACGACAAGTGACGCGGGCGCTGGCGTGGGCTACACGTCGATGCGAGTGCGTGGCACCGATGCCACACGCATCAATATCACAGTCAATGATATTCCGCAAAACGATGCCGAGAGCCACAGCATCTACTGGGTGAATACGCCCGACTTCGCATCGTCGGTGCGCGACATCCAGGTGCAGCGTGGCGCGGGCACCTCGACCAACGGTTCGGGAGCGTTTGGTGGTAGCGTGAACATGAGGACTCAGAGTTTCTCGCGCGATCCTTATGCCGAGGTTTCGGGCAGTTATGGCTCATATAACACTAACAAGGAGACCCTGCGCGTGGGTACTGGCCTGCTGAATGACCACTGGGCCATCGAGGCGCGTTTGTCCCACATCGGCAGCGATGGCTACCGCGACCGCGCTAGTAGCGAGCTTGTGAGTTACTTTGGCCAGTTAGGCTACTTCGGCGGTGGAACATCGTTGCGTTTCATCACCTATGGCGGTAAAGAAGACACCTATCACGCTTGGGACGGTATCAGCCGTGACGACCTGAAGGAGAACCGCACCTATAACCCCAATGGCGAAATCAAGCACGATGGCCAGGTGACAGGTTTCTATAAGGACCAGAAGGACATCTACCGCCAGACCCACTATCAGCTGATTTGGAACCAGACGTTCAACCCTCTGTGGAAACTCAATGTGGCCTTGCATTATACCGATGGCTACGGCTACTATCAGGAATACAAGAATGCCCGAACGCTCAAGGAGTATGCTTTGCTGCCCGTGGAGACGCCCGAGGGCACTGTCAAGAAAGCCAGCCTAGTGCGCAAGAAATGCGTCGATAGCGGCTTTGGCGGTGGCGTGTTCTCGCTGCAGTATGGCGGTGAACGGCTGGCTGTAACATTGGGCGGAGGCATCAACCGCTATAGCAATGACCACTACGGTCAGGTCATCTGGGTGGAGAATTACACTAGTCCGTTGGCTCCCGACCATGAATATTACCGCAACAACGGTCGTAAGACCGACCTCAACGTTTATGTGAAGGGCAATTACATGATCACTGGCGGCCTGAGCGCCTATGCCGACTTGCAGTACCGCCACATCGGCTACCGCATTACGGGTGATAACGACAAGTGGGACTGGACCGCCAATCCCGAGCACTTGCAGGTGCTCGACATTGACGAGCCGTTCAATTTCTTCAACCCCAAGGCCGGTTTAAATTGGCAGATTGATGCCAAGAACCGCGCTTATGTCTCGTTCGCAGTGGCACAGAAGGAGCCCACGCGCAACAACTACACCGACGGCCTGTTCCTCGAGCATCCCACCAGCGAGAAACTCTATGACTGGGAGGCCGGTTACGAGTTCCGCGCGGGTCGTTACCTGTTCAGTGCCAACCTTTACTACATGAACTACAAGGATCAGCTCGTGCTCAATGGCAAGATCAACGAAATTGGCGAGCTCATGGCCGAGAACGTGGACAAGAGCTACCGCATGGGTATCGAGTTACTGGCAGGAATGCACTTTACCGACTGGCTGGCTTGGGAAGTGAATGCAACGCTGAGCCGCAACCGCATCAAGGACTACGTGGGCTATGTGAGCGACTATGACGCCGACAGCTGGGACGACATGTGGACCCAGACCGCCATCGAGAAAGGCAACACCACCATCGCCTTCTCGCCCAGCGTGACCTTAGGCAGTATGTTGATGTTGAATTACAAGGGTTTCACTGCCTCGTTGCACTCTCAGTATGTGTCGCGCCAGTATCTTGACAACTTCGAGCGCAAGGAGGATTCCCTGGATCCCTATTTCGTCAACAACCTGGATGTGGCCTATACCTTCAAGTTGCCGCACATCCGTAGCATCACCGTGGGTGCCGCCATCTACAATCTGTTTGATGAGAAGTATGAAACCAACGGCTACTCACAGACCTGTGCCCTGTATCCAGGCGGAACCAAGGAGAATGCTTACTCGCTCTATAGCGATCCCCGCTTCTATCCCATGGCGGGCATCAACGCCCTGGCTCACATTACACTCAAGTTTTAAGAGTTAGGGGTTAGAAGTTAGGAGTGCGGATGCCAACATAAAACAAAGGACTCATGGACGCTATTGTTCAATATTTTAATGACTTCGGGTGGGTTGAGGCCATCGATATGGCTGGGCTGGTGCTGGGGCTCATCTACCTGTGGCTGGAGTTCAAGGCCAGCATCTGGCTGTGGCTCGTGAGTGTCATCATGCCCATCGTTCATGGCTACCTGTATTGGGCACGTGGGCTGTATGCCGACTTTGGCATGGAGGTCTATTACGTGCTCGCTGCCATATATGGCTATGCCATGTGGCGCT
>Ga0247611_10000268_pt1 | contig 107766 bp, 100 predicted proteins | sample 177DNAGHGhighgp2_FD_192422 | JGI IMG/M metagenome (GOLD analysis project Ga0247611, IMG submission 192422) | Sheep rumen microbial communities from Palmerston North, Manawatu-Wanganui, New Zealand - 1770 DNA GHGhigh gp2 | ecosystem: Host-associated > Mammals > Digestive system > Stomach >... | reverse complement strand
GAACGAAGCAAGAGCAGAGGGCAAGCTTGCTTGCACTATGCCTTGCAAGGAGAAAGAAGACGAAAGTCAGATGATTTTGTGCTGACCCACATGACTGGGATGCATCAGTCAAAGCAAGAGTACATTAGGGCTATTGCAAGTGGTACGCTGAATTATTATTCAGCCGAGCATGAACAGATGGAGATCAAAGTCTGCGGTAATCATGCTACGCTGACAGGTCGCAGTCGTGTAACAGCAGCTGTTTTCGGAGGCGGACGTCACATCTGGAGGTTGCAGCTTCATTTCAACCTTTCCAAGGAAGAAGGCAGGTAGTATTTTACATCTGCATGTGCTTCGAAATATTGAAAAGGACAACGATAACTCGTCGATTTGCAGATTATATGCATTTCGGCGAGTTTCCTTTTTACCATTTTTTAGTTAAAAGGAAAGTGGAATTAGAAGGGGAGAGTATAAATTGGTTCATCTTCAGTAAAAAGAAAAATGTGATTTTGGGAAACGTCAAGTCGTTTCATTCTGCAAAGTTTAGGTTTACGTTTACCCATGTATATATACATGCCTCTCTAAACTTAAACATAAACCTTCAATCTCTTGATTTGGGTTTACGGTACCTTATTATATATAAGAACATCTAAACTTAAACCTAAGCTGGCAAGGATGAACCATTACTGTTTCTTTTTTGATTGAAAACTTGTTAGAGTCTAAGTTCACATATACTCTGTATAAGTATTTTGAGCTGTTCTCCTGTCAATAAAAGCATAAAACAATCTAATTTTGATGCTATAAACAAAATAATCAAGAAAGACTTTGGCTATATCAGATTATTTTAATACTTTTGCATCGTTTTAATTTGTATTAAAATGAAGCAGAATGGTTAAAACAAAAGAGGTTGTCATATTGGGAAGACCTATACAGCTGCAAGAACGAAGCAAGGCGCAGATGAAAGGTGTCACTATCGGAGATTCGTTATCGTACAAGTTCTACGATGGAGAGTTCCATGGTATGCCATTGCTTTTCATCGAACCTAAAGGCAAGGTGGCAGCACCACGCAGTTTGTCAGTCACGGCAAGCAATCTTACTTCATTGTTCCAGCGTCCTACTGTCTTTTTGTTGCCGGCATGTCCTGCCTATGAACGGCAAAGGCTCATCGACAAAGACGTTTATTTTGTCGTCTCTGACAAATACGTTCATTTGCCAATGCTTCTGGCTAATGAGCGTATCCGTAAAACCAAACAGGCTAAAACACTTACACCAGTAGCCCAATACCTGCTGCTCTATCATCTACAGATAGAGAGTATCGAAGGACTTGCTGCACGTGACATAGAGGATAAGATACCGTATTCATACGCAAGTATTACGCTTGGAGTTACTTGCCTTGAAGACTTGGGACTGTGCAAGAAAGTATCAGATGGCTCTAAACGAAAGATCATCCATTTCGACAAAACGGGAAAGGAACTGTGGGAACAAGCCCAGTCCTTCCTTGCCAATCCTGTTGAAGAACGAATTTACTGCGATGAACTATTGACTGAAGAGCATTTCACGATATGTGGCATAAATGCCCTGGCTCATTACACATGGCTCAATCCTGATCCTGAAAGGATAATCATGATGACCGTCAAACAACTTCGTGATTTCAGGGCATCAGGAGTCATAGTACGCCCCAATGAGTTTGACGGAAACATTATCATTGAGGCATGGAAATATCCACCTGTCACCAGCATCGGTATGAAAGCCGAATGGGTGGACAGATTATCATTGGCCATTTCACTGCGTGAGGATGATGACCCACGAGTGGAAGGTGAAGTTGAACGTTTAATAAATGAAATACAATGGAAGGATTAGATAAATTCCGTGAAGCTTTTGAAGCATATTCTGAGAACTACGTCATCATAGGTGGCACGGCTTGTGACATCGCAATGACAGGTACAGCGGTACGCCCCCGTGCCACTCATGACATCGACATGATTGTCATCGTGGAAAAGATGACAGTCGACTTCGCCGAGCATTTCTGGTAATTCGTGCGTGAAGGTGGGTATCGTCCAGAGAGACGCAAACAGGAAGAGGGCGAGACCCTAAAGTACGAACTGTACCGCTTTGTCAATGGTCGTCCCGATTATCCAGAAATGATTGAACTGCTGTCACGGCATCCTGACATCCTCGGTGAACCGAAAGGGCTGAACATTGAGCCGCTTCCTACCAGCGAGGACACGTCCAGCCTAAGTGCAATCATCATGGACGATGATTTCTATCACTTCACCATCGAGCACAGTAAACTGACAAATGGACTTCGCCATGCTGACTCCGCTACGCTCATAGCCCTGAAGTCACGTGCCTACCTCGATCTTCTGCAAGACAAGGCTGACGGAAAGCATGTCAACAGCAAGGATATCAAGAAGCATCGTTTTGATGTGCTGAAGAACGTGGTCATCATGGAGGACAGTCAAATTACTGCTCCAGAACCGATAGTTGCTTGCATAAGAGAGTTTGTCGCTTCAATTAAGAAAGAGTGGAACACACTCTCGAAACCTCTTGCCAAGGCTCTTGACCAGGACCCTTCGTTCATCGAGGCTTTGCTTGAACAACTAGACGGGTTATTTACCACAGAACAGTCATGAAGATACAGTATGCGTCTGACCTCCATCTGGAATTCGCCGACAACTGGCGATACCTGAAGGAGAATCCCCTGCAAGTAACAGGGGACATTCTCGTTTTGGCTGGCGACATCGGCTACTTGGGGGATGACAACTGTACTAAGCATCCTTTCTGGGACTGGGCATCGGAGAACTATCAGAAGGTGATTGCCTGTATGGGCAACCATGAGTTTTACAAGTTCTACGACATCGCCAAGCTTAACGACGGCTATTGTCTTGAAATACGTCCGAATGTCCACAGCTATTATAATGCTGTCGTACACTTAGAGGATATTGACTTCATCATAACGACCTTGTGGGCCAGGATTCCCCTGAAGGAGGCATACTATACGGAACAAGTAGTAAGCGACTTCCGGCGCATCATCTTCAATGGAGAACTTCTAACGTTTGCGGACTTCAATCGTGAACACGAAAGGTGCCTGGCTTTTTTGAAAGATGCTGTTTCAAACAGCAAAGCAGGAAGAAAGGTTGTTGTAACCCATCATGTACCATCCTTCCAGATGCAGTGTCCCAAGTTTGCCGATAGCCAAGCTAATGGAGCCTTCACGGTGGAACTGGAAGACTATATCAAGGATAGCAGTATTGATTATTGGATATATGGCCACTCTCACTACAATATAGATGTCAAGATAGGCAATACCAAATGTGTTTCCAATCAGTTAGGGTATGTGTTTCATGGAGAGCATGAGTCTTTCAATTCATGTAAAAGTTTCGAAGTGTAGTAAAGGATCAGTCATCTTTTCTCTATAGCATGATATATTCAGTAAAAAGAAGAGAGGACAGAAGGGAGTTTTCTATCTTTCTTTTATACATAAGCCCACATTTTCATACCGACTTTTGGTGTAAAATTACACATTTCTTTTATTTATCAAAATATTAAAATAAAAAATTTCTATCTGTTTAACTATTTTTTATAGTCATCATGACCTCAACTGACCTCAACTGAAAAAGGTTGTCACTTTTTCTGGTCTAAGACAATCTTTGAAAAAAATGTATAACCAAACGAAAAGATAAAAAAAATGAGTACTTTTGTGCCGTAGAACTATTTGATGGCAAGAAACAACACGAAAGCATGAGGTTCACTTTTCTTGGAACAGGAACGTCGGGCGGCGTGCCCACGCTGGGTTGCCAATGCCCGGTATGCAGGAGCAGCAACCCGAAGGACAGGCGGTGGCGAAGTGCCGCGCTGCTGGAGACGGAGACTACCCGCATCCTGATAGATGCCGGGCCGGACATCCGCATGCAGCTGATGCCGCTGGAGTTCAAGAAGCTCGACGCCGTGCTGCTCACTCACATCCACTACGACCATGTTGGCGGGATTGACGACCTGAGAGGGTTCTGCGTGTTCGGCGACATCAATATCTACGCCAACGAGCATACTGAGCAGGGGCTCCGTCAGGCCCTGCCTTATTGCTTTGCCGATAAGCTCTATCCGGGTGTGCCTTTGTTGAACCTTCATACCATCCGTCCCCATGAGGCTTTTCGCGTTGGGGACATCGACGTGATGCCCATAGAGGTACTTCACTATAAGCTTCCCATCCTGGGCTACCGCTTCGGCAAGCTGGCTTATATTACTGACATGAAGACGATCGCCGATGAGGAATTCGGGTATCTGAAGGGAGTGGAAACGCTGGTTGTAAACGCCCTGCGCTTTGAGGGTGGGCACCACGCCCACATGCTGGTGGACGAGGCCATCGACTTCTCGCGCAAGATTGGGGCAAAGCAGACGTTCTTCATCCACATGACTCATCAAATCGGTTTCCACGACGAGGCCAACAGCCGGCTGCCTGAAGGCTTCCTGTTTGCCTACGACGGGCTGTCGTTTGAGGTGTAAAAGGTTCGTTTTTCTTCACGAACCGAACCTCACCAGTCGCCACTTGCCGCCCTTCTTGCGGAAGACCATTTCTGACTCCATTCCGTTGGCGATGCCGCGAATCATGAAGATTTTCTGATTGCTTCCTTCTACCACCTCGCCACCATAGATGAGATTGTAGATGGTGCCGCCGGGTATCAGGTCGGGCTTGAACATCGGCCATTGCTCGGGCACAATCTCTCCCGTCTGCGTCTCGAAATCATCATCGGGATTGGGCGAAGAGAAGGTCACCAGGTCGTCAAGACTCTGAATCTGGAAGGCGCTGTCCGTCACAAATCGCTCGTAGAAACTCAGGAACGAGGCGTTGGCGTTCGTTTCAAAGTGCTCATTCCTTATTTCCGTCAGCATCCATCTGCCTGACTGACGCTCAAAGACATAGCCCTGAATGCGCCCTGAACGCAGATGAATACGCTCCAGCACCACATGATCCACAGATGGGTCTTTCGACAGGTCCATCTGTCGCTGGTTGTCAAAAATCTCCGTGTAATAGCCCTGACGCATGAAAAAGTTATCCATCTTCCAGGCTTTCTTCTCCATCAGATGTGTTTGCTCTCCGGAGATAACCGGCAGGGGAAATTTCACGCGCTCGAACTGTAGCTTTGGATTGGCTGCGAAGTTGAAAAAGAAATCATCGAAAAACTCATCGGCAGCCGTGGGCATCGGGGTCTCTGCAATCAGTTCCTCCTCTTCGCTGAGCTGCATGTCGGCGGCATTCTGCGAGTCCGTTTCGACAGAATCCGCCTCCACTTCTTCTTCACCATTGGTACGCACATGATTGCATCCAATGATTGTCACTCCCAACATCATCGTCGCGAAGGCGGCAAGAATCCGACACTTTTTCATCTGTTCGAAATATTTCTCGGCAAAAGTACAACATTATTCCGAACTGACAATAAAAAAAGTAAAAAAATAAAAAAGTAAAAGGATAAGAATGTGAGAGGGGCGTTCTTCCTTTCAGACGATGTTGACTTCGGGGTGGATGTCGATGCCGAATTTCTCACGGACGTCATGGCGGATGGTGTCGCAGAGCGTGACAATCTCCTGACCTGTGGCTCCGCCGAGGTTCACAAGAACCAACGCCTGCTTGTCGTGGACGCCGGCGCGCCCCAGGGAGCGTCCCTTCCATCCGCATTGCTCAATCATCCAGCCGGCGGGAATCTTCTCGCGGGTGGCGTCAACGGTATAGTGGGGCATACCAGGGTAGAGCGCAGCCAGCTCGTCGTATTTCTCCTTCGGCACGATGGGGTTCATGAAGAAACTGCCGCCATTGCCCGTCACCTTCGGGTCGGGGAGCTTGGCGTTGCGTATGTCGATAATGGTCTGGCGCACCTGTCTGGCGGTGGGATGCTCTATGCCCTGTGCCACTAAAGAGGTGCGGATGTTGCCGTATTCAAGTTTCGGAGTGAAGGTTCGGGAAAGACGATAGGTGACGTGGGTGATGAGGTAGCGGTTCTTCCATTCGTTCTTGAACCTGCTCTGGCGATAGGCATAGCCGCATTCCTCGTTGCTGAAGCTTACGAGCTTGCCTGTAGCCAGTTCCACAGCCTCCACCTTATGTATAATGTCTGCTGCCTCACAGCCATAGGCTCCGATGTTCTGAATGGCGCTGGCGCCCACTTCTCCAGGAATGATGGAGAGGTTTTCGGCACCAAAGAAGCCGTGGGCAACGGCATGGTCCACCACATCGTCCCACACTTCGCCGCTACCGCATCGGAGGAATACCTTTGCGGGTTCATCTTGGGGGGAGACTACTTCGATGCCTTTGATGGCAGAATGAACGACAATGCCCTGAAAGTCGCGGGTGAGCAGCAGGTTGCTTCCGCTGCCGATGAGCAGCAGCGGCTTCGCTAACGAGCGCAGCAAGGCGGCCACCTGCACGGCTTCGTCCACCGTGCTGTATTCAAGAAAACGCTCACACTTGGCATCGATGCCGAATGTGTTATGCGCTAAAAGACTGTAATGGGCTAAATCTCTCAACTTGAACTACTTCTTCTTAAACTTCCTGTAGAGCTTCCAGCCGAGGATGACGCCGTCGAGAACGCCTGCACCTGTGCTGAGAATGCCGGCAAGACGTTTTGACGGGGATGAGGAGGCGAGCATAGCCGGCTTGTGGAACAATTCGTTCCAGAGCGCCTTGATCTGCTCATCGTCCTTGATGATTTCTTCCCGCAGCAGGTCTCTGCGTGCCTGCAGGTCCTCCAGGGAGGTGATGGGAGCGGGGATGGTCTCTTTTTTCATTGCCATACTCACATTAATCTGTTAACAAACCGGCCAGGAACCTGACGACAGGTCGTTCTATCCATTGCTTGCGGAACAAGATCATCAGCAGGAAGATGAACAGATAGAAGCCTGCCACAACGGCAAAGGCTCCCACCATACCAATGCAGCTGCCGAGGGCATAGGCGACGGCAAACGACAGATAGATGAGCGCCAGCAGGAGCAAGAGCGAAAGCACGAACGTCAGGGTGAGTACGGTTATCAGGCGTACCACCTTTTCCATTACATCAAGCCCCAGCTTTTCCTTCTGGAGCCCGATGTAATGTTTGAGCACTTCCACGAGTTGCCCGATGGTCTCAATGTTTTGATCCGTAGAGAACATGGGAAACATAGGGTGTTTATTCTACCACGTCGGCAGCGGCATCCTTGATGTCGTCTACCAGGTCTTCCATCTGCTTGCGGCTGAGCTTGATGTTGTGCTTCTGGCAGAAGTCGTCAACAGCGCCTGCAATGCGTGAACGTGTGTCGGCACCCTTTTCTGGTGCAACGAGAACTCCTAAGGCGGCTCCGGCGATAGCTCCGCCGATGAATGCGCCAATGTAACCTAATGCTTTCATAAATCTTTAATTAATGTTTAAGTGAAACAATGATGCACAAAAGTACACATTCTTCTTGAAAAGACAATGAAATCGGACTCCTTTTTTTGTTAAAAAATATTGTTTTCCCCAATTTAACAAACTTTATGCGCTTTTTTGTTACAAGTTTAGCGGATTATTTGTAATTTCGCCGCAATAAATGAATTATTCAAACAAAATTTATTCAATAACACAAAAAACAAGTATGAAGAAATCATTGGTATTGTGCACAGGATTGTGTGTCGCTTTGGCTTTTACAAGTTGTAAATCAAGTGAGAGTGCTTACAAGAAGGCTTACGAGAAGGCAAAGGCCCAGGAAGCAACCGTGCAGGTAGAAGAGACCCCCGTTGTTCAGGAAACTCCCGTTGTTACTCCTATCGTGCAGCAGCCCGTTACGCAGACGACTGTTGTTGACAATCTCGATAATGTGAGCGTGCGCCAGGAGAGCGTCGAGCTCGTTGATGGTACAGGCCTGAGACCCTATAGCGTTGTCGTAGGCTCTTTCTCTGTGCTTGCCAACGCCGAGGGATTGCAGAAGACCTTGAAGGCAGCAGGCTATCCTGCACAGATTGCCAAGAATACCGACCGCAACATGTATCGCGTCATCGCTACCACCTTCGACCAGAAGGTTGATGCCGCCCAGAGCCGCGACCAGCTGCGCTCAAAGTATGCCGACGCATGGCTGCTCTATAAGAAATAATGAGAATTCTTTCCATCGATTACGGTAAGAAACGAACAGGGATAGCAGTCACCGATCCACTCCAGATTATAGCGGGTGGGTTGGCGACTGTTTCCACGTCTGAGCTGTTCAGTTTCCTGCAGGACTACATCTCGCGCGAGCAGGTGGAACGCATCGTGATTGGTGAGCCGCGCCAGCCCAATGGGCAGCCCAGCGAGAACCTTCCGCGCGTGATGGCTTTTGTCGGCCGTTGGCGCAAGGCCGTGCCGGAGATTCCCATCGAGCTCTACGACGAGCGCTTCACCTCTGTTCTGGCTCACAGGGCCATGATTGACGGAGGCCTTCGGAAGAAAGCCCGTCAGGACAAGGCGCTTGTAGATGAGATCAGCGCCACCATCATCCTGCAGGACTACCTCCGCGCCCGAAAGTAATTATCAATTGTCAACTTTCAATTATCCATTTGAATGATTCTACCTATTTATATCTACGGTCATCCCGTGCTGCGCAAGGAGTCGGAAGACATCACTTCCGACTATCCCGACCTGCAGCAGCTGATAGCCGACATGTGGGAGACGTTGGCAGACTCCGAGGGGATAGGCCTTGCCGCCCCGCAAATCGGACGTAACATCCGCCTGGCAGTCATCGATCTCGACGTGTTGAGCGAGGATCTGCCTGAATACAAGGACTTCAGGAAGGCGTACATCAATCCCCATATTCTGGAGTATGATGAGGAAGCTCCTAAGAAGTCTTCAGAGGAAGGCTGTCTGTCTGTTCCCGGCATCCACGAGAAGGTAGAGCGCCCCACGCGCATCCGCGTACAGTATCAGGACGAACAGTTCAATATGCACGACGAGTGGGTGGAAGGCTATCTGGCTCGCGTCATGCAGCATGAGTTCGACCATCTTGACGCCAAGCTCTTCATCGACCGTATCTCCCCCCTGCGCAAGCAGCTCATCAAGAACAAGCTGAAGGCTATTCTGCAGGGACGTTACCGCTGCTCTTACCGTACCAAGATATATAGGAAATAGTCGATGCTCAGGCGGGTAGTCATAGCCGGTCTTTTGTCTGTCTTTTCATGGGGTGTTGTGCGTGCACAATACAATGTGGAGAGATTGTTGGTGAGCGGTCAGGTTGCTCTCCACTATGAAGACTATGTTCTTTCCATCCAGTACTTCAACCAGGTCTTGTCGTTGAAGCCCTATCTCTATCAGCCCTGGCAGTACAGAGCCGTAGCAAAGTTTTATCTCGACGACTTCACAGGAGCGGAGACCGATGTGTCAGAGGCCATTCGCCTGAATCCCTATATCGACGGACTCTATGACCTCAGGGCCATCAGTCGCATCCGTCAGGAGAAATACCAGGATGCCATCAGCGACTACACCCGTGCCATCGCCCTTGAGCCGCAGGTGCGCAACTATTGGTACAACCGCGTCATCTGCCGCCTGAAAGACAAACAGTACGAGGAGGCACAGGCTGAGACGGACTCTATCATCAGCCGCTGGGCTTCCTATGCCAACGCCTATTCCCTGAAGGCAGAACTCTTCCTCCATCAGAAGGACACGACGGAGGCCGCCCGCTGGCTTGACAAGAGTCTGGAGATAGACCCCTACGACGGCGACACCTGGACTGCACGCGGCTATATCGGCCTCTCCAGGAAGGAGTGGCGACAGGCTGACACTTGCCTGAGCAAGGCCATCCACCTCAAGCCTAATACGGCACGAAACTATGTAAATCGTGCACTTGCACGACTGAATTACAACAATCTGCGCGGGGCGATGGACGACTATGATACCGCCCTCGACCTGGACCCCAACAACTTTCTTGCCCATTACAACCGCGGACTCCTGCGCATGCAGCTGGGTGACGACAACCGCGCCATTACCGATTTCGACTACGTCATCAAGATGGAGCCGCAGAACATGATGGCCGTCTTCAACCGCGGCGTCCTGCATGAGAAAACTGGTGACCTCAAGGCTGCTGTCGAAGACTTCTCCAAGGTGATTGAGGAGTTTCCTAACTTCTGGACGGGTCTTTCCTATCGCGCCCGTTGCTATCGGCGACTGGGTATGACGGCGAAGGCAGAGCTCGACGAGTTCAAGATCCTGAAGGGACAGCTTGACAAGCAGCAGGGCGTACAGCATCGATGGAGCACGGCCAAACAGAAGGAGATGCGCAAGCGTAGCGAGATTGACCCGGAGAAATACGACCAGATTGTCGTGGAGGATGAGTCAGAGGTGGAACATGAGTATCAGAGCGAGTTCAGGGGTAGGGTGCAGAACCGTCAGACGGACCTCTCGCTCATGCCGCTGTTTGAACTCTCCTTCCAACCTTACCAGAACGGCGTGAAGACCCTGCAAGTATTTGATGCCAACCTTGAGCAGTTCAATCTCCGTCATGTGGCGGAGCGGCCGCTCTATCTCTCTTGCAATGGTGCCCAGCTCACGCAGCAGCAGGGCGAGGAGCTGTTCCGCCTGATTGAACAGTATTCCCGCCGCCTGGACGCGTCTTCCACATCCGAGGAGAAAGCCTCTCTCTTGCTGCGACGTAGCGTGGCCTATGCGTCTGCCCAGAATTTTGAGGAGGCCCTTAACGACCTGAATGCCTACCTGCGTATGGACAGCCTGTCTGTACTTGCCTATTGGCAGCGTGCGGTATGCCAGTCGAAGATGAGCGACTTCCGCGCTTCCCAGGGGAGCGACACGCAGTTGATAAGTGCCCTTGCTGCCGATGATGTCAACCAGGCGCTGGCGCTTTGTCCGCAGAGTGCCCTGCTGCTCTACAACCGCGGCAACCTGTTGGCTGGGAAGAAGCAGTATGCCGAGGCCATAGACTGTTATACGCGTGTCCTGCAGCAGGAACCCGATTTGGCGGAAGCATACTACAACCGCGGACTCTGCTATCTCTTTACGGAGCGCAAGACGGAAGGCATCGCCGACCTGAGCAAAGCGGGGGAGCTGGGACTCTACGGCGCCTACAGCATCATCAAGAAGCATTCAAAGTGAAGGTTGAAGGATGAAGGATGAAAATTATTTTTCATTCCTCGTTCATAATTCATATTTATTTTTTACCTTTGCACCCGTTTAAAAACATAAAGCTATTTTGTATATGGTAAAAATCACGTTCCCAGACGGCTCTGTTCGCTTGTATGAGCAGGGCGTGACTGGTTTTCAAATCGCCGAGAGCATCTCGCCGGCTCTCGCACGCAACGTTGTATCTTGCGCTGTCAATGGTGAGACCGTAGAACTCAACCGTCCTATCAATGAGGACGCAACCATCGCTCTCTACAAGTTTGAGGACGAAGAAGGAAAACACACGTTCTGGCACACCTCTGCCCACCTCTTGGCAGAAGCGCTGAAGGAACTCTATCCCGGCATTCAGTTCGGTTTCGGACCTGCTGTGGAGAACGGATTCTTCTATGATGTGCTGCTGAAGGACGGGGAGATGATCAAGGAGAGCGACTTCCCCACCATTGAGCAGAAGATGATGGAACTGGCTAAGAAAGACGAGCCTGTCGTGCGTCGTGAGGTTCCCAAGGCCGAGGCTCTGAAGGAGTTTGGTGCCGATGGGCAGACCTACAAGTGTGAGCACATCGACCAGGACTTGGAAGACGGTACCATCTCTACATATACCCAAGGTGCTTTCACAGACCTCTGTCGCGGTCCGCACCTGGTTTCAACAGGACTTATCAAGGCCGTGAAGCTCACCAGCGTGGCTGGTGCCTTCTGGCGCGGCGATGCTTCGCGTGAACAGATGCAGCGTCTCTATGGTATCTCCTTCCCCAAGAAGAAGATGCTCGACGAGTATCTCGTCATGCTGGAGGAAGCCAAGAAGCGCGACCACCGCAAGATAGGCAAGGAGATGGAACTTTTCATGTTCTCCGACCGTGTGGGCAAGGGACTTCCCATCTGGCTCCCGAAGGGTACTGACCTGCGTCTGCGCCTGCAGGATATGCTCCGTAAGATTCAGAAGAACTTCGGCTATCAGGAGGTAATCACTCCGCATATCGGCGGCAAGAACCTCTATGTGACCAGCGGCCACTATGCACACTACTCGAAGGATGCCTTCCGTCCTATCACCACACCCGAGGAGGGAGAAGAATATATGCTCAAGCCGATGAACTGTCCTCACCATTGTGAGGTGTTCGCCTGGAAGCCCCGCTCCTACAAGGACCTGCCGCTGCGCATCGCAGAGTTCGGTACCGTCTATCGCTATGAGAAGAGTGGTGAGCTGCACGGACTGACCCGCGTGCGCTCGTTCACACAGGACGATGCTCACATCTTCTGCCGCGCCGATCAGGTGAAGGGAGAGTTCATGCGCGTGATGGATATCATCAAGGCCGTATTCTCTATCTTCAACTTTGAGAATGTGGAGGCGCAGATTTCCCTCCGCGACCCCAAGGACACGGAGAAGTATATCGGTTCTGACGAGGTATGGGCTGAGAGTGAGCAGGCCATCATCGATGCCTGCAAGGAGAAAGGACTGGAAGCTAAGGTGGAATATGGCGAGGCTGCCTTCTATGGCCCGAAGCTCGACTTCATGGTGAAGGATGCTATCGGCCGCCGCTGGCAGCTCGGCACCATTCAGGTGGACTACAACCTGCCGCAGCGCTTCAAGCTGGAATATACCGCAGAGGACAACTCCAAGCAGACACCCGTAATGGTTCATCGTGCTCCGTTCGGCTCAATGGAACGCTTCACGGCTGTGCTCATCGAGCATACTGCCGGTCACTTCCCCCTCTGGCTTACGCCTGAGCAAGTGGCAATCCTGCCCATCTCCGAGAAGTACAACGACTACGCTAAGAAGGTTGCTGACTATCTCTCTGAGCAGGGCGTGCGCGCCACATTGGACGACCGCAACGAGAAGATTGGCCGCAAGATTCGCGACAACGAGCTGAAGCGCGTGCCCTATATGGTTATCGTGGGCGAGCAGGAGGCTGCCGAGGGTCTCGTCTCTATGCGTAAGCAGGGCGGCGGCGAGCAGGCTACGATGAAGATGGAGGAGTTTGCCCAGCGCATCAACGATGAAGTTGAGGAAATGCTGAAGGCCACCAATCTCAAGCCGCAGGATTAAAGATTAAAAGACCAAACCCCTCATACAGAGGTAGGATAGAAAAGAGAGAATGTACATGGAAGTACATTCTCTCTTTTTTGTTAAAGGTATCCTATGATGTTGCTAAAGGTGTCCTTTATTGATGCTAAAGCATACGTTTACTGTTCCAGAATGGAGAACTCTGAACCAGTTGCGAAGTCCTGACCATCCTGTGAGGAGAGTGCGGTGAAGCGCAGGAAGCGGGCTTTCACAGGCGCATTGAAGAGCACGCGCTTCTCCTTCTGGTTGTTCTCAAACTTACCCTCGCAGACAGGGCCGCTCCAGGTCTTGCCGTCGAGACTGGTCTGGATGCGATAGTCCTTGATGTTGCCGTTGCGGGAATCCTGACGCGGGAGGTAAACGAATCCTTTCAGCATCTTCACGGTTCCGCAATCGAAGTCCACCCAATGGGGATAGTTGGCAACGGTCACGCTCCACATCGTGTGCCAGTAGGTAGCAGGATTGCCATCGACCAGATGTTCAGCATCTCCTTCTCCGCTCTCCACGCTGCTGGCGAAGCTAACGGAAACGGGAACATTCTCTATGCGTTGGAACTTCTGCTCGTAGATGATGTCTGGCTCGCTGCTGTCATAGACTCTGATGGTTCCTCCCTCGCGCATGTTCACGGCCTGAGTGTAAGGCTGGAACTTCGGCTTATCCCAGTTCTTTCCGGGCTTGGGAAGGGCATACATCAGCTTCGCATTGGCAGCCTGACCCTCAACGGTTACGTTGCCGTCAACATCGCGCAGGATGGTGAGCGGGCTGACGCCTGTGAAGGCGATTTTCGATGCTTGCTGCTTTTTGCTTGCAGGAACAATCATGAAGTTGAAGGTCTGCGGCACAGCCTTCACACGGTCATACTCCAACGGGCCGCCCTGTCCGCAGCTGTTTCCGCCCAGACCTGTGATGGCCTTGTCGAGATGGAGCCAGATTCCTTCGCTGGCAGGCAGTTCATAGGGATGCTTCGCTGCAAAGAGCTGCTGTGCGGAGTAGGGAAGAGCGGAGATAGACATCGGCTGGTCTGAGGCAAAGAACAGGCCTGCGCCGCTATCGTCGGTGAGCGTACACCAACGGGTGTCCTGATGGTTGGCCATATCCTGTGGCTTCGGGAAGTTCTCGAACTCCTTCTCCACCTTATTATTATATATACCGATGTTCTGAGAGGTCTTGCGGTCCGGATAGTTGTCAATGGGGCCGCGACCGTAGTAGCTGAGGTTGTTCAGTTGTTTCGGCAACTTCATAGCATAGCCCAGGCGCGGCAGCACAAGGGTAGGCTTATTGGAAGTGATGGCCGAATGCAGCTCGATGGTACCATCGGGACGGATGGTGTAGATCTGGTTCGTGGTGAACTTGAACTCGTTGCCCTCAGCCTGTGACTCAACCTTGAAGGAGAGAACAACGGTTCCGTCGGAGCGACCTTTCAGGATGCTCACCTTCTGAGTGGAGTGCTTCAGGCGGTCGAGTCCGTTGTCAATCCATCCGCGGTCTGCCCAGTTGTCGTTGTTCACGCGGGCGCGATAAGCGTCGAGGCGCGGACCGTTGCCGTCGCTAATCATCTCCTTACCGTTGTATTCAAGGCTGTAGATGTTTCCTTGCAGCAGGTCAAAGACCACACAGAAGTCCTTACCCGTGATGGTGGTCTGGTGATTGTCATTGTTCGTGGTGACGGAGAGCGTGTTGTCCTGAACTCCCTGAACTCCTTGAACTCCTTGAACTCCTTGTCCTTCCTGAACCATCAGCTGTTCCTCTGCCTGCACAAATCCGGCAGGTGCCCAGGGCATCTTCTCCTTCAGCAGGAACTGGATGGTGACAAAGTATTCCTTAGTGGGGTCGAGGTCTTGCTGGCTGATGTCGAGACTGACCTTCTTATGGGTGCGCGGAGCCACGCTGCCTACATTCAGCTTACCGCGCTTTACCTCGTTTCCGTCAGCAAACAGAAGATACTGGACATCATAGCCGGAGAGGTCGTCGGTATAATAGTTCTTGTTGAAAATATCGATGGCGGTCTTGCTTTCATCAGCCCATTTTACACCCACATACTGATAGACTTTCTTCACCTCATAGTATTGGGGCTTAGGCTCCATATCGCCGAAGATGATGCCGTTCATCACGAACTCCCGATCGTTGGGGAAATCTCCGTAGTCGCCACCATAGGCCAGATAGCGTTTGCCGTCCTTGGTGTAGTTGTACATAGACTGGTCTATCCAGTCCCAGATGGCGCCGCCGCAGAAGAAGTTGGTTGACTCCATCGCTTCCCAGTAGTCGATGAGGTTGCCCACAGCGTTACCCATAGAGTGGGCGTACTCAGAGATGTGGAACGGATATTTGATGCCCATCGTGCCCTTGACGGCAGAGCGTACCCAGTTGACGGAAGGATACTGGTTGGAGCCCATATCCACGATGTCGTTGTTGCGTTCGTATTGCACGGGACGGCTGGGGTCGAAGGCCTTCACGGCTGCATAGCTGGCCTTGAAGTTGTCGCCAGGACCTGCCTCGTTGCCGAGACTCCAGATGACGATAGAAGGGTCGTTGATGCGAGCGTGGGCCTGCTCCATCATGCGGGCGATATGAGCAGGTCTCCATTCTACGGGGTGAGAGATGGAGGCTGCGCCGTAATAGTACTCATGACTCTCGAGGTTGGCCTCTCCCTCCAGATAGATGCCGTATTTGTTGCAGAGATAGTAGAAATAAGGATCACAACTATAATGAGAGGTGCGCACATGATTAATGTTGGCACGCTTCATCATCATAATCTCCTCCTTCATCTGCTCGCGGGTGATGGCGTGGCCTACGATGGGATTCGTCTCGTGGCGGTTGACACCCTTCAGTTTCACAGGCTTTCCGTTGACGAGGAAATAGCGGCCAGCCAACCCAAACTCGTCCTTGTCGGCAGGAACGTCCTTGATTTCTACGGTACGGAAGCCAAACTGTGTGGAGATGCACTCGATTACACGTCCTTTCTTGTCTGTCAGCTGGGCAACGAGCACATATACGTTCGGTTCCTCTGCCGTCCAGGGCTTGATGTCCTTGATGACGAAGATGGCTTCCTGCGTCTTCTGTGTGTTGGGCTCCAGACGACGTGTCATATCAAGCAGTTGTACGTCAAGCTTCTCATTTTCATCGCTGTAGAGCTTGTTCTTATAGAAGAAGTAGTTTACCACGAGATTCTTCGCGGCTTTCTTGTCGAGGTTCTCCAATGTGGTAGCCACATAGAGATCGCCGTCCTTGCCGTTGAGACCAGCGGGGATGACGCGCAGATCCTGAATGTGCACCTTCGGAGTAGAATAGACTGCTACGGTACGGAAGATGCCCGGCAGGCGGAACATATCCTGAGCCTCGAGGAAGGAGCCGTCGCTGTTGCGATAGACTTCCACACAGACAGTATTTTCACCCACTTTCGCATATTTTGAGATGTCGAAGCGGGCAGCATCGCGTGAGTTCTTGGAGAAGCCTACATAGTGGCCGTTGATCCAAAGGTAGAAGAATGAGTCAACGCCGTCGAACTCGATGAAGAACTCGCGACCTTCCCAATCCTGTGGAATTGTGAGCGTACGGCGGAAAGAACCTACCTCATTGCGGTATTCATAGGTCGTCCAGTTGTGGGGCGGCTCGCGCATCACGCCTTTCTTCCAGTCGCCCTCCTGCACTTGGTGGTAGAAGATGACAGGCTGGTTGACATAGATAGGCGTTCCGTATTTCTGTGAGCCGTCTTTCTGTATTCCCACCATATTCCAGGATGAGGGAACGGGAATGTCGTCCCACTTGCTGACGTCGTAACCCGGCTCAAAGAAATTGGCGGGGCGCTCATCGGGATTTTTGGCAAAATGGAATTTCCAGGTTCCATTCAGGCTTTTCCAGTAGTTACTGTACTCCGGCAATACCTTGCGGGCATCGTCGGCATCCTTGAAAGATGTGAACCAGGCGCGTGGCTGCAGCTTGTTATAGCCGAGCAACTCAGGCGACTCCCACTCTTTGCCTGTAGGCGCTGTGTCGTCACCATAGTTGAATCCTTCCAAAAGGTTGTCAGCCCATGTAACTGTCGTTGCAAAGGCTAACGCAATGGTCAGTAGTCTTTTGTAGTTCATAATTTATTTAATTAGTTATTAGTATTCATTTTTTCATCCTTCATCTTTCATCGTCACAATATAGGCTCCGAGAAGCACCATTGCTGCTGCCACAGGCTTGTCCCAGGTAAGTACGTCCTGACCAATGGCGATGGCGATAAGCGATGCTACAACCGGCTGGAGATTGGTGTAGATGCTGACGGTAGTGGCCTGTAGGCGTTTCATGGCATAGGGAATCATGAAATAGCCCAGCACGGTAGCGAAGAGAACGATGAACGCCATCTCTATCATGCCGCTCCATTCCCATGCGGAAGAGTAGAGGGGTTGTATAGGCTCCGTGATGAGTGCCCAGGGGACGGTCACAAGGGCAGAGACGAGAAATATCCATTTCATCTGCGCAACGGGACTGTATTTCTGGGAGACCTTTCTTGTGGCTATGAGGTAGATGGCCCATGTAAGCAGACTCAGGATGGTGAGGAAGATACCGAGCAGGTCGTTCTTTCCTGTTCCGCTTCCCTGCCAACTCATGAAGAGCATAAGGAGTGCTCCTCCGATACCCAGCACCACGCCGACCGCACCCTTTGCCGTTATGCGCTCGCTGATGAATAGTGCGGCCATGAGCATGACGGCGACAGGTGTCAGCGCGGCGATAAGTGAATAATAGACGGGTGTGGTGTAGTCGAGCGCCCAGGCTGTAAGTGTCTGTGAAATGACGAAGCCGAGGAGTCCGCAGACGATGATGGTAAGGAGGTCTCGCCGCTCGATGTGTTCCTTGGGCAGGAACAGGCTGATGAGCCAGAAAATGGCGGCAGCGCCAAGTGAGCGGGTTGCCATATAGCCCATAGGTGTCACCCAATCGTCGAGCAACAGCTTCGTGACAGGAACCCCTAATCCGAAGATGATGTTGGCCAGGATGATGGCGCTGTGTCCTTGTATCTTGTTATAGTTCATGTTCGTGACTTTTGTCGCAAAGTTACGAAAAATATGTGAAAAGTACTACAAAGTGCATTTTTTTTTTCATGCTCGATTAAACTTCTTGTAGTTTTTTGCGTCATATAGTCAGTTGCAACTAAAACCAACATTAACAAACCAACACAAAACAATAAAATAAAAAAAGGAGAAAAGATTATGAAGAAAATGATGATGGCACTTGCTGCCGTAATAATGATTTCAAGTTCGGCTATGGCACAAGAACAGAACGGTCAGCGTCCTGAACGTAAAATGGACAGGAATGAGATGATTAAGCATCGCACCGACCGTATGGTGAAAGATTATGGACTCAACGAGGAGCAGGGTAAGAAGCTCTTGGAGCTGAACACTTCTTTTGCCGATAAGATGCCAGGAGCCCGTGGTAATCGTGGAGAGCGTCCGAGCAGAGAAGAAATGGAGGCTCAAAGAGAAAAGATGAGAGCTACGATGGATGCCTACAATGCTGAACTGAAGAATATCCTGACGGAGGAGCAGTTCTCCAAGTATCAGGAAGATGCCAAGAAGTTCCGTAACGGACGCGGACAAGGGCGTGGCGGACGTGGTCAGGGACGCGGTCCCCGAGGCCCTCGCCAGGACAATGAATAAGCAAAGGATTTAACTTTTATTATATCGTGTAAGAATCAATAGGTAATTAGAGTATTCAGTGGTGCGTCTTCTAAGTGATTAGGGGGCGCACTTTTTTTGATGGTTGATGTGTGAATTGCGAAATATTTTGTACTTTTGCAGATAAGTTTAGTAGTTTAATAGCTTAATCGTATAGTGGCTTAATCGCTTAATAGTTTAATTGTTTAGAAGTTTAATCGTAAAAACGAAAGGATATATGAGAAAAGTTTTTATAAGTGTGGTGGCAGTTCTTTGCTTGCTCACGGCGACATCGTGCGGCAAGAAGAAACAGACTGACACGATTATCACGAAGAAGCAGGTGGAAAAGAAAGTGGAAGCCACACCGCAGACAACGGGCGACTACGACCAGTCGAGAGAAGTGGAGTGGGCCGGCGGAGTCTATCAAGTTGCTGTCTGCAGGACATCCGACGAGTCGCTTCCCGTAGTGGATGACGGTACGGGCATCAAGTATTACGACAACCGAATCAATGTGAAGGTGACCCGCCAGGATGGGAGTGAGTTCTTCAACCGCACTTTCACAAAGAATGATTTCGCTCATCTTGTAGAGAAAGAGTATAGAGAGCACAGCGTGTTGCTGGGCGTTGTCTTCGACAAAGCTGATGGCGATAATCTTCTTTTTGCTGCCAGCATAGGCTCACCCGACAGGTTGAGCGACGAATATGTTCCTATGATTGTGACTTTGTCGCGTACGGGTAGCGTAAGCATGAAAAAAGGTGCATTGCTTGACGAAGACAATGCACCTGTGGTAAATCATGAAACTCAGGAAGCTGAGGACGATGGTGTTTAGAATTTTGCCATCTTGATGGCAACAACGGCACATTCGTCTCCCTTGTTTCCTAAGCGTCCTCCAGCACGGTCTTGAGCCTGCTGGAGGTCGTTTGTTGTAAGCAGTCCATAGACCACGGGAATCTCGCTCTTGGCGTTGAGTCGTGCGATACCGTAGGTAACACCCTGACAGATGTAGTCGAAATGGGGGGTCTCACCACGAATAACGCATCCGAGAATGATGACGGCATCATAGCCTCCATTGAGACACATCTGGTGGGCTCCGTAGATGAGCTCAAAGCTTCCGGGTACGGTCTTCACATGTATGTTTTCAGGCAGCGTGCCGTGTGCTTCTAGAGTCTTGACGGCTCCGTCAAGCAATGCGCCCGTGATCTCTGGGTTCCATTCGGACACTACGATGCCGAAACACATGTTGCTCGCATCGGGGACTTTGGAGAAGTCGTAGTCCGAAAGGTTGTGCATGGAGGTAGCCATATTACTTGAGGCGCTCTATGTATTTGTCAATCTCCTGGCTCTGTACGAGATTGGAGGCAACGTACTTCTCCTTGATTTCCTGATAGATTTTCAGCGCTTCCTCTTTCTTTCCCTGTGATTCGAGAATGACGGCAGCCTGAAGTCGGAATGTGGGAGCAATGCTGACGTTGACACCATCCTCGCCTTCCTTGTCGGCCATATCGGCAGCTTTCGTAAGGTTGCTGACGGCTTTGTCAAGCTGGTTGACGTGTGCATAGGCGTTGCCGAGTGCGGCAATGGCTGCGGGGCTTACCATTGCATCGTCAGCGGGTGAGTAGGCATCAAGGAACTTGACGGCTTCCTGCCACTTGTCCATGTTGGCATAGCAGAGTCCGGCATAGAGGTTGGCAAGGTTGCCGGCCTTGGTGCCGCTGAAATCTGTGGCAATCTTCAGGAAGCCTGTGTAGCTGGCTCCGTCGCCGTTGAGGGCCTTGTCGAACTGTTCTGCGTTGAAATACTCCTGTCCGCGTCCGAGAGCTGTGCTTGCCTTGTCCTCGCGGGGCTCAGAGACATAAGACTTGTAGAGTGCAATACCTGCAATGATAGCCACGATGGCGATTACTGCAACGATGATGGTCTTCTTGTACTGTGTGAAGAAGACCTCAGACTTTGTGAGCGTCTCAAAATCGGCCGCTTTCTGATTTTTTTTGTTTGCCATTATACTTTTGTTTTTGTTGTTCACACTATTTTAGCGGCGCAAAATTACGCATTTTCTGTCACATACTGAAATCTTTTCTCCACTTTTTTTCTTTTTCCTATAAAAAGAGTTTGCTGTTTTCGGAAAAACTCGTAACTTTGCCTACATGTTTCTGAAGAAGTTAACAATCGTCAACTATAAGAATATCCGTGAGGCAAGCGTTGAGCTGTCTCCTAAGATGAACTGCCTGATAGGACGTAACGGTCAGGGGAAGACGAACTTCCTGGACGCTGTGTACTATCTGTCGTTTTGCCGCAGCGCGTTCAATCCTATTGACTCGCAGCTGATCCGTCATGAAGAGCCTTTCTGTATGATAGAGGGGAGTTATCAGGGAGTTCAAGGAGTTCAGGGAGTCCAGGACGATGTGATGACTGTTTCATGTGGTATGAAACGCGGCATGAAGAAGCATTTCAAGAAAAACAAGAAAGAATACAAGCGTCTGTCGGAACATATCGGGCAGGTTCCCTTGGTCTTTATCTCGCCTTCGGACAACTTGCTCATCGAGGGCGGCAGCGAGGAGCGCCGTCGGTTGATGGATGTTGTGATAGCGCAGTACGACCATACCTATATAGAACAGCTGGGCTGTTACAACCGCGCATTACAGCAGCGCAACGCCCTTCTGAAACAGGAGGAAGAGCCTGACAGCCAGCTGCTGGATATCCTGGAGCAGGAGATGGGACGGTATGGCGAGGCTGTTTCCGCAAGGCGGCAGTCGTTTGTAGAAGAGCTGGTGCCGGTTTTCCAGCAGATATATAGTTCCATTTTGGGGAGTCAAGGAGTCAAGGAGTCAGGGAGGAATGAGGAGGTGTCGCTGAGATATGTGAGCCATTGTCAGCGTGGGGCGCTCTACGACGTGATTCGCCGTGATAGGATGAAAGACCGCGCGGTAGGCTATTCTCTTCACGGCATACACAGGGATGATCTGGAGATGCTGCTTGGTGGCTATCCGATGAAACGTGAGGGCAGTCAGGGGCAGAACAAAACCTTCGTGCTGGCCCTGAAGCTTGCCCAGTTCGACTTCCTCCGCCGCACGTCGCATACAATCCCCTTGCTCTTGCTGGATGATATCTTCGACAAGCTGGATGCGAGTCGGGTGGAGCAGATTGTGAAGCTTGTTTCAGGAGACAACTTCGGGCAGATTTTCATTACCGATACGAACCGTGACCATCTGGACAGTATCCTGCGTCATTCGGCGATGGACTATCAGCTCTTTATGGTGTCCAATGGTGATATTTCTTTGATGGAGCATGTTTAAGAGGCAGTTTAAGGGACTTGACGAGCTGTTGAACGCTTCGTTGCGCGAGAACGGACTGGAGACACCGCTACTGGAGCGGCGGCTGATGGATTCGTGGGAGCGCGTAACGGGAAACACGGTAGCCCGATACACGGGTGAGAAGTTCATCAGGAACCAGACCCTGCATGTGAAGATGCTCAATCCTGCACTCCGTCAGGACTTGTCGATGATGCGTTCCCAATTGGTGAAACGCCTGAATGAGGCCGTCGGCACAGTTGTGATTACAGACGTTAGGATTTTATGACTTCGTTGACAGGAATGTCGTGAGGCTCTGCGGGGATGTTTTCCATGAATTGGAATGGAAAGCAGATTCCGATGGTATAGATGGAGTTGTTTGTAGAGAGGAAACGGTCGTAGTATCCTTTTCCTCTTCCCAGTCTGTTCCCCCTTCTGTCAAAGGCAACTCCGGGAATGACGGCGAGTGACGGAAGGGATGCGGGATGAGGGTTGAGGGAGGAAGGCTGGAGGATGTTGAAGTCTCCTGTCTGCAAGGATTCCTCGCCTTGGTATGCCCGTATTTCCATTTCCCCTTTGTCGTTGATAGCTGGCAGGAATACCTGCTTTCCTTCGGAAAAGAGCTGCCTGACGGCTTCGTGTGTATAAACCTCGTCGGGCAGGGAGTGGTAGAGTAGGAGTGCGTGTGCCTGCCTGACGCGGGGATGAGAGAGCAGCCGGTCTATGATGGGCTGCGACATTCGGCGCAGCTGTTCGGGAGTGTGTTGCCGTTTCAGCAGACGCACCTGCTCTCTGATCTCCTGCTTGGTCATGAGGTTGGAGTCTCTTTATTTCTTTCCATCCTTTACCGGCGGCTTGGGAAACGATTCTCCGGCTTTGAAGACGCGGAGAGCCTCGCTGATGGCGGGGTCGTCTTGGTTGAGATACTCGTGCCAGGCCTGCTCGTCGAGCATGTTGTAGATGATGCGGCTGTTGATGTAGCGCTCCAGCAGTTTGTGAGAACGTTGTATCATCAGGTTTCGCCGCTTCAGTCCGTGCTGGTCTGCATAGGTGGCAAACTTGTCCACAGTATTCTGTCTAATCAGATAGTCCGCCAGTTTACTCATTTCTTCGAAGTTGTTGAGTTTCAGTCGGTTATCATCTGTATAGGTGTAGGCAAACTGTAGGATGAGTCCACTCATGGCTGCCTGCTTGTAATAGGATGTGACGTTGGTGGTGTCTTCCGGAATGAAGATGTCGGGCGTGATTCCACCGCCGCCATATACGGGTCTTCCGTTAGCGGTGTGGTAGGCCGGTCCGGAGTGCCTGATGCTGTCCTCGGAGAAGAATTCTCCGTGCTGATAGCGGTCGATGATATCCTTCTCATAGTCTTCTGCATCGCCTGCGGAGTAGGGCTTCTGGATGCATCTGCCTGAGGGCGTGTAATAGCGGGCGATGGTCAGGCGAATCATCGAATGGTCGGGGAACTCTATCTGTTGCTGTACGAGTCCTTTTCCGAAGGAACGCCGTCCAATGATGGTGGCGCGGTCGTTGTCCTGCATGGCGCCTGCAAAGATTTCTGCGGCCGATGCGGAGCCCTCGTTGATGAGCACGATGAGCGGCAGGTCCTGATAGGTGCCGTGCCCGTCGCTGTTGTAGTTCTGCCGGGGTGCCTTGTTGCCGAGGGTATAGACGATAAGCTTGTTCTTCGGCAGGAATTCGTTGGCAATCTGTACCGCCCGCTCCAGGTAGCCGCCGCTGTTGTCGCGCAGGTCGATGACCAGCTGCGTGAAATCCTGCTGTGCCAGCGTCACCAATGCCACGAGCAGTTCGGAGTAGGTGGTCTCGGCAAACTTCTGTATCTTGATGTAGCCGGTCTTCTCGTCGAGCATGTAGGTGGCGGTGATGCTCTTCTGTGGAATCTCTCCGCGCGTAATGGTGATGGACTTCGGCTTCTTCTGTCCGTAGCGAATGATGCCGACAGTCACTTTCGTGTCCTTGGGTCCTTTCAGCTTCTTCATCGCTTCTTCGTTGGTGGCAGCCTTGCCGACGAAGGGTTTCCCGTCGATGACGACAATCTTGTCGCCCGCCAGCACGCCAGCCCGTTCGGCAGGGCCGTTCTTGATGACGTTCTGCACATGAAGGGTGTCTTGCCGGATAGTAAACTCGATGCCCACCCCGGAGAAGGAACCCTTCAGGTCGTCGTTAGCGGTCTGCACGTCTTTGGCGCTGATATAGACGGAGTGGGGGTCAAGGGAACCGAGAATCTTCGGCACCGCCGTTTCTACCAGCGAGTCGATGTTCACGGGGTCAACATACTGGTTCTCGATGATGCTGAGCAGGTTGCTCAGTCGTGAACTTCCCGACTTGATGATGTTCAGCCGGTTGCCTGAAAAGTGGTTGGCAAAGATGTTGCCGATGATGACGCCAATTACGACGGAGGCTGCCATCAGCAGGGGAATATAGCGGTTGTTCTTCATTCTTCTTCGTTTAAGAGAATTATTCCTCGTTCAGGAGAATCGTTTCGATGCCAGCACGTTTCAACAGCTCAATGCCGTCGGTCAGCCTGTACTGCTCGGCATAGACCACACGCTTGATGCCGCTCTGTATGATGAGCTTGGCGCATTCTATGCAGGGCGAGGAGGTGACATAGAGTGTGGAGCCGTCGCTGTTGTTGCTGGAGCGTGCCAGCTTGGTGATAGCGTTGGCCTCAGCGTGGAGCACATAGGGCTTGGTAACGTTGTTGTCGTCTTCGCAGATGTTCTCGAACCCGCTGGGCGTGCCGTTGTAGCCGTCGCTGATAATCATCTTGTCCTTGACGACCAGCGCGCCTACCTGGCGGCGCTTGCAATAGCTGTTCTCCGCCCAGATTTGTGCCATACGCAGATAGCGGTAGTCCAGTTTCTGTTGTTTCTCTTTGCTGTTCATATGTCTAATGTTTTTATGCTGCTGTTTCCTTTTTGATTCCGTTGCGCTCCAGCAGGGCGTCGATGGTTGGCTCCTGTCCGCGGAAACGCTTGTAGAGGGCCATCGGATGTTCTGTGCCGCCCTTTGAGAGTACGTTGTCGCGGAAGCTCTGTGCCGTAGCCTGGTCGAAGATGCCGTTGCGCTTGAACAGGCTGAAGGCGTCGGCATCGAGCACCTCCGCCCACTTGTAGCTATAGTAGCCTGCGGCGTAGCCTCCCGCCATGATGTGGGAGAACTGCACGGTCATGCAGGTATTGGGGAGCTGGGGCGTGATGATGGCATCGGCCCACGCCTGTTTCTCAAAACTGAGAATATCCTGGTCGAAGGGCTCCTGCTGCGTGTAGTAGGCCATATCGAGCAGTCCGAAGCTCACCTGGCGGAGACAGCCGGAGGCCACCATGAAGTTGCGGCTTCGTATGATGCGGTCGATGAGTTCGTCGGGTAGGGGTTCTCCTGTCTTGTAGTGGAAGGCGAAGGTGCGCAGGAAGTCGCGCTCTACGGAGTAGTTCTCCATGAACTGCGAGGGCAGCTCTACGAAGTCCCACCACACGTTGGTGCCTGAGAGAGCCTCGTATTCCGTGTTGGCAAACATACCATGCAGGGCGTGGCCGAACTCATGCAGGAAGGTCTCCACTTCGCCCAGCGTCAGCAGGGCGGGGTTCTTGGCGGTGGGCTTGGTGAGGTTCATCACCACGCTCACATGCGGACGGATGTTCCTGCCCTTGCTGTCCACCCATTGCCCCTGGAATTCCGTCATCCAGGCTCCTCCCTGCTTGCCCTTGCGGGGGTGGAAGTCGGCATAGAACACGGCCAGATAGGAACCGTCCTTGTCGAACACCTCGTAGGCTTTTACGTCAGGGTGATAGACGGGAATCTTCTTGTTCTCCTGGAAGGTGATGCCGTACAGGCGGTTGGCAAGTCCGAAGACCCCTTCTATCACTTTGTCGAGCTGGAAATAGGGTCTGAGCATCTCGGAGTCAAGGTTGTAGCGTTCCAGCTGCAGCCGATGGCTGTAGAAGCCGTAGTCCCAGGGCTCCATCTTTGCCCTTCTTGATATGGAGGGGTCTTTCCTGAACATCTCCTCCACCTCCTTCCTCTCTTCCAGCGCCTTGGGCTTATAGGCCTGTATGAGGTCGTAGAGCAGCTTATACACATTCTCCTTGTTCGTGGCCATTCGCTTCTTCAACACATAGTCGGCATAGGTCTTGTAGCCGAGCAGCTGTGCCACCTCTCGCCGCAGGTTTACCAGGCGCTTGCATATCTCGCTGTTGTTGCGCTTGTTCTTGCGGATGCACACCGTGTTCTTGGCCATATACATCTTCTTCCTGAGCGCACGGCGGGTGGAGTAGGTCATGAAGGGTGAGAAGGAAGGATAGTCGAGTGTGAAGAGCCAGCCCTCTTTCTTCTGTTCCTTGGCAGCGAGGGCAGCGGCGTCGATGGCCGACTGCGGCAGTCCGTCGAGGTCTTCCTTGTTGGTGATATGCAGCTTGAAGGCCTTGTTCTCCTTCAGCAGGTTCTGCGAGAACTGCAGGGTGAGCATGCTCGCCTCTTCCGTTAGGCGGCGCAGCCGTCCTTTCCCCTCTTCGTCGAGCAGGGCACCGCTTCTGACGAATCCCTCGTACTCGTCCTCCAGCAACATCTTCTCCTCGTTGGTCAGCGGGCGGTGTCCTTCCGGCAGCTGTCCGTCTTTCTCCGCCTGCTTGTAGATGTCGTAGATATGCTTGGTGCGCTCGAAGAGCTTCGGGTTGAGGCTGATGTCGTTGGCATGCTTGGTGAGGATGGGGTCCAGTTCTTCTGCCAGGTCGTCCAGCTCGTCGCAGGTCTCCGCGCTGAGCATGTTGGAAAACACCTCCGACACCCTGCCCAGCAGGTCGTAGTAGTTCTCGCCCTTGGAGTTGTCCTCGCGTGCGATGGTGTTGTCGAAGGTCGGCTCCCCCGGCTCGTTGAGCATGTTCTCGATGTCTTCGTCCTCGCGGCGTATGCCCTCGAGGAAAGCCTCCTTGTAGTCCTCCAGCCTGATCAGGTGGAAGGGCACCGTCTCGTGCGGGGTATCGTAGGGCAGGAAGAACGGGTTCGTCCTCTGCTGCTTTTCTTGCTTTTTCTTGCTCATGTATGCTTTCTCTTTTTGTCCAGTTCCCTCTCCATTCTTGAGTACTGGCCTCTTTGAAGGTGCAAAGTTACACATTATTTTTTATATGCGCATGTGTTTGCCCTTTCTTTTTTCATCTGCACCCCCAATGCTGTCCTCCTCCAAGTCAAGGGAAATGTCAGGATTGTAAAGATTTTCTTAAGTTTTGGGGCCTCATAACTCGAATATTTTCAACTGAGTGATGAGTGGTGCGCAAAAACGCGAGTATTTCGAATGTTCAACGCATTGATTATCAAGAGGTTAGAGATACGGCCTTTTATATGATAACTCAAAGGGGCTCTTTTGCAAGGCGAAAGGGCTCCTTTTGCGTTTGGGGGATGTCGGCGGCAGTTTTGAAGGAGCGCAGAGGCGATTTTGTAAAAGGATACGTTTCTTACCCTGAACTCAATCCTTTCTTACGCTAAAGGGAGCCCTTTTCCGGCCTGAAAGGGCTGCCTTTAGGGTATAGAAGGGCTGCCTTTAGCCCGGAAAGGCTTTGACTATAGCCCGGAAGAGGATTGCGATTGCAAATCAGGGAGTCAGGGAGCCCAAAATCGAACAAAAGCTATCGTCTTGCCTCCTTGACTTTTTACTTTTTTATTTTTTAATTTTTAATTTTTCCATTTTAATTTCTAGATTGCTCAAAAAGTTGAACAAGATTTTGTAAGAATAATTCTAAGGAATTTTTCCATCTTCCACCATCCATCAAACACCTACTTGATGATGATTTTGCAGTTGCTGTTCTGCTGACCGTTCATGTTGACGATGTTGAGGCCATGACTCAGTTCTGCGGCGTTGATTCTTACGCTGTTCTGTCCGGCAGGTATGGTTGTCCTTGTGACGATCTGTCCGGCTGTATTCACCACACGCACCTCGCGGTTCACCTTGTTTTCTCCCTCCAACTCTACCGTAATCATGTCAGAGCGGTTGGCAATGGTAGGACTGACACGCATGCCCTCGTTCTTTGCCACCATCTTCAAGTTGCTGGTTGTCTTGTCGTAAGAGAATATCAATCCCCTACCTACAAGGGAGAAAGCTATATAAGTGTGAGACCCTGTATCCCATACTTCAGTATAACACGACCAACTATCCAATGGCGCGTTTAAATCATCAGTGATGTAAGAGGCTATAACTTTGTTATCTTCATTAACAATCTCAAAACCCTTAGTTATAATTGAATTCCCTTGCGTCGCAATCACAACTGGTTCACCCTTGTCATTTAATCTATAGACTTCTGTACTACTAATGTTGCCTGTCTTGATTTCGTAGATAGGCCTGATATATTCGAATTTTTCGTCATCATTAAATAAATATTGACTGAGTTGCATCGGAAACGATTGGTAACCGTTTTTTGTAATCTTCGCAAGAATACAACTGTACACATAGTATGTATTACTTTCTGTAATAGTATATTGCCCCGACGTTTCTACAGATATGGTGTAGTCCTGACCGACACGAAACAGTTTTGATGTTGATTTCATAAACATGAAATACTCTGCAGGATACTTGTAACCCCAATAATGATATTTGTAATAATAATCGTTGCTATTTAGGGTAATGATGTATGATTCGTCATTTTCTATTACCTCCCTGATTCCTGCCGAAACTATTTTCTCTATATGTTCCTTAGCCTCTTCCAAGGTGAAATTTTGAGTCCATTCACCGCTCTTGTATTGTCCTTCAGGATCACCGAAATAAGGGGTGCCAGCTTGAACATTAACTGGAATGTCCAAATAGGCAGAAGATGTATAACTGTATCGGGGAATGGTAATCGTCTTTATTTTATTAAAACTTTCATCATATATACTATAAACGTCGTTATTGGTTTCACTATTATAGATATTAGTAAAAATAAAAGAGCCGACACCCAATTCCGAGGGAACAAAACCATAACTGATATTTGCGCCATCATAGATTGTGTTAATTGTCTGCGCATTTATATTTACAGACGAAAGAAGTAGTAGAAAACAAGAAAGACAATGTTTCATATTAAAATGATTATTTCCGCATGTGAATTCAATGGTGTGTCGGCAAAGTTACGAAAAAAAATGTATAACCAAACGAAAAGACAAAAAAAATGAGTACTTTTGTACGCAGAATATGCATAATACTGGATTAAAGATATGGGTAAATTGCTGAAAATCACTTGTATAGCGATATTTCTTTCCATTATGACTTCGGAAGAAGGTTATGCCGTCTCTATGCGTGACTTCTGGAAGAATATGCCAGATTCTGTCATTCCGTATTTGGATGGCAGCAGGCGCATGGAGCTTATTGACTATGTTGAGATGAAGGTGAGGGCAGAGGTGAAGAACTCCTTTGACTCCAAGAGTGTGATGGATACGGTTACTAACGACTTCCTTCAGGTTACGCTCAACGGGCATTCTTCCTTGCAGGTGAAGCGCTTGCCTTCGCTTGCGGGCGACTCTCTGTTCTGCGTTGTCAGGACCTATGGATCAGAGGCAAAGGAGAGTGTTACGGCACTCTATCAATCCGACTGGTCGTTGGTGAGCATTATTGATTTCAAGCCGAAGGACATCATCGCTTGTCCGGCTGATATGGATGTTCAGCGCTTTCAGGCCATCGTGGAAAAGATGGGTATGCCGCTTGTTTCTTCGTGTTTGTCTCCGGATCATGACACGCTCTCTCTGATGGTATCCGTACCCTTTGTATTCCGAGAAGACAAGAAGGAGATAGGCAGTCTTTGCTTGCAAAAAACTGTTAAGTGGAATGGTACAACCTTTAAATAATGTTACAGAGGTAAAGATAGATTACAGAAGACTTGCAAAACGCTCTGCGATTTACTATCTTTGCATCGTGTTTTTCATGGTATTAGATTATTAAGGTTAATAAAAAGGAAATTGGTTGTCGTGAGACAACCAATTTTTTTTTGGCTTTTTTTTGTAAATTAGGCATAAAAAAACCTAATGTGTTTTGTCATCTGATAATTAATGCGTAATTTTGGAGATTGAATGAAATCAACAGGCATGCAACGAATACTATACATATTATTATATATATCTGTTATACCTACATTCGCCTTTGCGCAGAAGATTAATCTGGGCTCATGCCACACACATGATCATGGACAGTACAACGGCGAGATGATGTCGGGAAAGCCTCATGGAAAGGGTCATACGGTCTTCCAGAATGGTGACACCTATGAGGGCCAGTATGTAAAGGGGAAACGACAGGGATATGGGGTCTATTCGTTTTCTGACGGCGAGCGCTATGAGGGCGCATGGATGCAGGACCAGCAACACGGGCGTGGGACGTTCTATTTCAAGAACAACAACAAGTACGTCGGCCTCTGGTTCCGCGATTACCAGCAGGGCCATGGCATCATGTATTACTACAATGGCGATGTCTATGACGGAGAATGGTATCAGGACAAGCGCCAGGGGAAAGGAAAATACACCTTTGCCAGCGGTGCCTACTATAGTGGCCAATGGCGAGACGATCAGAAAAACGGAAAGGGTTTCTATGACTGGGGTGACGGCACGACCTATGATGGCATGTGGCTGAATAACGTGCGCTCGGGAAAAGGCACCAATCATTATTCCGACGGGGATATCTATATCGGCGACTGGTCCAATGACATCCAGAACGGCAAAGGTATATACAAGTTCTCTAACGGCGACGTTTACGAAGGTGAATATGTTAATGGCGAGCGCACGGGCTCCGGCATCTTCAAGTTTGCCAACGGAGACCGTTACACGGGTCATTTCCTCTCAGGTGACAAAGACGGCAATGGTACTTTTGTCTGGAGTAATGGAGACACCTATGTGGGGTTATGGAAAGGAGACTACCAGAACGGACACGGCAAGCTTACCAAGAAGAATGGCGACGTGTTTGACGGAACGTTCAAGAATGGGAAGATTGACGGAGAGGTCATTATCCGCTATGCTGACGGAAGCAAGTATAAAGGCATCTACAAAGACGGCAAACGCAACGGCGCCGCTATAGAAGTTGACAATGAAGGCCTGCGCTTTGAAGGCACCTATGTGAATGACTACAGGGACGGGACTTTTGTTGAGAAAAACAGAAACGGGCAGATCGTATGCCAGGGCCACTATGAAAATGGCCACAGATATGAAGACAAGTAATCTTAACTAAAACCTACTGATATGATTATTGACACATTAGAAAATCTGGAGAAATATGTTGCGGTCAATCCGCGTCTCCAAGTGGTTGCAGACTATGTTAAATCTGTTGACCTTGAAAAACTCGAAAACGGTAAGCACCAGATTATGGGTGATGATGTCTTTGTCAACGTGCAGACATTAAAGGGAAAGCAGCGTGAGACGGCTCCCTTCGAATACCATCGCCAGATGGTTGACGTGCAGATTCCGCTGAGCGGATCGGAAACCTACGGCTATAAGCCCGTGGTTGATTTGCCAGCCGCTCCTTTCGATGAGGCTAACGACTGTGCGCTTATTCATGGTGAAGAGGCCACCTGCTTCGTCACCTGCAGAAAGGGAATGTTTGTCATCTTCTTCCCGGAAGACGGGCATGCGCCAGGCATCACGGATGCTTCGGAACTTCATAAACTGATATTCAAGGTTAGGGTATAAACTATTTATCATTGAGAAACATCTATGGCAACAAAACAGACTGAACCCACTAAGAAAGTGGTGAAAAAGGCTAAGCCTAAGAAGCCCCAGCACATAGGACTGGTAAAGAATGACGGTTATCTGGAACCCTATGAGGATGCCATACGCGGACGTCATGACCACGCATTATGGAAATTGAACCAGTTGACCAGAAACGGTAAGATTTCATTGGCTGACTTTGCCAACGGACATGAGTATTTCGGATTGCATAAGACTGCGCGAGGATGGGTCTTCCGCGAGTGGGCACCCAACGCTACAGAGATATACCTGATAGGTGATTTCAATGAGTGGAAAGAGACTGACAAGTACAAGGCCAAGCGTATAGAGGGTACTGGTAACTGGGAACTCAAACTCTCGGAGAAGGCACTCAAGCATGGTGACCTGTACAAGATGCGCGTTCATTGGAACGGGGGTGAGGGAGAGCGCATTCCCGCATGGGCACGTCGCGTGGTTCAGGACGATGTGACGAAGGTCTTTTCCGCACAGGTATGGAATCCTTCGGAACCCTATCAATGGAAGAAAAAGACTTTCAAGGCCAACACGACTCCGCTTCTTATCTATGAGTGCCATATCGGCATGGGACAGGATGCAGAGAAGGTGGGAACCTACACGGAGTTCCGCGACAAGGTGCTTCCGCGTGTCATCAAGGACGGCTATAACTGCATCCAGATTATGGCTATCCAGGAGCATCCTTACTATGGAAGCTTCGGCTATCATGTGAGCTCCTTCTTTGCCGCCTCCAGTCGCTTTGGAACACCTGAGGAGTTGAAGTCCTTGATTGATACGGCTCATAAGAACGGCATCGCCGTTATTATGGATATTGTCCACTCGCATGCTGTGAAGAATGAGGTGGAGGGACTGGGTAACCTTGCAGGCGATCCCAACCAGTTCTTCTATCCTGGTGAGCGTCATGAGCATCCGGCATGGGATTCTCTTTGCTTCGACTATGGTAAAGACGATGTCATCCACTTCCTGCTTTCCAACTGCAAGTATTGGCTGGAGGAATTCCATTTTGACGGTTTCCGCTTCGACGGCGTCACCTCGATGCTCTACTATAGTCATGGACTCGGAGAAGCTTTCTGCAACTATGGCGACTACTTCAACGGTCATGAGGACGATAATGCGATCTGCTACCTGACTCTCGCCAACAAACTTATACACGAGGTTAATCCCCATGCTATTACCATTGCAGAAGAGGTCAGCGGTATGCCCGGACTTGCTGCAAAGTTCGAGGACGGCGGCTATGGCTTTGACTACCGTATGGCGATGAACATTCCCGACTATTGGATTAAGACCATCAAGGAACTGAAGGATGAGGACTGGAAGCCCAGTTCCATCTTCTGGGAAGTAAGGAACCGTCGTCCTGATGAGAAAACGATATCCTATTGCGAGAGTCACGACCAGGCTCTTGTCGGCGACAAGACCATCATCTTCCGCCTGATTGATGCCGATATGTACTGGCACTTCAAGAAGGGCGACGAGAACGAAATGGCCCGTCGAGGCATCGCTCTCCATAAGATGATACGTCTGGTAACGGCTGGCGCGATTAACGGCGGCTATCTGAACTTCATGGGTAATGAGTTCGGACATCCGGAGTGGATAGACTTCCCACGCGAAGGAAACGGATGGAGTCATAAGTATGCCCGCAGACAATGGAATCTGGTTGACAACCCGGAGCTGTGCTATCATTGGCTTGGCGATTTCGACCGAGAGATGCTGCGTGTCATCAAGAGCGAGAAGAACTTTAACCACACGCCTGTTCAGGAAATCTGGCACAACGACGGCGACCAGGTACTTGCCTTTATGCGTGGCGACCTGGTGTTTGTCTTCAATTTCTCGCCGACCCGTTCATTCACCGATTATGGATTCCTCGTTCCGACGGGTTCCTACGATGTCGTGTTGAATACCGATGCGAAGGAGTTTGGTGGAAACGGTTTCGCTGATGACAGCGTGACACACTTCACGAACTTCGATCCGCTCTATGTGGATGATCACAAGGAATGGCTGAAACTGTATATCCCTGCACGTTCTGCCGTTGTCTTGAAGAAAAACTGATGTGACTCCTTTGATAACAGGACAATGAATCGAAGACGTTATCATCATCCCTCTGGGAATAGCACAGCCGTCATGAGAATGACCTGTGCCATTCTCTTTTGCCTGTTTTCCGCAACGTATCTGTACTTTTATCAGGCGGATACGCTTGCCTATGCCCAGCATGTATGGTCTGGGGGAGCAACCCATTATAGCAGGTTTTGGGGATGTGTGACGATAACGCTTGTGCTATTTCTGTTGCAGAGAACAGTTGGATGGATTACGCAGGCGGGTGACCGCATGTATGCCTTTTCTTTTTTCCCTTCGTTCTTGTTTCTGGGAATATTGGCCGATTGTGCGGGAAAGGCAGCAAACTGTGAGGCCTTGCCAGTTTATTGGTTCTGGCTTGGCCCTTTACTTTCTATTCTTCTCTGCGTCTTATACAGATATTCAACAAACTTAAGCGTTCCGGAGAGAAGGATTCAGCATCCTTGGCTGAACAGGTTCTTTATCAGGAATGTTCTACTGATGTTTCTGTTGTTCATCATGTGTGCTTTTATAGGCGATCATTCTGAAACATTGCATTACCGTTTGAGAGCCAAGCAACTTTATGATAAGAAGAATTATCAGGAGGTTTTGGAGATTGGCAAGAAGTCAGAAGTCAACGACAGCGTCTTGTCAGATTTGCGAGTCATGTCTCTAGGGCAACTGGGAATGCTTGGCGACCGCCTGTTTGAATATCCCGTTTACGGAAATATCCGTCATATCCGACAAAAGCGTTCAGCAAAGGACATCAGGCTGTGTTCCTTCCTGATAGACAGGAATCTTCATGCTTTTGCTGCCAATATCGGTAAGTATTATAAGATTGACAGTTCTTTGCCGAGACATTATCGTGAGGCACTTGTCCTTTATATGAGACGTTATACAAATACATCCATAACGTATAAGGACAACGTTATGGATGCAGACTTTCAGGACTATCTCAAGCTGTCGCGACAAATGAATTCGCAGCAGGTTTCCTCGACTCGTTTGAAAAAAGACTATGGGAACACCTACTGGTATTATTTTTTCTTTGCTTCCTCTACGGCTTTGAGCCAGTCGGTATCGAGTGAAAATTGAGTAATACTCTTCGGATTGTCAAAATAGGAGAGGACAAGTTCCTTGTCCATGTCGTTGAACAAAGGATTCTCTATTGAAATCTTCTTGAAATGAGCATTGACCAGTTCGCGTTCCTTCACCTTCTTGGTCTTTCCCAGTCTTTCAAGGTATATGGTGATAAACTCATAGAGAGCGACAGCCTGCTCGTTTAGGAGTTTGACAGCCTCGTTCATTTGTGCCACGTTGGTGGTGTCGCTCATCATGTCATCACGCACCTTCATGGCCATGTAGCTAAGTTCGTCAATCTTGAAAGTAGCGATCTTCTTCATTTCGAGTGTTGACTTCGGATTATTCAAATCCTCTTCTGCCATCCGCAACACTTCCTTATATACTTCCTGGGCATTGGCAGAAACAATTCCTATGGTCATCAGCAGGACCATCATCAATAGTTTTTTCATATCAGTCATTCTTTTTTAAGTTTATTCTATGGTTGATGCATTCTGGCAACTCGTGTTCATAATGAGATACCATAATCAGGGTTCTGTCTTTCTTACTGCAGTATCGGTTGATAATGTCTTTTACTTCCTCGCATCGCCTGTCGTCGAGTCCATGTAGGGGTTCATCCAGAATCAAAAGTTCCGGTTCCTTGACAAAGGCTCTTGCGAGCAATACCAGGCGCTGTTCTCCGCTTGACAGTTGCAGGAACGATTTCTCTTCTGCGTCTGAAATGCCAAAGACTTCCATCCAATGGCGGCATTTCTTCTTGTCTTCTTCAGTCATCCTGACATAGAGTCCCACAGAATCTTGAAGTCCGCTTGCAACTATCTTTATGCAGGGAATGTCCCGTTGGTATGCTCTGTGCATTTCAGGAGAGACATAGCCGATGCGTTTCTTGATATCCCAGATGCTTTCTCCAGACCCTCGTTTGATTCCAAAGAGGGAGATGTCGCATGCATAGCTCTGTGGGTTATCTGCGCAAATCAGGCTCAGAAGGGTGGATTTCCCAGACCCGTTACTTCCGCTTAGCGCCCATTTCTCACCTTTCCTTACAGTCCATGAAAGGTTGTGGAGAATGGTTCTTTTCCCATATCGTATCGTGACATTCTCCATCCTGATGATTTCTTCGTTGCCTGTTTGCTCTTCTGTCATGAACTCCTGACGGGTCTTCTTCGCAAGTACAGTTTTCTGCCTGACTTCCACAACATGCGTGATGAAGTCTGGAATGTCAGCTTTGCGGTTGACCACAAGAATGAGCTGGATTTTCTTTGTTGTGGCTATTTTCCGAAGAAACGCAGTCAGCTGTTCGCGCGTTTTTGCATCAAGCCCGATGAAAGGATTGTCAATAATGATAACTCGAGGATCCTTGATGAGCATCTTGGTGAGTTCCACCTTGCGGAGTTCTCCGCTGGAAAGAAGTATGATGTATTTTGAAAGAAGCTCTTGAATCCCAAAGAGTTGGTATATTTCATCTCTGAGCTGCAAGAGTTCGGGATTTCCTGTATCGTTCAGGCGGAAGGCTTCTTCCAACACATCCGCGACAGTAGGTGTTGATTCGTCAATCTCCAGTTGGTTCCATCTTTGCTGGAGGAAGTAGGTGCGGTCGTTGTCGCCGCCATAGCAGTCTCTGAAAGCCATGTAGCTGATGTTGTCGGACACCATTGGCTTCACGGAAGGGAAGAAGTCATATGCCGGTTCTGTCAGGAGTAGGGGATGACTGCCTCTGATGATGTCTACAAGCATGTTCTTCCCGCTTCCGTTTTCTCCAAAGATAGCAATATGCTCTCCGTCATAGAGCTCGAAGTCTACGGGTTGTGCCATCCGCCATTTCTCCATTCGGGTAATGCCGTTGTGAACTTTGATGATGCAATGTCCTTTCTTATCTTGCATGAATTTACAACCCTCCAATGCGTTCTTTGTTTTTGTTGATAAAGTCTTTCCAGCCTTTGTAGCTTTTCCCGACTTCGGGCTTCCCCATCTGCATGAAATGACAATAGGCTGCTCCAAGAGCGTCCGTCGCATCCATGTATTTGGGCATCTCTTCTGCATTGAGATGCAGAATGCGTTGCAGCATGCCCGCCACTTGCTCCTTGGAGGCGGTTCCGTTTCCAGTAATGGCCATCTTTATCTTCATGGGAGCATATTCATGAATGGGAACATCATGCTGGATGGCGGCTGCGATGGCGACCCCCTGAGCCCTGCCGAGTTTTAGCATGGATTGCACATTCTTTCCAAAGAAGGGCGCTTCAATCGCCATCTCGTCAGGAAGATAGGCATCGATGATACCCGTTACCCTCTCAAAGATATGGCCTAAGCGTAGATATGGATCTGTCATCTTTGACATATCAATCACACCCATGGATACCATTTCCGCTTTGTTCCCGGTTACTTTGATAACGCCATAGCCCATCACATTGGTACCAGGATCGATGCCCAAGATGATTTTTTCTTTCATCTGTCCAAATAAGGGTTACTGGCCACCTCCTCACCAATCGTCGTTGTCATCCCGTGTCCGGGATAGACTTTCGTGCTGCCAGGAAGCTGTGACAGGCTGCGCAGGCTTTGGAGGATGGCAGGCAGCGACCCGTCCTCGAAGTCAGTCCGGCCTATGGACATTCGGAAGAGTGTGTCGCCTGTAAACAGAATCTGCTCTTCCTCGCAATAGAGTACAATGCTGCCGGCAGAATGTCCTGGTGTATGGATTACTTTCAGTTGATGGTTGCCGAAACGGATGACCTGTTTGTCTTCAAGCAGCAGGCAGGCTTCAGATTCTTCGATGTTGGCGTTCATTCCGAAGAACTCGCTGGCTTGTTTGTTGAGATGTGTAATCTTATCCAGGTCTTTCTCGTGTACTTCGGGCTTCAGTCCATACTCCTTGAGGATAAACCCGTTGCCGAAGTTATGGTCTAAGTGTCCGTGTGTGGCAATCAGATGTACAGGGGTGAGCTTGTTCTCGCGAATGTAGTTGCTGATAGCCAGCTTCTCTTCAGGATAGTAGGCTCCACAGTCTATGATGACGCATTCGTTCGTATCATCACTCACAATGTAGCAGTTCTCCTGCAGCATGTTGCATACGAAAGTCCTAACCTTCATCATACCGGCACATAGATTACATTCTTTTCTTTAAACCATTCTTCCTTGAACCAGTTGTTGATAGGCAGGACTTCTGCGGTCTTTCGGAAAGGATGGATTTCTCCGTCAATATTGCCGCCCTTCAGACAGAAGATACCGTTGAGCATCGCATTCTGTTGTGAGTGGGAAACGTTTTTTCTCACGATTTTCATGAGGTCGGGCAAAGGCATAACCGCTCTGCTGACGATGAAATCATATTTCCCCTTTTCCTCCTCTCCTCTAAGATGCTCGGCTATGACGTTCTCCAGTCCGATGGCCTGCGCAACGGCTTGTGCCACTTTTATTTTCTTCCCCGTTCCGTCAATAAGCTTGAAATTGCACTTAGGAAAGAGGATGGCCAGAGGAATGCCAGGAAATCCTCCTCCTGTTCCGAAGTCAAGGATGGCGGAACCATCCTTGAAGGAGAGGGCCTTTGCGATAGCCAGCGAGTGCAGCACATGGTGCTCGTAGAGGTTGTCAATGTCTTTCCTGGAAATGACGTTGATCTTGGCGTTCCAGTCTCGATAGAGCTCGTCGAGTGCCTGAAACTGCTTCTGCTGGGTCTCGCTCAGTTGTGGGAAATATTTCCTGATGATTTCCATCTTGTTTTTACTTCTTTGCTTTTAATAGCTGCGTGCGATGATGACGCGATACTTGGCGGCCTTGCCGCTCACCATATCCACGCCGGGAGTCTGCTCGTAGGCAAAGGGTACGCAACGGATGGTTGCCTGCGTCTCTTCCTTGATTTGTGCCTCAGTCTCGGCTGTGCCGTCCCAATGGCAGAGGAAGAAGCCTCCGTCTTTCACTTTCTCCTTGAATTCGTCGTAGTTCTCGCACTCATAGACGTGCTCGTCACGATATTTGCGGGCCTTCTCGAAGATGTTGTTCTGTATTTCTTCAAGCAGTTGCTCCACATATTCTGCGATGCCCTTGATGGAACGAGTCTCCTTCTCCAGCGTGTCGCGACGCATGACCTCGATGGTGCCGTTCTCCAAGTCGCGAGCACCCAGGACGAGACGCACGGGAACACCTTTCAGTTCGTAGTCGGCGAACTTGAAGCCAGGACGCTTGTTGTCGGCATCGTCAAATTTGACGGTAATACCTTTAGCGCGCAGTTTCTCAATGATGGGAGTAACCTCTTTGTTGACCAGCTCCATCTGCTCCGGCTTCGTAGCAATGGGGATAATGACAACCTGAATGGGGGCAAGACGCGGCGGCAAGACCAGTCCGTTGTCATCGGAGTGAGTCATGATGAGTGCTCCGATCAGTCGTGTGGAAACGCCCCACGATGTGGCCCAAACATATTCCGGCTTGTTCTCCTTGTTCAGGTATGTGACCTCGAAGGCTTTGGCGAAGTTCTGTCCGAGGAAGTGCGATGTTCCGCTCTGGAGAGCTTTTCCATCCTGCATCATTGCCTCGATGGTGTAGGTGTCGAGAGCTCCGGCGAAGCGTTCCGTTTCGCTCTTCACACCCTGCAGAACAGGTACGGCCATCCATTCTTCCGCGAATTGGGCATACACCTTCAGCATCTTCCTGGCTTCTTCTTCTGCCTCTTCTTTTGTTGCATGAGCCGTGTGGCCTTCTTGCCAAAGGAACTCACTTGTGCGGAGGAAAGGACGTGTTCTCATTTCCCAACGCATCACATTACACCATTGGTTGCACATCAGGGGCAGGTCGCGCCAAGAGTGAATCCAGTTCTTGTAGGTGTTCCAGATGATGGTCTCGGAAGTAGGTCTGACAATCAGTTCTTCTTCGAGTTTTGCGCTGGGGTCCACCTCTACGCCACTTTTGTCATCCTTCGCCCTGAGGCGGTAGTGGGTAACTACGGCGCACTCTTTGGCGAAGCCTTCCACATGTTCAGCTTCTCTGGAAAGGAAGCTCTTGGGTATCAAGAGAGGGAAGTAGGCGTTCTGTGCACCTGTTTCCTTGAACATCTTGTCGAGTTGTTGCTGCATTTTCTCCCAGATGGCGTATCCATAGGGTTTGATAACCATACATCCTCTAACGGCCGACTGTTCAGCAAGGTCGGCTTTTACCACCAGATCGTTATACCACTGACTATAGTTGTCAGCACGTTTGGTGAGGTCTTTCAGTTCTTTTGCCATTTTTATAGTAGTTGTTGTTACATTCAGTCTGCAAAATTACTCATTTTTTTTCGTTTATCATTCCATTTGCGCTAATTCTTGTTATTTGAGTATTAAATAATATTTATTTTCTATTTGTTCGGGAAAAAAACTTTACCTTTGCATTCGAAAAACCAAAGATGGTATCATTTATTTTAAATATATAATAAGGTAAAAAAGATGAAAAATTTGAAATTGTCAGTTTTGAGCCTCTGTGCTCTGATTTTAATGTCTGGATGTAATGCCAGTAACACGACAAAAGGTGCTGCTATCGGCGCTGGTGGTGGTGCTGCTTTAGGTGCAGCTATCGGCCAGCTTATCGGCAAAAATACCAAGGGAACGCTGATTGGTGCTGCTATTGGCACAGCTGTCGGAACTGGTGCCGGCGTGCTGATTGGCCGCAAGATGGATAAGGCTGCCGCCGCTGCTGCCGCAGTTGAGAATGCAAAGGTAGAGGAGGTGACCGATGCCAACGGTCTGAAGGCTGTAAAGGTGTCGTTTGACTCTGGTATCCTGTTCCCCACAGGTAGCTCCACGCTTCAGGCAAAATCCAAGACATCCCTTACCCAGTTTGCTGGTGTGCTGAAGCAGTATGCAGATGCCGACGTTGCCATTCAGGGTTATACAGACAATGCTGGCTGGAAAAACAGTACTGCTGAGCAGAGTGCCCAGAAGAACCAGGTTCTTTCTCTCCAGCGCGCCCAGAGCGTACAGGAATACCTCCTGCTTCAGGGTGTAGGATCTCAGCAGATTAAGTCTGTTGAAGGACTTGGCGAGGCCAATCCCATCGCTGACAACTCCACGAAGGCTGGTAAGGAGCAGAATCGTCGTGTAGAGGTTTATCTCTATGCCAGCGAGGAGATGATCAAGGCTGCCAACGCAGGAACCCTGCAGTAATAAGCATTTTCCTAACCCCATTCGTCATGTGGTTTTCAGAAAGGAAGTCACATACGAATGGGATTTTTTTCGTTTATCCCATGCATATTGTTCGCCATATCGTCCGCTGGATAATAGCGGCTTTCTTTGCCTCCACGATTGTTGCAGTTGTGGCTTATCGCTTCATACCTGTCTATCTGACTCCGCTGATGGTGATTCGCTGCGTGGAGCAGGTGAAGGAGGGACATGAGTTGAAGCTGAAGCACCATTGGATACCGCTTCGTGAGATGTCTTCCCACATGCCCGTGGCTGTTATGGCGAGTGAGGATCAGCGCTTTCTTTCACATCATGGATTTGACTTTGATGCCATCCAGAAAGCAGCTGAGCGAAATAAGGACGGAAGGAAGAAATATGGTGCCAGCACCATTACCCAGCAGACGGCAAAGAATGTTTTTCTATGGCCGGGCAGGTCGTGGGTGCGTAAGGGACTTGAAGCCTATTTTACCGTACTCATAGAGTTGACCTGGTCCAAGGAGCGCATCCTGGAGGTCTATCTGAACAGTATTGAAATGGGTCCGGGCATCTATGGTGTGAGTGCTGTGGCAAAGGAACATTTCGGGAAGGAGGCTGGCGACTTGAGCCGTGGAGATTGTGCGCTCATTGCCGCCACATTGCCCAATCCTCTCAGATTCAGCTCAAAAGACCCCAGCTCCTACATGTTGAAGCGCCAGCGTCGCATCCAACGGGAAATGAACTATGTGGAAAAAGAATATAAGAGAGGAAAAGAATAAGTCATATGCAAAGTCGTGAAGAACTTCTCGCCCAGCTCAATGACGATCAACGTGCTGCCGTTGAGTATGTTGACGGGCCTCAGCTGGTGATAGCCGGCGCAGGCTCAGGCAAGACGCGTGTGCTTACTTACAAGATTGCCTATCTGCTCCAGTCTGGCATGAGACCCTGGAACATCCTTGCCCTGACTTTTACGAACAAGGCTGCCAAAGAGATGAAAGAACGTGTAGGCCGCCTGGTTGGAGAGGAACTTGCAGGAAAACTGAACATGGGCACGTTCCATTCCGTCTTCTCGCGAATCCTTCGTGTTGAGTGCGACCGCATAGGCTTTTCTCAGAACTTCACCATCTATGATGAGACAGACTCCCGTTCCCTTCTGAAGGCAATCATTAAGGAAATGGGGCTTGACGACAAGGTCTATAAACCTGCAGCCGTTCATCATCGTATCTCTATGGCGAAGAACCGTCTGGTGGATGCCGCTCGCTATTCTCGCAATCAGGATGCCATTAATTATGACACGAATGCCAGGATAGGAGAGGTCTGGCGTATCTTCGAGGCCTACGAGCAGCGCTGTCGGCAGGCCAATGCGATGGATTTCGACGACCTGCTGGTGATGACGCACAATCTTTTTCTCGATCATGAGGATGTGAGAAAGAAATATGCCGAGCGCTTTCAGTATGTGTTGGTCGATGAGTATCAGGATACCAACTACGCACAGCAGCAGATCGTGCTTCAGCTGACGAAGGAACGCCAGCGCGTTTGTGTGGTAGGCGATGATGCCCAGAGCATCTATGCTTTCCGAGGAGCAAATATTGACAACATCCTTAATTTCCAGAAAGTCTATCCTACGACCCAGCTTTTCAAGCTGGAGCAGAACTATCGTTCTACGCAACGAATCGTGCAGGCGGCCAACAGTCTGATTCGCAAGAATGCGCGCCAGATACAGAAGGATGTCTATAGCAAGAATGTCGAAGGAGAGAAGCTGCAGCTAAGACAAGCTTATTCCGACAAGGAAGAGGCTGCCATCGTCTGCAGGGAAATTCGCAGGCTGCATCGGAAGGAGGGTGGTGACTATAGCGATTTCGCCGTTCTCTATAGGACGAACGCACAGAGCCGTACCTTTGAGGAAGAGATGCGCAAGGAGGCTATTCCTTACAGAATCTATGGCGGTATGAGTTTCTACCAGCGCAAGGAGATCAAGGACATGATAGCCTATTTCCGCGTTGTGGCCAATCCCGATGACGAAGAGGCCCTGAAGCGTATCATCAACTATCCTGCCCGCGGCATCGGCAATACGACGATAGAGAAACTTCTTGCTGCCGCCCATCAACAAAGTGTGAGCCTTTGGCAGGTGGTATGCAATCCGGATGCCTATGCCCTTGGCTTCAATAGAGGAGCATTAGCCAAACTTGTGTCTTTCAGGGAACTCATCAACGCTTTCATCAGTCGTCTGCCGTTGGACGATGCCTACGAGTTGGGTAGGTTTATTATCCAGCAGAGTGGCATCTCTACGGATATCTTCTCCGGAAAAGACACGGAGAGTATCTCCCGTCAGGAGAACCTGGAGGAGTTCCTGAGCGCGATGAAGGAGTTTGTGGAGTCGAAACGGGAGGAAGGCTCTGAACGGGAAGTCGGACTGTTGGACTTCCTGCAGGAAGTGTCGTTGATGACAGATCTCGACAGCGAGGACGGCGCCAGCAGTCGCGTCTCATTGATGACGATTCATGCCGCCAAGGGCTTGGAGTTCCCAACGGTATTTGTCGTAGGCTTAGAGGAGAATATCTTCCCCAGTCCGATGTCTTCTGACAGCGCAAGAGGGTTGGAGGAAGAAAGACGCCTGTTCTATGTTGCTATCACACGCGCAGAACGCCATTGCTTCCTGACCTGTGCCAAGAACCGTTGGCGCTTTGGCAAGCTGGAGTTTGACGTTCCCAGTCGCTTCCTTGCTGATATCGACCCGTCTCTGGTAGAAGAGGAAGGGAAGAGAGAGGAGAGAGGGTGGATGCAGCAGAACTCTCGTCCTGTTGCTTCTCAGTTTAAGGCAGACCCCATGCCGAGGATTGTCCGTCCGCGTCGGCCTGAGCCTCCTGTCAATCCTTTCGGACCAGGTATGCGCCGCTTGTTGAAGCCTGTTCAGAAGGATGTGAATTCTTCTTCTGCCTCTTCTTCTTCTGCTTCAGCTTCGTCTGTCCTGTCTGAAGGAGTTCAGATAGAGCATGAGCGCTTTGGCATAGGTACCGTGATAAAGGTAGAGGGGACTGGTGAGAACACGAAGGCAACGGTAGAGTTCCGCAATCTGGGAACCAAGCAGCTGTTGCTGAAATTTGCAAGATTTAAAGTGATAGGGAGATAATAGGAAGATAATAAGGAGATAATAGGGAGGTGTGTTATAGTGCCTCGTCTTCAGGCCGTTGTATCTGTCGGCTGTGAAGGCGAGGCATCTTTTTCTTTTTGCGTAGCCAGGCGGCTTTGCGTGCTTCGTATTGTTCGTAATGTTTTTCCAGGAAGTTGTCAGCCATGCCTCTTCGTCATCCTTTTATTCAAACTTGCTGTAGATGACGCTGACGGTTAGGGGCTCTTTGACAAGCCGGCAACTTGTCATCTCCATGCTGTGTGTCACGTTGAGCAGCACGCCAGAGCTGTTGCTTGTGGCATCAATGGGCACGATGGCCACTTTGTTCCAGTTGGGCGACGTGCGGTTCCTGTTCATGTAGTGCAACAGGTTGGAGATGTTGTCGAAGGTGTAGGTGTTCATCGTGCTGGTATAGGCGGCCAGGAAGGATGTCCTGTTGTCGACAAGTTCTCCTTTCTCGAAGAATGCCTTCATCTCGTCGAGGGGCACCATGAGCAGGTACTGGGGCACCTTCATCGAGTATTCGCTCTCCGTCTGGTTGTTCAATCTCGGAAGCACGACTTTCGCCAGGCTTACGGAGTCGTTCTGGTGTCCTACGAAGATTTCGTCAACGGGTAGCGTGAGCTCTGTGAAGAGTCCTGCGGGTGTTTTCAGGTAGGTGCAGGTGTTGTCGTCGATGAAAGTTTTCAGTATCGTCGTGTCGTTGTCGATGGTTGTCGTCTTCAGTACTTCCTCTGTTCCTGCGAAGGCAGAATAACCATTGTAGATGGAGTCGTTTTCCGTGTAGCGGAAATAGACGACGAGCTGTGTCATGAAGACGTTAGCGATGGATCCGATTCCTGCATTGTGCTTGAAGTAGAAGCCGGGCACGACGTTCTTCGTGAACTCATAGCTGTTGGAGTAGTTCTTCGGACGGCTGTAGTAGCTGTCGAGCAGGTAGGTACCATAGTTGTCGTAGGTCTTTCCTGCCTTTGAGGTATATGGCTCGTTGAGCGTAATGCGGATGTTGGGTGTAACGGAGTCGGCAGAGTAGCTCAGCGCGTAGGTCTTTGTCTTGTTGATGCCTCCAGACGTCAGTCTTGCCTTTTCCTCCGGGTCATAGTCGGTGTAGTACATGGTGTCTTCCCTCATGGGCTCATCCAGTTCCATGACGCTGAGTTTCATGACTGCGAGCGAGTCGCCGAAAGTGTCCTGATAGAAGAGCCTGAGCTCGCAGGAGTCGGCATAGATGGTGCCGTCGGCCAGCTTGCTGACCATCGCGGCAGAGTCTGGAAACTTGTAGTCCTCGAGGGTGTGGAACTGCGTCATGTAGTTGGCCGTGACATAGGTACCTGTTTCCGGGTCGATGACTCGTCCGAGGAATCCGTTGTTGGAGCGCGCATAGACGGCTCTTGGGCAGAAGGTGGCTGACTGTATGGCAAAGGTGTCCACAGCTATCTGCACGTTGTTGAGGCTTGAAGTCAGCGACGTTCCCAATTCTCCTGTTGTTTCGTCGCAGGAGGTCATGATGAGTGCTGCGCAGATTCCTGTCAGTATGGTCTTAAGTGAGAAGCTGAGTGCGTGGCGTTTGGCGCCGTTTCTATTTGTCATGAATGTGTTCTGTGGGATTGAGTTTTATTCATCGGGGCATACCTGCTTGTATAGTTCCAGAATGGCATCGTTGACTTCTGGCTGCTGGAGCTTGAGCGTGGGTATTCCCTTCTTTTCGACATATTTGATGAGGTTCTTGTTGATTTTCTCTCCGACCTCTATGACGGCATCGCTGTAGTCGATGGCCAGTTTGCAGAGTTCCGTGTAGTTGAACTTCTCCTTGTAGGGCTTGAGAAGGTCGGTGGTTGCCTCGCGATAGGGGATGCATCGATTGAAGTTCTCCCCCAGATTGTCCTTGAGTGTTCCCTGGAAGAGGGATGTGATGACCTTGGAGTTGGCAAAGGAAGGCTCCTCGTGGTAGGCAGTCTTGATGTACAGCGGGATAACGGCCGCCATCCATCCCTGACAGATTATGATGTCGGGTGCCCATCTCATCTTCTTGATGGTTTCCAGCACGCCTCTGGCAAAGAATACGGCACGTTCTCCATTGTCAGGATATTCCTGTCCGAGCTCGTCGGCAGCCATCTTCCGCTTTTGGAAGTATTCATCGTTGTCGATGAAATAGACTTGTATGCGTGTAGATGGGATAGAAGCCACCTTGATGATGATGGGGTGGTCTGTCTCGTCGATGATGAGATTCATTCCCGACAGCCTCTGCACCTCATGTAGCTGGCCGCGTCGTTCGTTGATGATACCCCACTTGGGCATGAATGTCCTTATCTCGTAGCCGCTTTCCTGGGCTTTGTTGGGCATCTCCTTGCCCATGATGGAGAGTTCTGTCTCAGGGACGTAGGGAGTGATTTCCTGATTGATGAACAAAATTTTCTTTGCCATTTTCGTTAGTTTTTGTTTGGTTATTGCTTACTCGATGACAACGAGCGGGGCGTCTTCGAGTACGTTTTCGCCTTGTTTGACGCAGATGGCGGTGACGGTACCGTCTTTCTCTGCCTCAATATTGTTGGCCATCTTCATGGCTTCCAGCACGACGAGGGTGTCGCCGGCCTTTACTTGCTGGCCCACTTCCACCTCAATGGATGTGATGACGCCTGGCAGCGGAGCCTTTATGGCACCTGCGGTGTTGACATTGGCGGCTGCGGGAGCGTCGGTCTCCTGCTCCTTGGCGGGTTGTCCGAGTACCACCTTCTTCTTCTCGGGTTCTGCCTCGGGTTCCATTTCCACCTTATATTCCTGTCCGTTGACGGTAACAGATGCTGTGTTCTCTACGATATCGCCGATGGTGACGGTATATTCTTTTCCTTCGATGGTATATTTGTACTCTTTCATATTGCTTTATTTGGGTTTTTGGGTCATACTCAGGAAGCGGGCGTTCCAGAGAGTCTGCCGCGGCTGTATGGTGATGAAGCCGGGCTCGCGGTCGTGCACGTTGTTGCCTTTATACTCATGCAGGGCGAGAGCGATGGCGGCGATGATGTTTTTATCTTTCATTACTCTAAACTCTAAACTCTAAACTCTAAACTCTAAACCGTAAACTGTAAATGTAAACAACATCCCCTTACATAGGCATGCATCCGTGCTTCTTGGCGGGCAGGCTCTGGCGCTTGGTAGCGAGCTGTGCCAGTCCGCGGCAGATGCGGAAGCGGGTGTTGCGCGGTTCTATCACGTCATCGATATAGCCGTACTGTGCGGCCTGATAGGGATTGGCGAAGAGGTCGCTGTATTCTTCCTCCTTCTCTGCGATGAAGGGACGCGGATCCTCGCCGGCATCTTTCAGCGCCTTCACGTCGCGTGTGTAGAGTACGGCAACGGCACCGCTGGCACCCATCACGGCAATCTCGCTGGACGGCCATGCGAAGTTCAGGTCGGCACGAAGCTGCTTGCAGCCCATCACGATGTGGCTGCCGCCGTACGACTTGCGCAGGGTGATGGTAATCTTGGGAACGGTAGCTTCGCCGTAGGCGTAGAGCAGCTGTGCTCCGTGCAGGATGACGGCGTTGTACTCCTGGCCTGTTCCAGGCAGGAATCCCGGCACGTCAACGAGGCTCACGATGGGGATGTTGAAAGCATCGCAGAAGCGCACGAAGCGGGCACCCTTTCTGGAGGCGTTGGTGTCGAGCACGCCGGCATAGGCGGCGGGCTGGTTGGCCACGATACCCACGCTCTGGCCGTTGAAGCGGGCGAAGCCCGTGATGATGTTCTTGGCGAATTTGGGCTGCACTTCGAAGAACTCGCCGTTGTCGGTCAGCGCGGTAATGACCTTATACATATCGTAGGCCTTGTTGGGGTCATCGGGGATGATCTCGTTGAGCAGGTCTTCCTTGCGGTCGATGGGGTCTGTGCACTCCACGCGCGGAGCCTCCTCCGTATTGTTCGAGGGAATGTAGCTCAGCAGCGTCTTGATCATCTCCATGGCCTCTTCCTCGGTCTTCGCCGTGAAGTGGGTGACGCCGCTCTTCGAGGCGTGCACGCTGGCACCGCCCAGGCTTTCTGCATCCACGTTCTCACCCGTAACGGTCTTCACGACGGCAGGACCTGTGAGGAACATGTATGAAGTGTTCTCCATCATCAGGATGAAGTCGGTGAGGGCAGGGGAGTAAACGGCACCGCCTGCGCAGGGACCCATGATGGCCGAGATCTGCGGGATGACGCCGGAGGCGAGGATGTTGCGCTCGAAGATTTCTCCGTATCCTGCCAGCGAGTTGATGCCCTCCTGGATGCGTGCGCCGCCGGAGTCGTTCATGCAGATCATGGGTGCTCCGTTCTGCATGGCCATATCCATCACCTTGCAGATCTTCTGGCTCATCGTCTCTGAGAGCGAGCCGCCGTTGACGGTGAAGTCCTGTGCCGACACATAGACCAGGCGGCCGCCGATGGTGGCGCTTCCCACTACGACGCCGTCGCCCATATACTGCTTCTTCTCCATGCCGAAATTGTGGCAGCGGTGAATCTTGAACATGTCGTATTCCTCGAACGAGCCCTCGTCCACGAGCATCTCGATGCGTTCGCGGGCGGTGTACTTCCCACGCTGGTGTTGCTTCTCGATGGCTTTCTCTCCGCCACCCAGACGAGCCTGCTCGCGCTTGGCAATCAGCTCCTTGATTTTCTCTGTCTGTTTACTCATTTTTTTTATCGTTGTTTTTTCTTTATGTTCCTATTTAATTTATATGCCTGCGTGCATAATTGGCGCAAAGTTACGAAAAAAAAACGATTCCTCCAAACATACCCTCCGATATTAAGACTTTTTCAGTTTTCTCTTTGAGTCTATGTTGCCATGTATGATGTAAAAATATCTAAAGGAGCTGATGCTATAGTATTTTTTTTATAATTCTTGCTCTGGTAAGCGTCCCTACAGACCGAGCGGATAAGTGAGAAACTATCTCAAATCTCAAATCTCAATTAAAAAAAAGGGGGTACATCTTTTCTTGGATTCGTTATTTCTAACATTTGTAACTTATTGATTATTAATTATATATATAATAATAATTAAATATAAATAATAAATATAAGAAAAGGTGAGGTATCTCAAAAAACAATTGAGATTTTGAGACTGAGATTGTGAATAACATTGACTTTTGTCTAACTGTCTAAAAATCAATAACTTATATTGGTTTTAAAGGCGCTAATCCTGTATGGATAAGCCTTTAAAAGTCACAGATATAGTGAAATTTCTGCTCTCACAGGCCTCAAAAGACATGCTCGAACCCCTTGTTCTGATGTTTTTCCCCTCATTTGGCGCACATATGAGCGTTGTGAAAATTCGGTATCCTGACCATATTTTGAAGGAAATGTGCAGCAAAATGGTTCATTTGGTTGCAAAAAGTGGCCTTTCGGTATCGCCGAAGGGCTTGTTTCATGGTCTCAAAGGGCTCGTTTCATGCGCTCAAAGGGCATGTTTCATGGCGTGAAAGGGCTCGTTTCAGAGGGTCAAAGGAGCCCTTTACGGAGCATAAAGCTATGCTTTACGAATGATAAAAGTGTGTTTTTCAGGAAGCATGGAGGTTTAGGGATTAGAGGATTAGAAGAAAAAGGAAGCTCATTCGAGCTTCCCTTTTTTTACTTTGATGCTGACGCTGTTGTTATGATTGTCTGCCACGTTGATGTTGACGCTGTCTGGCAAGCCGTCTTCGAAGATATCGAGGCTCTTAAGGCTGTCGAGGCTGTCATCCATTTCTTCCGCCTCTTCAGTCCATATCCCCACATGTTGCTGGAAGTGCCAGAACTTGGCGTGTTTGCTCATCTCGCCCAGGACGATGGTGCCTGAGAAGAGGGAGGTGAAGAGTAGGGTGAACCATAGGATGAGCATCACCAGTCGTTGTCCGAAGCTCATCGGCTTCAGCTGTCCGAACTCGCTCAGCAGGGCGTGGACAATGCAGTAAAGCGTCAGGAAGAGTGCTGCTGCGGCAGTTATGGTCATGACGAGCCACGATGTATGGACGCTGGCCATTGCCTCCTGGATGTTCACTACATGGGTGAAGGGACCGAACAGTTGCGGGTTGATATAGAACAGGCAGAGGCTGACAATAGCTGCCAGGCAGCCTACCACGATGGCGATGCAGGTGGCATAGATGGTCCATCGTATGAGGGTGGCGATGACCGTGAAGAGCGTTGAGAAGAAGCCGCGTGCTCCTGACGTTTCCGGCTGGCGCTCCGCATACTGCCTTCCGGCTTCTGCGCTGACTTCGCGCCCCAGGTTCTCAGGGGTCACCTTGTGGCCTTTCATGCGCAGGCGGTCTTCGGGTGTTTCAGCTACGGGCATCAGCACGGCCAGAGCTACATAGGCCAGTATCACGGTCCAGAAGGCGTGCCAGAAGTCGAAGGTCCACAGGAAGACCATGAGGGCTGCGAAGCCCATTCTCATCCATAGGGTGTCCACGCCGCAGTAGGCGGCCAGGCCTGCAAGCACGCCGGATACCTTCTTGTCGTTGGGGTTGCGGTAGAGGCGCTTAGAGGCATTGGCGCGCAGGTCGCTCCAGATGTTCTTCTTCTCCTCGTCGGGGTCGCTGTCACGTTTATCTTCGCTGCTGTTGCCGGCTTCCATCTCATCGGGCTTTCCCACACGCTCCACAATGGCCTGTATGTGGTCGATGGTGATGGCTTCCGTGCCTTGTTGCTTGAGTTCGTCCAGGAGTTCGGCAATGCGCTCCTCGATGTCGTTAACGATTTCCTCGCCGTCCTTCTGGCGGCCAAAGTAGCTGCGCAGGCTGTCGGTATAGTTCTTGAGCAGCTCGTAGGCGTCCTCGTCGATGTTGTAGAGTCGCCCGCAAAGATTGATGGAAATATTCTTTTTCATATTCTTTATTTTTTACCTTTTTACTTTTTTACCCTTTTACAATTTTATTTTTCCCCTTTTACCTTTTCAGAATGTTGATGGTGTTCTCTATTTCTGTCCAGGCTGCGTCGAGTCCGGCGAGGAATTCCTCGCCTGGCTCCGTGAGCGCATAGTACTTGCGGGGTGGCCCTTGCGTGCTTTCCTGCCATTCGTAAGAGAGAAGACCGTCGTTCTTCAGACGTGTGAGCAGCGGATAGAGTGTGCCCTCCACAACGAGCAGGTCGGCATCCTTCAGCCGCTGGATGATGTCTGACGCATACGAAGCCCGCTGCCTCAACAGAAGCAGGACGCAGTATTCGAGCATTCCCTTTCGCATCTGTGATTTTGCATTGTCGATGTTCATAATCTTTCGTTTTAATAGGTGAATTTTAAGAGGTGAGAGCCAAGAGCTGCAGTCTCTTTTCCCTTCCGACGATGCAAAGATAGGTAAAACTTTAGTACCTTGTAATACAAAGTACTATTTATTTTCTTTCATATAACATCTTTTAACTTTTCTCCTTCGTCTTTCATCCTTTCAGTTCCTTCACCACTTCTCCTCCAATGATTAGTCCGGCAGCAGCAGGAACAAAGGCACAGGAGGCCAGAAGCGCAGCCTGCTGTTGTGGCTGTTCCTCGCTATAGACCACCTTGAAGTGGAGGATGCCCTCCTTGCGGAGTGTCTTGCGGAGAACTTTCGCCAGCGGATCCATGCTTGTCTTTGAGATGTCGCTGACGCGGAATGCCGTTGGGTCGAGCTTGTTGGCGGCTCCCATCGAGCTGATGACGGGCACGCCGAGGCGGTGACAGCGGCGGATAAGCTCCAGCTTTGCCTTCACCGTGTCGATGCAGTCAATGACATAGTCGTAGCGGGTGAGGTCAATCTCGTCGGCATTCTCAGGCAGGTAAAACATGGGAAACTTCTCCACCTTGCACGCCGGGTTGATGTCGAGGATGCGCTCCTCGAAGACATCCACCTTCAGCCGGTCGAGCGTGGAGTGGAGGGCGATGAGCTGGCGGTAGAGGTTGGTGAGGCTCACACGGTCGTTGTCAACGAGGGCAAGCGTTCCCACGCCGCTTCGCGCCAGTACTTCTACCGCATAGCCACCTACGCCGCCTACACCGAAAACGATGACACGCGCGCGATGGAGTCGCTCTAATGCTTCCTCTCCAAGCAGGAGCCGCGTGCGTGAAAACTGATCCTGTATGTTCATGTCTGCAAAAATACAAATAATTCGCAACTCATCGTGCATGTTTCATCAGATTTTTTGTACCTTTGTGCCAATATGAGAAAGTGCCTACCTATTATTATATATATAGTGTTGCCTCTGTTGCTGCTTTCTTGCCGTGGAGTCAGGGAGTCGGGGAGCCTGGGAAACCAGGATCACGGCGACACGATTCCCATGAAGTATGCAGAACACTTGCTAATGGTACGCTACAAGGACTATGTGGAAGTGACGCTCAAAGATCCTTGGCATGAGGGACGGAGTACAAAGTATGAGATAAGGAGTCAGGGAGTTAAGGAGTCAAGGAGTCAGGAGGTCAGGAAGCCGTTAAGGCGTTGCGTGGTCTTCAATACGGCGCACGCCTCCTTGCTGCAGATGCTGGGTGCGCTGGATGCCGTGAAAGGAGTGGCCGATGTGAAGTACATGAACCTGCCGGAAGTGAGGAGAAGAGTCAGCAAGTCAGAGATTATAGACTGCGGCGACTCGATGAATCCTGACATAGAGAAGATTGTGGAGCTCGAGGCTGACGCCATTTGGCTCTCACCTTTTGAAAACAGCGGCGGCTACGGACGGATAGAGAAGTTGGGCATACCGCTCATAGAATGTGCCGACTATATGGAGACTTCCGCACTCGGCAGGGCGGAATGGATGAAATTCTACGGTCTGCTCGTAGGAAGAGAGCATGAAGCCGACTCCTTGTTTGCCGAGGTGGAGCGACGCTATTGGGAATTGAAGAACAGGGCTCATGAGAAGGCTGCTGTCCGTTCTGTCCTCACGGAGCGACTGACGGGTTCTGTCTGGTATGTGCCGGGTGGCCGCAGTAGTATGGGAAAACTCTTGCAGGATGCCAATGGGCGTTACGCTTGGGCTGATGATGAGCATAGCGGCAGCCTGCCGCTGGCGTTTGAGACCATCCTCGACAGGGCTGGAGAGGCTGATGTGTGGGTGTTCAACTACATCGGCGACGAACCGCTGACCTACGGACGACTGGCCTTGGAATTTCACGGCTATCGTCAGCTGAGGGCATTCAGGGAGCAGCATGTATATTATGTCAACAGCCTACAGGTACCTTATTTCGAGGAAGTGTCGTTCCGTCCGGACTGGTTGCTGGAGGATTATATAAAAATACTCAATAGCGAGAATCCTGAGGAGGAACATCTGAGATACCTGAGAAAAGTAAGAAAGTAAAAATGTAAAAAGGTAAAAAAGGGAAAAGGAAGATGAATAATATTCTGCGGAGATACAGGTGTTTCTGGGTAGTCATGACGGTTGTCATCGCCGGCCTCTTCGTGCTGAACCTGCTGACGGGTTCAGTCAGGATACCTGTAGCAGATATCATTGGCATATTGACGGGACAGGAAACGGACAAGGAAACCTGGCGCTACATCGTGTTGGAGACACGCCTGCCGCAAGCTTGTACGGCATTGCTCTGCGGAGCTGCGCTGGCTGTGTGTGGACTATTGCTGCAGACGGCTTTCCGCAATCCGCTGGCAGGGCCGGGAGTCTTCGGCATCACCAACGGAGCCGGTCTTGGCGTGGCGCTGGTCATGTTGCTCCTGGGAGGTGGCGTTTCATCGGCACTCTTGCAGGTAAGCGGCTTCTTAGCCATTATCCTGGCAGCCTTCATCGGAGCGATGGCGGTCACGGGACTGCTCTTCCTCTTCTCCACAATGGTGAGAAACAGCGTGATGTTGCTCATCGTGGGCATGATGACAGGTTATCTCTCCTCTTCTGCCATTGCGTTGCTCAACTATGTGGCAACAGAAGAGGGTGTGCGCTCCTACATGCTATGGGGGATGGGTAGCTTCGGAGGAGTCTCCATGCACCATCTGCCGCTCTTTGCCGTACTGACGATAATAGGCATAGCAGGGGCCCTGGTGCTCATGAAACCTCTGAATGCCTGGCTTCTGGGGGACCTCTATGCGGAAAACCTCGGCATCGACATACGGCGGCTGCGTAACAGGCTGCTGCTCGTAACAGGAGTGCTCTGTGCTGTCACTACGGCCTTCTGCGGTCCCGTAACCTTCATCGGACTGGCTGTGCCACATATCGCCCGTCTGCTCATTGGGACGGAGAACCATCGGATGCTCATGCCTGCCACGCTACTGACGGGAGCGGCCATTGCCCTGCTATGCAGCTGGGTCTGCATGCTTCCCGCAGGTGCCACGATTCCCCTGAATGCCGTGACGCCGCTTATTGGCGCACCTGTCATAATCTATGTGATTATACGGAGGGGATGAGAGAGGATGGATGAAAGATGAAAGTAATATAGAAAAAGAGAATATGAAAAGATTATTTTTGATGAGTATGCTCCTGTTGTCGCTACATGTTGCGGCCAAGAAGGAGCGAGTAGAGATTCAAGGTGCTGTGGGGAAACTGGTGGCTGAAATCCAGGTACCAGATGCAGCGGAAGGAAAGAAAGTAGCGATGGTGATGATTTGTCACGGATTCAGCGCCAACAGGGGCGGTCTGCTTCTGGAGTCGATAGCCGACTCGCTGGAGGCTCATGGCGTGGCGAGCATCCGCTTCGATTTCAACGGCCATGGCGAGAGCGAGGGCTCTTTTGAACATATGACCGTGCTGAACGAGATAGAGGATGCCAAGCATGTGTATGAATATGTGAGCAGCCTGCCGTATGTGAGCAAGGTGGCCATTCTCGGCCATTCACAGGGTGGAGTGGTGACGGCGATGACGGCTGCCCAGCTCGGAAAAGAGAAACTGGTGGCTGAGGTCCTGCTGGCTCCTGCTGGCGTGCTGCGCGACGATGCCCTTCGCGGAAACCTCTTCGGAAAGAGCTATGACCCTCATAATCTGCCGGAGAAAGCGCATGTTAGGGGAGACCTGTGGCTTGGACGTGAGTATGCACGGATTGCACAGACCTTGCCCATTTATGAGACGGCACGCGAATACAAGGGTAGGGCGTACGTTATTCACGGAACCTACGATACCGTCGTTCCCTACACCTATGGACAGCGCTTCCACTATGTGGTGAAGGATAGTAAATTGACGCTCCTGGAGGGACTCGACCACGGGTTCTCCGGCAACGAGGCTAAAGTGGCTGCGCTGTCGACGGCTTTCCTTCTCGACTCTCTTGTACCCTGAACTTCCTCATAAAAAAGCTCCCGATTGTCCTTTTGGGCAATCGGGATGAATATAGATTTTCAAAGCAAAGCTTTCAAAGCTTTCTTTTCAAATTACAAGGCTTATGCCTCTGCGGGAGCTTCTTCCTCCTCAACCTCTACGGCGGAAGCCTCTTCAGCTACGGGAGCCTCTTCAACTACAGGAGCTTCTTCAGCAGCAGGAGTTGCGGCGGGGGCATTCTCTGCAACAACTGTTATAGGAATAACAACCTCAACCTCCTTGTGGAAGTGAACGGTAGCCTCATAGTTGCCAACAGTCTTAGCCTCACGCATGGTGACAATCTTGCGGTCAACCTCGATGCCTTTCTGGGCAAGGGCTGCAACAACCTGAGCGGCACCTACTGAACCATAGAGCTGACCAGTAGCACTTACCTTGGCGGCAATCTCCAGGGCAACACCCTCGAATGCCTTTGCCTTCTCCTGAGCAGCTGCCTTCAGGGCAGCGAGCTTGCTGGCCTGCTGACGAAGGTTCTCAGCAAGAATCTTCTTGGCAGAGGGAGAGGCAATAACAGCCTTACCTGTAGGGATGAGATAATTGCGGCCGTAGCCGTTCTTTACAGTTACGATATCGTTCTTGTATCCAAGACCGATAACATCCTCTTTCAGTATAATTTCCATATTGTCTCCTCCTGTTTTATTTCATCAAATCAGTTACATAAGGAAGCAGAGCCAGCTGGCGGGCACGCTTGATAGCGGTGGCAACGCGACGCTGATACTTCAGAGAGGTACCCGTGATACGGCGGGGAAGAATCTTACCCTGCTCGTTCAGGAACTTCTTCAGGAACTCAGGATCCTTGTAGTCAATGTACTTGATACCGCTCTTCTTGAAACGGCAATACTTCTTCTTCTTCGTATCGATGGAAGGAGCTGTGAGATAACGGATTTCTGACTGTTCTGCCATAGTTTAAGCCTCCTCTTTTTTAGCAAGCTTGGCGCGACGCTTCTCGGCGTAGGCGGCAGCAAACTTGTCGAGTTTAACGGTAATGAAACGGATGACTTTCTCGTCGCGGCGGAAGCCGGTCTCGAGCTTGTCGATGAGAGTAGGCTCAGCCTTGAACTCCAACAGGCAGTAGAAACCTGTAGATTTCTTTTGAATAGCATAAGCCATCTTCTTCAATCCCCAGGTCTCTTCGTTCAAAATCTCTGCACCATTGTCTGTGAGAATCTTCTTGAATTTAGCGACCGTTTCCTTCATCTGTTCATCAGACAAAACGGGAGTCAAAATGAAAACGGTTTCGTATTGATTCATACTACTTAAATGATAAAAAATAATTAATAAAACTAGTTTTTGCGGGATTTTTAAGCCCCGTCTGCAATTTGCGGATGCAAAGGTACTCTTTTTTTGAGAGAAATCTGCTCACATAATTAAAAAATACCCGGCAGATGCCGAGTATTTAACATTATTTAGTTTTCTTTTATCCTTCATCCCCTTTCTTTATCCTTCATCTCTCACTTCAAAGTAGTCTTCCAGCTCCTGTTCTGCAAATCTGTTCTCATTGGACAGGTCTTTGATGATGACACCATGTTCCAGTAGGGCGATGCGCGTGGAAATTTCTATGGTGTGCTGAAGATTATGGCTGGAGATGAGGATGGTGGCGTTGGTCTCCTCATGATAGGATTTGAGAATCTTCTTCAGGACGTTCTGACTGGAAGGATCAAGGAAATTGAAGGGTTCATCAAGAATGAGCAGGCGGGGTCTGTTCAGCAATGCGCCGATGATGCCAATCTTCTGCTTGTTTCCTGCGCTGAAGTCGCGGATGAGCTTCTTCTGATCCAGGATCTCGTCGCTCATGAAGGCTTTGAACTCTTCCATCGACTGCTGAAGCTGTTCCTTCGTGATATTATTGCATTTGGCAATAAACTCGAAGTATTCCTCCGGCGTAAGAAAATCGATGAGAAAGACTTCGTCGAGATAGGCACCCATCGTGGCTTTCCATTCTTCAGACTTGGCGGGATCGATACCATTGAGCAGTACATGGCCCTCGTCAGCCTTGTGGAGGTCGAGCATGAGGCGGAAAAGAGTGGATTTGCCGGCACCATTGTTACCGACAAGCCCAAGGATTTCGCCCTCGTTGATGGTAAACTCGGAGATATTGACAGCTGTCTTCTCTCCGAAGGTCTTCCTGAGATGGTTGATGGTAATCATACTACTCCTCTTCCGTGACAGTTCTTAAACTTCTTTCCGCTTCCACAGGGACAAGGGTCGTTGCGGCCAGGCAGCTTGTCCTTGATGATGGGCTGTGTGGGCTTGGGTGCTCCTTCGCGTGTGTCGCGATGAGCCGCAGCCTGTTGTCCTTGGTCAACGAGTTCTCCGCCTTTGGACTCCTGGTAGCGCTGGGAGTGCTGCTCTGGAGCGGCCTCTTGAACCTGCTGCACCTCGGGAATCTGGGCGCGGGTGAGAATAGATGAGATGCGGTTGTTCATGTCGTTCACCATCTCGTCGAAGAGCTTGGCGCTTTCCAGTTTGAAGATAAGCAAGGGATCTTTCTGTTCGTAGCTGGCGTTCTGTACTGAATGACGCAGCTCATCGAGCTGGCGGAGGTTTTCCTTCCAGCAGTCATCGATGATATGCAACAGGATGGCCTTCTCAAACTCCTTGACAACAGACTTCGCCTGTGTGTCGTAAGCCTCCTTGAGGTTGCAGGGAATGTTATAGACACGTTTGCCGTCGCTCACGGGTACCATGATGCGTTCGTACATGTTGCCCTCGTTTTCCTGCACCTGCTTGATAATGGGCCAAGCCACATTCTGGATGCGCTCCGTCCTGCGGTTGAATTCCTGCATGGCTTTTTGGAATGATGTCTCGAAGAGCTCTTCCTTTTTGACCGTGATGAATTCTTCCTCCGTGAACGGACATTCCATAGCAAGGATTTTCAGGAACTGTTCGCGGCAGCCTACATAGTCATTGGTTTCTATGATATTGATGACGCGGTCCCAGATGATGTTGGCGATGTCCATGCCGATGCGTTCACCCATCAGCGCATGGCGGCGCTTCTCATAGATGACGGTACGCTGCTTGTTCATCACATCGTCGTATTCGAGCAGATGCTTACGAATGCCGAAGTGGTTTTCTTCCACTTTCTTCTGTGCACGTTCAATGCTGCTGGAGAGCATACCGGCCTCGATGCGCTCGCCATCCTTGATGCCCATGCGGTCCATGATGCGGGTGATGCGTTCAGAACCAAACAGGCGCATGAGCTTGTCTTCGAGTGAGACATAGAAGACGGAGCTTCCCGGGTCTCCCTGACGGCCTGCACGACCACGCAACTGGCGGTCAACGCGACGACTCTCGTGGCGTTCCGTTCCGATGATGGCAAGTCCTCCAGCTTCCTTAACCTCTGGAGTCAGCTTGATGTCGGTACCACGGCCAGCCATATTGGTGGCGATGGTGACGGCACCCAGTCCGTTGATGGAGCGTCCGGCCTCGGCCACGATGTCTGCCTCTTTCTGGTGAAGCTTGGCATTCAGCACGTTGTGGGGGATATTTCTCTGTTTCAGAATCTTTGAAAGGAGTTCGGAGATTTCTACCGATGTGGTACCTACCAGACAGGGACGTCCGGACTTTCGCATGAGCTCGATCTCGTCAATGACTGCCTTGTATTTCTCACGGGCTGTCTTATAGACACGGTCGTTCATGTCGTTGCGGGCTACGGGCTTGTTGGTGGGTATCTCCACTACGTCGAGCTTGTAGATGTCCCAGAACTCACCAGCCTCTGTAGAGGCGGTACCTGTCATGCCTGCCAGCTTGTGGTACATACGGAAGTAGTTCTGGAGGGTGATGGTAGCAAAGGTCTGTGTGGCGGCTTCCACCTTCACATGTTCCTTGGCTTCAACGGCCTGATGTAGTCCGTCGCTCCAGCGGCGGCCTTCCATGATACGGCCAGTCTGTTCATCTACAATCTTCACCTCGCCGTCGATGACAACATACTCGTCGTCCTTGTTGAACATGCAATATGCCTTCAGGAGCTGCTGGATGGTATGCACGCGCTCGCTCTGTACGGCATAGTGGTTGAGCATGTCATCTTTCTTATTCAGGCGTTCTTCCTCTGTCAGGGTTGTCTCGTTCTCCAAGGCAGAGAGCTGGGCGGTGATGTCGGGCAGCACGAAAAGCTCTGCATCGTTGACCTGTGTGGCAAGCCATGCTGTACCCTTGTCAGTAAGGTCACAGGAATTCAGTTTCTCATCAACCACGAAGAAGAGCGGCTCTACGGCCTTCGGCATCTCGCGGTTGTTGTTGGCCATATAGTATTCTTCCGTCTTGAGCATGCCTGCCTTCATTCCTTCCTCAGAGAGGAACTTGATGAGCGGCTTGTTCTTCGGCATCGCCTTGTGGGAGCGGAACAGCGCGAGGAAACCTTCTTCCAGCTTCTTTTCATCCTTGTTGCTCTGTCCTTCGCTGATGAGCTGCTTGGCATCAGCCAGATACTGAGTGGCCAAGCGGCGCTGAACATCTACAAGACGCTCAACGAGCGGCTGGTATTCTTCAAACATCTGGTCTTCTCCCTTTGGAACGGGACCGGAGATGATAAGTGGCGTGCGGGCATCGTCAATCAATACGGAGTCAACCTCGTCCACGATAGCATAGTTGTGCTTGCGTTGTACAAGGTCGGCAGGGGAGATGGCCATATTGTCACGCAAGTAGTCGAAACCGAACTCGTTATTAGTTCCGAAGGTGATGTCTGCCTGATAGGCCTTGCGACGCTCTGGAGAGTTCGGACGGTGCTTGTCGATGCAGTCCACACTCAGTCCATTGAACATGTAGAGTGGCCCCATCCATTCGGAGTCACGCTTAGCCAGGTAGTCGTTGACCGTTACCACATGCACGCCGTTGCCTGTCAACGCATTCAGGAAGACTGGAAGGGTGGCTACGAGCGTTTTACCTTCACCCGTTGCCATTTCCGCAATCTTACCCTGATGGAGGGCAATACCGCCGAAGAGCTGTACGTCGTAGTGAATCATCTCCCACTTCAGGTCGTTTCCGCCTGCTGTCCAATGGTTGTGGTAGATGGCCTGGTCTCCGTCGATGGTAATGAAGTCGTTCTTGGGATTGCTGGCCAGCTCGCGGTCAAAGTCGGTTGCTGTGACGCGCACCTCCTCATTCTCGGCAAGTCGGCGGGCGGTATCCTTGACAATGCTGAAAGCTACGGGCATCACCTCGTTTAAGGCTACTTCGTAGATTTCCAAAACTTCTTTTTCCAGCTTGTCAATCTGGTTGAATATTACTTCACGCTCATCAATAGGCGTGCCCTCGATAGTCTCTTTCAAGGCTGCAATCTCCTCCTTCTGTTTCTTTGCGGAGTCTTGCACATAACGCTGTATCTCCTTTGTCTTGGCACGCAACTCATCGTTGCTAAGCACTTGGATCTTGGGATATTCTGCCTTTACGGTCTCTACAAGAGGCAGAATGAGTTTCATGTCGCGAGTGGACTTGTCGCCAAACAGCGACTTTAGAAAATTATTGAAATTCATCTCGTATGTTTATTTTTTCACTTATTCACGTTTACCTTTTCACCTTGTTCTTAAAGTGGACGCAAAGGTACATATTTTTAAGGAGTTATAGATGTAAAAGAAGTTAAAGGGAGTTAAAGCGAGCGTTTTTTCATCACTTCATCCTTCTTCTCTCAGAATAGCGGCTCGGAAGAGCAGGAGTTAGGGGCTCTGATGTGGATGCTCTTGGCGATGGTGGGCGCAATGCGGTCAACGGTAACTGGCGTTGTGATGCGTTCAGACGTAGTGTCGCCTCCGTAAAAGATGATGGGGAAGGGTACAAAGGAACTTCTCGAGGAGAATGTTTCCTTTGTTTCTTCGTTGATGAGTTTCCAACCGGGTTTTACCGCTATGATGATATCGCCGCTGATGACAGGCGAAAAACCGTTACGGAGCTTTAGGATGTCGTTGTTGCCGTTGAGAAGGCGCTCTGATGTGTATACATCGGCAACTCCAGCGTTGAGAACCAGAAACTCCTGACTTCTCTGAAGAATGTCGGAAATGCCAATGTGCTTCTGTTCCAGCAGTTTGTGGTTAAAGTAAAGTTGGTTGGCAAAGCAGGCCTCTACATAGCGTCCCTGTCCGAAAATGGCGCTGAGGTACATATTGAGCAGGTTTGCCGTACGATTAATGTAGAAGGTTCCTGTCGGAATGCGATAAGGGGTGAGATATTCTTCGCTCTCAATAGTATAGCCCGTGCTCGTGAGAACAAATAAGACATGGTTTTTCCCAAAAGTTTCTTCGATGCCGCTGACAAGACGGGCAATGGATTTGTCGAGCTGCATATATACAGATTCCATGCCTATCTGCCAGTTTGTCATACTTCCTGCGTCCTCGGGCGCAGCAGAGTAGGTGAGTGTCAAGAGGTCGCTGTTGCGGTCGCGACCCATGGCTGAACTATTGATGGCAACGATGGCAATATCTGTTATCTGCTCGTTTGTATTTTGTTGATTCTTAGATTGTTGTTGCGAAATCTTCGTGTAGGCATTTAACCATTCTGGTACTGTTGTACGATAGTAGGTTGAACTCTTCCAGGAATGTGTTGCTGAATCCATCCAAATGGCTCCGTTGGCAGCATGGCCTGCTGACAGGACGGCAGATTCACAGTCGGCAGCTATTGACCACACAATGGCCGAACCGTGGGTACTCACTTTCAGTTCATCGCCGATGGTAGAAGTGTTAAGATTCCGAGGCGACGCATTGTACTGAGGGTCCTCAACACTATATACAGGACGAAGGGTGTTCCTTTCCATCCAGCGGTTGCCGACAATTCCGTGATAGTATGGAGTGGTGCCAGTTGCAATAGTGGCTATTGCCGATGACTTGTCGATGGGAGTGTAGGGGAAGGAAGCGGCCTGGTAGACTTTCCCATTATTGAGTAGCTTCTGGAATCCGTCAGGCCCATAGAGAGGGGCGAAATATTCAATGTAGTCCGTTCGCAGTTGGTCGATAATAATGTTTACTACAAGGCGAGGTGCTTCCTGTAGTGTTTGTGCCTGCATCTCGGCTGTTGAGAGTGCGGCAAGGAGGATGGCTATATATCTGTTCATACTTTGATGGGGCTATGATGAAGTCTTTTCTGTTGGATGCCATATCTTATCAGCAAAGAAAATGCCAGAATCTGAGTACCCTCGGCATAACATTGGATAAGGTTGCCAAGGAGAAAGAGAATGAGGCATCCGCAATAAAACCTCCAGTAAGGGAGAATGCTTTTCCGTTTTCTAATGACAGGATAGAGGATGAGTAGGTTTAGAGGATTGAACAAAAGAATTTGCAAGTTGAGGCTGACCGTAGGATGTGCGGAGAAGACCATCAGGAATAGTGCACCCCCGCCCACTCCTGTCATGAACATGATAAGGATGTCGAAAAGTCGAAATATTCTTTTTTTGCGATATTCAATAGCGGTAGTCAATAGAACTACTGCGGCCAGCACGGAGAGCAGCACGATGGGCTTCAGGATTTCTTTCCGAGAAGAAGTGTTATAGGCTGCTGCAGCCTCCTCTTCCGAAATGATAATCTCTGTAGCAGTAACCAGTTTTCTCCTGCTGCCGTCTGGCCTGAGAATGGTTGCAGTCTCAAAATCGTTAAAGAGTTCAATGGGCAGAAACTGACGCTCTTCATGACTGATTGGCAGGTCGGCCTTGACACCCAGAAGCAGGTCATTTCCGAACTGTGTCCAAGGGGCTACTTGGCTATAGATGGTTGTCAGTTCCCTGTAAGTGGTCGGCTCTTCCGTCTTGTCGTAGGGATATTCAATGCATCCTTGTATTTGGTTGGCAATGATGTCTCGCGCCTGAGTCGTACAGTTGTTGTAGATGAAATTGTACCTGTAAATGCGATTCTCGGGTTGGTAGTTCCTGTTAAGGGCTACAGCAAGCGCAGCCTTTTCTTCTTTTGTAAGGTTCAGTTTCTGTTCCTTGATCCAACGTCCCTCCTGGAGATAGGACTCTTTGAAAAAGTCAAATGGTATGATGCCCATTTCATAATCGGTCTGTCCGAAGATGAAACGCAACGTGAAGTTGTCCTGGTCAAAGGAAAACATTCCGTAATTGATGGCAAGGTCTTCGTTTGTGCCTTCGTTCTGGTAGCGAATGGCGGTGTGCCCATAAAGAGAATACACCTCATGGCCAGGCCCGCAGGTAAGAAGACTGACCACAATGGAATCGTTTTCTTGTGCAAAGGTCGTTGTTGGCAGAAGCACGGACAACAAAACAAAAAAACTTCTAAAAAAGTATTTAATTCGTTTCACGATGCAAAAATAGCTTATATTTTGCACTTAACGTGCGTTTATGTCGAAAATTTTCAATAATTTTGCAGCCAAATATAGAAAAAAGACCATCATGAGAAAAATATTGATAGCTTTTCTGGCAACGTTTACTCCTCTTATGGCGATGTCGCAAAGCGGAACGAACTCTCCCTATAGTCAGTTCGGACTGGGTGTCTTATCAGATCAGACAGCCGGTTTTAACCGGGGAATGAGCGGATTGGGAACGGGCTTGAGAGAATCCGGACAAGTAAATGTGGTGAATCCGGCCTCTTATAGCGCTATTGATTCATTGACTTTCATCTTTGACGCGGGTTTGTCTTTGCAGATGACAAATTTCAAGGAGAACACCCCGCAGGCAAGTCGTAGCATAAATGCTAACAACGCTGATTTTGAATATGTAGTTGGAGGTTTCCGTTTAGTGAAGCATGTAGGCTTAAGTTTTGGCGTACTTCCGTTTACAAATATAGGATATAATTATACAAATTCAGCTCCGGAATATGTTGACGCATCACATTCGGCGACAATCAGCCGTGTCTTTACAGGCTCCGGCGGCTTCCATCAGGCTTTTGTCGGAGTTGGCGCGGAATTGTTTCCCAACTTCTCTGTTGGTATGAATGTTGCTTATCTATGGGGCTCCTACAGTCGTTCTGCCGTTCATACGCTTAGCGAGTCTTCTGCAAATTCTCTGGCAAAATACTATGAGGCGAATGTCAGAAACTATAAGCTGGACTTTGGCGTGCAGTATATGTATCCGTTCTCGGAGAAAGATGTCGTAACCTTGGGCGCTACTTATTCTCTTGGTCATAAGATAGGTGGTAACCCCAGATGTCTGATTGTCTCAAATAATGCACAGACTAATATCGCAGATACTGCATTGCTGCCTCGCAGCGGAAAGCTCCATCTGGAAATCCCCACCACTTACGGGGTGGGAGCTTCGTGGAAACACGATAACAAGTGGGTGGTAGGTCTTGACTATCAGTTGCAGGCTTGGGGTAGGACAAAGACACCTATAGACGTGGAAAACGGAGGTGTTGCCGACTATGTGATGGCTGGCAACCAGTATAAGAATCGCCATAAAGTTATCTTTGGCGGTGATTATTGCCCTGATGTACAGGGACGTAATTTCTTCAAGCAGATACATTATCGCGCGGGCTTCTCCTATGCCACACCTTATTTAAAAATAAATGGGAAGGATGGGCCTAAGGAAATCGCTGCAAGTCTTGGCCTCGCCTTTCCTCTGCTTTCCGGAAGCTTGACAAGTAGTTTGAGCAATCGTTCGGTCTTGCATGTAAGTGCGCAATGGGTGAGACAGAAGGCTCCTGCCGGTCTGATAACGGAGAACACCTTTCGCATCAATCTTGGGCTGACCTTCAACGAACGATGGTTTGCTAAATGGAAACTGCAATAAGTGATATGAGACATTGGTTGACAGTCTTTCTCTTGATGTTTCTTTTTGTTTCTTGTCAGGAACAGAAGGAACACACGGCTCCTGCTATCAATGAAAAAGACTCTGTGGCTATCATGACAAGCTATGGTGTCAACACGCTTATCTCCGACTCTGGTGTCATTAAGTATCGTATTGTTGCAGAAAGATGGGAGGTTAACGAAAAGGTGAATCCTTCTCGTTGGATTATGGATAAGGGAGTCTTTATGACCCAGTTTGATGAAAAATTCCACGTTCAGTCATATATCCAGAGTGATACAGCCTACCATTATGACAAGCAAAAGATATGGGAACTGCGTGGAAGGGTTAGAATAAAGACCAAGGATGGTCTGAAGTTTTTTAGTGAGCAGCTTTTCTGGGACGAGAGTTCCCATGAGTTCTATTCTAATGTCTTTTCTAAGCTCATTACTCCTGAACGAACCCTCCAAGGGGCATATTTTAGAAGTAATGAGCAGATGACGCGCTACTATGTCTCCAACACAAAAGGTTCTTTTGAGAAGGGCGATATTGACGGTAGTGACAAGGATGGTGGGGAAAACCAGGAAATGAAGGCTGATACGACAAAGAGCATGGAGATTGCTCCGCGTCCGCAGGCCCAGCCCAGGAGCAAGGGTTCCAGAGTACCTTTAATATAGATTTATGGAAGAACCAGTAAATATAACATTGATAATAGGCATCCTTGTTACCATGTGCTTCTCGGCATTCTTCTCCGGCATGGAGATTGCCTTTGTCTCAAGCAATCGCATGTTGGCGGAAATGGATAAGGAGAGAAATCGCCTTTCGCAGAAACTGCTCTCGAAATTCTATGCCCATCCTAATGGTTTCGTCAGTACGATGTTGGTTGGAAACAACATTGCTTTGGTGGTTTATGGCATCTTGATAGCCCGACTCTTTGACCATACCATCTTTCAGGGAATGGATGCTGGTTTTACGGTTCCTGCTGATACTGTACTCTCTACGATTATCGTACTCTTTACTGGAGAGTTCCTTCCGAAGAGCCTTTTCAAGAGTATGCCTAATCGTCTCTTGTCTTTCTTTGCTCCTTTTGCTTATCTTTGCTACCTGGTCTTGTGGCCTGTCAGCAAGGTGGCCACGCTCATCTCTAAGTTTCTGCTCCGCCTTGTCGGTGTCAGGATGCAGCACGAAACCGATGAAGGGGAGTTTACGAAGGTTGACCTTGACTATCTCCTGCAGTCGAGTATTGACAATGCCAAGAGTGATGATGAAATCAATGATGAAGTGAAAATCTTCCAGAATGCATTAGATTTTGCTGACCTCAAGGTGAGAGACTGCATGATTCCGCGTACGGAAATCAATGCCGTGGAGGAAAATTCGACAAGTGAGGAACTGAAACAGAAATTCATCGAGAGTGGCAATTCCAAAATTCTCGTTTACAAGGAGGACATTGATCATATTATAGGCTATGTCCATTCATCAGAGATGTTCCGCAACCTTCAGGACTGGCATACCAGTATTCGCACGATGCCGTTTGTGCCGGAAACGATGGCTGCTCAGAAACTCATGAGGATTTTCTTGCAGGAGAAGAAGTCGTTGGGTGTTGTGGTAGATGAATTCGGCGGCACCAGTGGCATCGTATGCCTGGAAGACATCGTGGAGGAAATATTCGGCGACATTGAGGATGAGCACGACAGTTCCAACTATGTGGCCAAAAAGACGGAAGAAGGTGACTATCTGTTGTCTGCACGCCTGGAGATAGACAAGGTGAACGAACTCTTCGATTTGGATTTGCCTGAGAGTGATGACTATATGACTATTGGCGGACTGATTTTACATGAATATCAGAGTTTCCCCAAGTTGAATGAGGTTGTAAGGATTGGCAAGTTTGACTTCAAAATCCTTAAAAATACGCAGACAAGATAGAGTTAGTCCGGTTGAAGGTGGTCTCAAATAAGCCAACAAATAACTGAGGATATACATTAGAAATAACGAAAAAGAAGAAATTTTGGAACTTTTCTTCCCTTATTTAATATCTTTTTTGTAACTTTGTGCGCTTTTTTGGCGCAAAGCCGGAATGTACAGAATTGAAATATAAAAATAAAAACAATAAAACAAAAGAAAAATGGCAGCAATTGGAAAAATCAGAAGCTGGGGGCCGGTGCTCGTAACTGTTATTGCACTGGCGCTTTTCGCGTTTATTGCTGAGGAGCTGTTCCGTTCTTGCGAGTCCTCTCGCAACGACCAGCGTCAGCAGGTAGGCGCCGTTTATGGTGAGAAAATCAATGTTCAAGATTTCCAGAAACTGGTTGATGAGTACACCGAAGTTATCAAAATGCAGCAGGGACAGGAGAACCTGAACGAGCAGCAGATGAATCAGGTGAAGGACATGGTATGGAACAGCTATGTTCAGAACAAGATTATTGAGCATGAGGCTAAGGCTCTCGGACTGACCGTTACAGATGCAGAGTTGCAGAACATCCTCAAGGAAGGTACCAACCCGATGTTGATGCAGACTCCGTTTGTCAATCAGCAGACAGGCCGTTTTGATGTGAACGCCTTGCAGAAGTTCTTGGCAGACTATCGTAGCCAGAACATGCAGAATGCCCAGATGGCACAACAGTATGAGACCATTTATCGCTATTGGACTTTCATAGAGAAGACCCTTCGCCAGCAGACGCTTGCTCAGAAGTATCAGGGCCTGCTCGCTCATTGCCTGCTCTCTAACCCCGTTGAGGCTAAGATGGCATTCGATGCAGAGAATGAGGAGAGCAATGTTCAGTTGGCAGCCTTCCCTTACAGTAGTGTTGAAGACGGCAAGGTGACTGTTAGTGACGCAGATGTAAAGGCCAAGTACGAAGAACTGAAGCCTTTGTTCAAGCAGTATGTGGAGACACGCGACATCAAGTTCGTAGATATCAAGGTGGAGGCTTCCGATGCTGACCGTAAGGCTATTGACAAGCAGTTTGCCGACTATGCACAGATGTTGACAGAGAGTGCCGATCCTTCAGAGGTCGTCAGAAAAACAACTTCCCAGGTTAGCTATCTAGGTCTTCCAGTACTGAAGAATGCTTTCCCCTCTGACATCGCCCAGCGCCTTGACTCAATGGCAGTAGGCAGCGTCTATGGTCCTATGGAGAGCAAGCAGGACAATACGCTCAATCTTATCAAGCTGATTGCCAAGCAGCAGCTTCCCGACTCTGTGGAATATCGTCAGATTCAGGTTGTCGCAGAGACTGCAGAGGCTACCCGTCAGCGTGCTGACTCCATCTACAATGCCTTGATGGGTGGTGCCGACTTTGAGGCTCTTGCCAAAAAGTATGGTCAGCCTGGCACAAAGAACTGGTTGACTACTCGTCAGTATCAGAGTGCTCCCTCTATGGATAAGGACACTAAGGGATATCTGGAGTCTTTGAATACGATGGCAGCAGGCGAACTCAAGAATATTGAGCTCACTCAGGGCAATCTTATTGTGCAGGTTACAGACCGCAGGAACATGGTTACCAAGTACACAGCCGCTGTTGTAAAGAAAACCATTGATTTCTCCAAGGATACTTATTCTGCTGCTTACAACAAGTTCAGCTCTTTCGTAAGTGCTTCTCAGGATGCTGATTCTTTCCAGAAGAATGCGGAGAAGAATGGCTATCGTGTACAGGAAGCCAGCGATATGGTAACTTCACAGCACTATCTGGCAGGAATTTCCGGCACTCGTGATGCCCTGAAGTGGATGTTCGAGGCCAAGGAAGGTCAGATTTCTCCGATGTATGAGTGTGGTGAGAACGACCACCTGTTGGTTGTACTCCTGAACAAGATACATCCAGAGGGTTATCGTTCTATGGACGATCCGATGATTAAAGAGCGTCTTAAGACAGAGGCTATGAACGACAAGAAGGCCGAGCAGCTGATGGCCAAGGCCAAGGATGTGAAGTCTATCGCTGATGCAAAAGCCAAGGGCGCCGTCATCGTTGACAGTCTTTCTCAGGTTACTTTCGCCGCTCCTGTGTTCATTTCTGCCACAGGTGCCAGCGAGCCCGTGCTCAGCGGTGCTATTGCTGCTACTGCTAAGGGCAAGTTCTCTGCGGCTCCTGTTAAGGGAAATGCAGGTGTCTATCTTTTCCAGGTCGTCGATAAGGCTCCACGCGCTGGTGTGAAGTTCGATGCCAAGGCTCAGGAAGCCAAACTCCGTCAGCGTGCTATGCAATATGCCGGCAACTTCACTAATGAGCTTTACGGAAAGGCAAAAGTTGTTGACAACAGGTATCTGTTCTTCTAAGAAACAGGCTTGCTCTGGATATAAACACGAAGGAACGAAAGAAGATCACAATGCGTCTTCTTCGTTCCTTCGATTTTTTTTACTTGTAATATCTAATTTTTTCATTTTTTTTTCATATCTTTGCCGAACATTTGGAGAACAAAGATGTAGAAACTCATGGACCACATCAGAAATTTCTGTATAATAGCTCATATTGACCACGGTAAATCTACCATTGCTGACCGTCTCTTGGAGCAGACCAATACCATCCAGATTACTGAAGGACAGATGCTGGATGATATGGATTTGGAGAAGGAACGTGGCATTACAATCAAGAGCCATGCCATACAGATGGAGTATGATTATCAAGGCGGTGCAGAAGGGGTGTCGTCTGGAAAATATATCCTGAACCTGATAGATACTCCGGGACATGTGGACTTCTCTTATGAGGTATCCAGAAGTATTGCAGCTTGCGAAGGTGCCATACTTGTTGTGGATGCCACTCAGGGGGTGCAGGCGCAGACTATCTCCAATCTTTATATGGCTATTGAGCATGACTTGGAGATAATACCAGTTATCAACAAGATTGATATGCCTTCGGCGATGCCTGATGAGGTGGAGGATGAGATTGTAGAATTACTGGGTTGCAAACGTGAAGAGATTCTTCGCGCCTCTGGTAAGACTGGCGAAGGTGTCGATGAAATCCTAAAAGCTGTTGTGGAACGTGTCCCTCACCCAACGGGCGATGCTGCAGCTCCTCTACAGGCTCTTATCTTTGATTCCGTTTTTAATTCATTCCGAGGCATTATTGCCTATTTCAAGATAGAGAACGGATCTATTCGCAAGGGCGATAAGGTGAAGTTCTTCAATACGGGCATGGAATATGTGGCCGATGAAGTAGGCGTGTTGAAGATGGATATGATACCCAGGACAGAGCTTCGGACAGGAGAAGTGGGATACATCATTAGTGGTATCAAGGATGCCAAAGAAGTAAAGGTCGGTGATACCATTACCCATGTTGCCAGACCTTGTACGAAAGCAATTGAAGGCTTTCAGGAAGTGAAGCCGATGGTCTTTGCCGGTGTCTATCCTATAGATCCTACTGAATATGAGAATCTGCGTGCATCGTTGGAGAAACTTCAGTTGAACGATGCCTCCCTGACCTTCCAACCAGAGTCTTCCGTTGCGTTAGGCTTTGGCTTCCGTTGTGGTTTCTTGGGCTTGTTGCATATGGAGATTGTACAGGAGCGATTGGACAGGGAATTCAATATGGATGTCATTACCACTGTTCCCAACGTCTCCTATATGGTTTATGATAAGCATGGTGAGGCGAAGGAAGTGCATAATCCCTCCGGTCTGCCGGAGCTGACGGCCATTGATCATATTGAAGAACCCTATATCCGTGCTTCCATCATCACAACGACGAGTTTCATTGGTCCCATCATGACGCTATGTCTTGATAAGCGTGGGGAGCTCATCAAACAGGAATTTGTCAGCGGCAATCGTGTGGAACTTCATTTCTATATTCCACTAGGAGAGATTGTTATTGACTTCTATGACAAGCTGAAGAGCATTTCCAAGGGATACGCTTCCTTTGACTATCATATTGACTCCTATCGTCCCTCGAAACTTGCCAAGCTGGACATCCTGCTCAATGGGGAACCGGTGGATGCGCTGTCAACGCTGACCCATCAGGACAATGCTGTGACGTTGGGTCGCAGGATGTGTGAGAAACTGAAGGAACTTATCCCGCGGCAGCAGTTTGATATAGCCATTCAGGCGGCCATCGGTGCCAAGATTGTTGCACGCGAGACGATAAAATGTGTGCGCAAGGATGTAACGGCCAAATGCTATGGCGGCGATGTGAGTCGAAAGCGAAAACTGCTTGAAAAGCAGAAGCGCGGAAAGAAGCGCATGAAGCAGATCGGAAATGTGGAGGTTCCCCAGAAAGCTTTCCTGGCCGTGCTGAAACTCGATTAACAAGAAGGAGTAAACAAGAGGGGAGAGCTATCCTAAACAACGAAGAAACGGCTATAACTTAAAACCTATTATTGAAAGAAGGAGCATGAAAGAATTAGTTAAGACAACGAGAGACATCGCGCGTGAGCTTGCCCGTCGTTACAGTACGATGACCCACGATGAACTGGATGCCTTAGAGAGCGTACTTGTACCTATGAAGTTCTCGAAGGGTGAAATGATCCTGAGGGAAGGTGAAGTATGTAACCATATCTATTTTATTGAACAGGGTTTGATTCGCCAGTTCTATTATAAGAATGGAAAAGAAGTGACAGAGCACCTGGGTGAGGACCATACCATCTTTATGTGCATAGAAAGCCTTTTCAAGGAAGAACCCACCCGTCTTCAGGTGGAAGCCTTGGAGCCTACCATTGTCTATGCAATGCCTAAGCAGGAATTGGAGTTGGTAGCTTTGCATCATGTCAACATCCAGATGATGTACCGTAAGATTCTGGAGGAAAGTTTGATTATCTCACAGATTCATGCCGACCTCGTGCGCTTTGAGTCTGCTCAGAGCCGTTATAAGAAGATGTGTAAACTCAACCCGCAGGTTATCCTTCGTGCCCCTTTGGTCTATATAGCCAACTATCTGCAGATGACGCCGGAAACGTTGAGTCGCGTGCGCGCTGCCACCTTGTACGAAGAATAGCCGAGCTCCTTGCCCGGCTATTCTTTTCGTCCTCCTTGTCTCCCAGTCTCCTTGACTCCTTATTTATACAAATACCTCTTGATACTCTTTTTCGGTGTCTTGGCAAACTCCTCTTCCTGGAGTTCGATGCCGGAGAGTTTGCAATAAGCAGGAAGGATGGTGTTAAGCTCCTGACGGTTCTGCTCCATGATGTTCTCCAGATCTTCCTTGGAGAATCCCAGATGCTTTGCTTCATCGTAGTCAGGATGAACGAGTGCAACAAGCTTTTCTCCGCGCTGTACAACCACGCTTTCCGAAACCATCGTCATGGAGTTTATCTTATCTTCAATCTCCTCTGGATAGATGTTCTGGCCGTTGGAGCCTAAGAGCATGTTCTTGGAGCGTCCTTTGATAAATACGTTACCGTCTTCATCCATGAGGCCGAGGTCGCCTGTGTGATACCACCCGTCTTTGTCAATAGTCTCTCGAGTTGCCTCTTCGTTCTTGTAGTAGCCGAGCATGACGTTCATACCTTTGGCAAGGATTTCTCCAGGAATGTTCTCCGGGTCGGGACTTGCAATCTTCACCTGCATGCGCTTGACGGCACGACCACAAGATCCTGGCACGAATTCCTCCCAAGGTGCATAGCAGATGATGGGTGCACACTCCGTTGCTCCGTAGCCCACGGTATAGGGGAACTCTATGCGGTTGAGGAATTCCTCCACCTCCTGGTTGAAGGCTGCACCACCGACAATTATTTCGTAGAATTTGCCGCCGAAGGCGTTGACCACCTCTTCGCGTATCTTTTCTTCCACCTTCTTGTTGATGACGGGCATGTTGAGCAACAGTTTCATGCGACTGGTCTGAATGATGGGGAACACTTTCTTTCTGATAATCTTCTCGATAATCAGCGGAACGGCGACGATGATGGCAGGCTTGATTTCATCGAAAGCCTGTGCAATGATGGCGGGGCTGGGCACGCGTGTCAGGAAGAAGATGTGCATGCCCTGCAGGAACTCATAGGTGAATTCGAAAGCCATGCCATACATGTGGGCCATTGGGAGGATGCTGATGACATTTCCTCCTCTTCCTTGAAGGTTCTTGCCGATGGCGTCGCACGCAAAGTCGTAGTTGCTCCATAGAGCGCGATAGGGGAGCATCACACCTTTCGAGAAACCTGTTGTTCCGCTCGTATAGTTGATGAGTGCCAGTTCCTCGGGCGACTCCTCATTATAATAATGTACATGTTCCTTTCTAAAATATTTAGGATATTTCTTTCCGAACATTTCATTAAGGTGTTCGCGTGCATAGGTAAGTTTCTCTGTTCGTGAAACCATTAGCGAGTTGTCGGGCAGATAGATGATACCTTCGAGGCCGGGCATCTGTTCCGGGTCGATGATGGTGGCCACCACATCACCAGAGAAGAGCAGCTTCGCGTCAGAGTGGTTGACGATGTTGTGAATCTGGTCTGCGGTGAACTCATGCAGGATAGGCACGGCCACGGCTCCATAGGTTAGCGTGGCCAGAAAAGCCACAGCCCAATGGGCACTGTTTCTTCCACAGAGGGCAATCTTGTCGCCTCTTTTCACTCCGCTGTTTTCAAAAAGGATGTGGAGTTTTTCGATTTTTCTTGCTACATCATGAAACTGAAGCGTTGCTCCTTTATAGTCGGTGAGGGCATCGCAATCCCAGTACTTAATGATTGTTTTTTCAATTTGTAGGTTGAAACTTGGTATTTGTTCCATATTTCTTTTTTGTTACTTTCTGTGTTTTAGAATTGCACAATCTTTAAAATTTTGTGCAAAGATACGATTTTTTTGCTCATTTCCAAAACTTTTGTGCAACAATTTTATCCTGATAGGATTATTTTTTGTTAAATATGGAATTCTCGGATAATTTGTATGTGTTTTATTCGTATCTCATCGACTTGGCCGGCTTGATATGGGAGATGAGGAAGCTGGGTGCTATGAGCACGAAGAGGCAGATGACCAGGGTGGCTGCATTGATGAGTACCACAAGGGGCAGGTTGAGCTCTACGGGTACCGTGCTGACGTAGTAGGTTTCCGGATCCAGTTTCACAAGGCCTGTATATTTCTGTAGCGCGATGATTCCCAGTCCGAGAATGTTGCCCCAGAGAAGTCCGCGGCCTATCATGAAGGAGGCAAACCAGAGGAAAGTGTGTCTGACGGTTTTGTTCCTGGTACCGAGGGCTTTGAGCAGTCCTATCATGTTCGTGCGTTCAAGAATGATGATGAGCAATCCACTAATCATGGTGACACAGGCCACGGCAATCATCAGGATGAGGATGATCCACACATTCATGTCCAACAGGGTCAGCCAGGAGAAGATGTGCGGGTTCGCTTCCTGAATAGTCTGGGACACATAGGTTGAGCCGTATTTGTCTTGTGTGCGGTTCACCTTGCGAATCATCTCATCATAGGTCTCCTGAAGCTTCTCGAAATCGTTGACGGTGACTTCAGCCCCCGTCACCTGGTCCTCCTCCCAACCGCAGAGCTTCACGGCGGTGTAGAGGTCGGTGAAGCAGATGATCTCGTCGTATTGGGAAAGGTTGGTCTGGTAGATGCCTGCAATGGTGAAACGGCGTCGGCGGAGCCCGTTTTCGTCAATAAAGTAGGCGAAAAGCTTCTCCCCGTTTTTGACTTGCAGTTTGTCGGCTATGTCCTTGGAGAGGAGAATGTTGTTGGTGCTTTCTTGGTCGGAGAACTTAGGCACGCTTCCCTCCACCATGTTCTGTGCTATGAAGGTGCTGTCAAATTCCGGTCCCACTCCTTTGAATACAACACCCAGGAAATCGTTGTCGGTCTTCAGCAGTCCCTGCTTCATGACGTAGCGCTGAACATGCTTCACGCCTTTCTGCTGGCTGATTACCTGCATCATGGAGTCTCCCATCTCGATGGGGTATTGCCTGTTGATTTGCAGCGAGAGGAAATCCACCACCTGTATATGGCTTCCGAAGCCCACCACCTTGTCCCTGATGGAGTGCTTGAAGCCGATGACCACCGATACAGACACAATCATCACGGCCAAACCGATGGCCACGCCACAGGTGGCGATATGCATGGCAGGCCGGCTCACTTTGCGGCGGTCTTCCTCGTTGCCGTAAATCTTTCTGGCTATGAATAGTGGGAAATTCATCCTTCCTGTTTCCTACTTCCTCCCGGGATAAGCCTCCAGTGCCTTCTCCAATACCACGAGCGCGCGCTCCAGGTCTTCCTTCTTCAGCACATATGCTATGCGCACCTGATTGATGCCTGCGCCAGGTGTTGTGTAGAAACCTGCGGCAGGAGCCATCATCACCGTCTCACCCTCATATTCAAATTCTGCCAGACACCAGCGGCAGAACTTCTCGGCGTCATCCACGGGCAATTTGGCTACCGTGTAGAAGGCGCCCATCGGGATGGGGGAGTAAACGCCGTGAATGCGGTTCAGTCCGTCGATAAGACATTTCCTGCGCTCCACATACTCATCATACACGTCGCGGTAGTACTCCTCGGGAGCATCGAGCGAAGCCTCTGCCACAATCTGTCCGATGAGGGGAGGGGAGAGGCGTGCCTGACAGAACTTCATCACGGCCTTCTTCACATCCTCGTTCTTCGTGATGAGGGCACCGATGCGGATACCGCACTCCGAGTAGCGCTTGCTGACGGAGTCGATGAGGATGACGTTCTGCTCAATGCCTTCCAGATGACAGGCGGAGATGTAGGGCGAGCCCGTGTAGATATATTCGCGATAGACCTCGTCGGAGAAGAGGTACAGGTCGTATTTCTTCACCAGGTCGCGTATCTGGTTCATCTCGCGGCGGGTGTATAAATATCCTGTTGGGTTGTTGGGGTTGCAAATCATGATGGCGCGTGTGCGCTCGTTGATGAGCTCCTCAAACTTCTCCACCTTCGGCAGCGAGAAGCCCTCCTCGATGGTGGTGGCAATGGTGCGTATCTTCGCTCCGGCAGAGATGGCGAACGCCATGTAGTTGGCATAGGCTGGTTCCGGCACGATAATCTCGTCGCCGGGATTCAGACAGCTCATGAATGCAAAGAGCACGGCCTCGCTACCGCCGCTGGTAATGATGATGTCGTCAGCCGTTACGTTAATGTTGTATTTCGCGTAGTAGCTCACCAGTTTCTCCCTGTAGCTCAGGTATCCCTGTGAGGGGGAGTATTCCAGTATCGTGCGGTCGATGTGCTTCAGCGCATCGAGCCCCACCTGTGGTGTGGGCAGGTCGGGCTGACCGATGTTCAGGTGATACACCTTGGTGCCTCTTTTCTTCGCAGCGGCAGCCAGCGGAGCAAGCTTTCTGATGGGTGATTCGGGCATTTCCAGCCCTCGAATGGATATTTCCGGCATAATCGTTCTGACGACTTCTAACTTGATGTTTACTTTATTTTCAAATTGCAAAGGTAAGCATTTTTGTCGAGAAAGAAGAATCTGCCGGCAAAAACTTTTCAAGTTGTCCTTGAGAAGTCTTTTCTTTCTAAATCATAAAGGACACCTTTCTGGGTTATAAAGGACACCTTCCTGGGTCATAAAGGATACCTTCCTGGGTCATAAAGGACACCTTTCTGAACTCCTTCAATAGGTTAAAAAAATAAAAAACTGATAGGTTACAAGCTAAATTGATGTTTTGTTTTAAAGTAAATTTTGTAACTTTGCCTATATAATTTAAAGATTTAAATATATGAATGCAACAGACACAATGAAGCCTTATGTGATAGGTTTGGATTTGGGAGGAACCAACTCCGTTTTCGGTATAGTTGACAGTCGAGGAGAAATCAAGGCTACAACAGCCATCAAAACGCAGGGTTATGGTAAAGTTGAAAACTATGTTGATGCCTGTGTAGAGGCGTTGAAAGTGATTATCGAACAGGTTGGAGGCATTGAGAAAATCAAGGCAATGGGCATTGGCGCACCAAACGGTAACTATTATAATGGTACGATAGAGTTTGCGCCCAATCTGGAATGGGCTCATAATGGTGTTGTTCCTTTAGCCAAGTTGTTTTCAGACCGTCTGAATATTCCTGTTGCATTGACCAATGATGCCAACGCAGCCGCTATCGGTGAAATGATCTACGGCGTGGCGCGTGGCATGAAGAACTTCATAATGATTACTTTGGGGACTGGTGTAGGCTCCGGCATTGTAGTGAACGGCCAAATGGTTTATGGCTCAGACGGCTTTGCTGGTGAGCTTGGGCATGTGATTGTGCGTCGCGATGGCCGCCAGTGTGGTTGCGGTCGCAAAGGCTGTCTGGAGTGCTATTGCTCTGCTACGGGTGTAGCTCGAACAGCCCGCGAGCTGCTTGAAACTACAGATCAGCCCTCTCTTCTGCGCGAGTTGGAACTTTCAAAGATTACCAGCCTCGACGTGAGCATTGCTGCTGGCAAGGGTGACAAGCTGGCCAATGAGATATACCAGTTCACGGGTCATATGTTGGGCGAGGCTTGTGCCGACTTCGCAGCATTCTCTTCACCTGAGGCCTTTATCTTTTTCGGTGGTATGACCAAGGCTGGTGATCTGATTATGAATCCAATCAAGGAAGCCTACGATGAGAATGTCCTGAAGATATACAAGGGCAAGGCCAAGTTCCTCGTCAGCGGCCTTGATGGAGCTTCTGCCGCCGTGCTTGGTGCTAGTGCCGTTGGATGGGAAATTTAATCAGGGACATATGACTTTACAGGAAGACGTAAAGAACGCAATAGAAGTCATGAGGGAGGGTGGAGTCATCCTTTATCCGACTGACACGATATGGGGGATTGGTTGCGATGCGACCAATCCCGATGCTGTAAGGAAGGTCTACGAGATTAAGCAGCGCGATGACTCGAAGGCGTTAATATGCCTTGTGGACTCAGACGCGCGCCTGCAACGGTATGTGAGGAACGTTCCCGACGTAGCCTGGGACTTGTTGGATGCTGTGGTAAGTCCCACTACGATTATTCTGGACAATGCGGTTAATCTTGCTCCCAATCTGATTGCAGAGGACGGAAGCATTGCTATGCGTATCACTAAGGAGTCTTTCTCACACGAACTGTGCTACCGTTTCCAAAAACCCATTGTCAGTACAAGCGCGAACATCAGCGGTGAACCTTCTGCACAGAATTTCAAGGATATTGCTCCTGCTATTATCGAGGCTGTGGATTACGTCTGCTGGACACGCCGCCAGGAACACCTGCCTCACAAGGCCAGCAGCATCATCAAACTGGGTGAGAATGGCGAGGTGACCATTATAAGAAAATAATTTAGAATCGATGAGCGGAAGTTTCATACATAGACTGATTGTGTGGCGTGAGCGTCATGTGCCTGAAAGGGAGATGATGCTTATATTGGCTTTCTTTATCGGGTTGTTTGCAGCCATTGCAGGCTATGTGCTGCACGGGCTCATCCGACAGATACAGCGACTGTTGACCGAGGGTTTTACTGTTTCATCCCACAACTGGCTTTATCTGGTATTTCCCGTTATCGGCATCTTGCTGACATCACTCTTCGTTAGGTATGTCGTTAAGGATAATATTTCTCACGGCATCACACGCATCCTCTATGCACTTTCCACCAAACGTTCACGCTTGAGACCTCACAACTGCTGGACATCGGTGATTGCTTCTGCCATCACCATTGGTTTTGGAGGATCGGTGGGTGCCGAGGCTCCCATCGTGTTGACAGGATCAGCTATAGGTTCTAACCTCGGTCAGTTGTTCAACATTGACAAGAAGAAACTCATGTTGCTTGTGGGATGCGGAGCTTCGGCTGCTATTGCCGGAGTCTTCAAAGCACCTATCGCAGGTCTGGTGTTTACGTTGGAGGTCTTGATGGTTGACCTTTCGATGGCGACCTTGTTGCCGATTCTCGTTTCGAGTGTAACGGCAACCTGCTTCACTTATATATTTATGGGCAGCGATTCGCTCTTCATGTTTACTTTGGACGAGTCGTGGGTGATAGAGCGTGTTCCGGCAAGTATCCTTTTGGGCGTGTTTTGCGGCTTAATAAGTCTGTATTTTATCCGTATGATGAGTGTTTGTGAGAACGTCTTCTCCCGTCTTCGACAGAAACCATATGCCAAGTTTGTGTTGGGCGGGATGATGCTGAGCATGCTCATTTTTCTCTTTCCTGTACTATACGGAGAGGGTTACAATGCGCTGAACATCCTGTTGAACGGACACACAGAGGAAGATTGGAACGCTCTACTCCATAATTCGATGTTCTATGGTCATGGAGACCTGTTACTTGTTTATGTAGGGCTTGTGTTGATGACCAAGGTGCTGGCGACATCGGCTACCAATGGAGGTGGAGGCTGTGGCGGTACGTTTGCCCCTTCGTTGTTTATTGGCGGCTTCAGCGGTTTCTTCTTCGCGCGCGTATGGAATATATATAATGTAGGCGTCTATGTTCCAGAGAAGAACTTCACGCTCTTGGGAATGGCTGGCGTGATGGCCGGCGTGATGCATGCACCGCTGACGGGTATTTTTTTGATTGCGGAGATTACGGGTGGCTACCAGTTGTTTATACCGCTGATTATCGTCAGCGTGGTGTCTGTGATGCTCATCAGTCTTTTTGAACCTCATAGCATCTATGCCTCGCGCTTGGCAAGGGAGGGGAAACTTTTAACACATCACACGGATCGTTCCGTGCTGACGCTGATGAGTCTTGAAAGCGTAATAGACCACGACTATACGCCTGTCACTACTGATATGTTGCTTGGTAGGGTGATTCATGTAATCAGTCAAAGCCCCTCGGAGTTTATACCAGTACTCGACAATGCAGGAAAACTGCTGGGTGAGGTAGATGTGACGAAAATCCGCCACATCATTTTCCGGACAGAACTTTATGGGAAGTTCACCGTAGCGCAACTGATGACCCCTTCTCCTACACGGCTGGTTATCAGCGATCCAATGGAGGATGTCATGCGTAAATTTGAGAAAACGAACGTCAATTCTCTGCCTGTGGTAGATGTTAGCGGTATCCTTGTCGGTTTTGTCTCCCGTTCGCGTGTTTACAGTATGTATAGGAAGATGGTTGCAGATTTCTCTTCTGAATAATAAGTATTGAAAGTACAAGATAACAAGATGATAACAAAGGAAAATCTTCGTATCATATTCATGGGAACACCAGAATTCGCTGTAGAAACGCTGAAGCGACTGGTGGAAGAAGGCTATCATGTGGTCGCTGTTGTGACACAGCCTGACAAGCCCGTAGGACGTCACGGCTCCGTGCTTCGTGCGCCGGCAGTTAAAGAATATGCTTTGGCTCATGGTTTGCCCGTTTTACAGCCGGAAAAGATGAAGGATCCTGAGTTCATTGAAACTCTGCGTAGCTATAAAGCCGAGCTACAGGTTGTCGTAGCCTTCCGCATGTTGCCAGAGGTTGTATGGGATATGCCTCGTTTTGGAACGTTCAATGTCCATGCAGCCCTGCTGCCTCTCTATCGGGGGGCGGCACCCATCAACTGGGCTATCATCAATGGCGAGACGATGACTGGCGTGACCACTTTCTTCTTGGATCATCAGATTGATACAGGTCGTATCATCAAACAGAGGGCTTTCCCTATTCCTGATGATGCTGACGTGGAATATGTTTACGACGGTCTAATGCATTTGGGAGCAGAACTGGCTATAGAAACCATTCAGGCCATCATTGATGGTAATGGCGAGGTAGAGAGTGTTCCACAAGACAAAATCACTCTTGATGACCACCATGTATCGCTCACCTCGTTGAATCCTGCTCCCAAGATATTCAAGGAGACCTGTGAAATCAGTTGGAACAAATCAGCCAAACAAGTCTATGATTTTATTCGTGGCCTGAGCCCTGTCCCTGTTGCCTGGAGTACTCTTTACAAGGATGGGCAGATGGATGGTAACATCGTTAAAATCTATAGAACCGCCAAGACGGGAAATAAGACGAATAAACCTGCTGGAACATTAATTATCGTTCAAGGAAAAATGATGGTAGCATGTACTGATGAATGGCTTGAGATTAAGGAATTACAAATGGCGGGAAAGAAGCGAATGGATGCAGGAGCGTTTATAAACGGTTTCCGTCCTGACACAGATGTTATGTTCAAATAATGAATTTTTGAATTAGATAGTTGTGTAGTTCAAAGTTTTTATGTAAGTTTGCACTCGAAAATAAAAAAGAAGACAATGAAAAAGTTTTTTGCAACGATATTATTGGCTGTGGCCGGTCATATGACAGTTAGTGCCCAGCATCATGTTTGGGACATCGTAGCGGGTGTGAAGGGTGGTGTTGACTTTGGTAATTTCACGACATTGAAGGGTGATCCCACGTTTTCTCCCCATTTGGCAGGTACGCTGGGTATCTACTTTTCCGATAAATGGGGCATGAACATGGAAATAGGTTATAAGCACTATGGTACGAAAGATGTCTATATGTCGCCGGAAATTATCACTTTGAACTATCCCACGATGTCGGCATCGGATATCATGTTCAATGCAGGAAACTATGACTATTCTGTCAGTTATGTGGATGTCAGTTATTTTGCGAAGTACTATGTGACAAATGGTCTCAACCTGTATGGTGGTTTCAAGATGGGACGCATTATTAATGCTAACTCGAAGCATAACGGTATTGAGACAAGCCTTCGGAAGAAGCATCTGAAGACGGCGGCCTTCTCGTTCCCTGTAGGTGTGGAATACGAGATGAACAATGTCACCTTTGACCTCAGATACGAATACAACATCCAGAAGCTAGCTTCTTCAATGGTAGCTCACAGGATGTTGGGTTCGGCACATGCTCACGGCTTGACCTTCACGGTTGGATATTTGTTCCAACTGATATAAATCAAGGGAAATAGTTATCAGAAGATCTTCCACCAGCGTTTGTTGATGGAAGGAGGATTCGTTATCAGTTTTTTCTTTCTTTCATCCATAAGGATATCAGTAAACGTCTTTTTCTCCATAATCATCTGGTAGATTTGCCCCCAGTCAAGAATACCTCCAATATTGCGGTCATCAATAAAGATGTCCGCCTTTAATTTTCTTGAGAAGTTCGTATTCAGATTTGGATCACAGGTTTCTTCAGGATAGTCCTTATTGACGGCGTAGAAATTCAAGCCACGTTGACGACACCATTCTACGGCCTCGTCGAGAAGTTGTCCTTCTCTAACAGACCATAGAATGATTTCGTGATGTTGTTGTTGAAGCATTTTCAATGTTTCGATGGCAAATGGCCTCTCTTCTCCAATTTTCGGATAGCGATGCTCAACAATAGTGCCATCAAAGTCCACTGCTATTTTCATAGTGATGCTTTATTCCTTTTATAATGGGATTCTATCGTTTGATAGAATCATCGTTTTTGTTACCATAATGGCTGTTGCTATAGTTTCCGTAGGAGCCATAGGCGCCATAAGAACCATATGTGCCGCTGTTGCCATAGCGGTTGGAGTGGCCATAACGTCCATAGCGGCCGTAGCTGCCCAATCCGTAGTAGTAGCCATACTTCTTCTTCGACATGTCGATGCCATTCAATATCAGACACATGTGAGGAAGTTTCTTCTCTGCATCCAGCGCATTAATCATGTTGAGACTGTCCTTGGCGGTGTAGTCGGCACGAGTGGTGATGATTGTCAGGTCTGATACTCGGCCAATCTGCAGAGTGTCAGTAACAAGTCCGACAGGAGCGGTGTCAATAATGATAATGTCATATTCGTTGCGCAGATGCTGGATGATGATTTCCAAGGACTCTCTGGCCAGAAGCTCTGCAGGGTTGGGAGGAATAGGACCAGCCAAGAGGAGGTCGAGGTTCTTGTTGATGCCAGAGGGCAGAATCTGAGCATTCACCTCTTCCGGAGTTGGAGACTCCTTAATCAGCAGGTTCGTAATTCCGTGTTTTTGGTCATCAATCTCAAAGAGCTCTGCCAGACGAGGACGACGGATGTCAAGACCTACAAGGATGACCTTCTTGCCCAATAGAGCAAATGAAACGGAGAGGTTCGATGCGTTGAAAGTCTTACCTTCGTGCGAAGTGCTGGAGGTGAACATAATGACTTTTTCGTTCTCCTTCAACATGAACTGGAGATTAGTACGCATCGAACGGAAGATTTCTTCCATCTGATTGTTTTTGTTCTCATGTACAACGATGTCGGCCTTTGTCTTGGCGGTTTCACTAGCGACAGCCACATCGGCAATAATAGGCAGATGTGTAAGGCGGACCAAATCGTCGTGACCTTCAAGCCTATAGCGGAAGAACTGCAAGAGGAAGAGTATGCCAATGGGGATGGCAAAACCTATGAGGAAAGCTGCCAGCATAATCATGGATGATTTGGGTTTCACTTTTCCTCCGGAAACAGGAATGTCAATCAGTCTTCCCTTGTCGGCTGTGGCTGCAAGTGAGATGGAGTTCTCCTCACGCTTCTGCAGCAACATCAGGTACAGACCGGCCTTCACTTCCTGCTGGCGTCCAATCTGAGAGAGGATGCGCTCCTGCTCAGGAGTGGCTGAAATCTGATGCTGGAACTTGTTGTACTGAGAGAGAATGGTTTTCCGTTGGATTTCAAGATTGCGTCGAGCCTGTTTCATAGCGCTACGGATGCTCTTGTACATTTCATCAAGCTGCGAGTTGATTTTTATGACTTCAGGATGACTCTCCGATGCAGACAGCAGCAGGTTGTCTCTTCTTAAAGCCAGCGTGTTATATTGTGAAATCATGGAAGTTGTGCTGGCATCATTAATACCAACATTGGCAGGGAGAGTCAGATATTTGTTCTCCGGCATGTTCATGTAGTCTTCAATACTGCCTAAGAGCGCAATCTGCATGCCAATCTCAGCCACCTTTTTGTCATATTCATTCTGGTTGCCGACAGCCTGTGTGGCATTTATCTTCAGCTCAACCATCTGATTGCGCTTCTTGAAGGCTTCCAACGCACCTTCCGTCGTGCCTAGCTCTGCGCTGATCTTTTCCAGACGGCTGTTGATGAACTCCTCTGTACGAAGGGCAACCTCGTTCTTGTCGTCATTAGCCTGACGATTGTAGCAGATGGAAAGCTGCTTCAGGAAGTCAACGGCTCTTTCTGCAGACTCATTAGTCAATGTCAGCAGGGCAATGGTTGTCATTTTGGAAGTGGGAGCAACGCTTAGGGATCCAACGTATCTGCCAGCCTCATTTTTTGGCGGGTTGATGGAAACCAAGAGCTCGTAACCGTCCTTCATTTGATATTTCTCCTTGGTGAAGGTCAGTACACCTACCTTTGTGTTCATCAAGGCAGGAAGATTAGGCAGAACTTTGTCAATCTCCTCAAGCGTGGGAACCTCTTCTTCACCTTTTAAATATGTATAGGAACCTTTTACATGATAACCAGTCGCTTCCTTCTCAATCGTGAGCTGAATGGGATAGGAGAGGGTGTTCAGATGCTCTTTGTCGATGTCAACAGAGATAGGCTGTTTCTTGTAGAGCAGGGGCTTCTTCATACCCATGTCCAAGCGATAGGTGGTGTATAGCTTCAGGTCTGTAACGGCCTGTTGAGCCAAAGTGATTGAATACAGGATCTCGATTTCATTATCAATACCTGCAGAGTTTGTCATTGTTCCAAGATCGGACATTGCCGCAATCATGTTCCTACTGTTGTTACTCTGTTCTTCTTTGATGAGCAATTTTGCATGTGCGTTATAAACAGGTGTCGCATACTGCAAGTAGGTGTAGGCTATGCCCACACAAACAATTATTGACAAGAGGAACCATTTCCAGTTGAGTACCAGCATCTTGAAGATGGTCTGGAAATCAAAAGTTGATTTTTCTTCTTGCTCTGCTAATCCCAGAGCTTCCACATCAATTTTTTTTCTTTCTTCCATATGTTTGTAATTTTTTATGTTTTTTCGATATGTTTATTTCTCCTTGATAAGATTGAGGAGATATTGTCCATAGCTATTCTTCATCATGGGTTGAGCGGCAGCTTTCAGTTCGCCGTCTGTAATCCATCCCTTCTTGTAGGCTATCTCTTCAAGACAAGCCACTTTCAGTCCTTGTCGCTTCTCAATACATTCAATAAATGTGCTTGCTTCTGACAGACTGTCATGTGTACCTGTGTCCAACCAGGCAAAGCCTCTTTGAAGGGTCTGTACTTTCAAAGCATTGCGCTTGAGGTATTCCTGATTGACGGTGGTTATCTCAAGTTCTCCGCGAGCACTGGGCTTGATGTTCTTTGCAATCTCCACGACGCTGTTGGGATAGAAATATAGTCCCACAACGGCATAGTTGCTCTTGGGATGTTCGGGCTTCTCTTCTATGCTGAGGCAATTGCCTTCTGCGTCAAACTCAGCAACACCATATCGCTCTGGATCGTTGACGTAGTAGCCGAAGACGCTGGCCATGTTCTCTTTCTCTGCCAGTTCAACGCTTCTCTTCAAGAGGGATGAAAAGCCCGCTCCGTAGAAGATGTTGTCGCCAAGAACCAGACAAGCACAGTCATCGCCAATAAACTTCTCTCCGATAATGAAAGCCTGTGCTAACCCGTCAGGAGAAGGCTGCTCGGCGTATTCAAAACGTACGCCAAATTCCTTGCCATCGCCCAATAGCCTTCTGAATCCGGGAAGGTCGTGTGGGGTGGAGATGATAAGGATGTCCCTGATGCCTGCCAGCATAAGTACAGATACAGGATAGTATATCATGGGCTTGTCGAAGATAGGTATCAACTGCTTGCTGATGCCCTTTGTTATCGGGTAGAGACGTGTGCCGGAGCCACCTGCCAGAACTATTCCTTTCATTGTCTTAGTTTGTGCTTATCCTTAATTGGGTTGATGTTTGTCTTTTGTTGAATTGCATGCAAAGGTACAATATTTTATTGATAATAAAAAAAAATGTAGGACGAAAAATGTCATTTTCTTTTGATTTTTTCATTTTTTACAGTACCTTTGCAAAACATTTGTGTAGAATAATTTAAGTATTAATGGTAAAATAATTTGATAATTTTAAAATGGGTATATTAGATTTTATCTTCTCGGGAAATGCAAATAAGCAGAAAGCAGGAGGTATGGAAGACTATACGACACTTATTAGAGTGTATTTTCAGGCATCCATTGCTTCTTCGTTGGGAATCAATAACTTAGCCGCACTTCCGGATTTGCGTACTTTCAAGGCTACGCTTCATGTTCCTACAGTTAACAATAAGCTAGGGATAGGTGAGCGGAACCAATGCAAGAAGATGATGAAAGAAATTTACGGAACAAAGGAAGATTTCTTCAAGGAGATTGATTTGAGCATCAAGAAGAATTGTCATAAGTTACAAGATGTCCAGCCTTATTTGATACAGTTTCAAGGGTTCACTCAGGATATAATGATGCTTACGGGCAATTTAATGAAGTTCAAACTTCGCGTTCCTTCTTTCTTCAAGAAGGCAATCTATCAGATGACGGAAAAAACTGTTGCGGATATCTTTACCAAGAACGACTTTACGGATCCTGGTGTGATGAAGACTGTAGTGGCTATTCGTCAGTATGACAAGCGTCTTGGATTCTCTCAGCAATGGGTGACGGACTTTGTCTATCGCCTTGTTTTGCTGGCAAAAAAGGAGCCCAAACCTTCAGAAGATGTCATAAAGAAGTAAAAAAATGGTCATTTTATTTGGCTTTGTCAATAAATTGTACTAATTTTGTCACCAAATTGTAAGTCAATGGATGCCAACGAGAAAACATTATCCCTCTTTACTACCCGTGTAAGGCAGCTGATTCTTCAGTATAAGGAGCTGAAGAATGAGAATGCTGAGCTCTGCGCTTTGGTTGAAGAACGGGAGAACAGCATCAAGGAATTGAAGCTTAGTTTGAAGAAGGCGGAAGATGACTACATGAGTTTGAAGCTGGCAAAGATGATAGAGGTCTCCGACAAGGATGTTGAAGAGGCCCAGAAGAGAATTGCCCGCCTCATCAGAGACGTTAACAAATGTATCACGCTATTGAGTGAGAAGTAGGTAAACGATGGCTGAAGAAAACAGAGGAAAATTACATATCAGACTGCATGTCTATGACACAGACATCTCCGTGAACATTGTTCGTGAGGATGAGCATTACTACCGTAAGGCTGGTGAGCTGATTACCAACACGATTAATGCCTATGCTTCTGTCTTTAAGGGAAAGAAGAGTGAGAAGGAGATCTTGTATATGGCGCTGATAGACATTGCACTTAGATTTGAGAAAGAGTCCGGAAGAAACGATACGGAACCTTTCCATGATATTCTCGGAAAGTTGACTTCAGAAATCGAGGACGTGCTGAAGGAGTAAACGAGAATATTAATTTAACATAATTATCTAATGGAAATCGCTTATATTATAACAGCGGCTGTCGGCTTGATTTTAGGCGGCGCAGTCGGCTTTTTTATTTTCCGCTTCATTATCAAGGGAAAATATAATGAGATGGTTTCTGCAGCCGAGAAGGAGGCAGAGGTTTTGAAGAAGAAAAAGCTCTTGGAGGTGAAGGAGAAGTTCCTGAACGAGAAGAGCGAACTGGAGAAAGAGGTACAGCAACGTAATCAGCGCATCCAGCAAAGTGAGAACAAACTGAAGCAACGCGAGATTTCCCTGAACCAGCGTCAGGAAGAGATTGGTCGCAGAAAACAAGAGGTCGAGCAGAACCAGCAGCGCATTGACAACGAGAAAAAGCTTCTAGCCATCAAGCAGGAAGAGCTTGAAAAGATGCAGATGCAAGAGCGCGCCAAGCTGGAAGAACTCTCTGGCTTGAGTGCAGAGGAAGCAAAGAGCCGTCTGGTGGAGAGTCTACGCGATGAAGCTCGCACAGATGCTGCCAGTTATATCAACGAAATTGTGGAGGAGGCCAAGCTTAATGCCAATGCTCAGGCCAAGAAAATTGTCATCCAGACCATCCAGCGTGTCGCCACAGAGACTGCTATTGAAAACTCGGTCAGCGTCTTCCACATCGACAACGATGAGGTGAAGGGTCGCATCATCGGACGCGAGGGCCGCAACATCCGTGCTTTGGAAGCTGCTGCCGGTGTTGAAATCGTGGTTGATGACACGCCCGAAGCTATCGTCATTTCAGCTTTCGACCCCATTCGTCGTGAAGTCTGCCGTTTGGCTCTGCATCAGCTAGTTGCTGACGGACGTATCCATCCTGCCCGTATTGAGGAAGTCGTTGCCAAGGTGAAGAAGCAACTTGACAATGAGATCATCGAAACGGGTAAGCGTACAGCCATTGATTTGGGTATTCATGGCTTGCATCCAGAGCTTATCCGTATTGTCGGAAAGATGAAATATCGTTCTTCCTATGGTCAGAATCTGTTGCAGCATGCCCGCGAGACCGCAAACCTTTGTGCCGTTATGGCCTCAGAGCTTGGACTCAATCCTAAGAAGGCAAAGCGTGCAGGTCTGCTTCACGATATAGGTAAGGTACCTGACGAGGAGAGTGAACTGCCCCATGCTCTTTATGGTTCGAAGATTGCAGAGAAATACAAGGAGAAAGCTGATATTTGTAATGCTATCGGCGCTCACCACGATGAAATGGAGATGCAGACCCTGCTGGCTCCGATTGTCCAAGTGTGCGATGCCATCAGCGGAGCCCGTCCTGGTGCCCGTCGCGAGATTGTGGAAGCCTATATTAAGCGCTTGAACGATCTTGAGGCAATAGCAATGAGCTATCCGGGCGTTACCAAGACCTATGCTATTCAGGCTGGCCGCGAGCTTCGTGTGATTGTGGGAGCCGACAAGATGGATGACAAGGAGACTGAGGCACTTAGTGGAGAGATTGCAACAAAGATTCAGAACGAGATGACTTATCCCGGTCAGGTGAAGATCACGGTCATTCGCGAAACACGTTCTGTTGCTTATGCCAAATAGTCGCTTTTTGTAAAGCTATGCTTTGTCAATCGTAAAGCTATGCTTTATCAATCATAAAGGTGTCCTTTAGATTTACTAAGGGACACCTTTGCTTTTCTTTAGTTTTGATAAAACTCTTATTCTTTTACTCTTAGAAGTTTGGGAACTCTGTCTTTTGTTTTTTGACAGCGATGACTTCCTGTTCAATGAGCCACCCTGGTCGGCACACCTTTGCGTTGACAATCACCCAAGGAGTATTGGGGAATCGTTCTTCATACAGTCTCTTGATGGTCTCGTAGTCGGCCGGATCGCGCAGATAGACGATGATTTGCTGCACATCGTCATAGGTGCAATCAGCCTCTTTCAGCAGCATTTCCACATTCTCCCACATACGATGGCATTGGGCCACAACATTGCCGTGATGCATAATCTCACCTTTGTTGTTGATGCTGGCTGTGCCTGAGATAAATACATGTCGGCGGTCTCCATAGTCGATGTAGGTTCCTCTTTCGAAGCTCACGCCATAGTCGCTGGTGCGGTTCAGGTGTGTGGCGGCATACAGATAGTGTATCTGTTCCTGACAGATGCCGTCGATAGCGTAGGCATCCATCTGGGAAAGCACATGAGCGTCGGCTTGTCGTCCGCCGATTCCTGTTGAGGCAATGAAATGGGTCTTGTCTGTCAGGTTCTGTGTCAGAAATACCTCGTTGCGGGCTTTTACCACTCCCGGATAGTTGATATCCACATCGTTGACGAAGAACCAGGTGCGTATGCAATTGTTGGCCAGCGAGCAGTTTTCGTTCATGAGCTGCATCACATAGTCGTTAAGCAAGATTCTGGTTTGTCTTTCAGAGTCCTTGGCCCTATTGTTGGCACTTCCTACCCACAGGTGGCGATATGCTCCATGCTTTGCTTCGTATAGCCCACTGGGGAGCGCCTTTGTTTGAACGTTGGTCATCAGATAAACCCACAGGGCTATCTTTGTGCCATTAAGGGGAGCCTGCTGTACGATGGAGATGGCGCAGTCTGGTGACTCCAACTCGTAGTTCATCAGTTGGTCTGTCTGGTTTGCGGCATCGCTGAGGAAGTAGCGTTTGAATACGGGTGTGGCCTTGTCGAGTTCCGTATTCCGGATTTTGGTAAAGGCCGCCATCAGGCATTCCACCTGTTCGCAATAGGAGAGCAGGGGATTGGTGATGCTGAGCATCAGATGGTATTCGCGAACTTCCGAATCGTTGTCAAACAAGGAAACTTGCGCACAAACGTTGTCTAGTTGTAGAATCTTGTTCATGAATTTTTTATTTTGCCTGCAAAGGTAATCAATTATTTTGAGAAATTGCGGATGGATATACAAAAGAATTGAAATATTTTAGTATTTACGGCAAAAAAATAGCCAGATGTTGTTTAATAAAACATCCGGCTATTTGCTTTTTTGACTCTTGATGACTCAAAGAGGGGTGGGGCGTTTACAGTCCCAGCTTCTTGGCAGCCTTGTTGGTGGCATCGTTGATGGCGTTGTTGGTCTTCTGAGCGGCCTCATTCACCTTCTCGTTCACCTTCTGGTTGGCTTCGTTCACTTTCTCGTTGGCCTTTGCCTTGGCGTTGTCAAAAGTCTCGTTGGCCTTCTCCTTTGCGTTTTCCTTCACGCTTTCTACGGCCTGTTCTGCGTTTTCCTTAACAGATGTGGCTGCTGCCTCTGCGTTCTCCTCACTTGATGTCAGAGCGTTAGAGATAGTGCTGACGACGTCATCGGCAGAAGTCGCTGTCAGCGTTTGTACTGCGGTGTTGACAACAGCATTGTCACCAACAACGGTCTTGATGGTTTCTGCGTTCTCCTTCAGGTAGGTCTGAACCTGCTCAACATAAGCCTTTGCAGCCTCAGGATTGCTCTTAATGAATTCTGCAACCTTGACCTGAATGCTTGTGATGAGTTCCTGCACGGCACTTGCATCCTTGCTTTCAAGCTTGGCTGTCAACTCTGAGATAATGCCCTGTGCGGCCTCTTGAGCCTGTTCGGTAGTTACTTCAGCAACCTCTTCTCCTGCCTCGGGAGCGTTGGCAGCCTTTTGTCCGCAACTTGCGAATGTCATTGCAGCTACTGCAACGACCATCATCATGATTTTCTTCATAATAATTAATTTTTTAATGAATGTAATGATTAAAACGATTCTTTGCTTTCTGTGGCACAAAGGTAATTCTTTTCCTCGTTTCTTGTTTTTTTTGTTATGAATATTTAACAATTGCCGTTATGCAGGGATGTGTTTAGTTTATGTTCTTTTTATTACCTTTGTGCTCAAATTTGAAAACCGAAAAGAAAATGAGAAATATTTTCAAAACCTGCCTGTTGGCAGCCTTTGTCTTTGTGAGTGTAGCGGCATCCGCCCAGTATCAAGGTCCGAAGCGTGAGTTCAGAGGCGCATGGATTCAAAGTGTGAACGGTCAGTTCCAGGGAATGGGAACGGAAGCCATGCAGAAGACGCTGCGTTACCAGCTTGACGAGCTACAGAAGGACGGCGTAAATGCTATTATCTTTCAGGTTCGTCCAGAGTGTGACGCCCTCTATCCGAGCAAGATAGAACCTTGGAGCCGCTTCCTGACAGGTACGCAGGGCGTTGCTCCCAGTCCTTACTGGGACCCGTTACAATGGATGATTGATGAGTGCCACAAGCGTCAGATGGAACTTCACGCCTGGATTAACCCCTATCGTGCGAAGACAAAGGGTACTACCCGTCTTGCCTCGAATCATGTGGCCATACTGCATCCTGACCGTATTTTCTCCTATGACGGGTTGTTTATCCTTAATCCCGGCATTCCTGAGAACCGCAAATATATATGTAAGGTGGTGGATGACATCGTATCGCGCTATGATGTTGACGGCCTTCATATTGATGACTATTTCTATCCTTATCCTGCTGCTGGACAGCAGATACCAGACGAACGCGAGTTCAGGAAGTCTCCTAATGGTTTCAGCAATATTGCCGACTGGCGAAGGGATAATGTTAATGTATTCATCAAGGAATTGTCGGCTACGATTCATCAGCGCAAACCATGGGTGAAATTTGGTGTTTCGCCCTTTGGTATCTATCGCAACAAGAAGAATGATCCTGTCAACGGCAGCAATACCGCTGGGTTGCAGAATTACGATGACCTCTATGCCGATGTGCTTCTCTGGGTGAACAACGGATGGATTGATTACAATGTTCCTCAGATTTACTGGCAGATTGGTCACCCCTCCGCCGACTATAATGAACTTATCAAGTGGTGGAACCGCTACGCATCGAACCGTCCGCTGTATATAGGTGAGGATGTGGAACGCACGGTTAAATATACCGATCCCGGTAATGCTTCGTCACATCAGCAAGGTGTGAAACAACGTCTGCACGGAGAAATGGAGAATGTCAGCGGAACGGTACTCTGGTACGCAAAGGCAGTTGTGGACAATGTAGGTGGTTACGGCACAAACCTTCGTAATATCTTTTGGCGCAATCCCTCGCTCCAGCCGCTCATGCCTTTTATTGATGATAAGGCTCCGAAACGTCCGCGTGGTGTGAAGCCGATATGGACGTCTGACGGCTATGTGCTTTTTTGGAAAGCTCCGAAGGGTGAGTCTTGGCAGGACAAGGCGCATCGATATGTTGTCTATCGGTTCGAGAATGGTGAACCCGTTAATCTGGAGAATGCTTCAAAGATTGTTGCTGTTACGCAAAACACTTACTATCTGCTACCTTACGAAAACGGTACTCAAAAATATAACTATGTAGTGACGGCTCTCGACCGCATGAGCAATGAGAGCAAGGGAACCAAGAAAAAGGTGAAACTTTAGTTGTTTTATCGTTTAGTCGTTTAATAGCTTACCCAGGAAGTCATCAAGGTCTTTATCCAGGCCTTGCATCAAGTCGCCGCCGATGATGACCACATCGTCATCGACGAGGTAGAGTTCTGCCAGCGTCTCGCGGTCATCGTTTTCCAGCACAAAGCTGTAAGGCTTCATGATGCCCATGTTATCTACCGTCTCATGCAGGGTTTTCAGCCCGTTGCGCAGCATCAGGGCGGCTTGGTCGTAGAAGTCCTCATCCTTGTTGTCAATCCATTGTTCGATGACACAGCGGTTGATTTCCTCCTCGTCATCATCGAATGCGAGGAGTTCTCCGCTGTCTTGAATGACGCGAAGGTGTATGTCTGTCAAGAGCGATGTTTCTTCGTTGGCCGGATACTTCTGCGCAATCTTCCTGATGGCGCGTTCAATCTGCTGGATGGTTTGCTCTGTTGCTTTCATACTGAAGGTTTCTTTTGCGTGCTTGCCTATTTTTCTGCAAATATACTTCAATTTGAGAGAAAACCAAAACATTTCATGTTTTTTTTGACGTTTTTCTTTTCTTACTTATAAATTAATTATTATCTTTGCACAAACAATCGTACTTTTTAAACCATAAAAACAATGAAACAAACCATCTTAGTTACTGGTGGAACCGGATTTATCGGTTCTCACACCACCGTGGAACTGCAGCAGGCAGGCTACGAAGTAGTTATTGTTGACAATCTCTCGAACTCGAAGATAGAGGTGCTCGATGGCATTGAGAAGATTACTGGTATTCGCCCCGCTTTCGAGAAGGTGGATCTTCGCGACTTCGATGCAACAGAGGCTGTCTTCAAGAAATATCCGAAGATAGAGGGCATCATCCACTTCGCAGCTTCAAAGGCAGTAGGCGAGAGTGTGGAGAAACCTCTTCTCTACTATCGCAACAATCTTGTTTCGCTGATTAATCTTCTGGAGCTCATGCCGAAGTACAACGTGAAGGGTATCATTTTCTCCTCAAGTTGTACCGTCTATGGTCAGCCCACGAAGGAGAATCTTCCTGTTACGGAGCAGGCCCCTATCCAGAAGGCTCTCTCGCCCTATGGCAACACGAAGCAGATCAACGAAGAGATTATTGCAGACTACATCCATTCTGGTGCTCCCATCAAGTCCATCGTGCTTCGCTACTTCAACCCCATTGGTGCTCATCCCAGCGCAGAAATTGGCGAACTGCCTATTGGCGTGCCGATGAACTTGATTCCGTTTGTTACGCAGACAGCCATCGGAGTACGCAAGCAGCTGAAGATTTTCGGCAACGACTACGACACTCCAGACGGAACCTGCATCCGTGACTACATCTATGTCGTTGACTTGGCAAAGGCTCATGTGAAGGCTATGACGCGCGTGCTTGATCAGGATGGAGATGCTCTTGAGTATTTTAACATCGGTACAGGACGCGGCCTCTCCACGTTGGAGGTTGTTGAAGGCTTTGAGAAGGCTACGGGCGTGAAGGTCAACTGGGAATATGCTCCCCGTCGCGAAGGTGACATTGAGAAGGTATGGGGCAACGTTGACAAAGCCAACAAGGTGCTCGGCTGGAAGGCAGACACTCCAGTTGAAGAAGTGCTTGCCTCTGCCTGGAAGTGGCAGAAGAAACTCCGTGAGGATGGAATCATGTAAGAGTTGAACAACTTGCATCCCACGAATTAGGATGTCTAAAGAGTTCCCTCGGCTACAAGTCGGGGGGATTTTTTTGCTCTTTTATGTTAATGATTATTAACAAAGAGGGAAATAGTGGCGCAGGTTGAAGGATGAATGCCGAAATATTTGTACCTTTGCAGCCGCTATCACGAGATGATGGCATGAAATTCATTTTATAAACTCATAAAAATCAAAGAAAATGGCAACAAAAATCAGATTGCAGCGCGGTGGACGCAAGGGATACGCTGTGTATCGCATTGTGGCTGCTGACTCAAGAGCTCCACGTGATGGACGCTTCATCGAGAAGATTGGTACTTACAATCCTAACACCAATCCCGCTACAGTAGACTTGAATTTCGAGCGTGCACTTTATTGGGTAGAGGTAGGCGCACAGCCCACCGACACCGTACGCAACATCCTCAGCGGTGAGGGCGTTTACCTGATGAAGCACCTCAAGGGCGGCGTGAAGAAAGGCGCTTTCGACGAGGCTGCTATGCAGGAGAAGTTCGATGCTTGGAAGCAGAGCAAGCAGAAGAGCAACGACTCCGTACGCCAGAGCGAAGAGAAGGCCAAGAAGGACCTGGCTGCCAAGAAGCTTGAGGAAGAGAAGAAGCAGAATGCCGCTATGGCTCAGAAGGTGGCCGAGAAGAAGGCTGCTGCCAATGCAGCTGCTGCTGAGGCTGAGGCTGCACCCGCAGAGGAAGCTGCCGCAGAAGCTCCTGCAGAGGCATAAGCCAAGCGCTGCTCAAAGAAAGACCGAATAATCGAGTCAAAAGATATCGGGACGAGGTTGAGAGATTTCAACTCCGTCCCGATTCTTTTTATAACATTCTTCCCTCATCTATCGTTCCTCCCATCGGGGAGGTTTAGAAGGAGGCTCTTCATCCTTCTTCCAGCCAACTGTCGATAAGTTTTCGGGCTATACTCATCTTTTCCGGAATGTGCGGAAGATTGTCTTTCTTAAACCATCCTCCTTTGGATAGCTCGGAGCGTTGAAGGTGGATGTCACCTCCGGCATAGTCGGCATGAAAGCCTACCATAAGGCCGCAAGGGTAGGGCCAAGGCTGCGAGGCAAAGTAGCGGATGTTTTTTATGGAGAGTCCAGTCTCCTCTCTCACTTCTCTTTCTACAGCTTCTTCCAGCGTTTCTCCTGTTTCCACGAAACCTGCCACCAGTCCGAAGAAGTCGCCCCTGAAGTTGCGTGCATGTACCAGTAAAACCTCATCATCTTTGTGAATGAGAACGATGATGGCTGTAGCCAGTTGCGGCCAGACCTCTTTCCCGCAACAGGTGCATCGTTTCGATATGTCAGTATGCAGTTTCATTGGTCCGCCGCAAACGCCGCAAAATTTCGTGTTTTGGTCCCAATAGAGAATCTCCTGACATTTTCCCGCTTTCAGATACTGGTTGTAGGGTAGCTTGTAGAAGGAGGCGCGAAGGCCGCACATCTCAAACCTTGGGTTATCTGTTATGGGATGGTCTATCGCAACAGCCTTCACCTCAATGTTGCCCTCGTCTGCTGGCGCAATGCTATGAACCGTCTGCCATTCTTTCAGATGGATAGGTGGCTCCTCGCCGCTTGGAATGGTGTAACTGCCGTCAGGAAGTTTTTCCAGCAGCAGGTCGGTCTTGCAAAACAGATACCAATGTTTCATGATGAGAGTTGTAGTTTGATGAGGTACGTTTCATGTGCAAAAATACAAAAAAGTTATCATTCGCACTTGCTTTTGTATCTGTTTTTTATGTCAGGCATGATTTTTGCTGTTTAAAAGTTGAGGACATTTCATGTATATAATATAAATAAGGAGGAAAGAATATGGCATTTATTGATTATTACAAGATTCTCGGAGTAGATAAGAATATACCCCAGAAGGATGTTCGTGCGGCTTACAAGAAACGTGCTAAGCTGTTCCATCCCGACCTTCATCCCAATGATCCGAAGGCGAAGGCCAAGTTTCAGGCATTAAACGAGGCTTACGATGTGATTGGCGATCCTGAGAAGCGTAAGAAGTACGACCAGTATGGTGAGCATTGGAAGGAAGCTGGTGCCTTTGGTGGCGGAGGCGGCGGTGGATTCAATTGGGACAATATGGGCGGCGGTTCGCCTTTTGAGGGATTCGACTTCTCCAATTTTAGTGGTGGTGGAGGATTCTCTTCCTTCTTCCAGGATTTGTTTGGCGGCGGTTCTTCACGGGGTAGTCAGCGTTATGCACATCGTTCAACGGGTGAGATGCAGGCCAATGTCAATGTGGATATGTATACCGCTCTGCTTGGCGGCGAGGTGATTCTCCAGTTGAGTAGTGGTGCGAAGATTAAGCTGAAAGTGAAGCCTGGCACACAGTCCGGTACAAAGGTGCGCATCCGTGGCAAGGGATATGACAGGGGAGACGGAACCTTTGGCGACTTGATTTTGACTTATCAGGTCTCGTTGCCTACGTCGTTGAATGAAAGACAGAAGGATTTGTTAAGGCAGATGCAACATTCAGCCTGATGTTACCTGTGGCGGAATCTGATTTCCCTGAGCTTGTGCTTGCCCATGAAGCGGCTTTTGTCAACATAGCCTCTCACGCCGTTGATGCTTCCCTTACCTGTGTACTGCCACATGGTGATGTCTCTTCTGTCGGCTAACACGGGCTCGCGTTGGGTGTACTGTGCAATCATGATCATGTAGAGGTCAAGTTTCCCTTCAAGATAGTGGTCGTAGAAATTGGCTCCCGTATAGATGAGCGGTTTTTGCTTGTAGGCTTTTTCCACGAGTTCGAGAAACTTGAAGAGTGAGTCGCAGAACACCTCTGTGTCGAGTCCGCTTTTTGTTTCCACGTCAATCATCGGGATGAGGTCCTGGTCTCCGGGTCGGCATTGTGCCATGAAGTTGCGAAGCTGGTCTTCCTGTGGCGTCTTTGCACGATAGAAATGATAGGAGCCTACTTTCAGTCCATGCCGATGGGCAAGCTCTATGTTCTGCTTGTATTTGTCGTCGATGTTGTTTCCTCCTTCTGTAGCCTTGAGATAGACGTAGGCCATGTTGGCGTTTTCTCCTACGGCATCCCAGAATACGTTGCCCTGATAGTGGCTGAGGTCAATTCCGTGGACATGTTCACAGGTATCTTCACATTGTACGAGATTGTCTTGTGCGTGAAGGGATATCAGCATGAAAAGTGTCAGAATCAGTATGATAGTCCGTTTCATTGGTTTGGAGGCTTTTTTATTCTTCTATTTCCGACAGGCTCCTGGCAAAGTTCCTGACGAAATTGCTGGTTGTCTCTATGGGTGAATATACGATGTATCTGATGCTTCTGCGCAGGTTGCGCCTGAGAACTTTGGAGTTGTTTTCGACGAAGCCAGAGTGTCTTTGTCTGAAGTGCCACTCCTTTGCGGTGTCGATGGCCGTATGCGTGAGTGTCCTTATGGTCAGCTGATAGGCGGCAGGTTCAATCCTTTCTACGAAGGGAATCTCCTCGGGCTCGAAGGCGAAGACGGTAATGAGAATGCTTCCCTCGAGTTGTGCAAAGCGACGGAGATGTATTTTCTGCAGCCATGTGTCGAGTTTGACGAAGTCCACCTTGTCCCCCTTTGTTCGCAGGAAGTTCCCAAGCTGTGTGATGCCATTGAGGGAAATGCCTCTGTTGAGCATGTGTTCTGCATTGGCCACGATGAGGTTGAGCAGCTCAATGGTAATCATGGAAGCGTCTATCTGGTGCCTTTCGTTTTCTTGTATTTTCCTGAGTTTCCTGCCCAGAAGCGGGTTCGACATCTTGGGCTTGGACAGGGGAACAGGTGTGGATGCAAGTTCAGCAATCTTTTCCTCTGGCAGGTTGGCTCTCTGCTGGGGCTCAAGCTGTTTCATGCCTTTCTTGGCAAGTCCTTCCACTTTCTGGGCCTTGAGCATGCCGATGAGTCTGTCCCACTTGAACTGCGACATGGGCTCAAGTGGTGCCGTCTTTCCTGATATGGCGGAAGTGAGCAGATTGAAGAAGTTGCGTTGTATGATGTCCATTTATTTGTCTTTAGCTGAATTTCTTGGGGTATCGGAAGATGATGGAGAGTAGTGCTGCCACGCCGATGGCCATTGGATAGTAGAGCCAGGGAATGATGTCTATGGGATTGATGGCGGCGAGTCCTGCTGCCATCAGAATCTGCGCTCCGTAGGGGAGCAGTCCCTGCATGGCGCATGAGAAGGTATCGAGAATGGACGCGCACTTTCTGTTGTCCACGCCGTAGCGGTCTCCGATTTTCTTGGCTATAGGGCCTACGGTCATGATGGCAACGGTATTGTTGGCCGTGCATAAGTCCACGATTGCCACGATGGTTCCGATGGTGAGTTCTGCACCTCGTTTCCCGTTGACGTGTCTTGTCAGTCGCTCAATGATGAACTCGATGCCTCCGTTTTGCCTGATGAGTTCCAGGAGTCCTCCTGCCATCATGGTGATGATAATCAGTTCTCCCATTCCTATGATGCCTTGTCCCATGGAGGCGCACCATTCATAGAAGCCGTAGGAGTGGTTGGCAATGCCGATAATGCCTGTCAGCATGAGCCCAAGGGTGAGAACAGCCATGACGTTCATCCCACATATAGCGCATCCGAGCACGGCAAGGTAGGGTATGACCTTGATGTATTCCACTTCCGGGATGCTTTGTGGCATCGTCACCTCTTGTCCCATGAAGAGATATACGAGGAGGATGGCGGCGGCTGCGGGCATGACGATGAATGCGTTGACGCGAAACTTGTCTCTCATCTTGCATTCCTGTGTACTTGTAGCCACGACTGTGGTATCGGAAATGAAGGAGAGGTTGTCGCCGAAGAGTGAGCCACCTACTACGATGGCGGTAAGTAGGGCGGTGCTTTCTCCTGTGGAGTCGGCCAGTCCTGCCGCGATGGGGGTGAGGGCGATGATGGTGCCTACGCTGGTTCCTACGGAGAGCGAGATGAAGCATGCTGCGACGAAGAGTCCCGCCAGTAGCATGTTGGCAGGCATGAGAGAGAGCGTGAGGTTTACCGTCGCGTCTATGCATCCCATGGTCTTGGCGGCTTGGGCAAAGGCTCCTGCCAGCACAAATATCCATAGCATGAGCATCATGTTGGGTGAGCCGGCTCCGGAGCTGTAGGCTTCTATTCGCCGCTGGAGAGTGTAGCCGCCTGTGATGGCTACGGCATAGATGCTTGCCATCATGAAGGCTACGGTGATGGGCATGCAGTAGAAGTCGCCTGCAACGATGCTTGTCAGGAGATAGAGTGCCATAAAGACCATCAGAGGCGACAGGGCCCACACCCCTTTCCTCATCTTTATTCTCTCATCCTTCATCTTCATTCTCTCATCCATTATCCCTTACAGCGTCACTCCGTTTTTGAAGATGGATATTTCCCTGTATCCGTTTTTCTCGTTGTTGACATTCCTGCCGTCGGCCACGCTGATGATACAGCCGATAAACTCTCTCAGCAGTTCTTCCATGGATGTGCCTTCGAGTAGCACGCCGGCATTGAAGTCTATCCAGTTGGGTTTTCTGCTGAAAAGACCTGAGTTGGTGGACACCTTCATCGTCGGCACAAAGGTTCCGAAGGGAGTTCCTCTGCCCGTGGTGAAGAGTACCAGCTGACAGCCGGAGGCTGCGAGTGCCGTTGCCGCCACGAGGTCGTTGCCTGGTGCATAGAGCAGGTTGAGACCGTTCTCCTGCAGTCTGTCACCATAGTGGAGAACGCCGGAAACGGGGGCCTTTCCTCCTTTCTGTGTGCATCCCAGAGCCTTGTCTTCGAGTGTGGAGATGCCTCCGGCCTTGTTGCCTGGTGAGGGGTTTTCGCCGACGGGTTCTCCGTGAGAGAGGAAGTATTCCTTGAAGCCGTTGATCATCTCGACAGTTTTCTGGAAGAGCTCAGGCGTCTTGCATCTGTTCATGAGGATGGTTTCAGCTCCGAACATCTCCGGCACCTCCGTGAGGATGGTTGTTCCTCCCTGTGCCACGAGCCAGTCGCTGAACTGTCCGAGCAGCGGATTGGCTGTGATGCCGCTGAATCCGTCCGATCCTCCGCACTTCAGTCCAATCCTGAGCTTGCTGACGGGCTGCTCCGTCCTTTTGTCCTTGCCGGCAGTCTGAGCCAGTTCTCTGAGGAGCCGCATTCCTACTTCCACTTCGTCGCCTTCAACGCGCTGCGTGACCAGCAGTCTTACGCGCTGCGGGTTGTAGTCGCCCAGCATCTTCATGAAGTCTTCCGGCTGGTTGTTCTCGCATCCTAACGACAGGATGAGCACGCCGCCCGTGTTGGGGTGCAGCACGATGTCGCGGAGAATTTTCCTTGTGTTCTCGTGGTCTTCCGAGAGTTGCGAGCATCCGAAGTTGTGATGCCATGCCTGGATGTCGGTAATGCTGGAGTTGGTGTTTGCCAGTTCCTGCTGCATGCGCTTGGCGAGTTGCTCTGCAATGCCGTTGACGCATCCCACGGTCGGCACAATCCACAGCCCGTTCCTGATGCCCACCTCTCCGTTTTCTCTGAGAAACCCTTGAAAGGTCAGTTCCTCGTTGCGGAAGGGGTTGTCTTCGGTTGTGGGCTGGTAGGTGTATTCGAGTGTGCCCTTGAGGTTTGTCGCAAGGTTGTGTTCGTTGACCCATGTGCCGGCCTTGAGGCTTTCTGTGGCATGCCCGATGGGGTATCCGTACTTGATGATGTTCTCGTCCTTCCCGGCATCGGCGATGAGTACCTTGTGTCCGGCAGGGGTGTCTTGTAGCAGTCTGATGGTTTTCCCGTCCACCTCGATGCATTCACCTTCTTTCATGTCGCTGATGCATACGACGACGTTGTCGGCACTATTTATCTTGAAGTATTTCATAAATCAGAGTTGTGTCCTTCTGTAGAATTCTACGTTTTCTTTCATGATGAGCTCAATGGGCATGTAGTTGACAGGTGCCACTTTCTTCTTGAGCACGATGGCCTGGAAGAGTGCGTTGACACTCGCATATCCCTGTTGGTAGGCGTGCTGCGCAATGAGGAAGGAAATGCTGCCGAGTCTCAGGCACTCTGCGTTTCTTGTCACCATGTCGTATCCCATGATTTGCACGTTTCTCCTGTTGGTCTTGAGGAGGAATTCTCCCACGATGTAGGCCTTGGAGTTCAGCGTGATGCAATGGTGAATGTCCTTGTGTGTCTGGAAGAACTTTTCCAGCGTCTGCGCATATGTTTTGGGCTGGGCCTCATGGGGTAGTTCGAGCTCCGTGATCTTGACTTGCGGGAAGTGGTCTGCCATGTAGTGACGGAATCCCACTTCTCTGTTGGCCTGCTGCTTGCTGGTGACTTTTCCGTTGATGGTCTGCTTCATCAGCATGATTTCCTTTTCCTTGTTGGCCACCATCATGAGTACCTTTGCTGCGAAGTAGCCGCTGGAGAAGGAGTCCTGTCCGAAGAATGCCAGCGGCTTCAGGTCGGGCATGTAGGAGTCGAGCATGACGAAGGGGGTCTGCGTGTTGTGCAGCTGGTCTGTGAACTGCTGTGTCTGCTGGAGTGTGGTGGGCACGATGATGACTCCGTCTGGCTTCAGCCTCAGGATGTTCTCGTATTGGTTGGTGAAATCCTGCTGGTTGAACCTTTCAAAGAAAATGATGTTGAGTTCAACGTGGAAGTCTCTTCTTGCCTCTGTTGCCTTCTTCGCCCCCTGTTCTATTTCCTGCCAGTAGGCCTCCGACTCATGCTTGGGCATGAGCATGTAGAAGTTGTATGTCTTGTTGTAGGCGAGTGCTGATGCGTAGGCGTTGGGCTTGTAGTCGATTTCCTTCAGTACCTTCTCCACCTTCTCTCTTGCTTTCTTGGAGACGTTGGGCCTTTCGTGTAGGATTCTGTCCACGGTACCGACGCTGACTCCCGCCTGTTCCGCAATGTCCTTGATTCTGATTCTGTTGTTCATGTTACGTCTTGTTTTCGACAGGCAAAGGTACGACTTTTTTTTCTTACTGACAAGAAGTAGGGGGGGAGAAATAGAAAAAGCGATGACCCTCACGGGCAATCGCTTAATCTTCAATAGGTATTAGTTTCCTTTTAAGGTAAAAAGATTGTTTTCAGGATAACGCTGCAAAGATAAGCCTTTTTTCAATACGACAAAACTTTTTTACCTATTTTTTTGTAAAAATTTTTATGTGTGCCCACACAAAATGAAATCAAAGAAGAAAAAACACAAAAACACAGTTTTTTTTAATTAAAACACTTAACTTTGCAAGGAAAATATATTGATTCAATTATGAGAAGGTTTTTCTTTTTTTTCGTATTCTTTTTGCTTGAAACTGTGTGTTTCGCACAAAACAGGAGTGAGTTGATGCTTCGCCATTGGCAGTTTTCCCATGATGCCGAGAGCTGGAAGCCAGTAGAAGTTCCCCACGACTGGGCCATCAGCGGCCCGTTTGACAAGAAATGGGACTTGCAGAAGGTGGCCATCGAGCAGAACGGCGAGACCGAGGCTACGGAGAAGAGCGGACGCTCGGGTGCGTTGCCCTGGATTGGCAAGGGCTTCTATAAGACCACCTTTTCCGTGCCTGCCGACTTCAAGGGCCATGCCGAACTGCTCTTCGACGGAGCCATGAGCGAGCCGGTCGTGTATGTCAACGGAAAGGAAGCCGGCCGCTGGGCCTATGGCTACAACGCCTTCCGCGTGGATGCCACACCTTATATTCATCAAGGAGAGAACACCCTTGAGGTGCACCTTCAGAATCTGGAGGAAAGCAGTCGCTGGTATCCTGGTGCCGGACTCTACCGTCCCGTGACGCTCGTCACTACCAGCAAGACACATCTGGATGATTGGAGTCTCGTGGTGCGCGCCACAGACATGAAAAAGAAAGACCTTCTGACGGTTGACGTGGACGGAAAAGTCTTGAATGTGCCACCGAAGACAAAGCCCAATGTGGTGACAATGGCCAAAGTAACCATAACGACACCCGATGGCGAAACAGTCAACGGCGATGACCTGCCTCTGGCAGCAGACGGTTCATTCCACGCGCGCTTCTATATCAGGAATCCCAAGCTCTGGTCGCCGGAAACACCTTATCTATATACTGTTACGGCCAAGGTAAACCGCGTGGACTGGAACGGGTCCGAGGAAGTCTATGACGGACAGTCGTATGAACTGCTCGACAGCAAAACCTTCAAGACGGGCCTGCGTACCGTGAGCGTTTCCAAGGACGGCGGCTTCCAGCTCAACGGTCAGACGCGCAAGCTGAAGGGCGTCTGTCTGCACCACGACCTCGGTCCCCTCGGAGCCGCCATCAACAAGGCTGCCCTCATCCGTCAGATTAAGACGATGAAGGAGATGGGCTGTGATGCCATCCGTACCGCCCACAACATGCCCTCACAATGGCAGATGGACATCTGCGACTCGCTGGGCATGATGGTCATGGCCGAGTCGTTCGACATGTGGCTCTATCCTAAGTGCAAGAACGGCTATGCCCGCTTCTTCCGCGAGTGGGCTGACAGGGACATCACCAATCTCGTGCTGGCCAACCGCAACCACCCCTGTATCGTCATGTGGAGCATCGGCAACGAGATTCCCGAGCAATGGAGCAAGGAGGGAACGGAGATTGCCGCCCACCTGCAGAACCTCTGCCACCGACTGGACCCCACGCGCCCCGTCACGCAGGGCATGGACAAGGCAGAGGGTGCCCTCTCGAGCGGCTTTGCCCAGGTGATGGACGTGCCGGGTTTCAATTATCGCGTACATAAATATAATAATAACATCGCTCTGCTGCCCCACGGCTTCCTCCTCGGAAGCGAGACGGCCTCTACCGTGAGCTCGCGCGGCGTGTATAAGTTCCCCGTGGTCATCGACGACAACTCCAAGTTCTCCTCTTGGGCCAAGGGCTACGACCCCAACGCCATCAAGAATGCCGACGGCCAATGCTCGGGCTACGACGTGGAATACTGCCCGTGGTCGAATCTGCCTGATGACGACTGGCGCTGGCAGGACGACCGGAAATGGGTCATCGGAGAGTTTGTGTGGACAGGCTACGACTATCTTGGCGAGCCTTCGCCCTACGATGAATACTGGCCTTCGCGCTCCAGCTATTTCGGCATCTGCGACCTCGCCGGACTGCCCAAGGACCGCTACTGGCTCTACCGCTCCAAGTGGAACACCTCCGACCACACCATCCACCTCTTGCCCCATTGGACATGGCCGGGCAGGGAAGGGGAGGTGACACCCGTCTATTGCTATACCGACTATCCCGAGGCAGAACTCTTCGTCAACGGCAAGAGCCAGGGACGCATCCGCAAGCAGGCTGACGCTCCCGACTTCAATCCCGTGAAGCATGAGGCCAATCCCAACCGCCTCGACCGCTATCGCCTGCGCTGGAACAACGTGGTCTATGAGCCCGGCATGCTCAAGGTGGTGGTCTATGACGAGAACGGTGAGAAGGCCGGAGAGCAAGTGGTGAGGACGGCAGGCAAGCCCTCCCGCATCAGACTGGAGAGCGACCGCACAAGCCTTACTGCCGATGGCGATGACCTGGCCTATGTCACCATTTCACTCGTTGACAAGCAGGGAACAGAGCTGCCTGATGCCACAGACCAGCTTGAGTTCGAGGTCACAGGAGCCGGCAAGTTCCGTGGCGTCTGCAACGGCGACGCCACCTCGCTGGAGTCCTTCACCGAGCCTCGCATGAAACTCTTCAGCGGCAAGCTCGTCGTCACCGTCCAGGCTTCCGACAAGCCCGGCACCCTTCGCCTCCTCGTGAAAGACAAAACCCGCAAGCAGCTGAAGGCCACAATCACCATCCCTGTGAGGTAAAGAGCGCCGATGCTCATGGTTGAAAAAAACGGGAGTAATGAATGGGAGCTGTCAGACACGCCGCATGTATGGTCACGACTATGCCATACCAGGAACCTATGAGATTACAATGGTGGTTGCGCGTAGGCGACCGGTTCTTGGCGAGATTATCGGCACGACATTACAAGAAACATTTGAGTGAGTGTATAGACCTCTGTCTTAACATAAACTCTCAAGTGGCATATATAAGGAATCATCCTCCAGTTGCTCACGAGCTCCATTTGAAGAACCGTCAGAATGTGTTGTTGAACAGCCGTTCCGTCATCAAGCGCTTTATCGACATGAACACTGACATGGAAAGCGAGCTCATGGCAAAAGTAGAGCGGTGGAAAGAAGAGAAGAAGACCTTGGAGGAAATCAGTGCCATGCTTTACCACTCCATTGACGAGAATGGGTATAATGACTGGATTATCTGTGAGGAGGTGATGGCAGCCCGCAGGGATGGCATCACCAATCAGGAGCGAGCTATCTGGGGCAAGAACAAACAGCAAGTGATGCGCTGTCGTGTGGCATACGCTCATCTTGACGAGCTGAACCCTCCCGGACAGAAAGACCATATTGGCGGTCGCTTCCTGGCGCTTCTCTATAAATGGTCTGACACGCAACCTACTCGTGGATTAGATTATTGGCATACCTATTTCGTAGACTTCTACAAGAAGAGTGGTGGTAAACTCATCCCCGTAAAAGTTGGAGCCATAAAAATGAAGCTTTCCAGTATCACTAAAGAAAAAATTACTCTAGAAGAGGTTCAGGCATTCAATCAGAAAATGGATGAACTGGTTAAGAAATACATGATTACGTCATCTGAAAAAGAAACAAGTATGAAAAAAGCGGTAAACTTTTGACTTTTTTCATGTCACGATTTCATAACAGGGCTAATCCTTATGGGGTTGGCCCTGTTACTTTTGACCGTCTTCTGATTCTCTCTGGTCAAAAGTCTTCAATGTTTTGACCCAGTCGTTTCTTCTTGTGGTCAAAAATGACTTCTTGTTTCCTCCAGGGGGTTCTTGAAGTGGACAATTTATTCTTGAATAAAGGATAAAATATGTTCATTATCAGTCAATTAGCTACTGCTTTGCAAGTCAAGTTTTTTCCTTTTTGGATCAAATGATATTCCTATCTTTGCACCACCTTCTCAGGCGCGAAGCTGCGTGCTTATCATGAAGGGGTGGTTATTAAGTAGGGCCCGGCAGCAAGGTAAACCTGAGACCACTTTATTCCCTAAAAGTAAAAAACGATTATGGGAAATGATAATTTGACAAGCTCCATGAACTTGGAGCAAAATAGGCCCCAGACGTCGCTGGCCCTCTGATTAATCTCTATGTGCATGTGCGATTGTGCATCCTGCTATTTATAGTAAAGGATGCACGAGCGCACGACACTTTAATACACACACCATATTGTATCATCGTAAAATAAAGGAGATTATGGATTCAGATTATCGATACAAATTGGAAACTCCCCATGTGACGGGACGCCGCCAGCAGAAGTTTGCGTGCCCGCATTGCGGCAGGCAGAGGTGCTTCGTGCGCTATGTGGACACGCGCAACGGGAACCAGTATGTGGCCGAGAGCGTGGGCAAGTGCGACCACCAGTACTCCTGCGGCTACCACTACAAGCCGGGCGACTACTACCGCGACAACCGATGGGCGCAGGAGCCTGCCGCCTCTGATAGCTACTGCCGGCCGCTTCCGCCGCCGCCCTTCCGACCGCTGCCGATGGACTATGTCGTGCGGAGCCACTCGAAGAGGAGCACCTTCTGGCAATGGTTCTCCACGGACGTGGCAACGAGGCTCGGACTCTCTCCGGCGCTGTTGCAGGGCGTCTATGACGACTATCTCTTGGGGGCGACCCGACGGGGCGACGTCATCTTCTGGCAGATAGACCATGAAGGACTGGTGCATGGCGGACACATCATGCAGTACCGCCCGGACGGCCACCGCGACGGCTATCAGGGCTGGACGCACTCGCCGCTCATCAGGAGGGGACTCCTGCCCAAGGACTGGACGCTCTGCCAATGCCTCTTCGGACAGCATCTGCTCCCGCGCCGCCCTGACGCCCGGGTGTGCCTCGTGGAGAGCGAGAAGACGGCATTGCTCATGGCTGCCGCACAGCCGCAGCATCTCTGGCTGGCAACGGCAGGCTGCGGAGGACTCTCGCCGGAGCGTGTGGCGTGTCTCAAGGGCCGCCTCGTGACGCTCTTCCCCGACAGCGGCTGCTACGAGAAGTGGCAGCGGAGGATGGAGCTCACCACGGGCATCGACTACAACGTGAGCCGACAGCTGGAGGCCTATCCGCCGAACACAGACCTCGGCGACCTGCTGCTCTCAGAAGGGGAAAGCTGATGCTACAGAACAACCTTTCTGAACTTCCCAAACGAGCCTTTCGGTACCGCCGAAGGGCTCGTTTCTTGCTCCCAAAGGGTTCGTTTCAGGGCATGAAAGGGTTCGTTTCAGAGGGTCAAAGGGGCCGTTTTGGAAATCGGAAAACACTTCTCGTTTTTCTTTAGTTATTTTAACACAAACTACTGAAAATAAATGCGTTAATATTTGCATTTACGGAATATTTTTCGTAAATTTGCAGTACGTTTAAAGCTTGGCTTTTAGGAGATGAAAGGAGCCTCCTCCTGGCCTCCACCAAAGGGAGAGGGATTTGTCTTGACTACTTGACTTCCTGACTCCTTGACTCCCTAATCAGTTGAGCAACGCGAAACCTTATTTTGTTAACTTTAAATTTTAATTTTTACTTTTTAATTTTTACTTTTTAATTTTTAACTTTAAATTTTAGTATTATGAGTGTTA
>Ga0247611_10000267_pt1 | contig 108148 bp, 92 predicted proteins | sample 177DNAGHGhighgp2_FD_192422 | JGI IMG/M metagenome (GOLD analysis project Ga0247611, IMG submission 192422) | Sheep rumen microbial communities from Palmerston North, Manawatu-Wanganui, New Zealand - 1770 DNA GHGhigh gp2 | ecosystem: Host-associated > Mammals > Digestive system > Stomach >... | reverse complement strand
AATGCAAACTTCGTAGGGAATTAGCTCGTCTAATTCCGTAAAAGAGCAAGAATGTCCCCAGCGGCATTACTATTCTCAAAACGGAATTAGACGAGCTAATTCCCTACGAGAAATGATTTTGCGGGCGTCGAACCGTTTGCCATGGAAATGATTTTACGGGCGGCAAACCGTTTGCCATGGAAATGATTTTGCGGGTTGCGAACCATTTGCCAAGGGGGGTAATCATCTTGTCAATTTCCGTGGAAATCAAAATGCCCCCAGCGGCAATGCAAACTTCGTAGGGAATTAGCTCGTCTAATTCCGTAAAAGAGCAAGAATGTCCCCAGCGGCATTACTATTCTCAAAACGGAATTAGACGAGCTAATTCCCTACGAGAAATGATTTTGCGGGCGGCGAACCGTTTGCCATGGAAATGATTTTGCGGGCGGCAAACCATTTGCCATGGGGTGGAATCATCTTGTCAATTTCCGTGGAAATCAAAGAGCCCCCAGCGGCAATGCAAACTTCGTAGGGAATTAGCTCAGGGGTGCTCTATCTCCTGCTTTTGCACTGCATATATAATAAAAATATTTTAATCCATGCATTTTGCGGCATTTTTCTTTGTTCATGTGGTCAAAATAAATCTTAACAGATATGACAAGCTTATTCCAAAGAAACTTCACTATCACCGGGATTCCAACAACAAGAGACGCCACAGTGTGACGTCTCTACGTAGTGGTGTATTTCTATTCCGATTGAAATACAGTGATCATGGTCGGTTTACTCACTTACGGCTCGGATGGAGTAGCCCTCGTTCTGGTAGTAAGAGTCGATGTACGACTTGGTCTTGGAGACACTCAGGTAATAGGCATTGCCAATTCCGAAAGTGATGCCGCCTGAACTGTATACCGCCCCATGCGTGGCCATCCAATAACTGCCGTATGAGCCAATGCTGTAGGTAGTGTCATTGGCGCGATAGCCGGCGGCGGGGAAGAATATCGTTGTGCCGTTGGGGCCCGTACCTTCCCGTCCTGCCACACCGTTGACGGTCGTCCATTTCCAGGTGCAATTCTGCACAAGTTCATGCACCTCGTCATAGGTGGGCATTCGCCATGTGCCACCCCAGTTCATGTGGGCGGCGTCGTAAACAGTACCGCTGATGTCGGCCCCGATGTCGCGGACGGTGCCCATCGACCCGTCGCAGAGGCTATAACTGGCCCAGTCGTAAGTCTCCTTCTCGGAAATCTCGCCCCAGGCATAGTAACCGCCGTAACCTTCAGTCTCTGTAGCCCCCACGTTGCAACTGGCCCATTTCAGTCCGCTGGGCAGACCCAGGTCGAGGAGCTCAACCGACTCAGGTGCCTCACCCGTTACCGTCACACGGACGATGTAGTCCCTTACCCCTTTGGCGTCCCTGACGGTGATGTCGGTGCCGCCTAAAGCCACGGGATAGATTACGAGCAGGCTGTCCTTGACCACAGGATAGGCCACGGAGGCGTCGCTGCTCGACGACAGGTATCTCGACGACCCACCGGAAATTTTTACCGTATCCGTCTGGGCCAGTGTCATGGCCACTTCCGTGGCCGAGAGTGTGAGCGCCGGCTCGTCATCTACAGGCTGGCCGATGATATAGTTGACGATGTACATCACGTCGGTTATGTTGACTTCACCGTCGTGGTTGACATCATAGCGGGTGGTGATGTCCTGCGCGCTGAGTTGCAGCACTGTCGCCATGAGGGCAAGGGCAAGCACGGCGACACGCTTGGATGAATGATAAGTGTGGTTGGGATGTTTCATATTTGTAATAATGATGATGTGCACGCATGGCCCGTGACCACTGTGCACATCATCTGTCAATTATGCCGTATGGCAAGTTTCATTTTGAAAGATTCTGTTCGTATGAATCAGGATCAATTGTCCCATAGATTTTTCTTGAGGGGTTCAGCGTCCTGTGTTTCGGCGTCGTCGAAGGAGTATGTGTTTCCACCGACATAGCCACCGCCCTCAGGCTCGCTATTCTGGGTCATTAATGTGCCTGCTGTGAACACCTCTGTTATTTCTATTTCCGGGATTTGATATGTTCTTTTCATTTCACTATGATTTTCTTTCCGTTATGAATGTAGATTCCGCTCTCTTTGGGGTTGGTCACCTTGACACCTTGCAGTGTGTAGTAACTGTTGTCGGTTGCGACTTTGGTGTCAGTCACGTTGTTGATACCTGTTGGGTTCTCACCGCCATCGATGATGACGAAACCGAAGGAATTGGCGTTATTCGTGTCGGTGTCGTGGTTCTGACCGATACCTGCACCCTTGTCGTTGCTGTAGACAGATGCGGGGAAATGGAGGTATGCCTTCTCGTTAATCGTGTAACGGCCCTGCACAACGCGATAGAATCCCCAGGAATCTACACCTTTTGACTGCACCACGGCGTCGGCAGCTTCCCACTCTTCACCTCTGTAATACTTACTGGTCTCCAGATTGTACTCAACGGAATTGCCCCAGAAGAAATTTCTGAATTGGGGAACGCCTTTCTTTTTCTCTACATTCTTCAGCAGAACACTTGCACCTCTTGTGTTGAGGGGCTTCATGTAATTCTTGTATCCTTTGTATTTATTGTCAGGATAGAGTTCATTGTCATAAGGATCATTGCCGAAGCCAGGATTGTCCTCATCAGCGGGTGCAAAGAAGATGAAGCCACCGGATGTGTCTTTTACCTTGAGACGCCAGTGAAGGATGACACCAGTGTTGGCGGGAATGCAGTCGCCCACTTTCATGCGAACCAGGATAGCCTTGTCGTTATCAGCGTCGTAGCCGTCCACCAAATAGACATTGATACCTTTTCCCTCTGTAATATTCTCCCTGTTGGGATCATAGGGATCGCTCTCGTTAAAGCCTTCGGGTACAACGAGGTCAACAAAACTGCTGTAAGTACGCCAGTAATCATTGTAATTTACAGGCCAATTGGGGTTATAGGGAACGGGGACACCAGTGGAGAGAAGTTCCCACCATCCATTGCCGAGGGGATAAGATGTATTGGTGTAGGTATTTCCGTCAACACCAGTAACACTTGACTCTGCTCTGGCGTAATTACGGTTGGCAAGTCTTTGCTCTTGTGTCTCAAAAAGTCCACCGAGAATCTCAGACTTATAAGCACCCACATACTCCTCAAAGTAGTTGGCGGGGTAGTGAAGACGTGTGGTCACAGTACCGGTCTGGGTCTGTCCGTCGGTGCTCTGGAATCCGAAGGCACCCTTGTCAGCCTCAATATACTTATCGCAGTTCACATATACATTTTTCAGATTGCTTGTATTCTCCATCAAGAAGGCAGACTCGTAAATATGCGTAAGTTGGGATTCTGCAGGGATGATAATATCCACAAGACCGCTGCATTCCTTGAAAGCATCTTTTCTAATAATCTTCACAGAAGCGGGAATTTCAAAAGTGCCAGTTATTCCTGCTTGCTCAAAAGCCTTCTCACCAATATTCTCCAATCCACTGCCAAAAGTAATATCGGTAAGGTTCTTGCAGCTTTGGAATGCACTTTGTTCAATGGTTATTACATTGTCGGGAATCACCACCTTTTGAATGGATGTATTGTTTAGAATTTCCCTTGGAATTGCAGTAAAATTGTCAGAAGCAGGGAATGATATGCCACTAAGAATGCCTTTTTCTTTAATCTTTTGAAGATTGAATGCAGTTCCATCGGTCATGTAGGTATATGTATAGCCATTGCCTGTATTGGTGCATTGGTCTAAATTCACCTTATGCGTCTTGCCAAATTCATCCTCATAAACATAAGCGGTATGAGTTATTGACTGTTTACCACCATTATTAAAAGGATATAAATACCATACGCCGTCCTCACAAATATATCTAGCATTGGAGTCCCAAACTGCTTGTGCTGTTGGAACGCCGCCTTCTTGGAAAGGCATATCAACATTTAGGTCACCTTCACTATAAAGCCAATAGTCTGGGGCTTCCTGTACAGGAACTGTGACTTGTTTCGATTGGGGTTCGAAAGTATAGGTACTTGCATCTTCCCAGTCAATTGGATTACTTCCAGAAGGAACGGCTTTGGAAACCATATTCACACATCCTGTCAGGTCAAGATAGAGTTGTTTCTTGTTACTGTCAGTATACCCAGTGCACTTCTGAATCAAATCTGGAATCTTTCCTTCTGTGCCAAGGTCTTTGTTGGTAAAGCCTTCGCCAGTGAGAACCAGTTTCGTCACATTACCGGCCCAACTTGGATTGGCATTCTGAATGTTGTTTTGATAATACTGGTTGAAATCATCACCCGCATCAGCACTGATGGTAAGGGTAGTCCCACCATCACTTGGGGTCACAACGATAGTTGCCTGACTTGTCAGAGCAACCCCGAACATCGCAATAGCAGTTAAAAATTTTTTCATAATTGATTGTTTTAATTGTTAAATATTTATTTTTCTATTCTTATTCTGTTTGATGGATTACCATTGTATGCTGTTTTTACATTCGATTGCTCCGACGGCTCCGATAATCCGGTTCCAAGATGATTCCTTTTTGATTTTCGCCAATGGCTTGTAGTATCAAGACCATTTGTCGTTTTCGGAACACTATGATTCTTAAACTGCAAACTTTTTGTTGAATCCTCCCATGTTGGCCGCCAACATCACATTGTTTCTACTATGATTGTGTGCACAAAGAGTTTTCATTCTTTAGTGGCTGCACATGAACACCTTACGGGGTTTAGATTGAATTAGTGATAGAGGTTTTTGGGTGGGATTACAAAAGACAAAGACAAGTCACCATTGTGTCATGGTGATGGTCCGAAAATTTTGTCCGCATAATAGACATTTCCTTTTTTCATTCCTTTCATTAATTTTAAATCTGTGAACTGTTTCAAAATTTTCGCTGTGCACCAGATGGTGTCAGTTGCTACATATTTCGCTACATTTTCGTTGTCACATCTGCCTCAAAAAATTCTGACATTTTTTCATTGCTATCTGTCCAGACACTTTAATAATGCAGAGGACTGATATTTTTACAGTTTGATGCTTATTTTTTGACAATTACGGAAATCGCCTTTTTCACATCTACATTTCGGCTGCAAATTTACAAAAAAATTGTGGATTTAGTATCAATTTGTTACTTAAAATTTTTATTTTTTGTGTTAAAAAAAGTTTAGGGGGGGTGAGAGATGGGAGTGATGGGAGTTGATGGGAGTTTTGGGAGTTTTGGGAGGGATATTGAGAGGTGGGATGTATTTTTAGGGTTTGGGCGACATTCTTTCGATGATTTCGAGGCATAGGCGGGCGTTATGATATGGGCATTTCCAGAAACCGGCCTTGTCGTCGGTGAGGTTGAGAGAGCCGTCGGGACGAATGCCCCAGTGCCATTCACCATTTTCATGGTCGACGATGTGTTCGTCGACATATTTCCAGCAGCGTTGTGCGATATTTAGAGCCTCTTCGTCGTGGAAATGTTGGTAGAGGTCGATGTGTCCGATAATGCACTCACACTGCACCCACCAGTCTCGGTTTTCGTTGATGATGCCGGTGTCGGTCCACTTCTCATAGACCATAGCACCATCCGGTCGCAACCCTTCGTCGGCTGCTTTTGCCAGAGGTATGATGAACTGTCGTACCTGCTGGATGGTCTCCTCGTCGCCGAGCACGAGTGATGTCTCATGAAGGAGCCAGGAAGCCTCGATGTCGTGCCCGAAACTCTGTATGTTTCTCTTTCCTTGCCATTGTTCGTCGAAAAAGAGATCGAGATGATGGGTCACAGGGTTGGCGATGGTGTGCATGAAGAGGTGTAGCAGGCGGCGCGTCTGTTGCTCAAGTTGCGGGTCTCGCCACACACGAAGCAGGTTGGTGTAAGGTTCGATGATGTGGAGGTGGGTATTCATCGTGCGGGAGCCATTCTCGTCTTTGTCGCTCAGTCGCATGTCGGCGATAGGTTGCCAGTCGCGTGTCAGTGCCTCGATATAGCCGAAATTGTCACGGTCGAGGGCATGTTCCTCCAGGTCGTGGTACAGGCTGATGGCCCATTGAAGTGCCTCATCGTCGCCACAGGCGCGGGCAAGTTCCGACATGCCATAGATGGTGAATCCGATGGCATAACTTTGTTTCTTGGTGTCAAGGGGATTTCCGAGGCTATCAAGGCTCCAGAACACGCCACCATACTCGTGGTCGATGAAATGGTCGATGATATAGCGCTTGGCCCGTTGAGCGGTTTCCAGGTATTCGGGGCACCCAAGGACTCTATAGGCAGCGGCGAACGACCATAGGATGCGAGCGTTGAGGATGGCGCCTTTCTCGGCTTCGGGATGGACTTGATTGTTGCCGTCGATGCGGCCATAGAAGCCACCATTCTCCTGGTCGACCATGGTGGAAGACCAGAAGGGGAGGATATTTTCCTGAAGGATATTTCTTAGGATGGTATGCATTTTTGTATTGAAATTGATTTGTGGTGGAAGTAGATGTCCTGATGGATTTGTTATCGTGATTGCATCGGTGGTTTTTAAGTAGTAAAAGGCAGGGGCGACGGCAAAGCCGACGCATACAGGAACACAGACGGAAAATGATAAGAATATGGCTAAAAGTTATTTCTTAATCGGATATAGGTGGGTGAGGAAGATCATGATGAGGGCGATGACAGCAGGGAAGAGAGAGAAGAGAGACCAAATCATGTTGTTGACAGCCTCCTGGTCGGTGATGGTGATAACAGCCTGATTGGTGATGGGGTCGGTGGTGGAAGAGAACCCTGCGAACCCAAGGAACAATGCCACAAGTGAACCAGAAATGGCCGTACCAAATTTCTGGGCCATTGTACCCGATGAGAAGATGAGACCCGTGGAGGATGTGCCATTTTTCTCGGTGGCATAGTCAGCCACATCGGCGTACATAGACCACAGGAGTGGCGAGTAGAGACCGATACCCACAGAAGTAAGGATGACGATGGCGATGAGCAGCCAGATGTAGGCTGGGTCTTGAGGCACAAAGAAGAACAAGACTGAGAAAACAACACAGATAATGGCCGCAACGATGAAAGCCTTTCTCTTCGAGCCCATCCATTGTGTGAATTTTGGTGAAAGACCACCGAAAATCATACAAGTGACCTCTCCAAATGTCATAAACACTGTATAGTTGATAATCAGACTGCTGATGGTGATTTCCTTGCCCAGGATATAGTCGAACATATATCCAGCCACGGCATAGCGGAACCCATTGAAGAAATTGGTGCATATACCGATGAGTGTCAGGTAAATCCACGGCTTGTTTTTGAAAAGATCGGCAAAAGGCTTGAACGAGAATTTCTCAGCCCTGACGGGTTTGATACGTTCCTTTGTGAGGAGTCCACAAGCCAGGGTGCCAATCGCTGCGATTGCTCCGAAAAGGATACCGATAACAGCATACTGATGCTGCTCAGAGCCGCCAACTACCTTCTGCACATAAGGGAAGGTGAAGAGGGTGATGAATCCCATGGCGTATGCACCGACCATACGGAAGGACGAGAACTGATTTTTCTCGTTGTCGTCGTCGGTCATCACACCGAGGAGTGAGCCGTATGGCACATTGACGGCAGTATACATGGCCATCATCAGCAGATAGAACGAATAAGCCCAGATACGCTTGCCCACCAGTCCGAAGTCGGGTGTGTAGAGGAGCAGGGCGAAGATAAGTCCAAAGGGGATAGCGCCATAGATAAGCCATGGGCGATAGGTACCCCATTTCGATTGTGTACGGTCGGCGAGCGCACCCATGAGAGGGTCGGTGACGACGTCGAACATACGTGCGATGAGCATCAGCGCGGCGGTATCGGCCACAGTGAGACCGAAGACATTAGTAAAGAACAAAGGAAATGCGATGGACATGATTTTCCACGTGATTCCACCTGCTGCGGCATCGCCAAGGGCGTAGCCGATTTTTTCTTTTATTGAGGCCATATTTTTTTTGTTTTTTTGATGGTGACTAGGGGGATTTTTCCGGAGGTTCCGGAGATTCCGGGGCTTTCGGATTTTCCGGAGGTTCCGGAGATTCCGGGGTTTTCGGATTTTCCGGAGGTTCCGGAGATTCCGGAGATTCCGGGGATTCCGGAGGTTCCAGGGATTCCGGGGGTTCCGGGGGGGAGATTCTAGGCTTTTCGATTTTTAGCGATGAGCCGGCGGATGGTGTCGACGGAAGCGGATGTGGTGAGACCATCCTGTGGGGTGTTGAGACAGTAATCCACTAACTTGTCGATGGTGGAAACAGCCACATGCATACGGGTGTCGCTGGAAGCATAATAGATAAGCACACGCCCATCGGGGTCGGCAATCCAACCATTGGAGAATACCACATTCATCACGTCGCCGATGTATTCCCAACCCTCCGGGACGAGGAAATATCCTCCTGGCTGGGCGATGACCCTTGTGGGGTCGTCGAGGGCAGTCATATACATATATAATACATAGCGGAGACCACTGGCACATCCACGGACGCCATGCGCCAGGTGCAGCCACCCGAGGTCGGTCTTGATGGGATGTGGTCCCTCACCGTTTTTCACCTCCATGATGGTGTGGTAGTGGCGCGGATTAATGATGGTCTCTTCGGTGATTTCAGCGTGAGTGATGTCGTCGACGAGCGCCCATCCGATACCCCCACCCGACCCTGTATCGATGAAACCATCTTGCGGGCGGGTGTAGAAGGCGTATTTGCCATCTACGAACTCCGGGTGAAGCACCACATTCCGCTGCTGACTTCGCGACTTGAGGTCGGGCAGCCGCTCCCAGTTGATGAGGTCGTGAGTACGGGCGATAGCCGCTGTGGCTGTGGCCGCCGAGAGGTCGCCCGGGCAATTGTCGTCGTGCCTTTCAGCACAGAACACGCCATAAATCCACCCGTCCTCATGCTGGGTGATACGCATGTCATAGATATTGGTAGCCGGTATGACGTCGTCGGGCATGGTGATGGGCTCCGGCCAGAAACGGAAGTTGTCGATGCCATTGGGACTTTCGGCAACTGCGAAGAACGACTTTCTGTCGGCTCCCTCGACACGTACAATGATGACATACTTGTCGTTCCAGCGAATAGCACCACTATTGAGCGTGGCATTCATCATGATTCGCTGCATGAGGTAGGGGTTATCCTTCTCACAGAAATCATAACGCCACTCAAGCGGAGTATGTTCAGCGGTGACAATAGGATTTTTATACTTGGTATAAATGCCGTTTCCCCATGGCTGGGGCTCGTTGGGCAGTGTGAGGAGACTTTCATGCTGTTTCCGAAGAGCAACGACGCGGGATTGGAAGTCGGTGGCCATAACTTATGTTTTTTTTATTGTTGATTTTTGATGATATTGAGGATGGGAGAGGATGGGAGAGGACGGAAGAGGATGGGAGAGGACGGAAGAGGACGGAAGAGGACTAAGAGGAGGGAGATTGTGGATTCATTTTCACATTTTATTCTTTCACTCGATGATATCGAGGAGGAAGAGTGTGTTGGGGGCGCGGTATAGTTTTTTGAAATCCTCGGCACTATATTGATCGGGGTCGGGAGCGAAGAACTCCTTTTTGTAGTTCCTCCAGGTGTGGAAATATGAGATTGGGTAACGGTCCATGATGGGTTTGAGCACCCTTGTCCACCAAGTGGGGTCGGGAATATTTTTATATCCACACTCTGTCATGGCAATCATTTTACCATTTTTCTTTGCAAACTGCGAGAGGAAATCGAGGTCGGCGGTCAGGGCTTTGACAAAATCCTGCTCGGTTCCCCACTGATAAGCATCCTCTCCGATGAGTGCCACGCGGTCATTGCCCGGGTAACGTTTGAGGAATCGCTCCTCATTCCATCCCCCGTCAAGATTGGGCGAGTAACTCCACAGCAAGTTGTCGAGTCCCTGCGCGTTCATGTAGTCCTGCAAGGTGTTCCACAATGCCTTGAACTCCTCGTCGGTACAGAGTTTCTGTCCCCACCAGAACCACGACCCATTGTTCTCATGCCATGGCCGGAAAATAATGGGCACTGGTGCGCCGTCGGGAGTTTTCAGTTTTTTGAGGAACGAAGCCACCCGTTGCATCCAGGTGTTAAATTTCTCCTTTGAGGCATTGTCGTAAAGGATTTTGTTGACCACGGAATTGTCGGAGACATCCCATGCCGTTCCCCCGGTGACGGGGTTGCGGGGATGCCAGCTGATGGTGATGATGCCCCCACGCTGATGGTGGCGTATGACCTCCTCACGGATACGTGTGAAGGGGACGCTGTCGAGGTTTTTGGCATCGCCCATCTCAATACCCCCGAGGTCGAATCCCATCACTGCGGGATAGTCGCCCACGGTGGCGAGGATGTCGCTTTTTCCATAGTCCCATTCCCATTTAAGGCCATAGAACGTGTCGTCCTGATGACCAAACATATAGCCTTGCTGCTGCAGACGCTGAAGTCTCTGCAAGAGAAGTTCAGCGACGGTTTTCTTGATTTCCTTTCTTGGCGCAGCCATGGCAGGAACTACTGCAATTGCAGATAAGATGGCTGTCATTACGATGATTTTGAGGGATTTCATATTGAGTTTTTAAGTTTGTATGTTTCGATTTTGTGACAGTCTGCTATCTGAGGTGCATTTGTTGTAGCAGCCAATTTTCCCATTCATCCCATTGCTCCTGGAACCAGAAGTGAGCCGTCTGCTGATAGACGCTGATGGACTTGGGACCAGGATAGACATTATAGACCGACCATGAAGAGGAAGGCGGAACGACCTCGTCGTTGTATCCAAACGTAAACCATCCCTGACATGAGATTCGGCGTGCGAAATTGATACCATCATAATAGCGTGCTCCCTCAATACGCTTGGCGTCGGGATTGCTCACCTGATAGAAATAATGAGGCCATCCACATGCCTTTTTCTGTAAGGCCATCTCATAATCACACATGGCATCGTGAACAGCCGCCATGAAAGTGACACGTTTGTCGAGTGCCGCCGTAGCGAGAGAGAGGAAGCCCCCTTGGGAAGCGCCTGTGACCCCTAACTCGTTGCCGTTCCACTCCGGCAGCGATGCGATGTAATCCACCGACCTCACGGCCCCTGTTACCACGTGGCGGTAGTAATTCTTCTCCGGGTTGTCGAGATTGGTGTCCCAATATCCCTCGAGTGCGCCATTGTTGAGATTGGTATAGACCGACTGCTTCATCGTGACAGGAATGCCATGAATACCGATTTCGAGTGTGATGGCCCCCTGCGAGGCTGTCCACACATCGCCCCCATAGGGTCGGCACCCTGCTCCAGGAACACGCAGCAAGGCCGGATATTTTCCGGGTTTCTTGGGTATGCATAGAATGCCATAAACCAATCTTCCCGGCCGGTCGTTGGTGAAACTCACCTCATAGACATTCACCTCGTCGGTGCAACGGTCGGGTAAGAGTTCACGATGCGGGTTGAGCGGGTTTTTGCGTGCCTCATCGAGGGCGCGTGCCCAGAACTGGTCGAAGTCGGCCGGGCATTTGGTGGCCGGTTGGAGTTTTTCAGGTGAGAAGCCCGCCTTGCAAATACCCATATAGTCTTTTCCATCGACGTGGGCAATGACTTTGAGGCTATAGAAGCCCGGTGTCTTCAAGGAGCCAGTCCATTTCATGGTACCATCACGTAGCGTGACGTTCTTCTTGGTCACCTCGGGATACATGTCGGGGCCGGCCTCATAGTCGATGACTGCATTTTCGATGGTGGTGCCAGAGCGCAGCACCTGAACGACGAACGTGGCTTTCTCGCCCGTGCGGTAGTTCCAATCACGATGGTCGGGGGTTACCGTGACAGTGATGTTGTTGCCACGGATCTGCGCTTTTGCTGGCAATATTGCCAGCAGAGGCAGGATAAGGATGATGAGATATTTTTTCATTTTTTCTAGGGATACTAGGAATACTAGGAATACTAGGGATACTAGGAATACTAGGAATACTAGAGATACTAGGAATACTAGGAATACTAGAGTCACTGGCCAATCCGTGCCATTCGGGCGACCTCATTACGGATGACGGCGATGGTGGAGGAGTCGGTAGCGAAGACGGAGTTGAGGCCCTGTGCCTCCTGTGCCGGGTCGCCAGTATAATCGTCGCCCACCTGCCACTGCTCGTGGGTGGGATTGGCGAAGCCACCCCATCCCCAGAAGTTGCATCCGGCGAAGAAGCCACCTTTCTCGGCATTGTCTCCCACGAGGGAGAACACGAATCGGTAGAATCCATCGCGCCCCTCGGTGGTAACATCCTTGGCAAACTTAAACCCGTCGCGCGGATAGCCAAACTCCTCCATGACGAGAGGTTTCTTGATGCGCGCGCAAATTTCCAGGTGCCGGTCGATATAATTTTTGGTGCTGTCGCAACTGGGTTTCAAGTCTTCGACGAGATGGTCGGGACGAGCCCATGACCAGTTGTACGGCCACAAATGAATATTGCAATAATCCACGTTTTTGTCGGAGCAAATGCGCTCGTAGGCAGCGAAATCCTGCTCGCATCCCCAAGCACCCTCACTTCCTATAGAGATAAGGTGGTTGTGGTCGATGCTTCGGATAAGTGCAGAAGCCTCAGCCAGCCATTTCTCGAAAGCGGGCAGTGCCTCCTTGCTGAACGCACGAGGCTCGTTGCCGATTTGCCATGACATGATGGTGGGGTCGTCGACGTACTTGACTCCGGTATATCGGTTGGTACGCCCGAGAATAAAGCGCACATAGTCGTAGAAGAGTTGGTGTGCCTTTTCACACGATGCGAATTTCTCGACAAAACTCATATACGCCTCATAGCCATCCTCGTTTGGGCGGGGCGCCTTTCCCTCGCCGGCATGCTCAAGATAGAAGCCATATCCCCCACTCCACTCCCATGAATTGTTGAGATAGAGCACGGCCACCATTTTGCGCTTGCCCATTTCCTGAAGGAGGAAATCCAGTCCGGCAAGAATCGTATCATTGTAAACACCCGGCTCCACCTGCAATGTGGGTTCCACCTTTGTGGTGACCCCTCTCACTCCGTCGCTACCCACGAGTATGCGTAGGTTGTCGACACCCATCTCCTTGAGGCAGTCGAGTTCGCGGCAAAGTCGTTCGCGGTCGCCGCCCTGCCCCTCGCTTCCGAGGATAGCGCCATACCAGAAATTGGTTCCGACGAAGTAGTACGGTTTGCCATCACGCACGAAATGTCCGTCGCCGACAGCAACAAAAGGGTTGTTGGTGGGTTCTTGCACACAGGCCGCAAGGGTGGCCAACAGGGATAGTAGCATGAGGATTTTTTTCATTGTTGACAGAGGTTTCAATTATTGTGCAAAGTAAACAAAAAAATGCGAAAAAAGGTGATACTTTCTTGTCGGATTTTTGTACTTTTGAAAAAAAGGATGCGCCCTTGTGGGACGCATCCTTTTTAAGAGGTGAGAGGTGAGGGGTGAGGGGTGATTGAGAGGTGAAAAAGACTTACTGCATGAGAGCGTTGACGATATCGTCCTCATACCATTCAAGTGTTTTTCTGTCGATAAGTCCCATCCACCACAGTCCTGTCGTATTGTACTGCTGGAACTTCTTCCGCATATACTGAGCATACTTCACGCGCTCGGCCATAGCCGGATGGAGTCCGATAGCGCCGAACTCACCAAAGATATAGGGCACGCCCAGTTCGCTTCCGAAACGCTTGTCAACTCTTGCGAAGATGTCGTCGATTTCCTTCTGGCAGTTCTCATCGAACATGAACTGATACCACTGCTGTGCTTCCTCATCGTCGGAGTCGCTGCAGAACCAGTAGGGGTCGTAGCAGTGAATCGACGCCAGGATATGATTCGGGTGGATGTCGTTGGGAATCACCAGCCCATCCAATTTGGCCTGTGTCTGTCCTGCACTATAAGTGGTGACGACGAGGTTGCGATAGGCATTGTTGCCACCCGACGCCCTGACCACATCGACGAAATCCTGCTCCAGCCGGTTGATGGCCTCGTAGCAAGAAGGATCGGCTGGGTCGTTCCATTCGTTTTTGACACTGAGAATCTCGTTGAAAGCCTCGAAAATCAGGTGGTCGTCGTAGGCTTTGAACCTCTCGGCAATCTGTGCCCAGATTTTCTTGTAACGCGGGCTAACGGTGGGATATGATTCCAGGTCGGCAACCAGCCATCGGTTGTCGGCTGCTCCTGTGTCGTGCATCACATTGATGATGCAGTAGCATCCAGAGTTGATGACCATATTGACCACCTCCTCCACGCGGTTCATCCATGCCGGGTCGATATTGTCGCTGTCATCGCAGTGGATTCCCCAAGTGACGGGAACACGGATGACTTTGAAGCCACGGTCGGCAATGGCCTGGATGATTTCAGGCGTGGTGTAGGGCTGCCCCCACTGCGTCTCGAAATCCCTCGGTGTTTTCCCTGTGGGGTCCCACCATGAGCCAATGGGATTGGAGTCGAGTGTGTTGCCCAGATTGTAGCCAATGGAAAGATTCTCGACAAGAGTGAATGCACTCATAAAGGGGTCGTTGGGGTCGGTGCCAGTACCATTCTGTGAGATGGCAATGGTGCGCACGATGTCGCCCGACCTCACGGTGAGTGTGGTGCTGCGTGCCTGTCCCTCGTTTTTGTCGATTTCGATTTTCGTGTATGAAAGTTTGTTGGTATAACCATATCCGGCGTGCACAGCGAGATGGCACCACGACTCATCAGCCACCTCAGCGGTCCACTCACCATCGGTGTTGATGCCGATGACGGAGGCATTTTTGCCCATAGAGAAACTGAGGTTGCTGACAGGAATGGAATCCTTGAGCAACTCCATCATGGTGGCGTTGCCCTTTCGCAGTCCCGTATCAACTACCGGATTTTCGACATCGCTGCAGCCCGGGATGGCCAGCATGGCCATCAGGATTGCGAAAGCGACGAATATTTTATTTCTTTTCATGATTGTATTTTTTTGAATAGATATGATAGATGCCATAGATGCTATAGATAAGATAGATGCTATAGCGTATAGGGTCTATTTTTTGAGGTAGATGATACGGACATTGTCGAAGCATACATTGATACGTCCACGAGCGGTGCCCTGGTTGATGGACTGTATGCGGAACTGATTCAGTCCGGTCTCCACGATTTCAGCGTATGTTTTTCCCGCATAGCATTCGAAACAACTCAACGGGAGTACATGTCTGTACCACTTGCCCTTGTGCGCCACGCCATGGCTATCGGCCAGCACCGGATAGATGTTATGGAATGTCTGTGCTCCATAGTCATCCCATTCGAAGTTGTCGAACACGTTCTCAGCGTCACCCAGGGGCTGAATCATATACCGCAAATATCCGGTGAACACCCCGTCGTTGTAGGCCGAGTTGATATCGAACACCTCCATGGCGAGATACACCTCGTCGGCCGAAGCGGTAGCCGGAATGATGTCGAAGGAAGGCAGGGGGAACGAATGTCCATCCCAGTCCTTGCGGAAGTAAATCATCTGTCCCCACCACTGCTGTGCCTCTGAGCCTACGAACATATAGGCATAGAGTCCGTCGGAGTAATAAGGTGGCTCCTCCTCGTCCTCAGCCGTCTCAAACGACACATTGGGTCCCCATCCATTGTCAATGGCATCACCGTCGAAGTTGGTCAGCAATGTGGAATAATTGCAGAAGAGGATGGAAGATGTGCCGCCCGGCGTGGTGACATAGAGCAGTCCGTCGTTGTCTCTGCCAGGCATTTCGGGCATGACAAAGGTGATGGAATCCTCACTGGCAGACACGGTGAGTTTGTCGGCTGGGACTGTGACATCGCCAAACTTGACGGACTCAACCTGTACAAACTCGCGGCCAGTGATGACCACCTCCTCGCCCGGCACCGGCATATCCGAAGAGATGTCGAGCAGTACGGGTAATCCCGGCAACTCAGAGAAAGGAATGTAGGTGGACCCGGCAGCACACTGCACGACGAGCGTACCTTTCTTGAAAGGCAAGTTGGGGATGGTTACACTCAGTTGTGATGTAGTCTCGTAAGCCTGTGTGCGTGAGTTCTGATAATGGTTGCTCACAAGCACCTCGTATCCTGCGGCATCCACCTGGTTGCCACCGATGGTTTCCCAGACAGTGGTATCGAGTTGCTCAGCCGGCACGTCGGTGAAATAGACACGCTCGATGTCGACGAGATTGAGTCCATAGACATTGAGCACATTGCCTTCCTTTCGAGGATAACTGCCCTGAATACGCGAGATGGAAGGCCAGGGTGCTGTGATTTTAAATGCATAGACCGCTGTTCCATGAGATGTTTCGAGGCGAATCTCATCCTTGAGCGTGCTGTCGAAAGCCGTGAGGACGAATCCGTCGTCCTCGGTCGGCACGGTGAGTATGACACTGTGGTCGGTGTTCATCGTAGGATTGAAATACACCTCCTGGTCGTTGATATACGCTTTCTGCACCTTGCTCAGGTTGTTGCCAATGACAGCAATGAGTGAGCCAGGCCCAGCCTTCGTGAATGTGCTGTCGGCCTTGGCCGGGTCGCACGACCTCACAGCCGTGATTTGCGGTGTTCCCATTCCCTCCTCGTCGTCCTTACAAGAAGCGAGAGTGATGGTAACCAGTGCCAGTAACGCCGTGAACAGCAGAGTATGATTTCTGAAAATATATTTCATGATGAATATCTTTAGTGTTACTATTCACCCAGGGTGTATTCCTGGGCAGGCTCGTTGAAATAATGGTTCTGAATGACATCGCCCTCAGGATAAGGCATGAAGATGTTGGCCTCGCTGAGTACGATTGGAGAATAGTCGGCTCCTTTGGAGGCTGCCTGAGCCCTGAGGTCGAACGTGTATCCCTGCTCCTTGGTCATGACCACGGTGTTGTCGGTTTCGCTCTTGCGTGCGCAGTCGTTCCATAGGCAATACCCGTTCTCATCGAAGAAATACCAGTTGTTGGTACCGGGGAAGACACATCGGTAACTGAAGGTCTTGTCCTCGTTCATGATGACATCGCCGTTGTTGAGCATAAATGCGCGGAACTGCTTGTTGTTGAAGAAGTCGAGCATATATTGCGGGCGCCAGCGATACCATGTGACCATGTCGTACCAATTGCAGTACTCGAGGCAGAACTCTATGCGGCGTTCGCGGATGAGGTCCTCGAACGAGAATGAGGTCTTGGGAGGAAGTTTAGCCCTCAGACGTGTTGCGTTGAAAGCCTCGAGCGCCCTTGGGTCGGAAGTCGACATGTTGTTGCCCAGGAGTGCCTCGGCCTTGATGAGATACACGTCAGCCAGACGCATGATATAGGTGTTGAGCGGAGAAGCCTGCTGTGCGAGGTGTCCGTCGCAGTCGGCCTTGGTTCCCACCACGCCCTTCTTGCACTGCAGCCAGTTGCGGTCGTAGGTGTATCCGCCCTTCTCGCTCCAGATATAGTCGTATTTACGTCCGGGAGAGAAGAATGTGCCACGGAGGCGGAACGAGTCGGCCGGCTCCTCGTTGTAATACTCAATCATATCGACAGAAGCGTGCAGCGAGCCACCCCAGCAGTTGACATCGGTGACATCGCTCCATGCGAGGTCGGAGATGAGGTTGTTGTTGGAAGCATACTCACCGAGCAAGGGGTCGGCCCATCTCATAGCCAGGAGCGTCTCCTCGTTGTCGTTGTACTGTGGGCGGAAGAGGTTCTCGTAGTCATCGAGCAGTCTGTACTGACCACAGTTGATAACCTCATCGCACAGTGCTACGACCCGCTGGAGCGTGGCCTCATCGCGCGTGCCACCCTTGTTCCATCCGCTTTGAGCGAGCAGTGCCTTGGCAAGAAGAGCTTTGGCCACGTAACGTGAGGGATGGAAATTGGAACCCTTCTCGGGCAGAAGTTCGGAAGCACGCTCGAAGTCGCGTATGATGAATTTCAGCACACTCTCCTCGGTGCTGAGCGGTCGGATCGGGCGCTTGGTAGCCTCGATGTTGTCCTCATAGAGGATGACCTCACCCCATCCCCTAAGGAGATAGAAATAGGCGCAGCCGCGCATGATATAGGCCTCGCCCCGGGCCTGGTTCTTGACGCGCTCGGAGACACCGTCGGTGGCGTAAACATCCATGTCGTTGATAACCTGGTTGGACAGTGAGACCACCATGTAGAGCGACGACCAGGCGTTCATCAGTTCGGGGGTGAGTCCGGTGATGGTGAATCGTGCGAACTCACCCTGGAGATACGGACTCCATGCGTCGTTGGCCCTGAACGAGCCCATACCCACGATGGCCCTCTCGTTGTAGCCATGCCAGGCATATCCATAGAGAGGCTCGAGCGCCTTGATGACAGCCTCGTCGTTGGTATAGTAGTTGTCGCCAACATATCCATGCTTTGGCGGCCGGTCGAGATAATCCTCTCCACAACTTGTAAAGCCATAGACAGCCAGGACAGCCAGCATTATTGACAATATATTGAAATAATATTTTCTCATTGCAGTATTTCGTTAAGGATTAGAAATTCACTTTGAGACCCACATTATATATACGTGGTGATGGATAGCGGTAGTTGTCGATTCCCTGGAGGATAACACTCTGTCCGATGGAACCAAGTTCGGGGTCGTATCCATCATATCCGCTGATAGTGAAGAGGTTTTGCACGTTGGCATACACCTGCACCCAGTCGAGCGAGAGCGGCTTGAGCCATTTCTTAGGCACGTTGTATGCGAGCGAGAGTGTTTTGAGACGGAGATATGAGCCGTCCTCGATGAATCGTGAACTGACACGGTTGTTGTCGTTCTGGCTTTCTCCGCTTACGCTGATGCGCTGAGTCTTGGCACTCTCGGGGTTGAGCAGATAGACATTTGAGATGTCGTTGAGCGACCCGTTCTCGTCGATTTTTGCGATGCGTGCGTAGTCGTTGACCATTTTGAGTTTGTTGCCCCATGCCGTGGGGTTGGAGTGGTTCATCTTCACGCGGTTGTACAAATCATTGCCCACGCTTCCGTTGAAGAAGAACGAGAGTTCGAACTCACGCCAGCGAATGACATTGTTCAAGCCGAAGGTAAAGTCAGGGTTGGGGTCGCCGATGTACTTGCGGTCGGCCTCAGTGATTTTGCCGTCGCCATTGACATCCTCAAACATATAGTCGCCCACCCAGATACCACGCTGGGCAATGGGATAAAGGTCGCCATTGGAATCGGCCGGACGAGCCACCGGCAAGCGGTTTCCGTCGCTGTCGAGCATGAACTCACCCAACTGGTTTTTCTGGTAGAAGTCATCCTCCTTTGTAAACATTCCAATGACATTGTAGCCATAGAATCGTCCGACTGGTCCGTCGATTTCCGACAGTGTGTAAACCTCACCGCTGAGAGTGCCAGGGATGGTGGCGTCGGCGGTGTAGAGTTTGGTGAGTTTGTTGCGGTTGAACGAGATGGTGGCACCTGTACGCCACTCGAAATTGTTCTTGGAAATATTGACGGTGTTGAGAGTGAACTCAATACCCTTGTTCTGGATGGCACCTGTGTTGACATAAGGCGCGGAGATACCCATCCATCCCGAGTTGTTGACGATGTATGACGGCAAAGTGGCCTGCATGAGCAGGTTGTCGGTCTTCTTGAGGTATGCGTCGATAATCAACTCGATGCGGTTTTTGAAGAACGAGAGGTCGAGACCGATATTGTAAGCCTTGGTCTCCTCCCATTTCAAGTCGGGATTGGGGAAATTACCGTCGACGAATCCTGTACCCCATGCCGTGACCACATTCTTCATGGCCACGCCATAGGCATAACTACCGGCACTCTGGTTACCGACGAGTCCCCATCCAAGTCTCAGTTTAGCGTTGCTAATCCACGAGACATCCTGCAGGAACTTCTCCTGTGAGATGCGCCATGCGAGTGCAGCCGAGGGGAAATATCCCCAGCGGTTGTTGGGTCCGAAACTCGACGAGCCGTCGGCGCGCAACGTTGCAGTAAGCAGATAGCGGTCGAGAAGGTTGTAGTTGAATCGTCCGAAATATGACTCGATGGACCACCATCCACCCTGCTCGCTGTTGGTGGAAGTGGAAGCATCGCCCACGGCGAGGCTCTTGACGGTGTCGAAGAGATATCCCTTTCTGCCGGCAGAGATTTGATGCCAGTCGCCGTCCTGCGACTCATGTCCGGCCATCACCTGGAAGCGGTGCCCCTTGAACGGCTCGAAGTCGTAGGTGGCATACTGCTTGAAAGAATTGTACTTGTTACGTGATGTGGTTTTGGTGAGTTGCGACTCAATGGTCTGCTGTGCTGTCTGGTAATTGGGCTGGAAGAACATATTGTTGCCCCAGGAGCGGTTTCCGCCATACTCGATGCGGATGGTAAGTCCCTTGATGGGTTTTATATTGGCGAACACATTATAGTCGAACTGTTGATTTGCGCGTTTGTTGTCGCGCATCTCGGCCTCGAAAAGCGGGTTTGAGTTATAATTGTGCTCGATATTGAGTCCGAAGTCATAAGATCCGTCGGGGTTGCGCGGAGCCATATCGGGATACTGTGCGAGGGCAGTGGATATGACATTGTTCTCGTCGAATGTAATCACCTGCTTGGTGTTGGCATACGACATATTGACTCCCACTTGCAGCCATTTGGTGACATCCGTGTCGAAATTGGCACGGAACGAGGCGCGGTTGAAGTTGGAGCCCACGCCAATACCCTCCTGGTCGAGGAATCCACCCGAGATGGAATAGTGCATCGTGCTGGTACCTCCATTGATATTGACCTGATGATTGTGCATGAATGCCGTGTCGAATAACTCGTCCTGCCAGTCGGTTCCCTTGGTGAGCAGGCTTTGGTCGAGCAGTTCCTCCCTTTTGCCGTAACCATAGATTTCGGCACGTACATTGTAGAACTCGGCGAACTCCTTGAGATTCATCACCTCGAGTTGATTGGGCAGCATCTGCCATCCTGCATATCCCTCGTAGGTGAATTTTGGTTTGCCCTCCTGTCCACGTTTAGTGGTGATGAGCACGACACCATTGGATGCCCTGGAGCCATAGATGGCCGATGCGGAAGCATCCTTGAGCACCTCGATGTTGGTGATGTCGGAGGGATTGATTGAAGACAGCACGCTGGTATTGTCGGAAGTGTTTCCCGAGACGGCGATACCGTCGATGACGTAAAGAGGCTCATTGCCATTGAAGGAGTTGATACCACGGATTTGCACAGAGATTCCACCACCCGGGGCACCCGAGTTTTGCATCACCTGCACACCGGCGATACGTCCCTGCATAGCCTGCTCGACAGATGTGTTGACACCCTGCTTGATTTGCTCTTCGCCGATGGATGCCACCGAACCTGTGAGGTCGCTACGCTTCATTGTACCATAACCCACGACCACCACTTGGTCGAGTGTCTGGTTGTCCTCGGAAAGCCTCACGTCGATACGTCCAGCCTTTGACACCTTGATGGTGTGGGTGGTGTATCCGATGTAAGAGAACTCCAGTGTCTGTCCCACGCTGGCACTGATGGTATAGTTGCCATCAAGGTCGGTGACAGAACCTGTACCCGAGCCTTTGATTTTGACGGTTGCTCCGATGATAGGGTCGCCGTCGGTCTCGTTGGTCACGGTACCTGTGACGGTGACATTTTGCGCGGCGGCATTCAACGGCAGCAACATCAAAAGAAACAGCACCACCTTAATAATATTATTAGGGTTATGCCTTGTCGATGATTTGCGTTGATACATACGATTAGTTAGAGTTATTAAAAATATAGGTTATGCTTCTAGTTATGCGTGTGTTTTTCAAAAAATGAGGGTGGTCGGATCGAGCCACCCTCATATTGATTCACATTGGATGTATCAGATTACTTCTGGATAAACTTGCGACCGTTCTGGATCACAATACCCTTGTACTCGCTACCTACGCGCATACCGGCGAGGTTGTAAACAGGAGCGTTGGGGTTGAGGGCACCCTTCACACTCACCATTTCCTCGATGCCGTCGGCAATCTTGACGAGGTAGATGTCGGTGATGACGATGGTGCTGGGATCGGAAGCCTGCAGAGCCACTTGGTTGACTTGGCTCACGTCCTTGCCATCGAACGGGCACTCAAGCGTGGTGATACCTGCATTGCCCCACCAAGTGATGTTCTCGGCAGTGGTCTGCACGAAGCCCTGAGTGTTTACGGTTGTAGGCTCAGCATAAACGAATACGAGCTTTGAGTAGCCAGACAAGTCGGCAGGAATGTCGTTCTCGGCCATCCATGCTGCCACACCTCCCCATGCTGCAGAGTTGAATGTGATAGAACCATCTGCATTGTGTGCTACAGACTCGGCTTCATTCCAGCAATAGGTGAACTTGTCGATGATGCTCACCTTGTCGCCCTCTGGGCCAGGAGCAGAGCCTCCCTCGTAGGTCACAGCATTCACCTTCACGCCCATGCCTTGTACACGGAGTCCACCGTTACCATTGATGGCAGCAGCATAGTCTTCGGTGATAGTGAAGACGGCCTTGCCGTCGGCATCAGGAATAAGAGCGGGTCCGAGGTCGCTCCAGTCGGCGTTGCTCTTCGGGAGAACCTGAGGTCCCCATTCCCAACCAGCAACCTCAACAGGCTCGCAAGCGAACACGAATTTGTCGCCGGCCTTCACATCGGTCTTCGGGATGAGGAAATTGACATCCCAAGAGTCGAATGTCAGAGGAAGTGCGGGGTCTGTGGTCAGTCCGCCTGGCTGAGGAGTATCACCACCACCTGTCACGTTGAACACATAGCCGCCAAAACTCAGTTTGGAACCTGTGCAGAATACGTAGTAGGTTTCGTTGGCCACCACATCAAACTCAGCGGTACCTGTGACTTTTTCGTCTACGGTGAAGTCTTCGTTTTGTGGAACCACTGTAGGCTCATCGCCATCACTCTTGATAACGACTTCGCTGGTGGACAGGCAAGCGCCATTGGAAGCCTTGACCACATAGAAGTTCTTTGCCTTGTTGAGGACGATGAAGCAAGTCATGTGTCCGTTCTTTGTCGGGGAGATCATAAAGTAAGTACCCGAGTTAGGAAGGTTGGCCTTATCAGGGCTGTAGCTTGATCCTGTACTGGTATCACCATCAAGTTCGCCATCCTTAGGATTTTGACCACCTACCACATAAACGACGCGGGTTTTCTCGACCATCTCGCCAGTCTCAGAATCTTCCACCATCACCTGCTGTCCGAAAAGGTCGGCACAATAGGATTTCACAGATGAGAGTTTCAGATCGTAATTCTTTGTGGTACGGTCGTTACCCAGCACCACCTTACAGTTCTCAGAGGTAAGAGTGGCACCATTGCCATAGGAGCCTCCATTCTCAAAGAGTGCCTTCTCTTCCTGTGCGTTCACGCCCATTGCCACTGCGACAAGGGCCAAAAGAGTAAAAATTTTCTTCATAAGCATGCTTAATTAGGTTTGATAAAAATACATGTTTCTAATTTCAGCGACAAAGATAACACTAATTTGTCGAATGACATTATATTTTATTGTCCAAGTATGGTACTTTTTTGATTTTTTTATTATTTCATGTTCCATAGCAGATTGGACAAGAGGTTGAGAAGGTGAGATGTAAGGACGAACATCCAAACGATTGGCAAAATTTTTGCTTGTGCCCCGTAGCGGGAAAAATGTGTAAAAGGTTTAGAGGCAATAAGCAATGCTAAAAAACGTTATAATGGAGTGTAGATTAGATTTTTTGTCTTATCTTTGCATCTCATATTTGCATCCATCCCAAAGCGACTATTTATGCGAAAACTATTTTTCATCGTGTCACTGCTGGTGTTGACCCTTCACTTGGAAGCCCAGGAACTACAAGCCAAGGTCAACATCAACCATAACCAGATACAAGGCACCGACAAGAGTGTGTTTGAGAATCTGGAAGAGACACTGACACAATTTATCAACGACAAGCAGTGGACGAATCTCCAGTTCCAGCCCAACGAACGGATCGTATGCAACTTCAACATCACCGTCACGAAATACGATGCCTCGAGCAACACATTCACCTGCAATGCACTGATTCAGGCCAATCGCCCTGTGTGGAACTCAGCCTACACCACAACTCTTTACAACAACAAAGACAATGACTTCAGTTTTGAGTTCGCACAGTTTGACCAACTGGAATTCAACGAGAATATGATCGACAATCAGTTAGTGGCACTTTTCGCCTACTACGCCTACTTGATTATCGGCCTCGACCTGGACAGTTTTGCCCCTATGGGCGGTGAGGACATCCTCCAACGGTGCATGAACCTGACCAACAATGCGCAGAACCTGGGCTTCCCGGGCTGGAAAGCCTTTGACAACGACCGCAACCGCTTTGCCATCATCAACGACTATCTTGACGGTGGCATGAAGCCATTCCGCCAGTTGCAATACGATTACTATCGTAAAGGCCTGGACGAAATGTCGACCAACGTGGAACGAGGCCGCACCAACATCACCACCGCCCTTGAGGAAGACCTGAAGAAATGCCATGAGGACAAGCCTCTGAGTATGCTTCCCCAGATATGGACCGATTACAAAAAAGAGGAATTGGCCAACATCTATAAGGGAAAAGGGACTCAGAATGAGAAAGAAAAGGTCTATGACATCCTTTTTAGCATCAATGCCTCGCAAAACAACACTTGGGAGAAAATCAAGCAGTGATGATTGAGGAAGGAATCAAGGGGCCTAACTAATAGGACTCATAGGACTTATAAGACTTATAGGACCCATAAGACTTATAAGACCCATAGGACCCATAAGCCCCATAAGCCCCATAAGCCCCATAAGCCCCATAAGCCCCAATAGAAAAAAGTATAAGAAGATGCTGAAACAACTATATATCAAGAATTTCACGCTGATAGATGAACTAACACTTGAATTTGAGGGTGGGTTCTCGGTGATTACAGGTGAGACCGGCGCCGGCAAGAGCATTATGCTCGGAGCGCTGGGACTTTTATTAGGTCAACGCGCCGACACCAAGTCCATCAAAAATGGCAGAGACCGCTGCGTGACAGAAGCACATTTTGACCTGAGCCGGTATGATTTCGAGGCATTCTTCCAGGAAAAAGATATCGACTATGATGCCACCGACTGCATCCTCCGCCGGGAAATAAGCAGTTCGGGCAAGAGCCGTGCCTTTATCAACGACACCCCCGTGCCTCTTTCCACCCTGCGCGAACTGGGAATGCAACTGGTGGATATCCACAGCCAGCACCAGAATCTGCTGCTGAACAAAGAGGATTTCCAACTCAATGTGGTAGATACTATCGCCAGCAACAGCAAGGAGAGAGAAGCCTACCAAGTGGCTTTCAAGCAATATCGTGAGACAGAGAAACAACTGGAGGAACTGCGTGAGCAGATGCGCCGCAGCCGGGAAAATGAAGATTTCCTCCGCTTCCAGCACAAGGAACTCAGCGATGCTCGTCTGACGGCAGGCGAGCAGGAAGAACTTGAAGAGGAGAGCAATCTGCTTTCCCACGCCGAAGAAATCAAGAGCGCACTTTTCGAGGCCGACCAACTGCTTTCGGGCGACAACGGCATACTGGAATTGCTGAAATCCGCCACACATTCCCTGGACGCCGTGAGACAAGTGTATGGCAATATCGAAGAGACTGCCAACCGGCTGGAAAATTGCTACATCGAATTGAAAGACATTGCCGGCGACGTATCCAGAGACAGCGACCATATCGACTTCGACCCCGCCCGGCTTGAAGAAGTGAACGACCGGCTCGACACACTCTACCGTCTTCAGCAGAAGCATCATGTGCAAAATCTGGACGAGCTGATAGCCATCCGTGACAGGCTGGAAAAAGAACTCAGCAGAATAGACGGCAGTGACGAAGCCCTGCAAGAATTGGAAAGCCTTGTGAAAGAACACAAAGCCACATGCGAACATTTAGGGAAAGTGCTTTCTGACACGCGTCGTACCGCTGCCGAAAAGGTGGAAAAAGAGATGAGCCGACGCCTTGTGCCCTTAGGCATACCCAGTGTGAAATTCAACGTGGAACTGGCCACGAAGCCCCTGTCGGCAGACGGCTGCGACAAGGTGTCGTTCCTCTTCAGCGCCAACAGCAGCACCCCACCCCAGCCCGTAGCGCAAGTGGCCTCTGGTGGCGAAATCGCCCGTGTGATGCTTGCCTTGAAAGCGATGATCAGTGGCAGGGTGAAACTACCCACCATCATTTTCGATGAGATTGACACCGGCGTGAGTGGAAAGGTGGCTGAAATGATGGCCAAAATCATGGAAGAGATGGGGCATAACAACCGCCAGGTAATCAGCATCACCCATTTGCCACAGATTGCCGCCCGCGGAAACGCACACTACAAAGTGTATAAAGAGGAGACCTCGGAGGGTACCGTCAGCCATACCAGGCGGCTCGACACCACAGAACGTGTGCATGAAATCGCACAGATGCTCAGCGGCAGCGATGTGTCGGAGGCTGCCATCAGGAATGCGGAAGAACTGTTGAAAAATGATAATTGAAGATTGAAAATGAAGAAGAGACAAACTATATTGATGCTGCTGTGCATGGCCACATTAGGTGCTATGGCACAACCCGCCGCAGTGAAGAACATTGCCAAGTCGGTATTCACATTGACGGCATTCAACAAAGAGGGCGACATCACCGCCTCAAGTCATGGAGTTTTTATCGACAACAATGGCACCGCCATCAGCGACTGGTCGGCTTTCGATGGAGCAGACCACGCCGTGGTGATAGACGCCAATGGCAAGAAAATGGATGTGGACTACATCATTGGCGCGAATGAAATCTACGACATGGCCAAGTTCCATGTCAAAGGCAAGACCGTTGGAGCACCCCTCGCCACCGCCAGCTCGGCAGCCGGCAGCACAGTCTATCTGGTGAGTTATGCCCTGAAAAAGGCAGAAACCACAGAGGCCAAGGTAAAAAGCGTGGAATCGTTTATGGAGAAATACTCCTACTATATCCTGGACATCGATGCGCCAGACAATATGATGAACTGTCCCTTTGTGAATGCCCAGGGTCAGGTGGTCGGTCTGATGCAGATGTCGAAACTGAACTATCAGATCAATGCCACCAGTGCCACGTATGCCTCAGAATTCACCGTGACAGGCCTGACCAACAACGAGCCGACCCTCCGCCGCACTGGTATTCCCACAGCCATTCCCGATGAAAAGGAACAAGCCACGATAGCACTTGTGCTGGCTGGTCAGGTGTCGGACAGCGCCAAATACGCCCGTACCATTGAGAATTTCATCGCCAAATACCCGAACGAGCCCGAGGGTTTTTCCACGCGCGCCCAGCAGAGAGCCAATGCCAACGACTTCGACGCCGCCACCCGCGACATGGAGACCAGCATCAAATTGTCGACAAACAAAGACGAGGCCCACTTCGACTTCGCCCGGCTGATTTATCAGAAAGAAGTGTATAAGTCCAACATTCCTTATGCCGCCTGGAGTCTCGACAAAGCCGCGGAGGAAGTTCAAAAAGCATACAGCATCAACCCCCAACCGCTTTACAAGCATCTGGAAGCCCAGATTGCCTACACCAAAGGAGAATACGAGAAGGCCTACAACATGTTCATCGACCTGACCAAGACGGAATTGCGCAATCCCGAATTGTTTTTCGAGGCCGCACAGTGCAAGACGATGCTCAAGGCCTCCAACGAAGAGCGGCTGGAACTCCTGGACAGTGCCATCGCCATGTTCAACAAACCCTATGGCAGTGCCGCCGCCCCCTACTTCATTGCCCACGCCAGTGTGCTGGAAGACATGGGCGAATACCGAAAGGCCATAGCCGATTACAACCAATATGACACGCTCATGCTTGGCCGCCATGGCGCAGACTTCTATTACAAGCGTGAGCAATGCGAGGTAAAAGGCAAACTATACCAGCAGGCACTGATAGACATAGAAATAGCCACCCGTCTCTCGCAGGAGCCGCTCTATGTGGCAGAAAAGGCCTCACTCCTTCTGCGACTGAACATGAAGAAGGAGGCTCTTGAAACTGCGGAATACTGTGTTGCCATGGACCCGGAATACCCCGATGCCTACCTTGTGAAAGGCCTTGCGCAGATTCAATTAGGCGACAAGAAGAATGGCCTGGAAACGCTTGCCAAAGCGAAAGAATTAGGCAGTGACCAGGCCGAGGCACTGATTGAGAAATATCGGTAGGACTATTTGCCGACAATCACTTTTTTGCCGTTCTAGATATAGATGCCCTTTTGTGGTGGTATCGGCACTCGCCTCCCCTGCAAGTCGTAAATGCCCTGTGGGCAAGACGGATTGACGAGGGGAGCAATGTGTGTGATACTGCCATGAGAAGTTGTTGCATCAAACTTGCTCACACGCCCTGCGAAAAGCACAGCACCCGACGGGGTGTGCTCAATCGTGTAATAGAAAGGCCGGTCGAAAGTGATTTCTTCGACAGTTGGGTCGATACTACTTTTATCGAATTCAATAACGGTAAGGGCAGCCGCCTCGGTACCCAATTCGTGGACAACAATCTTGCTGAGTTGTTGCACTTTTGAGATGTAAACACTCAGAGGTGTCATTTTACTGAAATCTGCCTGCCCGGCAATGAAGGCATCCGTCATCCCCATTTCCTTCAACAGACTGATGAGATTGTAATCGCCCTCGGTTGTGAAACATGGCATGGACAACAAGACCGATGTGTTTTGATGTTGTCTGTCGCCGTATGCTTTCCAATCGTCGATTGTGAGCGCCGGCATCCATGTGGCATCAACAGGCAGGAACAGCGTCATGGAGAACTCGCCTTTCATGCCATAAGGAAGTCTCACGATATGGTATCTGTCGGTGGTGGTCATCTGCATTTCTTCCTTTTGCCGCATCATATCTACTTCCATAAGTGAACCATCGGCATTGTGGAACATTTGCCTTTTCGTGCTCCCCTCATCAAAAGGAGAAGTCCAGCCGCCCTTGAAATACAGGGCATTGGCCAGCAGCATCACAAGGTTTGGATCAGGTTCTTCCATCACCGAAGGAATCAACTGGTGGGTTTTCTCGTTCACCCATTCATTGACCCTGTCGATGCCCTCCTGAGTGGAGAAATCCACATTTGCAGCCTCAGCATCGAAATTATCTTTTAGCACTTTGACGAAACTATCATAAACAGGGAATCCATTTTGTATCCACACACCGTTGGCCAGTTCGCAAATAGGAAAAGCAGCATCGCATCGCTGCTGGTATTCCTCGTCGGATTCCCATTTATCCCGATAAAGATACTTGCTGAAGTCGTCGGGGCGGCTGGTCAGCGTTTCTGAGAGTTCGCGGAAATAGAGGTTGGCAGCATCCACATCGTAGTTTTCCAAACCAACAGCCGCCATCATTTGCCGCAGCGTCTCACCACTGGCCCCATTCTGCGCCATAGCCAACGCAATTTGTAGCGAGAGTGGAGAAAAACAGATATTGTCCTGGTCTTTCTGTGTCACTTTATCAAAAAACGAAAAAGCGAACTGCTGACATTGGGTCTTGATGGCATCATTGGTGTCCTGAGCGAAAACGCTAGTGAAAGACAGCGCCATGGCTAAGATTGACACGATTTTTTTCATATTCGGTTGGATTTATGTTAATTGCAATAGATTTCTTGCACACGTCACAGTGAAGCACTCCGGCATTTTTCAAGCATCCTTTGGCTGGTAATATTCTATATTGTTTACTTGATTGAAATATAACCCTTATTCCAATCATCAGTGCTGCTTCCTGAATAAGATGAGCAACCACTACACAACCAGATGCTTTCCCCTGTATCAAAAACAAATTTCTTGGTCCAATATTCCCTATCGGGATCCCTATCTGTTTCGGTGACATGGCTAATCATTTTACCAATCCCCTCATACCTTATTTCATAATCATCACCTTTATCTATCCATTTTCCCTCTAATTCATTACCTTTTTTATCTATGACAACCCACTTCTCATGATAACAGTTGATTTCATAGTCCTCACGATAATATACAACCGATACACCATGATAAAAAGGCGTCACGCTTCTGTATTTCATTTCGATGGTGATGATGCCATTTTCATCCAAAAAGCCCCATCTGTCATTAGACCCACGTATTGCGGCCATACCTTCTGAGAACTCTTTGGTTTCAACGATTTTTATTACATTCTCAGAAGGCAGGTCTTTTTCGTATTCCATGTTTTGGACATTCTCAGAGGGCAGGTCTTTTTCGTATTCCAAGTTTTGGACATTCTCAGAGGGCAGGTCTTTTTCGTATTCCAAGTTTTGGACATTCTCAGAGGGCAGGTCTTTTTCGTATTCCATGTTTTGGACATTCTCAGAGGGCTGGTTGTTTTCGTATTCTATGTTTTGGACATTCTCAGAGGGCTGATTGTTTTCGTATTCCATGTTTTGGACAATCTCAGAGGGTAGTTTTTTTTCGTATTCAATGTTTTGGACATTCTCAGAGGGCTGGTTATTTTCGTATTCCATGTCCCTGTTGTTGAAGTTCCATTCTACTGATGTACTGGGTATTACGGGAATACATGTAAAGTCTTCCCAATAGTAATGCCGAACGCGATCCCTTCCGGCTCTCAATTCTTGGATTCTCTGCTTATTGCTGTTTCCCAATGCTATAAGGAATTGATTATTCTTTTTGTTGGCATAATCCTCAAAATAATCGAGTGCCATATCAACGATTTTATCCAATAAATCACTCTCTGAAAGATTTTCCATTTCCCTCAAAAAAGCTTCTTTGTCTGCCTCATTCTCCTTTTTACATAAATAAGAAACAAAAAAGGCAACCGTTACCACTGCATTGATATTCTTATAATAGTTTTCGATGCCATTCTTGGTTTCTATTGGTACCGTTCGGAAGATTAACAGCCTGTTTCCAAGGCGGGTGAATAATTCCATTTCTTCCTTGGTGGCCAGTCTTTTTACTCTCATTATAACCATAATTCGGTACCCTATCTCCGTGTCGGGCGCAACTTCTATATTTCTATCTAATAATGGTAAAACCTAACCAAAAATAATATATACAAACATGAATGTACAAAAGTAACCATTTCCCGATATGAAATCAAGAAAAAACAGAGAAAAAATAACACTACTCAGTCAAAAACTTCAAGGTGGGACCACTTTAATGCTTATTTCCAGTTATTGTCTTTACTGTTTTTTTCTGCTTTCCAATAAGTGACAGGGTTGACTAATATGTTGACAAATTTGTAGCGGGAAATATAAAAAAGGAATGTGGTCATTGCCACTGCTATTACAAATAATATAATTAGAGAGGGGTGTAAAGAAAAAATCGTCAACATCTTATTCAGTATGACAATCAATGGTGGGTGATAGACGTATGCAATCAAGGTCACTGCTCCCCATTGAGCCATTTTTTTATTTGATGGAATGATCCGCATAAACATAGTTGATGTGAATATGGCCAGAACATATACCACGCAACTGGCGATGAAACTTCCAAAAACACTAAAGAAGGGCTTATAATAATAGGAATAACCGCTTGTTAAAATGTAATAAAACTTCTTATTGTTCAGCCAAACGCAAAACACTACAGATAGTATTAGAAACGCACTCCATGCCACCCACGAAGGAATATGGCTGATGGTCTCTCGTATGTCAACCCTTGGGGAATAATAGCCAAGCATGAAAAATGGCAAGGATGATAATATATGATGGCTTGTAAAGAATACATCTAAATGAATAAAACCAGATGACAAACCGATAACAAAGCTCAATATTATAAACAATTTGGGATAATCTTTCAGCCATTTTTCAGGAATGGCCATGATGAGCAATCTCCAACAGGCAAGTGCCAGAAGATACCACATTGCCCATTCTGGAGTAAATATGAACATCTTTAAATCAAATCCATTGTGGTAGATGATACAGTCTGTCAACAATGTCTGTATCAATTGGAAAACTATGTAGGTCTCAAGAAGTCTGATGATACTTCTGATATATCTTTTGTTGGATTTTTTGCGAGAAAAACGCCCTGATATAAAGATAAACAATGGCATGTGAAAGACATAAAGATAATTGTATATCCCCATTCCGATGCTGCCATTGCCAACATGATACTTGATAACATGCCCCAAAATGACAAGGAATATCAATGCTGCTTTTAGACAATCCCAATAGGGTTCTCGATGAGAGGAGTGTTGAGTCAATTCTGACATTGGTATATAGTACTTATTTGCTTATTTGTTGAAAAAATAATGCAAAAATAATGAAATTCGATATTTTATTTGCAACAATTGTTGGATTTCTTGCTAGTTTGTGCTAAATCCTCTCTTAGCAGCGGTACCTCTACGGTCCCAAACCGCCTTTACAGCATTTTTCCTTGCCATAATTCTAATTTTTTAGATGTGGCGAGAGCGAAACCAGACTGCGCTATCCATTATTCCTAAAATGTGTAGCAAAAATGTGTAGCAAATCTAATGTGTACAGCAAAAATGTGTAGCAAAAAATGTCTTTGGGGGTCACTTTCTGTCCTATTTTTGTCACTTTCGTCACGATTTTTCAATAATTTCACCTGTCGTAACGAATCGTAAATAAGACTGAAATTCTTCGTAAATTACTGATTTTCAGATATAAAAATAGCCTCCTTATGGTAACAACCAATTTAGAGGCTATTAATTATGTGTGATTCCGTTGGGACTCGAACCCAAGACCCACAGCTTAGAAGGCTGTTGCTCTATCCAGCTGAGCTACGGAACCATCATTTTTTCGAAATCGGCTGCAAAATTAATTCATTTTTAGTAGAAATCCAAATATTTTGTATATTTTTAATGATATTTCTTTGGATGACCTACTTGCATTTCATTCCGAGATTGTGCATAATGAACCCATAAATATCAGCCTGCTCTTCAAGAACCTTGGCCAGTGGTTTTCCCCCACCATGCCCGGCCTTCGTGTCGATGCGGATGAGCACAGGAGCATCCCCCTGATGACATTCCTGCAAAGTAGCCGCAAACTTGAATGAATGTGCCGGAACGACACGGTCGTCATGGTCGGCAGTGGTAACGAGGGTGGCCGGATAACTAACCCCAGGTTTCAAATTATGCAGCGGCGAATACCCATAGAGATACTCGAACATCTCGCGGCTGTCCTCACTAGTGCCATAGTCGGAAGCCCAGTTCCATCCGATGGTGAACTTGTGATAGCGCAGCATATCCATCACTCCCACCTGAGGCACTGCCACGCGGAAGAGGTCGGGCCTCTGTGTCATACATGCCCCCACGAGCAAGCCACCATTGGAGCCACCCACGATGGCGAGTTTTTCTGGAGAGGTGTATTTCTGTGCCACGAGCCACTCAGCGGCTCCGATGAAATCATCAAACACATTCTGTTTCTGCAACTTAGTGCCGGCAAGATGCCACTCCTCACCATACTCACTGCCACCGCGCAAGTTGACCTGCGCATAGATGCCTCCATTCTCGAGGAAAGGCACACGCATGGCAGAGAACGAGGGATTCAGAGAAATGTTGAACCCACCGTATCCATAGAGATAGACAGGATTTTTGCCATTGAGCCGCATCCCCTTCTTATAAGTAAGAAACATAGGAACACGTGTGCCATCCTTGCTCTGGAAGAACACCTGTTCGCTCACATAGTCAGACAGTCGGAAGGCAACTTTTGGCGCCGCATAGACCGTGCTTGTATTACTATTGATGTCGTACTGATAGACCGTGCCTGGCACCGTGAACGAAGAGAACGAATAGAAACATTCCTTCTCATCCTTTTTGCCACTGAAGGACACACTGCCCACCGACGGCAGTTTTATCTCGTGAATCAACTTGCCCTCCAGGTTATACACAAACGAATGGCTTGACGCATCCTTGCTATAGGTGAGGATGAGGCGATTGTCGATGACACTTGCATCCTCGAGCACATTGTCCTGCTCCGGCACCAGTTCTTTCCATTCCGAAAGACCAGGATGATGGATATCGGCCACCATCAGCCTGTTTTTAGGTGCATCAAAATTGGTGAAAAGGAACAACTTGTCGCCAAAGACCTCGACAGGCATATACTGATAGTCCATGTCGGAGGTCATCTGAATAAACTGCGCATCGGGAATCCTCAAGTCACGCACGAAAAGGTTGTTGCCAGCCCCTGCCCCACTCTCATACAGGAACATCATGGTCTCCTCCTCGTTGACACTCACACTATAAAAGCGCTTGGGGTATGCAGGATTTTGATAGAATATGATATCCTTGGACTGCGGCGTACCCACCTTGTGATAATAAACCTTATGCACCTCGTTGACGCTGGAAAACTCCTTTCCATCGGTGGGGGTGTTGTAGGCACTGTAATAGAAGCCGTCGCCCACCCATGTGGCTCCCGAGAATTTGGCCCATTCGATGTGGTCGGTCAGTTGGCGTCCGCTGGCAAGGTCGATGACAAAGAACTCCTGCCAGTCGCTACCACTGCGTGAGATAGAATATGCGGCATATTTCCCGTTGTGTGAGAAATAAACGCCTTTGAGGGCCACAGTGCCGTCCTCGCTCAATTTGTTTGGGTCGAGGAACACACGGGGCTCGGCGCCCAGTTCATCCATCACATAGAGGACACTCTGGTTTTGCAATCCATTGTTTTTATAGAAATACCATTTTCCATGTTTTTTGAACGGAATGCCGATTTTCTCATAATTGGCCACCTCCTTCAGACGTTTCAGCAACTTGCTCCTAAGGGGGATTTTTTGCAAATAGGCATTGGTTACTTTGTTCTCAGCCTCCACCCATGCCGCTGTTTGCTTGCTCGTGTCATTCTCAAGCCAACGATAAGGGTCGGCGACTTTCGTTCCGAAGTAATCATCCACTGTGCCATCCTTCATTGTCTCAGGATAGCGTAAATTCTGTGCGACTGCGCACTGGGTAGCCATAATTGCCATTGTGATAGTTATGAATTTCATAAAGATTGAAAAATGATGAATGAAGATTGGATTTACCGTTGTAGGTGCTGTGCTCCCTCGTTACTACTGACGGCCATGTTTTTTGTTGAACTCATCGAGTTGTTTGAAGCAATGTTTGTTGATGAGTTCCTGCAAATGGCGATCGGGATTGTTGCGTATTCGGCATTTGTGGTCGAAAATCATCATATCTCCCTTCTCCTTGGTATAAGGTTTCCATTTGGGCAGCCCCTTGACATTGGGATTCCCCGTGTGAGCGAACTGTGCCCATGAACTGCTCATCAAATCAGCCAATTTCAAATCCGCCTCCGTAGGATTGGGAAGTTCATTTTTTGAGTGATGAAGGGTGTTGAAGCAGAACTTCAGTTCATGTCCGTGTTGAGACCCATTCGTGAGAGGCGACCTCCATGTGAACATGTACATATATGTATCGGCACTTCTATTTTTATAGATATAATCTGCCGTGATGAGTGTTTTTGGCCGGAACAGCCAGTCGATGCTGACCAAATCCTGTGGTATGAACTTGGGATAAGCCTCACGAAAAGCCTTAATATACGCTTCAGTGTCATCACCGAAAGTCTTTTCCAGCGAAGCCCTTGCCTCTTCCATTGTCATGGGCTGCTGGTAAGCCAGTCGCTGCAACTCATTGAATGTGGTGCCGATGACGATAGGCACATCATCAGAGATAGAGGCAAAACCAGGCTGGAAAGGTTGTTGCAACAGCGTTTCCCCATCGGGCGTCGGACCGAATCCCCACATCATGGGTGTTCCCGGCTTCCGGGTACCTATGCTGGCAGCCATAGCCTTCTGTCCGGCCTCATAGAGCGTCTGATAGGGCACATCCTTGATACGGTTGATATTCTTCTTGTCGATGCCCAGTTGCTGGAGCACCGCTTCTCCCAGTTTCTCGCTCATTTCCTTGGTGTTCACATTCAGGATGGTACCACTGAGAATGATGGCCTTATGGAAAAGTCCCTTTGCCGGTGGCATGCAAAGCAAAGTACCTACTTTACCTCCCCCACCCGACTCTCCAAAGATGGTCACATTGTCTGGATCACCTCCAAAGGAGCGGATATTGTCTCTGACCCACTCCAATGCAGCCACGACATCGAGCATACCCACATTGCCAGAATATTTGTATTCGTCGGAACAAGATGAAAGGTCGAGGAATCCGAGAATATTAAGCCGGTGATTGACACTCACCACGACAACATCCTTCTTGGCCAACGCCATACCGGGATTCCATGCCGATGTTCCAGAATCGAATCCGCCCCCATGAAGCCACACCATCACAGGTTTTTTGTGTTCCAATCCAGAAGTCCAGACATTCAGCACACAGCAGTTCTTCTCCGACATTTCACTTTCGCTGAGTACCCTTCCATTGGTATTTTGCATGGCCTGAGGCCCCCAATGGTCGCATACCATGAATGTATCCCACGGTTCGACAGGCATAGGCGGTTTGAAACGTTCGATTTTAGCGTAAGGAATTCCGAGGAAAGCAACGACGTTCTCCTGATTGAAACCCTTGACAAAACCCGTTTTAGTCTTGATGACATAAGGATTGGGAACCACCTGGGGGGTAAGTTCTGAGACCACGACAGAGTGTGAGCCCTGTGCCGATAAGCTGCCCATGGAGAGCAGTGACATTATCATCCAGCAAGAAAATCTTTTCATCATAGCGTATATTTTCATTTCACCATCCACACATTCAGAGTAATGCCCTCGCTCATGGCCGAGAATCCAGGCTGACAAAGAAAAAGAGAATTGTTGATCCATGCATATTTGCTATCGGCTGGAGCCTCAAATTTCGGCGCACATTTAAAATAGAATGACGGTTTCCCACTTTCGTCGGTGCCACCACGAATAATACCGCAGTTGCGCACGTGGATATACACGCCGTCGTCGGTTTTGATGGAATAGATGGCCTCGACCTCAGTGCGGCTTCCATCTGCACTTGCCAATTGGTAGTCGGCTCCACCATTCAGGATAGTACCCTTGATATTAGGGCCCTCGAAAGTTCCTCCCGTGATAGGAATGACCATCCTCCTGCCGTGTGGTGTCTCCCCAACGGAATAGGGCTGCCCGAGCGTCACCTTCAGCTGCACGACGAATTCCAGTTGAGGAGCGTCATTGGGAGGAGTCACCTGAGCGCTTGCCGTGAGCGCAATCATCACCATTGTGATGAAAAGAAAGATTTTTTTCATAGCCGTATTTACATTACTGATTGCTTGGTATATAGTCGCACTGCAAAATTAGGAATTTTTCCCGACATTTGGCATAGTTTTACAAGAATAATCACATCGCAGAAAAAAACTGAGGTACAGAGACAGCGTGAAAACACTGTATCCCTGTACCTCTGTGGTAAGATGCGAGACAGCCAGGAGGTCAGTCTCTCGATGTAATCTTAGAAATTAACTGCAGCGTCGTAGATCCACTGGTATATTCCGCTGAAGAGTCCGAACGCCATGATACCCAGTGTGCAAAGAGCAAGCGACAATTTTGTGTTGAAGTCGCTCTTGAATGTAGGCAACGGAGTCTCTGTCTTCTTGATATACATGGCCTTGACGATGAGCAAGTAGTAGTAAAGACTCACCACAGTATTGACCAATGCCACAAATACGACGAAGTAAGCCCAGACGCCCATGGTAGTGTCGAAAGAATGTCCGCTCACTCCCGCCATGAAGACGAAGAACTTGCTGAACATACCTGCGAACGGAGGAATTCCCGCCAATGAGAAGAGAGCCACGGTCATCAGGAACGAGAGTTTGGGATTGGTGGTATAGAATCCGTTGTAGGAATCCATATTTGTGGTTCCCCCGTTGCTCTGCTCCACGACATTGATGACGGAGAACACTGCGAGGTTGGCAGCGACATATACGAGCACGTAGAAAGAGAGGGCAGCGACGCCCATGGTCTGCTCACCCACGGCGGCGAGCATGATGTAGCCCGCCTGCGAGATGGAACTGAAGGCCATGAATCGCTTGAGGTCTTTCTGCCTCATGGCAAACAAGTTGGCCACGGTGATACTGAGTATAATCACGATATAGAGGAAGAAGTGCCATTGCACAGACAACACCGTAAACACCCTGAAGAGGATAACGAGGAATGTGAAAGCAGCAGCCCCCTTGGAAGCGACGCTCAAGTATGCAGTGACCACGGTAGGTGCTCCCTGATAAGTGTCGGCAGTCCAGAAGTGGAACGGCACGAGAGAGATTTTGAATCCCAGTCCGCTGAAGAAGAACACCATACCCAACACTGCCAGAGGAGAGTCGGTGAGGTGAGTTGCCACATCGGAGAAATACAGAGAGCCGGAAATTCCGTAGATGAACGACAATCCGAATAGCATGACGCCACTTGAGAATGCGGCTGTGAGGATATACTTAGCAGCACCCTCGGCAGAGTCATTACGGTGTTTGTCGAGCGCCACAAGGCAAGCCATGGGAATAGAAGCCATTTCCAGTCCGAGGTAGAACATAAGGAAATGTCCTGCCGACATCATGACAAACATACCGAGCAGTGTGGAGATGACCAGCATGTAGAACTCGCCCTCATGGCCTTTGTTCTCGGGTTTGCTGACCCAGTTGCGGCTCATGATGACCACGATGAGAGAGGCCAGCGACAAGATAGCCTTCATCACGTTGACGGCCGAATTGGTGACATACATGCCACCGAATGCCTCGCGTGGTGCCAGGGGCAGTGTGCATACCAGTGTGAGCACTCCCATCATCACACAAACAAACGGATTGAATCCCTTGCGCTCATTGTCGTTTGACGATGCGAAATCGACGATGAAGACGATAATCAATATGGCCACGAGCATGGCCTCAGGAATCATATTAAGGAATTGATTGTAATTCATATCGTTTGAGTTAGATTATGGAGTTGCAGTAATTACACTAAGAATAGGATCAACGGCACCGGAAATGACATTGCTTGCCCACATAGGCAGCAATCCGAGTCCGGCCACACAGAAGATGAGGCAGCAAACGGCCACTCTCTCGTCCCAGGTAGCATCGGTGAGTTTCTCGAAATGTGGGTCGGGCACATCCTGGTAGAGGATTTTTCCCACCACCCTGAGGATATACACAGCCGTGACGACGATAGAACCACAAGCGATGATTGTGCAAACGCGGTGGAAGACATCGGCGTTGTTGAATGAGCCCACGAAGATAGACATCTCAGCGACAAATCCGGAGAATCCCGGCAGTCCGAGGTTGGCGAGACCAGCGACGACATATCCCACAGCGAGGAAAGGCATGATTTTCATCAATCCTCCCAGTTTGCGCACGTCGCGCGTATGCGTACGTCCATAAATCATACCGATGAGCGCAAAGAAGAGGGCTGTCATCAGACCATGAGACAACATCTGGATGATGGCTCCGGTGCAAGCAGTGCGCTGCATCATGAGGATAGCGAAGAGCACGAGACCACAGTGAGACACCGACGAATACGCATTGATGTATTTCAGGTCGGTCTGCACACATGCCGAGAGTGCTCCATATACCACCGAGATTGTTGTCAGGATGAGGAAGATCCACGACAGTTCCTGTGCGGCATGAGGCAACAAGAACATGGCGATGCGGAAGCATCCATATCCTCCCAGTTTCATCAACACACCAGCGTGCAGCATTGACACAGCCGTTGGCGCCGAGGCATGACCGTCGGGGCTCCATGTGTGGAACGGGAAGAGAGCACCAAGTACGCCAAATCCGATGAACACGAATGGGAAGAGCACATTTTGCACATTGTCGGGAATCGCGTTCAAGGCGGCAATTTTCACCACATCCATCGTAGTGGCACCACTGAAGAAATAGATGCCAAGAATACCGATGATGAGCAATGCCGAACCACCCATAAGCATCAGGGTGAGTTTCATGGCCGAATACTCCTTGGCTCCACTACCCCATACGCCAATGAGCAGGTACATGGGGATAAGAGCCACCTCATAGAACATGAACATGGTGAACATATCGGTGGAGATGAAGAATCCGAACACGCCAGAACTCAACAGAGTGAACCAAAGGAAATATTCCTTGGTAAGCGGTTTGAGTTGCCAAGATGCGAAAGTACCCGTGAACACGATGATGCTCGAGAGCAGCAGCATGACCACCGAGATGCCATCGACACCCACTGAATAGCAAATGTTGAGCGGTTTGAACCACACGTGCGATGCCGTATAAAGCATAGCCTGCTCAGTAGCCGGTATGGTCTCACGCAGATGAATGAAATCAATTGTCAAATAGATGGACAGCGCAAGCAGCAAAGACGAGCCAACGACCATCACTCCACGTACCTGATTGAGATTGCGCGCCAGCCAGAGGCCGAAGAGCATCAGTACGGGTATTATCACGAAAATAGTTAATATACTCATTTTTTCAGTCTTTTACAGTGCGCAAATCAATATTAAAGCCAATGCTACGGTACCCGTAAGGAACCAAACGGCATACTGGCGTACATCACCACTCTGCCATGAACGGATACTCTCGCCTCCCTCCTGTGCTCCCCAGGCCATGAAGTTGAACGTTCCGTCGATGACGTGGCGGTCGAACCATGCGATGGGTTTTGACACGAGGTTGAAAATAATCTTGTGAGTGACAAACTGCCAGATTTCATCCTGATAGAATCGTTTGTAGGCAGCCTTGTGGAGTTTGGGGAACGTGGCGTAAAGTTTATCGGCAATTGGCTGTCGCTCACCCTTGTAGATGTAGGTAGCCAAAGCGATACTGATGAGAGCAATAACTGTAGAAGTGATGGCAATGGCCGTGTCGTAATGGATAGCGTATGGTTTTCCAGTCGACGTGACCAAAGCTCCGAAGTTGGACTCCCATCCGGCGAATCCTGCGATAGTGGAATAGATACCCACACCCAGTGTGATGACACAGAGCACGATGAGAGGCACTGTCATGCTGAGCGGAGCCTCGTGTGGAGTATGATGCTCGTGGGCCTTCTTGTTTTCCGTACCCCAGAAGATGCCGTAATACAGACGGAACATATAGAATGCCGTCATGGCAGCGATGGCGGTCATAATCCATCCCACAACGGGGCTGTAGGCCATACAGGCAGTGATAATCTCGTCCTTGGAACAGAATCCCGAGAAGAAAGGAATACCTGCGATAGCCAGACAACTGATGAGGAATGTGATGTGAGTGACCGGCATATACTTGCGCAGTCCGCCCATCAATGCCATTTCATTGGAATGCACGGCATGGATGATACATCCTGCGCCAAGGAAGAGGCATGCCTTGAACATAGCATGAGTGAAGAGATGGAACATGGAAGCCATATAGCCAAGTTGAGCGTGGCTGTCGAGCACCTCGCCGTGTGCGCCGGGCAAGCAAACGCCCAGAGCCACCATCATGAAAGCAATCTGCGATATGGTGGAGAAAGCGAGCACACGCTTGATATCGGTCTGCGCACAAGCCACCGCTGCTGCATAGAATGCTGTGATGACACCAATCCACACGATGATGCTCAGGTGACCCGGGGCATAGTCAATCCACAACGGGAACATACGTGCCACCTGGAAGACACCAGCCACCACCATGGTAGCCGCATGGATGAGAGCGGAGACCGGTGTGGGGCCTTCCATGGCGTCGGGCAGCCAGATATGCAATGGGAACATGGCACTCTTACCGGCACCACCAATAAACATGAGCACGAGAGCGGTAGGCAGGATGAATCCACCTGCAGCAACGGCCTTGGCGGCATTGCCTGCAATAAACGGTGTGGCACCGCCGATATAGTTCACATTCTCGATGAACGAGAAGCTGAAGGACTCCGTATAGTAACCGAAGATCAAGATACCAATCAAGAAGAACATATCGGCAAATCGTGTGACGATAAACGCTTTTTTCGACGCAGCCACCGCCGCATGCAACGGATAATAGAAACCGATGAGCAAATACGAACTCACACCCACCAACTCCCAAAAGAGATACATCTGGAAGATGTTTGTAGCCACTACCAGTCCGAGCATCGACATGGTGAAGAGCGAGAGGAATGCATAGTAGCGCTGGAAGCCCTTTTCTCCGTGCATATATCCGAAAGAATAGATATGCACCATGAAACTGACAGTGGAAATCACCACCAGCATCATGACAGAGATAGGATCGAGAAGTATACCCATATCAAATCTGAGGTTGCCCAGTGGCAGCCATGCGAAGTTATAGGGTACCTGAGTGATGAAGGAGCCATCAGCTCCACGCTCAGCGCCGAAATACGCAAACGCCGTGATATAAGAGAGCACAGTGACAATGCCGAGTGACGTGGTTCCAATGAGTCCCGCCACCTTGTGCGACATTTTCATTCCGCACAATGCCAGAACGACAAAAGAGAGCGCCGGCAGCAGGAGTATCAAAAATACATAACTGTAATCCATTTTTCGTCAATTATTATAGTTTCATGTTTTCAATACTGTTCACCTGATCACTCTTGAACCTATGGTAAACATTGATGATGATAGCCACGGCCACAGCGGTCTCAGCAGCACTGACACCAATAGAGAAGACTGTAAAGAACATGCCCTCCATTCCCTCTGGATAAAGGATACGGTTGAACACCGCGAAGTTCATGTCGACAGCATTGAGTACAAGTTCAATAGAAATGAGCATGGCGAGAAGGTTTCGCCTTGTGACGAATCCAAAGACGCCTATGAAAAACAGCAATGTGCTAAGAATAAGGAAACATTCTACTGGTATCATATCACTTGTCCTTTCTTGAAATTACGATTCCTCCAATGATACATGCCAGCAAGAACAGAGAGATGAACTCGAATGGCAGCACATACTGATATTTATCCGCTCCAACCATCGCCTCACCAATTTTTTCCATGGGAACCTCGATCCCATCGATTTGCTTGCTGATGAACTGATGTTTGAGTAGCACAAAGAGCACTATGGCACATCCAGCGACAGCAGCCAGGCATCCGGCCACCACCTTGCTTCCATGCAGTCTCTCGGAGAGTCCCTGCAGGGTGTGCTTGGAGACGAGTTGCACGGCGAAGATGTAAATCATAGTGATACCTCCAGCGTAAACGCTCACCTGAGCAGCGCCGAGGAAAGTGTAGTCGAGCAGGAAATAGATGCCTGCCACGCCGAAGAGAACGAAGAGCAGGAATGTAGCGGCTCTCATGATTCTCCTTGTGCATACACTGTAGATGGCCGACCCGAGGATGACCACCGCCAAGATGCAAAACATTACGATATTAGCCATATTCCTTATTTCGTTTTAGTGTTAAATTTTCCGATGGTGAGTGGGGCTCCTCCGTCAATGAGACCAGGCAGCGAGCCTCCCTTGTAGATTTCCTTGTCGAGATGAAGCACGAGCGCCTCCCGGCTGAAGGTACTGTTCTCGAAATCGTTGGTGAACTCGATGGCGTCGAAGTTGCACGCATTCGTACAAAGTTGGCAGAACATGCAGTCGCCCAGGTCGTACTGATAGTCGAGAAGGAATCTCTTTTTCTTTCCCGTGGCCTCGTCGGTTCTCATCTCAGAGACGATTTTGATGGTGCCGTTAGGACAAGCCTTCTCGCATAGTGTGCATGCCGTGCACTTGTATTCGCCATCCTCGTTTCGCTTGAAAACCAGCCTTCCGCGATGGCGCTTGGCCACGTGCAGGGTGGTTTTGCGGTTCTCAGGGTATTGCTCGGTGGATTTGTGTGTGAAATACTCCTTCAGAGTGACTTTCATACCCACGGCGAGTGTTTTTATTCCCTGTGTTATGCCGCGAAAATATGATTGGTTGTTTTCCATTTTGTTTCTTTTTGGATCTTATTGGGCTTGGTAATCGCTCATTTAGAAATACAATTTGAATGCCACCACAAAGGTCATCAGTACCAGATTGATAAGTGCAAATGGCATGAGATACTTCCACTCAAGTTTCAGTATCTGGTCGATGCGCAGACGTGGGAAAGTCCATTTCACCCACATGAGCAACCATACGACGAAGAACGCCTTGCCCATAAACCATACGAATCCCGGAATGTAGTTCATGACCTGGTCGAAGGCCGACACACCTATGTTGATAGGAGCCCATCCTCCAAGGAAGACGGTGGTAGCCACACCAGCAATGATGAACAAATTGAGGAACTCGGCCAGATAGAAAAATCCGAATCCCATACCAGAATACTCTGTGTGATGACCGGCAGTCAACTCACTCTCGGCCTCAGCCATGTCGAACGGTCCACGGTTGGCCTCGGCATTACCTGCTACGAGGAAGATGAGGAAAGCGATGATGGCCGGGATGTGTCCCTGGAAGATGAGCCATTTCCAAGGTCCTGTCTGTGCCTCGACGATGCCCGACACCTGCATGGTCTGTGTGAGAATGACCGCTGTGATGAGGCACAAGCACAGTGAAATCTCGTAAGAAATCATCTGCACAGCTCCACGCATGGCAGAAACCACCGAATACTTGTTGTTGGAAGCCCATCCTGCGAGGAAGATTCCCACCACACCAATAGACGAGATGGCAGTGAGCAAGAAAACGCCCACATTGAAATCGACGACAGTGGCGCCCTTGTTCCACGGGAGGAATCCGAATGCTCCCACCGACCCGATGATGACGAGGAATGGCGCTACGATATAGAGCAGTTTGTCGGCCTTGTCAACAAAGAAGATTTCCTTGATGAGCATTTTGAGCACGTCGGCGAACACCTGCAGCAATCCCCATGGTCCCACTCGCATAGGGCCAAGTCGGCACTGGAAATAGGCGCAGACTTTTCGCTCCATGAAGATGAGCGCGATGGCAATGAGTGCATATCCTGTGAGAATGATAACTCCCACTATCACACACTCGATGAGTATGGCCCAAAAATCCCCCAAGCCCAGCGTAGAGCGCAGGAAAGTGTCGAACCAGTTTGTTACAATAGAAAAATCGAACATAAAGTATTGCTTTAGTCTTAATTCATAATTATCTGTCAATATCAGGGATAACGAAGTCGATGGCAGCGCCAGTAGTGACGAGGTCGGCAATCTTCTGTCCACGGAGCATGGGGTCGAGAGCCCCTACCAACGTGAGGCCCATCGGACGCATTTTCATGCGGTAAGGCATTTTGTCACCTCTTGAGTCGAGATAGACGCCGAATTCCCCGCTTGCACCTTCAACCGAGAAATACCACTGTCCCTCGGGAACCTTGATAATGGCTTTCTGCTTCATATAGAACTCACCCTCTGGAATGTTGTCGATGAGTTGCTCGATGATATTGAGGCTTTGGTAGATTTCCTGAATATGCACGAGATATCTGTCCATGGAGTCGCATCCGGTGAATGTGATTTGCTTCCAGTCGACCTTGTCGTACATGGCGTAAGGATGATTTTTTCTCACGTCGTTGGCCCATCCGGCAGCACGTCCTGCAGGACCGGTGACGGCATAGTTGATGCAGTCCTCACGGTTCATGTAACCGATTTTCTCGAATCTGTTGTGTGTGATGACATTGTCGCCAAAGACATCCATGTACTCCTGTACAATCGGTCGCAAGTATTTGATGAGGTCCTTCGTGTTCTTGACGAAATTGGGGTCGATATCATCCTGGAGTCCACCTATTCTATAATAGTTTTGAATGAGTCTTCCACCTGTGGTTTCCTCCATGACATTGAGCACATGCTCTCTGTCGCGCATACAGTAGAGGAAAGCGGTGAGTGCTCCAAGGTCCTGTGCGCAGCATCCGCAATACAGCAAGTGAGAGTCGAGACGCTGCAACTCATCCATGATGGTGCGGATGTACTTGATGCGGTCGGACAATTCGATTCCCATTCCCTCCTCGATGACTCCCACGAGTGCATGGCGGTGCATCATGGCCGAGAGGTAGTTGAGGCGGTCGGTAAGGGCGAGTGTCTGTGGATAGGTCATGCTCTCCCACATTTTCTCAATACCGCGGTGAATATATCCCACATGCGGATAAATCCGCTTCACGGTCTCGCCGTCGAGCACCGTCTGAAGTCTGAGCACACCGTGTGTGGATGGGTGCTGCGGTCCGATATTGACCACATAATCGTTCTCATCCATGAGCCGATTGCGCTTGCAGATGAGTTTTCCATCCTCATTGAGGGAATACTCGTTGGTATAGTCGCTCTCGGGGTCATCCTCAAGCGAGTAATTGTCGGTGAATTTCCAGTCCTTGCGGAACGGATACCCTTGGAAATCGGTACGGAGGAATAGTCTCTCCATGTTGGGGTGACCGAGGAATTTGATTCCAAAGAAGTCATACACCTCACGCTCGAGCAAGTCGGCAGCATGCCAGATGCCAATGACAGATGGAATCACATAATCCTCACCGATTTGCTTTGCAATCGTTTTCACGCTTGTGCGCTCGTGGGTCTCAGTGTTCTCGAGGATGTAGATACAGCCCAGACCTTCCCCACCGAAATCTTCTCCGATAATGGTGACCAAATAGTCGTAATGACTTTTCTCGGATAGTTGTCGCATTTCCTGGGCGAAACTATCGAAATTGATGAGTTTACTGTCGATTTTCATTTGGTCTCCTCCTTTTCTTTCTTCAGTTCGTTGACGAATTCCTCAGGCACATCGGTAACCACCATAGGACTCTTCCATCCTGATACGATAGCCTCGTTGGACAGACCAAGTTCCCGTTCCTCCTTGTTTTGCTTATGGTTGGCTCCACCGAAGAATTTTTCGGCTTTCACCTTCCTCTGCAATTGCATCATTCCATACATGATGGCCTCGGGTCTTGGCGGGCACCCTGGTATGAACACATCGACAGGTACGATTTCCTCGATACCCTTCACCACATGGTAGCTTGACTTGAAGGGACCTCCGGAGATGGCGCATCCACCCACGGCGATGACATACTTGGGCTCAGCCATCTCGTCGTAAAGGCGTTTGAACACTGGTGCCATTTTGTGTGTGATGGTTCCGGCGCACATGATGAGGTCGGCCTGTCTGGGCGAGTTTCGTGTCACCTCGAATCCAAATCTTGCGAAATCGTATCGTGCACATCCCACGGACATGAACTCGATACCACAGCAGGAGGTAGCAAATGTGAGCGACCACAGCGAGTTGGCTCTTCCCCAGTTGATGAGTTTGTCGAGGCTTCCGACAATTACGTTGGTACCTCCCTCATTCAGTTCTTCGACGAGTTTCTCAAATCCCTCGTTGTCGTTGAACTCCTCGTAGGGAATGCTTTTGATTTTCGGTTTTTTCATTTCCATTCGAGCGCTCCTTTCCGCCAGGCATAAGCCAGGCCAAATACGAGCACGAGCAAGAAGAATCCGATGCTGAAGATAGCCATCACACCGAATTTCTGCACCACTACGGCCCATGGGTAAAGAAATACCGTTTCAATGTCAAACATCAAGAACAAAATAGCGAACAGGTAATATCCTATTGACACGGGAATCCATGATGATCCGTGTGTAGGAATACCGCATTCGTAGGGTTCGCCTTTAATCTTGTTGTATGACCTTGGTCCTATCAACTTGGCAATGACATAAGCAGCCAAAACCAAGGCAACAGCCGTTAGAATAACGGTTACAAACAAAGTAGAATACATATATGTGTGTTATTTTAATTAAATGCCTCAATGAAGCATAGACTTTAAAGCGAGTGCAAAGGTAGTAAATAAATCGTTAAGTCTTGTCAAAAAAACACAAAAAAATCTTCGGTTTAGGTAGATACGACCCTAAACCGAAGATTTTTATTCGGTTGGCAAAAAAATTATTGCCCCATAGCAGCCATTGTTTCCAAATCAGCCATGGTCAGATTTCCTTCCATGACGGTCATTTCACACATCTCTGCACTAATACCAGCAGCAATCAGAAGAGTGATTTTCTCGTCATTTCCCTTCATATAGACAATGGAAGTCTCTCCATCCTCGGTGCTCTCAACAAACTTTGAATAATTCTTCTCAAGGCTTTTAACAGCCTCTAGGAAAGATGCTCTAGTCTTGGCACTGGGATTGGAGATTTCGAGAACTTTCATGCAGTCAACACGGTCCAACATCTTTTTTAAGTTGGGATCGTCGACGGCAGACTTAGCCAAGGTCAGCATGAACTTGGGCATTTCCTGGTATTCCACGCCCTCCATGTCCTTGAACTGATTGATTACATCGTCGTAAGTCTGGCAGAAAGCCAACTGGCATGTAAAGACCATTACCAGCAAAGTGAGTAGTTTCTTCATTTTTCAAATTATTTAAAAGTTAATACTAAGTTCATGTCAGACGTTGTCGGTCTCTATTTTATCATAAAGATACTATTTGGCATGAAAATCTATCAGTCCCCTCATAGGATTCTTTTCTATCACATCGAGATTGTATCCTTCTTCTCCCGCAGCCTTGACCAGGAAATCGGCATAATAGAATGCCACACTTCCGATTGCCCTTACAGGAAGGTCTTTTCGGTGGTACTGGGTAAGGTTGCGGCTGAAGAACTGCCGGAAACCATATACCACCAGTTGCTCCACCTCTTTGACCTGAATATGCTGCAGGATATATTTTGATGTTTTAGCAAGATACCTGTTGGGCATAGGCTTGCGATAGACCTGGTCGATGATGGTTGCCGTATCCTGTCCTGTAGCAAGGGTGAAATCCTCGAGCATTCCCTTCGGCATGAGTCCTTTGCACAAAGCGCCAATAAAGAGTTTTCCCAAATAAGCGCCGCTTCCCTCGTCTCCAAGGATAAAGCCGAGCGGAGGTGTGTTGGCCACGATATTCTTTCCATCGTAGAGTCCCGAGTTGGAGCCTGTTCCCAGGATGCAGGCTATGCCCTGGTCTCTTCCGAACAAGGCCCTGGCCGCTCCCAGGAGGTCGCTTTCCGCGGTGACTTGCTCTGCATGGAGTGTCTGGCTGAGCAAAGAGCGCATCCGAGGTTTCATTTCCTCCCTCAGTCCTGCCCCGTAGAATGCGACGGTGTGTATAGCCCCACTCCCCTCCCCCAATTTTGGGAGCAATTCCTCACGTAGGATTCTCACGATTTCCGCATCATCCTGGAAGAAAGGGTTGATGCCCTGTGTGAAGACAGAAACAGAGTTTTGTCCGTCTGCCAAACACCATTCCGTTTTGGTGCTTCCGCTGTCAGCAATAAGTATCATGAATAAAGCAAATATTTGCTCTTGACGTATGAAGCCGATGTGTGTCTGAAATTCAGTCGAAAAAGAGCATTAGTTTTATGCAAAGGTAGCATTTTGCCATGATAAATCAAAACAAAAGGTCGAATTTTTTTGCAAATCCTTTCAAAATCTGTATTTTTGCATTTTGAAAAAGAAGTAAACACTCAGGAAATGTATATACCCCACCTCATCAAGAGATTATCACTGCTAATCATAGTCGTCGCAGGCATATCATTGCCTTGCCACGCCGTATTGAAAGAAGCCGACCTCGACAACACGCTATCCATCCTACGTCAGGAACTTACGAGTTATTACCATGACCTTCAGACGGATGTCAAAGGCCACAAGCGCATGCGCCAGCAAGTGATCAGCAGACTAATCACCATTTCGAAGAACAGCAATCAGATAGCCCTGATGCTCTATTCCCAGAAACCCGATTACGTATTTGACCTGACCTATGCCTGCAATGAGGCGACGAATCTATACAAAGACTACCATCGTACGATTCAGCCTTTCCGCATCACAATCGACCAGACAGACACAGAGATAGCCCGGTACGACAGTCTCATCACAAGTCTGAACAACATGAGTTCGCGACGTCTTTCCGAGCGAGCATCGATTGACCGCAACGTGTGCCTGACCCTGAGTGTGAGTATACTCCGCACCCTGCGGGAGAACAAGCAAAGCATGAGCGAGTATATCGACATATACCAGCGCACCGAGGCCCGTCTCCGCAGTCTGAACGACTATGCCAACCTTCGCTATGGAGAAATCCAGAACAGCATTTTCGTCAATGGCGGAGAGAGTTATTTCAGCATCCTTCGCAACTTTGGCATGCATTTGTCGCAGACCAAAGAGACCGTAGCAGAGAAATATGAGCCCTACAAGAAGGTGAAGTCGCAATGGGACAGCCGCGTGATGGTGTTTCTGTTTATCACCATCGGTATGTTTGCCCTGTTTGCCATGCTTCTCAACTTTATTGGCCTTCGCTTTTTCCTTCCCCGCCGTCTCCGGACCGAAGAGTTCATCGCCAAGCGCACTTGCATCACAATGGCGACCACGGTGATTACGTTTGCCCTCATCCTACAAGTGCTGCGCCTGACCTGGGACCAGAATTTCTTCATCATGGCCGGTGGGCTGCTCACACAGTACGCCTGGCTGCTTGGCGTGATACTCATCTCGCTTCTTCTGCGCCTGAATGGCTCGCAAATCAAGAGTGCCCTCCGCATTTACACGCCCCTCATCGTAATAGGTTTCATTGTGATTGCCTACCGCATCATTCTGATTCCCAACGAACTTGTGAATCTGATGTTTCCACCCATTTTGCTGGCCTGCGCCATCTGGCAATGGTGGGTGATACGTAAGCACAACCACAACATTCCCCGCTCCGACATGCTTTACACCTACGTCTCATTGCTGGTATTTGCCGTGTCGGTGGTTTGTTCGTGGATTGGCTACACGCTGTTGAGCGTGCAGTTGCTTATCTGGTGGATTATGCAGCTGACCTGCATCCTCACCATCACCTGTCTGCGTTCATGGATTAGGAAATACGGCGAGAAACATCAATTTGAGCAGAAACCCGTGACTGAGTCGTGGTTCTACCGTCTGCTTTACAAGGTGGTTTTGCCCTCGCTTGGCGTGATGTCGGTGCTTCTGGCCATTTTCTGGGCTGCTGAGGTGTTCAATCTCACCGAACTGACATGGAAAGTGTTCACCTATAAATTCATCGACTCTCCCAATTTCACCATCAGTATTCTGAACATTGCCCTGGTTGTCATCCTGTGGATGCTCTTCTCGTATATCAACCAGACGACGAAAGACTTGCTCAAGCAGTATTATGTGTTAAAAGACCCACAAAGTGCAGAGAGCCGATTCGTAATGGGCAAAAACATCATCCAGATTCTGGTATGGGGCATCTGGCTATTAATCAGCCTTGCCATCTGCCATGTAGACAACACCTGGCTGGTAGTGGTGTCGGGGGGGCTCTCCACCGGTATCGGTTTCGCCTCGAAAGACATACTGGAGAACATTTACTATGGTGTCTCTCTGATGACAGGGCGTCTGAAAGTGGGCGACTTGATAGTGTGCGACGGCATCCGTGGCAAGGTGAACTCCATCAGTTACACAAGCACAATGCTTGAGGCCATCGACGGTTCGGTCATCGCTTTCCAGAACAGCCAATTGTTCACGAAGAACTACAAGAACATGACCAAGAACCACGGCTACGAGATGCATACCCTGGACGTGGGGGTTGCCTATGGCACCGACATCAACGAGTGCCGCCAACTGTTGATGGAAGCCGTCTCGAAACTCGACTTCATCGACAAGAGCCATGGTGTGAAAGTGCTTCTTCGTGAGTTTGGTGACAGCAGCGTCAACCTGCAAGTGCTGGTGTGGGTACCCGTTCTCACCCAATATGTCAACGACTGCGAGGTACTCGAATGTGTCTATGACACGCTGAACAAGAACAACATTTCCATCCCATTCCCACAGCGGGACGTCAGAATTGTGGGAAGCAACTAATTGTAATAAGACCAGATACAATGACAACATTTATAGCAGGCCCGTGTGTGATAGAGTCGGAGCAATTGCTTCGGACAGTAGCAGAAGAAATCACCCGCATCAACTCGATGCTTGGTATAGACATCATATTCAAAGCATCCTGGGACAAAGCCAACCGCACCTCGCTCGCCTCGTACCGGGGACCCGGGCTCGACCGTGGACTTGAGATGCTTGCCGACATTAAATCAGCCTATGGTCTTCGGATTTTGACCGACATTCATGAGAGTTATCAGGCCGCCCCTGTGGCAGAAGTTGCCGACATTCTCCAGATTCCCGCATTTCTCTGTCGACAGACCGACCTTCTGACCGCAGCCGCCCGCACCGGACGAGTGGTGAACATCAAGAAAGCCCAGTTCCTGAGTGGCCGCGACATGCGCTTTCCTGTGGAAAAAGCCCTTGACGCCGGAGCCGGGGAAGTGTGGCTCACCGAGCGTGGCAACATGTTCGGCTACAACAATCTGGTGGTTGACTTCCGCAATATTCCTGACATGCTTGAGATAGTCAGCACGGTCATCATGGACTGCACCCACAGTGTCCAACGCCCTGGTGCCGGCGAAGGCAAGACGATAGGCGACCGTCGCTTTGTTCCCCAGATGGCCCTTGCCGCACAGGCATTTGGTGCCACAGGTTTTTTCTTTGAGGTTCACCCCGACCCAGACAAGGCACTAAGCGATGGCCCCAACATGTTGAAACTCGACAACCTGGGAGGCTTGATTGAGAAGTTGGCAAAAACAGATAAGAATTGAAAGTCAGGAGGCATGATATGCTACCGTGAAATTCCTGTTCTGAGCGTCAGCTTCTCAGCAGGGAGATTTTGGAATAAGACAATTGTAGAACATTCATAAGAAAGATGCAGAACAGAACGATATACGAGCGGTTGGCCAATGCCCGTTCCTATGCCATGCAATGCCTGAGCGATGAGGCCACAGCCATAACCGACCTGATAGGCCAGTTGGACGAGAATTTCGACCGAGCCGTGGAAATGATTTTTCACTGCAAGGGCAAGGTGATTGTCACAGGAGTCGGCAAGAGCGGCAATGTGGGGGCAAAGATTGCCGCCACACTCTCCAGCACTGGCACCCCCTCGTTTTTCATCAATCCACTTGACATTTATCACGGCGACCTTGGTGTGATGACGCCCGACGACATCGTACTGGCTTTGAGTAACTCTGGCCAGACCGACGAGTTACTTCGCTTCATCCCCATTGTTCTCCACAACCAAATACCGATTATTTCGATGACCGGGCACCCCGACTCGCTTCTGGCCAAGTATTCCACCGCCCATATCCAGGTGAAGGTAGACCGGGAGGCCTGCCCTCTCAACCTTGCCCCCACAAGCAGCACTACCGCTGCTCTTGCCATGGGCGACGCCCTTGCGGTGGCACTTATGCGAGTGAGGGATTTCAAGCCGCGCGACTTCGCCCAGTATCATCCTGGTGGTGAACTTGGCAAGCGTCTTCTCACCACAGCACAGGATGTGATGAAGACCGACGACCTGCCCGTCATCCCCTCGAGCATGCACCTGGGCGAAGCCATCATTCATGTGAGCAAGGGCAAACTGGGCCTGGGTGTGTCATTACAGAACGAGAAAGTAGAAGGTATCATCACCGACGGCGACATTCGCCGTGCGATGGAACGCTGGCAGGCAGAATTTTTCGACCGCACCGTAAGCGACATCATGACAAGAACTCCCAAATGCGTGTTGCCTACCACAAAAATCACCGAAGTTCAGCATATCATGAACAAATACAAGGTTCACTCCGTATTGGTGGTTGACCATGAGAAGCATCTTCTTGGCATAGTAGACCATTATCGGTGTATGGTGTGATGACAGCATTAAGTACAAGAACAACCCAAATGACAACAAGACTTAAGACAACCATACTACTCCTGCTCTGCACTATGCTTGGCATGGCACAGAGCAGCGACTCACTGTTGGTATATGAATTGCGCAACGAGGGCATCACCTTCTCACACAACAACTCTGTTGCGTTGCTGATGAGCGGGCAGGAAAAGTTCGACGACATGTTCGCCGCCATCCGTCAGGCCCGTCATAGCATCCATCTGGAGTATTTCAATTTTCGCAACGACTCCATCGCCCGTCTGCTGTTTGAACTACTTGGCAAGAAAGTCTCCGAGGGGGTTGAGGTACGTGCCCTCTTCGACGGTTTCGGCAATGACTCCAACAACAGACCTCTGAAGAAAGAGCATCTGAAGAAAATCCGGCGCATGGGAATTGAGATATATGAGTTTGACCCCATGCGTTTTCCCTGGCTCAACCATGCTCTCAGCCGTGACCACCGCAAGATAGTCGTCATCGATGGCATGATAGCCTACACAGGAGGCATGAATGTTGCCGACTATTATATCAATGGCACCGAGCAAGTAGGTGAATGGCACGACATGCACTGCCGAATAGAAGGTGAGGAAGTGAACACGCTCCAATCCATTTTTCTCAAGATATGGAACAAGACAAGTGGCCAGCGAGTGGATGGTGAGGAATATTTTCGCGGCAACGCCAACGACGGTCATTTTCAGGACCTCAAACCCGACACCACCTCTACAGCCGGCCACAAGATGGTGGGTATCATCAACCGCGAGCCTAACACGAGCAACAAGATTATCCGTAAGTTCTATGAAGAAGCGTTCAACCAAGCCCAAGACAGCATCAAACTCATCAACCCCTACTTCACTCTGACCCCAGGTATAAAAAAAGCCATGAAAAGGGCGTTGAAGCGCGGTGTGAAACTGGAGATTATGCTATCTGCCAAAAGCGATATCCCATTAACCCCCGACTGTGGTTATTACAATGCTCACAAACTGATGAAACGCGGAGCTGAAGTATGGATATTCGAGCCAGGTTTCCATCATACAAAAATTATCATGGTAGATGGTAAATTCTGCACCGTTGGCAGTGCAAATCTCAATGCCCGAAGCCTGCGCTTCGACTATGAGGCGAATGCGGTGATTGTGGACCCCTGCACGACCAGAGAGTTGAACGATTTGTTTGAGCGAGAAAAATTGAGAAGTTTCAAACTTACCCCCGAGTCGTGGGACAACTTCCGAAACTGCTGGCAGAAGGCAGTGGCCTGGTTCTCCCATCTGCTGAGTCCCTGGCTTTAAATCTCATCTATACTGACATACCCGTTCATAACAGCATAAATGGTAAGAGACGAGACACTCCTCATCTCTAGTTTGTCCATGATGTTTTTCCTGTGTGTAATGACGGTTGTAAGGCTTATATTGAGTTTGTCGGCTATTTCTTTATTGATGAAACCCTTTACAATGAGTCGGAGCACATCAATTTCCCTTGCGGATAGTTTTGCGGAGAATTGGCCCATATCAGCATTATGCCCTTGCCTTCTTTGAGGATGACCTTGCTGTTGGAGCGCAAGCAATGAGCGCACCAACTGCCGTTCAGGTACAGTGATGCGCAAACAATGAAAGTCGGATAGTTGAACAGCCTGCTCATCGGTCGTAGTAAGCACGATCGTTTTACGTTTTCTTTCGAGAAAGAAAAGTCTGTCTGTGAGCATGATGCCCACATAAACAAAGAAATGAGCAAAATTCTCCTCGCCTGCATCTATCAGTTGCTCAACAGACGAGAAGGCCTCGACATCCATGACCGGCATCACAGTTTGCAACATCTGCCTCAGTCCGATAGCCGCGAACGTGTCCTGACAGAGAATGGCCACCAATGGTTTCTTCTTCCCATCCTTCATCTCCAGAAGCGGAAAGTAATGTCCTTGAAGTTGTCTCCCGACGCTTTTTTGTAGAGTCTTTGATTGGTGGTTCTCTCCTTAAGACATCCGAGGTGAGCGATGTATGGCCCCACCTTGATGTAGTCGAAGTCGGCTTTCCTCACAACCGACGGAATACGCTGGCGTCCGCTATACCATGCAACCTTGTAATTAGGATGCTCTCGATGGATGTAGCGCGCCAACGTATTGATATAGGTCGGTTCGGAGTCACCGCCCATGAAGGCGATGCATGTGATGTCGTCATCGTATTCACTGATCATCCTCTCAATGACCATAGGTGTGAGAGGTGTTCCAATATTTTCCCATAGGAACTTGCTATGGCAGCCCGGGCAATGGCATGGGCAATTTGCAATGTTGATGGCGAGTGTGACCTCGTCGGGTACTTCCTGGAAAACAATACTTGTGTTTACGTATTTCAACATCTTTGTTATTTATTATTGTAGGTTATGAATGTGTCTTGTTTGATAGATGACTTGAACTATTCTGTGTATTTTGCCGTCCCAGCATAGAATCTTCTTGCGGCCTCTTCCTGTCGGGGTTGCGAGAAATTGCTCACCCGCTTGAGGTATCCTATGATACGTGTCATATAGTCGACGTTTTTGGAATGGCAGTGTGGACATTCCTTGAGGTATCTCTTGTCGATATGTCCGCAATCGTTGCAGATGGTATTGGGTATATTGAATGTGAAATAGTTGCATCCCTCCTTTGCGGCGACTTTGAGCAATTGCCTGTATTGCTGTTTCGAAAGATGTTCCTCGAGGTTCATGTGCAGGGCGGAACCTCCTGTGAGGTGCTCAATATATGGTGCTCCATGCAGTTTGAATTTATCGATAATATTGAGCGAATCGTCCTCGACGATGTAGAAATAACTGTTGTAGCAATCTCTTGGCACGAAATATCCGTCTTCCCTATCCCACTTGGCGTGCTTTACTCCCACGTTCTCGGCAGGAATCATCTCACAATTGAAGAGCACGTCTTTCGTGCGGTACTTCTTATTATATTTTTCGATGAGTCCGAGCACCGTCTGCACGAAGTTCAGATAGTCAGGATTGTCGTTGATGGTATGTCCCATGAACTCAGCCGCCTCCACAAGACCATTGACACCGATGGTGAGGTATTGCCGCCCGATATTGATGTAGCCCGCATCGAAGAGAGGCAACATTCCGTGTTCCTTGAGGTCTTTCAAGTTTTCGTTGTATGCGAGTTGCACCTTATGACAGAGGTCGATGATATGCGAGAGGAACTCCTTGTAATCCTGGTTGTTGTTGACAGCATACTGTATGCACCTGTTGAGATTGATGGTGAGCACACTCTTCGAGCCTGTGGAAACACCTCCTGCTCCCAGCGTGTAACTGAAACCATTATCCTGAATTTCATTGCGCAGTCTGCAGCATGAACTGAGCGAGTCGGCGTTGTCGCTCATATAGGTGAAGAAAGAGTGTCCCTCTGAATACATTTCGGCTGTAAAGTCGCCCCATTCCTTATCGATGACATCACCGTCGTTTGTAAGCAGTGCCATTGTCTCCACAGGGAAGGTAAGTACGGCCTTGGTACGCTCTTTATTAAACCACTTCATGAATCGTTTTTGGAGCCAGGAAAGTCCAGGCCAGTCGGGTTGTGTCCCATCAGGGAAATAGAAGTTTCCAAACAGACTTTCGAAATATGGTTTGTCGTAATAAGCGATATTCCAGAACACAGCCTGGTAATTTCGTGCTCCTGTCGGCTGGTTGATGGAATAGACAATCTGCTCAAAACAGTCGGTAATCATCTTGTCGATGGTACGCTGCTTGATAGAAAGGTCCACCACCCGGTCGGGGTCTTTCCAATAGTCCTTTCCATACTCCAACCCGATGAAGTAGTTGAGATACATCAGGAATTCGGGAGTGGCGCATGCACCGCTGAGCATGCTCGACACCATGAAGACCATGTTGACAAATCCGCCACAGAACGACTTGAGGTTGGTGGGTGCCGTGGAGTTTCCTCCTATCGACATGGTACCCCCAATGAGCCAAGGATACATCGTGATAGATGCACAGTAATTGGCCAGTGAAGTCTCGTCGTTCTTGTAAATGAAGTGATGGGTAAGCATATCGATATACTCATCAGAAAGACTTTTTCCGTACATTTTTTTGATACGGTCGGTAAGGAGTCTTCTATTGAGTCTGATAAAACCTGCTTTGGGAAGTTCACCAATCAAAGTTGCGATATTTTTGTGCTCGACATTTGCATTGGCGTCATATTTTGAACCTGTAGCAGCATTTGCAGCATCGACATAGTCTGCCAAAAATTTCAACCGCTCCATGGTTTCCCTGTCCTCGGTGTGCCTCTGTCGGTATAGCATAAATGACTTGGCTACACGATAGTGTCCCTCCTTCATCAATGCCTCTTCCACCTCGTTCTGAATATCTTCGACAGTGATATTGTCTCTGATATTTAAGTGGCTGAGAATCTTAGATATAGACCCCAAATCCACCTCTTCGTCCACAGACTGGAAGGCTTTCACAATAGCGGTCATAATCTTGTCGAGTGAGAAGCGGTCTGACGAACCGTCGCGCTTCAAAATGGTGAATTCTCTCATTTCCTTTAATCTATTATTTGGATAACTTTTCCTCTCTTGATTTCAAAAAAGTTTTCCATTTTGGATAACTTTTCAATCTTCCTCCGCTGGAAAGTTGAAAAAAATGTTTTTTGAAATCGCTTACAAAGTTAACACAAATATCCACATAAACGGTCAAAATTATCCATGAAAAATTGGTTTGTTAACGAATTTTAGTGACTTTTTATTTACAATCAACAAGGGGTTGCAAGAGATATTTTTGGGTAGATATTGACTAATAGGTAATTACGAAAAAAAATGCACACATTGGAGATTTTTGTCCAAAGTGTGCAAATATCAAGTTGAGGGTATTTCATGTTTAGCGATGCAGGAGGCCCTCCATTCATGATGTGTGGTCTATGGCTTTACACCCCCACTTAAAGTCTTACCGACGAGATGTCGACGAGATGGTTTACAATAGCGTAAATAGTCAAACCAGCAGGACTATGTATCTGCAGTTTTCTTGCGATGTTCCTCCGATGAGTAATCACTGTGTTGATGGAGATGAAGAGATGGTCGGCAATCTCCTTGTTAGACATCCCCTGGACAAGGCTGACAACCACTTCTTTTTCACGGTCGCTGAGAGCATTGGAGGAGTCGGGTGTCTGACTGATCATATTGGAGATTTTTGTCGAAACGTCATTCTGCCTAACCTTTTTCTCAAGCCACCTGATGGCAGGCATGAAGATAGACTCCTCGACCTCGGCATGCAGTGAGAGCCATTCTTCATTATTATATATATTATATAGACAAGCCGAGAGTTGATTGTTGTGGAGCCCGTCGCTGGGCAGATACTTAATAATAATACTTTTGAGTTCCCTGAGCAGCACGTCGGTCTGTCCATGATGCTTGGAATAGGTTTCAATGTCGTAGTTTCCTGTTGGCTGGTTTTTAAGCAAAGCCTCAACGTATGGGAAGACTGTTTTCTCCTCATATTTCATGTGCGACCTTACTGCCCTTGAATAGTCATCATAGAGTTTTACGATCAACCTTGCAAGGTTGTCGTTCTGGTCGAGGGCGTCGGTAAGCGCTTTTCTGATGAAAGGCAACTGATATCCGAGGAAATACTCATGGCTCGCCTTGAGATAATGCAGGAGAGTTGGAATAGACAGTTTGGAATAGTCGTTGAATTCACGATAGCCGTTAATGGAAAAATTGACTACAGCAAGGTAAGTATAAGTATCCACACCCTGCTCCTCGCACACTTGTCTGACCGTTTTGTCGCCAAATCCCAGATTGATGCCGAAACTTCCCAGGCTTTGCAGCAGGTTGTAATTATCCCGGATGAGCGAGATCATGCTGTCGTCGGCCTCATACATTTTGTGATTTTTCATTTTTTCCTGCTATAGTTGAGAACCTTATTAATTCAGACTGCAAAATAACAAAAAATTGGCGATGATTGCAATCACCATTTTTAGGTATTTTCGCCCATCTGTTGTCGCTCGTCATACCTAAAAATGGCATGTTGTCGCTATTGTCTCCATGTATACACAAGAAAAAAAGTCTGCATAGCAGCTGCAATAGCCAATACAATCCATCCGATGTATCTGAATATGGAATTGAAAGAGATATCCTCTTTTGGTGGGAAGAATCGCCAGTATGCAATCATAGCCAGCAGGACGATGGCGAGTCCTGTCGTATGTGACATGAGGGAGAAGCCCATGACAGAGTCGGTAAGCATGACCGTCTTGAGCACAGCAGCCCCATAGAGAGGATAAATGCAGTTGTAGAGGGCCTGGCGTGTTCGCTGGTTCTGTCTTGACTTGTCAATACAAAAGATAATTAGCACAACAATGGCCAGGATCAGGATGCACTCTCTGAAAACGGGATTATGGAAGATTTCCATCTTTGAAAAAAAATAATGGGCGTACAAGATGTACGCCCAATTATAATCAATAAATCATTTTGCGTAAGCCACAGAGCGTGTTTCCCTGATGACAGTGATTTTTACCTGTCCTGGGTAGGTCATCTCGTTTTGAATCTTGTTGGCGATTTCTCCCGAGAGTGCCTCAGTCTCTTTATCATCCATTTTGTCAGCACCCACGATGACGCGCAATTCACGTCCGGCCTGAATGGCGTATGTCTTGGTGACTCCTGGATAACTCATGGCAATGGCCTCCAAGTCGTTGAGCCTCTTGATGTAAGCCTCGACGATTTCCCGTCTTGCTCCAGGTCTTGCTCCTGATATAGCGTCGCAAATCTGGACAATTGGGGCCAACAGAGTATTCATCTCCATTTCATCATGGTGTGCTCCGACAGCATTGCAGATATCCGGCTTCTCCTTGTATTTCTCTGCGATTTTGGCACCGTAGAGAGCATGTGGCAAGTCACTTTCCTCATCGGGCACTTTACCGATGTCGTGGAGCAATCCAGCTCTTTTGGCCTTTTTGGGGTTGAGTCCCAGTTCTGATGCCATCACAGCACAAAGGTTTGCTGTTTCACGAGCGTGCTGTAAGAGGTTCTGTCCGTAAGAGGAGCGGTATTTCATCTTTCCGATGATGCGGATAAGCTCTGGATGGAGTCCGTGAATACCCAGGTCGATAGCCGTACGTTTTCCTGTTTCGATAATCTCATTTTCGAGTTGCTTTTTCACCTTGGCCACCACCTCTTCAATACGTGCAGGGTGAATGCGCCCGTCTGCCACCAACTGATGCAAAGCCAGTCGGCAAACCTCTCTTCTGATGGGGTCGAAAGCCGAGATGACAATAGCCTCGGGGGTGTCGTCAACGACGATTTCCACTCCTGTGGCCGCCTCAAGAGCCCTGATGTTACGTCCTTCGCGTCCGATGATTCTACCCTTGACCTCGTCGTTGTCGATATGGAAGACACTGACAGAGTTTTCAATGGCCGTCTCAGTGGCCACACGCTGTATTGTCTGAATGACGATTTTCTTGGCCTGGGCATTGGCATTGAGTTTAGCCTCGTCCATGATTTCGTTGATGTAACTGGCGGCATCTGTTCTTGCCTCGTCTTTGAGACTCTCGACAAGCCTGTTTTTTGCCTCCTCAGCACTCAGTCCAGAGAGTTCTTCCAGTTTTTCTCGCTCTTGGTTCTGCATTTTCTCGAGTTCCTCCTGCTTGATGAGCAGGAGTTTCTTCTCGTTCTCGATGCGTTTTTGTCCTTGCTCCACCTCTTGTTTCCGCCGTCCAAGTTCCTCTTGTCGCTGATTGAGTGAGATTTCGCGCTGTTTGAGCCGGCTTTCGCTCTGCTGTAGTTTTTGGTTTCTGGCTTGGACTTCCTTTTCGAGTTCTGCCTTTTTATTGAGGAATTTCTCCTTTACCTCGAGCAGTTTTTTCTCTTTGATGACCTCGGCTTCTTTTTGTGCATTTCCAATGATGTCATTGTATTTGCCAGTGACCACCTTCATGAAGGCCAAATATCCTATAACACCTCCCACCAGGAGGCATACTATAGCGATAATGATTGTTATGATAGTTGGATCCATAAAAAAATATAGTAGATTGATGATATTCCCTAATCAATTCATTCTTTCCGACAGTCCTTTATTCCCCAGTCTGATTCAGCCCGAGCGTCTGTTCAATCTCTGAAGTGATTTTTTCGAGAATATCGGTATATGGCTTTGTATCATTTTTTTGAGCCTCAATTTCGTATTTGAGGGCCAAATCAACAATTGCCATATACAATATGTCTATAGCGCTCTTTTTTCCATTGGCTCGAGCGGTATAGGCAGCCACGGTGTTTGTGGCCAACTTAGCAGCCTTTCGATACATTTCCTCCTCTTCGGCATAGACCTTGATGGGCAACTCTATATCGTAGACATGCAGTCTTATGGATCGTTGTTCTCTTTTCTCTTCAGACATTGTTCACGTTATTTCTCACTTAGTAGCGTGATACATTTGTTGACGCTCCGGATGAGTTTGGCAAGTCTGGCCTTTGCGGCCTCCATATCGCCATCAGTCACTTCGAGCATCTTGGCTGTCTTCATCGAATTGTAATTCTTCTCCGCCTCCCTGAGTTGATTTTCAAGCACTTCTATTCTCTCGTTGAGAGTAGCAATAGTTGCCCTCAGACTCTGGTTATCGCTTTTGCATTTTTCATACTCAAGCATCATCTGTCTGACTCTGGTGGTGAAAAGTGTGACAGTTTTCTCCTGGGCGGCCATATCCTTACAATTTGGATGCAAAATTACATGATAAAATCAGAAAAACCAAACAAAAAGCACATTTTTTGCTTTTTGATGGTGCAGCGAGACCATGTTGGAGGGTAAAAGGGGTGAAAAATCCGATTTCTTTTTGTTCCCCTCTCGCTGGCCTTTAACAGGCAGAAAAGGACCGTCTTACTTTTTATCCTCGGCTGTGTCTTTGGGTTTCGGCTCTTTTTTAGCGAGCATGACGATTTGATAAACAAAGTCGGTGACCCATTTCTGCGAGAATCCAAGTCTATTGTTGTATTGTCTGACAGTGAGCACGGTTTTCATCACGCCGGCATCTTTGTAGTCGTTTTTGTTGAACACATCACTGACGGTTTTCTCTGTCAACGTATAGATTGTCTTTTTGAAAATTGACGGTATCCTGACTTTGAATTTCAAGAGGTTACCCATGAGCATCATCAAGTCTTGTGAGAATCCCTGAAAGACGTACATAAACGGCTGTACATCTTGCAGTTTCCTGCAGTTTTTCTTGATAGTGGCATCAATTTCCTTGAAGAAATTATCATCGCATTTGTACAAATCCTTCATCAAATTCTTGCAATGATTTTTTTCTCCCAGACCGAGTTTATTATTCAATGTTGGCACTTTGAATTTGGCTTTGAATGTGCGTAATTCGGGCAACATTCCGAGGTTGGAAATCCCCAGATTGGCAGCCAAAGAAGCCTGAAAATAAACTCTAATCAAGGTCATGTAATCCTCCATTCCCCCAACTCTTATCTCTTGCTCTTTCTTTCCGAACAATCTTGAAAAAAATCCCATATTTTGTTGTATATTATTTAAAAGTTTCACAATTTTGTGCAAAGTTAGACATTTTTGTTGGAATGACAAAGGAAGTTGTTTGAATAGTTTTTGAGTTTTCTGTTTTTGAGTTTTCGAGTTGAGCGATAATGGGGAAATGTGTGTAAAGTCGTGCCAGCACTTGTCATGTGGTAAAAACACATCGTCTGGGCGCCTATTGAGGCCGATAAAAATCTAAACAAATAATAAAAAAATGATTTTTCATTGCTATTAGTTTCGCTATTACAACTTTTATTTATACCTTTGCAGCCTAAATTAATAGATATATCTGCTATAGCATATTTTTCTTGGAAATAAGAGACTGAAAATGAAAGGAATCGTATTGGCAGGTGGTGCTGGAACACGACTCTACCCAATCACTAAGGGCATCAGCAAGCAATTGATCCCAATATTTGACAAGCCAATGATATATTATCCTATATCAGCGCTGATGCTTGCCGGTATTCGAGAGATACTTGTGATTTCTACACCTTATGATTTGCCTGGTTTCAAGCGCCTTTTGGGTGACGGCAGCGATTATGGGGTTCATTTCAGTTATGCTGAGCAGCCCAGTCCCGACGGCCTTGCACAAGCCTTTATTATCGGCGAACAATTTATAGGTGACGATGATGTATGTCTTGTGCTTGGTGACAACATATTTTATGGTGCGGGATTTTCGGGTCTCCTTCGTGAGAGTGTGCAGAATGCCAGTCGCGGCCTTGCCACCGTATTCGGCTATTACGTCCCCGACCCCGAGCGCTACGGCGTTGCAGAGATATCTCCCGACGGTCAGTGTCTGAGCATAGAAGAGAAACCCGCTCACCCCAAGAGCAATTATGCCGTAGTAGGTCTATATTTCTACCCCAACAATGTGGTTGAGATAGCCAAAAGCATCAAGCCTAGTTCTCGCGGTGAATTAGAGATTACTTCAGTCAACCAGGAATACCTCGTCCGGGGGCAACTTCAAGTTCAGAAGTTGCAGCGTGGTTTCGCCTGGCTCGACACAGGCACCCACGACAGTCTTGCCGAAGCGAGCACTTTCATCGAGGTGGTTGAGAAACGCCAGGGATTAAAAGTAGCCTGTCTTGAGGAGATTGCTTATAATAAAGGTTGGATAACCCGCTCCGACCTTCTTCGAATAGCCGAGCCGATGCTTAAGAACGGTTATGGCCAATACCTGGTGCAAAAAGCCAGTTCAAAAGAATAAGAATAAAACATTATATAATACAGAACAATAAAAAATGGAAGAAAACAAGACCACCCAAACCGTGGAACAAGTCAGGGAACAGGAAGATAGGTCATTCTTTAATTTCCGTTCTCTGTTTGAGACATTTATTCTCAACTGGCAATGGTTTGCCCTGTCACTGATTATCTGTCTTGGCATTACCGCCATCTACCTGCGCTATGCCACCCCCCGTTATCAGCAGACCGCCAAGATGCTGATTAAGGATGAGGACAATCGCGGGCGCAACAACAGCGTGATGAGCATGACGAACCTCGGCATCATGTCCAACAGTGAGGGTATTGACAACGAGATGGAAATCCTCTCCTCACACATTCTTGCCGAAGATGTTGTGAAGGATTTGAAATTGTATGTCACCTACCGTCTGAAAGGTCGTGTGAAGGACATTCTTCTTTACAAGAATCAGCCTGTGACCGTAGACATCGACGAGGACCACCTCGAAAAATTGAACTCACCCATCCGTCTGGTGATTACTCGTGAGGGTAACAACCTGAAAGTAACTGGCACCTATTATGTTTCTGACGAAGAAGGCAACTCGTCGGGTCCCTACAGTTTGGACAAGACCTTTACCTCCCTTCCCCAGACTGTGAATACCCGCGCTGGCAATCTGACCTTCTCCAAGAACGGAAATCACAATTTGTCTAATGGGGCAACTGTATTTGTGACCATCCAGTCACCTTACCAGGCCTCTTACAAGTTCCAGAATTCATTCCGTGTGACTCCCACCTCAAAGAACACGACAATTGTCCGCACCACTATTACCGATGAGATTCCACGTCGCGGCCTTGACTATCTGCGACAGATTGTGATATGCTACAACCGTCAGGCCAACGAGGACAAGAACGAGGTAGCCTATCGTACCGAGGACTTCATCAACTCCCGTCTTGAGAAAATCAGCGAGGAACTTGGTGAGACCGAGGGCCAGTTGGAGCGTTACAAGAAGAGCCAAGGCATGACAGAATTAAGAATGAACGCCCAACGTGCCATGACAGGTTCGGCCGAGTACGACCAGCGTCTTGCTGAGGCCAACACCCAGGTAGCCCTTCTGAACAGCCTTTCGGAATGGATGGACAAAGACGACAACAAATACCAGACCCTTCCATCGAATGTGGGTTTGACCGACGCCACAGCCTCCAACCTTATTAATAGATATAATGAGATTGTGCTCCAGCGCAACAAGTTGCTTCGCAGTGCTTCCGAGGAGAGCCCCTCTGTGATTCCTCTCACAGCCCAACTCGATGACCTCAGTGCCAGTATCAAGCGTGCCATGGCTCAGAGCCGCAAGAACATGGAGATTCAGCGTTCATCGGTTGCCCAGCAATACAACAAGTTCAGTGGCCAGATTTCCGCCACACCCGAACAGGAGCGTATGCTTACCCAAATTGGACGCCAGCAGGAAGTTCGCTCAGGTCTCTACCTGATGCTTCTCCAGAAGCGTGAGGAGAACTCTATCTCTCTCGCCGCCACAGCCGACAAGGGTAAAGTGGTTGAGCATCCTGAGATGGCAGGCAAAGTAAGCCCTGTCCCCTCTGTGATTATCCCCATCGCCCTTGTGATAGGTCTTCTCGTTCCTGGAATTATCCTCTTCCTCCTGAAGTTCTTCAGATACAAGATTGAGGGTCACGATGATGTTGCCAAGTTGACCCAACTCCCCATCATCGCCGACGTTGCAGTTGCCAGCGAGACCGCCAAGACCAAGGCCGACATCGTGGTACACGAGAACAAGAACAACCAGATGGAGGAAATATTCCGTGCTATGCGTACCAATGTTCAGTTCATGCTACGCGAGGGCCAGAAGGTTGTGATGTTCACCTCCACGACCTCTGGTGAGGGTAAGACATTCAACTGTGCCAACCTGGCAGTGAGTTTCGCCCTCCTTGGCAAGAAAGTGATTCTCGTAGGTCTTGATATCCGTAAGCCCCGTCTTGCAGAATTGTTCGAGATCAACGACCACAAGCATGGTATCACTCCACTTCTCGCCCAGGAGAATCCCAGCGAGGAAGACGTGATGGCCAACATCATCCCCTCGGGTGTGAACGGCAACCTCGACCTGCTTCTTGCCGGTCCTGTGCCTCCCAACCCATCTGAGTTGATATCCCGTCCATCACTTGAAACCGTGATAGAGATTCTTAAGAACAACTATGACTACGTGCTTATCGACACCGCTCCTGTGGGTCTTGTGACCGATACAATCCAGGTAGGCCGTGTGACCGACGCCACTATCTACATGTGCCGCGCCGACTACACTCCGAAGTCAAGTTTCGACCTCGTGAATGCCCTGAGCAACGAGAAGAAGTTGCCAAATATGGCCATCGTGATCAACGGTATCGACATGTCGAAGAAGAAGTATGGTTACTACTACGGCTATGGCAAGTACGGCAAGTACAGCCGCTACACCAGTTATGGCAAGTATGGCAACTATGGTTCGTCGTACGGCAGTTATGGAGGCTATGGCAGTTACGGCAGTTATGGCAACTACAGCAACAGCCATTATGCCGACAAGAACGATACTTCCATTAAGCTATAAACATCCAAATTCCTTAATTCGTGATTATAAGGCAGCCCTTATAATCACGAATTTTGTTTTATCAATCATTTCAAGACTATAAAGATATGGTAATTGCAGTGGATTTCGACGGTACAATAGTTGAGAACAGGTATCCAGAGATAGGCCCGGAGACTCCCTTTGCGACCGACACGCTGAAAATGCTTATTAAAGAGCGTCACAAAGTGATATTGTGGACGACCCGTGAGGACCAACTTCTTGAAGATGCCGTGGAATGGTGCCGCAAACGCGGTATAGAATTCTATGCCGTCAACAAGGACTACCCCGAGGAGACGAAAGCCTCCAACAACCACTTCTCGCGTAAGATCAAGGCCGAGGTTTGGATAGACGACCGCAATGTGGGTGGTCTTCCCGATTGGGGAACAATCTACAACATGATTAAGGAACACAAGTCGTTCGACGACATGATTGCTGATGCCAAGAAAACGAAATTGAGCGACCATGCCGCCCCCAAGCGGAAGAGTTGGTGGGGATAATGACAATATAAGGCATTTTTGTTGCCCCCAAAGCGACTTCCCCCGACAATCAGAAACCCATCATAGTGGGTCCTGATTGTCGGGGGACTTGTTTGGAGAGTAATTTTTTAGTACATATTTTGTCAACTGTCCCAACCACCCCAACCTCTCTTTTGAGAGATTCTAACCCACTAAAATGATGCAAATTAGACATAAAAAAGGAAAAAGGCATTAAAAATGAAAAATTTCCGAAAATAAATTTCCTTATGACACTAAAAACTTGTATATTTGCATTCCATTTGGAAAAGTAAGTAAATTTTTACAACAATATTTAAATTTTTAAAAAATGACCAAGGCAGATATTATCAACCAAATCTCAAATTCAACGGGTTTACCTAAGAAAGATGTGGCCGTGACCGTCGAGGCATTCATGGAGACCATCAAAAGCAGTCTTCTGAACAAGGAAAATGTTTATCTGAGAGGCTTCGGCAGTTTCATTGTGAAGCATCGTGCAGAGAAGACCGCCCGCAACATATCCAAGAACACGACCATCGTAATAGCCGCTCATGACTTCCCCAGTTTCAAACCTGCCAAGAGTTTTGTAGGCAAGATGAAAGGTGAGGATATTGAGGATGATGCTGAATAAAGAAAAGAAAACAGAATAATCATTCAAATATTAAGTTATGCCAAACGGAAAGAAGAAGAAGGGTCACAAAATGGCCACTCACAAAAGAAAAAAGAGATTGAGAAAGAACAGGCATAAGAGCAAGTAATCACTTTTTACGGGCTCTCCGTTCTATTCTACAGCAAGGCATGTCAATGGATTCCGTTGATGGAATTAGCTGACATGCCTCTTTTGGTTAGAACTATAGAAAGGTAATAGAAATGACCAGTGAAGTAGTGATTGATGTCCGTCCGAAAGAGATATCGATAGCACTACTGGAAGACAAGAATCTGGTAGAGTATCAAAACGAGACTCGCTCGGCATCATTTTCAGTTGGCAACATCTACATTGCTAAGGTAAAGAAGCTCATGCCAGGCCTCAATGCCTGCTTTGTTGATGTTGGATTTGAGCGCGACGCTTTTCTTCATTATCTTGACATAGGCAGCCAATTTAACTCTTATGCGAAGTACCTGAAACAGGTACAGAGCGACAGGAAGAAACTTTATCCTATCTCCAAGGCCACACGCCTTCCTGACGTCAAGAAAGATGGCAGTATAGCCACCACTCTCAGCGTAGGTCAGGAGGTATTGGTTCAAATTGTAAAAGAACCCATTTCAACAAAGGGTCCACGACTTACAGGTGAATTGAGTTTTGCCGGGCGCTATCTGGTACTCATCCCCTTCAACGATAAAGTTTCTGTATCTTCCAAGATCAAGAGCGGCGAGGAGCGTGCTCGTCTGAAACAACTCATCCAGAGCATCAAGCCCAAGAATTTTGGTGTGATTGTACGCACCGTAGCCGAGGGCAAGCGTGTTGCGGAACTTGACACAGAATTGAAAGTTTTGCTGAACCGCTGGGAAGAAGCCATCACCAAGGTTCAAAAGACGCAGTCCCGCCCCCAGTTGGTGTTCGAGGAAACGGGTCGTGCAGTTGCTCTGCTTCGTGACTTATTCAATCCCTCTTACGAGAATATTTTCGTCAACGACGAAGGTGTATTCAATGAGGTGAAGAACTATGTCACTCTAATAGCCCCTGAAAAGGCGGGCATAGTGAAATTGTACTCGGGAAATGTTCCCATATTCGACAATTTCAACATCACGAAGCAGATTAAGTCGAGTTTTGGCAAGACCGTGAACTACAAGCACGGCGCCTACTTGATTATCGAGCACACAGAAGCCTTGCACGTTGTGGATGTAAATAGCGGCAACCGCACCCGCTCTACCAATGGCCAGGAGGCGAATGCCCTTGACGTGAACCTTGGCGCTGCCGATGAACTTGCCCGACAGTTGCGTCTCCGCGATATGGGTGGTATCATCGTTGTAGATTTCATTGACATGAAACTTGCCGAGGACCGCCAGATGCTTTATGAGCGCATGTGCAAGAACATGCAGAAAGACCGTGCTCGTCACAACATACTCCCATTGAGCAAGTTCGGTCTAATGCAAATCACACGCCAGCGAGTTCGCCCTGCCATGGATGTGAGCGTGGAAGAAACCTGTCCGACCTGTTTCGGCAAAGGCAAGATTAAGTCGAGCATCCTTTTCACAGATCAACTGGAGAGTAAAATTGACCACCTTGTCAACAAGATAGGCGTCAAGACCTTCTACTTGCACGTACACCCCTATGTGGCTGCCTACATCAACCAAGGAGTGCTTTCATTGAAGCGCAAATGGCAGTTCAAATACGGATTTGGCGTGCATGTCATCTCTTCACAGAAAATGGCATTTTTACAGTATGAGTTCTATGACAAGAAGAAAGAGTTCATAGACATGAAAGAAGAGATTGAGACCAAATAAACAGAGGCGGCTATGATGCCGCCTCTGTTTATTTGATATATCTGAGAAAAACACTCATAGCCATCAAGTCAGTGAGGCTTGACATATTTTTTTCCATTTTTGATATAAATGCCATTGGGTCTAACCACACTTCGCCCCTGCAAGTCGTAAATAATTGGAGTATTGTCACTTTTGTGACTGAGTCTCAACTGTTGAACATTTGTGACCTCAAACTCCTTGATTTGTTTGTTTCTATACAGTTTCCAACCTTCCGCCTCCATATATTGGCTGCGAGAGCCTTGCGGCACATAGAGATATCGCAACGACAAGTCGAGTTTGTCGATGGCAGACGGGTCGATTGCCGGAGGGTCCTGGGCGAGAATATAAGTGCGCGAGAGGTCAAAACACCTATTGAACGCATAGCCCCCGATGCTATCGACGGTTTCGGGCAGTGTCACCCGCTCATAAAGGAACCGGCCTGCAAAGGCATATTCATGAACGAATCTTACCCCATCAGGTATTACTACATCCACCTCCTCTGATGGCAGGTATTCTATAAGTTCCGTCGAGTCAGCCGTCAAGACAAAGTTCCCCTTAGTGACGAAATCAGCGTCTTCCCCCACCTCCATCAACACTTTGTCCAGGTTTTGACATTCCGCGAACGCCCCGTCTCCATAGTGCTGCAAATTGCCAGGCAGGGAGACCTGTATTAGTTTTGAGCATTTGTAGAAAGCCTTGTCGGGCATAGCATTGTCGTCGGTGTCCAATCCTTTTCCATTCTCGATGAGATATGGCTTACCACCTCCCACGATAGTCGCTCCGCTTAAGTCAAGGAATGAGAGATTTCCCATGGTTCCCAATCCCAGGGTGTCGGCTCCTGCCATATACCGCAATGTTCTCAAGTCGGTACTGTTGATGAATCCTTTCACGACAAGTCCGATGATTGAGTCGCCACCCAGCGTCTCGATCTTTTCAGCCAGGGTTCCCGGAGTCTCGACATTCACCTCCTGAGTATTGAAGGAAATCTCCTCGGGCGATACACGCAGGAGCATATCCTGATAGAAGCGCAGGTCGTATAGTCCCCACATCGCCCTAAGTGAAGCAAGGTCGAAATATCCGTCTTCATCTCCATCCCATCCCCAATTGATATACACCTTGCCAGATGCGTTGTACCCATGGAGTACGAACTCATGTCCGTTGTACGTGTTGTCGCTTCCGCCATAGATGATGGGATGTCCCTGGCTTATATTGCTGTAGATGATGTCCATCCATTCTTCGTCGGTATAGTCCTCTCTTTCGATACAGATTGCAAGGGGATAGCCAAAGTGATTCCGCAATCCGTGACAGAGAGTCTCAGAGTAAGAACCTGTTCCATCAATCATATATTGCGCTTTCATGGCCAGTCCCAGATGATACATCAATCTGGCAACGGCCCTTTTCTGCCCCACTCCAACACGTCCTTCATACCTGTTCAACATATTGTCGTATAGATATTCCACTCCCTCGATATTCTCCTCATACCTGACACCATCGAAATCTCCAAAAGGATAGAAAGTATAGACCACACCTGTGCCAGTCAACGGCCACCGGTTATATCTTACCACCTGTGCTGCCGCTGTAGCGACACACCCCGTGGGATAACCGTATGGTGTCATGTCTGAATAAGGCGATTCCTGTCCCCACTCCGTGCTCAACAGCGGCGCTACGGATGCCGGGTATTTGGTGGTATCGGGTTTGATGGCATAAAAAGGGATGGAATGAGACAGCGACAGCATGGTTTCCGTAGTCTCCAGCCACCATTTGAAATTCTCGTTGGTTGTGGTGGGATTAAAACGTTTCATGGAGTAGCCCATCACCTCGGGAAAGTGGTCATCATTGGGAATGACAGCAAATCCCCCGTCCTCATACCCCATGATGGAGAGAGCGGGGGTCTCCTTAAGCATTTTCGGCAATGGTCTTGCACTTCTCATTTTGCCACCGGGCTGCTGGGCATCAAGAACAGTTGCCGCGGCCTCAGCCTTTTGTCTGAGAGTTCTGGGATTTGCGTTGGCCTGGAGCGAAGCCATCAGGGCAAAAAGGAATAAGAATCGACACCACATCATGGAAACCTTATAGGAAAATGATTACTGTACCACTTTGAAGCGGATACGGAAGGACTTGGTATGCTCGTCCCAGTTGGTGCCAAGAAGTTCAAATCTACCTATTTGAGAAGTGGAACGCACATGTTTTCCGATGCATGGACATACATCATAGTCGCCAATCCTGACAAGTCGTATAGTGTCGGAGACATCATCGGGCAACCGTGTCAGACTTACTCCGTCGGGAATCTCATCTCGGCTGACGAACTCGTAAGTGACTGGCAGATCCTCCTCTATCAGTTCATTCATCCTGCGTTCAATCTCCCGTTCTGCCTTTCGGTCAGGCTTCCGGTCAAGTATATAACTTATCTTACTCTTCTTGCGCTCGACATGTGCATCGTTGGAGCGTTCGCATCCAAACATTCTGATCATGGTTTGGTTGAGCAAATGCTCTGCAGTATGCGCAGGTGGGAATGAAACTTCCCTTTCTTCGGGCATATCGTAATTAATATTTGAAGCCATAAAACTCTTAATTTGACGGATGATGGGTTGCCTCTAAGGAAGAATGATTTTGTAAATAAGTCCACTTGTAGGAGGGATGACAAGAGGTATATCGCTATCGGGCTGAATCATCATACGTGTGGTATTGCCAGAAAGCAATTCCACCGCAGAGCATTCACCATTTCTCATAGAGAGCCATTCGAAAGCATGGTTTGGAATTCGCACAGAGGTTTCCACCGCCTCCTCACCGAAATTGACGACAATCAATGCCAGTTCGTTCTTATGCTTTCTCAGAAAAGCGAATTGGCGTTCTCCGAGTTGAGGATTCACATACATCAAATCATAGAAGACACCTTCCCTCAACACCGTCTCTTCATTTGCCATTGTGAGCACCTTGGTGTAAATCGCCATCAACTCACGTGCTGGTTTTTTCAGTTTCCTTCGGTCGAAATACCCCTGGATGATGGATTCAAGCGACCAATAGTCGAAAATGGTAGTTCGCCCGTCACGACCACTGAAGCCCTCCTGTTCCATACCTGTTTCGCCCAATTCCTGCCCGGCATATACCATCATGGCACAAGGATGCAGAAGGGTGCTGACGATGAGTCCGGGTATTCCCTTTCGCGCATCAGCGGCAAAGAAATCACTCGCCAGTCGCTGCTCATCGTGGTTTTCGAGGAAATAAAGCATGTGGGGCAGAATATCGTCGGTGGCCTGCCACTGGCGCGTGATATCCGTGGCTGGGCGTCTTCCACAAATCACGTCACGCACACAGTCGTACATCCCCACTTTGTCGTATAAATAGTCGAAGCCCGCGGCCAGATAAGTGCGATACAATGTGGGATTATACACCTCGCCTATCAACTTCACGTGAGGATAAACGAACTTCAATTTGTCAGCAGCCCAATGCCAGAACTCAGCAGGCACCATCTCAGCCATGTCGCACCTGAAAGCATCGACACCCTTTGCGGCCCAGAAGAGCAAGATATCGGTCATCTTTCCCCAGGTATCGGGGATTGGACAGAAATGAGTAGACCTGCCTCCAGCATCGCAATAATCGATGCCATAGTTGAGTTTGACGGTTTCATACCAGTCATTGGGCCCCGGGCGGTTTCCGAAACAATCGTTTCCTGTGGCCCTGGCCGGGCATTCTTGATATAGAGCCTCGCCGTTGCCGGGTTGAGGCAACAGCGAGGTGTCGAGAGGCTGTCCCCAGCAATAATAGAAATTGTTGGTGACAGAGAAATGCATTTCCTTGTTGTCGGTTTCGCCGAGATCTCTCACCGTCTCAGGTTTTGCCACCGACATATACTCACGTGCCACATGATTGGGCACGAAGTCCATCACTACTTTCATCCCCGCTTCATGAGTCCTCTTCACCAGGTCGATGAACTCTTCCATTCTGTTGTCCACCTCCACAGCCAGGTCAGGGTCCACATCATAGTAATCGGCAATGGCGTATGGTGAGCCAGCCTTTCCCTTGACGACCATAGGTGTCTGCCGCGGAATTCCGTATGCAGTATAGTCGGTGGTTGTGGCATGTCGGAGAATGCCCGTGTACCACACATGTGTTGCTCCCAGTTGGCGTATACGCTTGAGGGTTGCGGCATCGAAGTCATTCATTTTTCCGCAGCCGTTCTCTTCGATTGTTCCATTGGGTTTTCTTGTGCGGCAAGTGTTTCCAAACAAGCGGGTCATCACCTGGTAGATAACAGGTTTTTGTCTCATGATTTTTGGGATTTTATCAATGAATCATGCGATGCCGTGAGCCTTGACCTCCCGGCTGATGCGGCTGATCATTCCCTGGAGAGCCTTTCCGGGTCCACACTCAGTGAAGTCGTCGGCACCATCTGTAATCATATTCTGCACCGACTGAGTCCAGCGCACACTGCTGGTAAGTTGTGCAATGAGGTTGGCTTTGATTTCGGCGGGGTCGGTGTGTGGCTTGGCATCCACATTCTGATAGACCGGACATGTGGGAGCCTTTATTTCGGTCTGCTCGATAGCAGCCTGCAACTCATCCTTTGCCGGTTGCATGAGAGGTGAGTGAAAAGCACCTCCGACATTGAGAGGCAGCGCACGCTTGGCGCCAGCGGCTTTCAGTGCCGCACATGCCTCCTGAATGGCCTCCACATTTCCAGAGATGACCAATTGTCCGGGGCAATTGTAATTTGCCGGCACCACCACAAAGTTATCCTTATTGATTTCCTGACAGATTTCCTCCACTTTCTCATCGGCCATACCGATAATAGCAGCCATGGTGGAAGGTGCTGCCTCGCATGCTTTCTGCATGGCCATGGCACGTGCGTAGACCAATTTCAGTCCATCCTCGAAACTCAGTGCTCCAGCAGCCACGAGAGCGGAGAACTCACCGAGAGAGTGACCAGCGGTCATGTCGGGTTTGAAATCTTCTCCCATGCAAATGGCGCTGATTACGCTGTGGAGGAAAACGGCAGGCTGTGTCACCTTAGTTTGCTTGAGTTCCTCATCGGTCCCATCGAACATGATGTCGGTGATTCTGTAACCGAGAATTTCGTTGGCTTTCTCGAAAAGTTCCTTGGCCTGGGGATTGTTCTCATACAAATCCTTACCCATGCCTACAAATTGTGCTCCCTGTCCGGGGAAAACAAATGCTTTCATCTTTTTACTCAAAAAAAATTAATAAAACATGGCGGATTTCACATCCGCGTGAAATTTCGTGCAAAATTACTGCAAATTGGTGGAATAACCAAATTATTTGAAAGGGAGTTAAAGGGAAGTTGGAGAGGAGGAAAATGACAAATGTCTTTGGGAATAGGTTATTATCGGGAGTTATGAAAGGAATAAACACAAAAAATCCCGGCAACCAAATGGCTGTCGGGATTGATATAAGTTTATTGGTGGATTTGATTATTCAGCGGCAGGAGCCTCTTCCACCTCATCGATAGCGTCGTTAACGGCTTCCTCAACGGGAGCCTCAGCAACAGTTTCCTCAGCGGGAGCCTCAACCACTTTCTCCTCGGCAGCATTCTCAGCCACAACGCGGACAGGCAGTTTCACCTCCACATCCTTGTAGAAATGCACAGTGGCCTCGTATTCGCCCACTTTCTTGATATCGCGCATAGTGATGATCTTGCGATCCACCTCGATACCCTTCTTAGCCAGTTCCTCTGCCACCTTGGCGGCATTAACCGAACCGTAGAGAACGCCTGTGGAACTCACCTTGGCTGCCACCTCAACGATGACATCCTGAAGTTGGTTGGCACGCTTCTCGGCAGCTGCTTTCTGAACCTCTATTTTGTGAGCCTGCTGGCGGAGAGTCTCAGCGAGCACTTTCTTTGCAGACTTGGTAGCGATAACGCCCTTGCCCTGCGGTATGAGATAGTTGCGGCCATAACCAGGCTTCACATCCACAATCTCATTCTTATAACCCAGTCCGATAATATCTTCTTTCAGTATAATCTGCATGTCTTTGTCCTCCTATTCTTTATTTCATCAAGTCGGTAACGTATGGCAGCAGTGCGATTTGGCGTGCACGCTTGATAGCGGTGGCCACGCGGCGCTGATACTTCAGAGATGTTCCAGTGATTCGGCGAGGCAGAATTTTTCCTTGCTCATTGAGGAACTTCTTCAGAAACTCGGGATCTTTGTAATCGATATACTTGATGCCGCTTTTCTTGAAACGGCAGTACTTCTTCTTTTTGGTATCCACTGACGGCGGTGTCAAATAGCGGATTTCAGTATCTTTCTCTGCCATGTTTTAAGCCTCCTCTTTTTTTCCTAATTTGATACGTCTCTTCTCAGCATACTGTGCGGCATACTTGTCGAGTTTCACAGTCATAAAGCGAATCACTTTCTCGTCGCGGCGATAGCCTGTCTCGAGGGTGTTGATAACTTCTGGCTCAGCCTTGAATTCCAACAGACAATAGAAGCCTGTAGAGAATTTCTGAATAGGATAAGCCATCTTCTTCAGTCCCCAGGTCTCCTCATTCAGAATCTCTGCTCCTTTGTCAGTAAGGATTTTCTTGAATTTAGCGACCGTTTCCTTCATCTGTTCATCAGACAAAACGGGAGTCAAAATGAAAACGGTTTCGTATTGATTCATACTAAATAATTAATTAAAAAATGTTGTTTTTGCAAAAAGCGGTGCAAAGGTACTGCTTTTTCCCCAACTGGCAAAATTTTTTTGAGAAAAGTTTTAGTCAGGGGAAATTCACGGCAACCATCAAGGCGAAAGTTACCATTGAGGTCATCAAGGAGAATGAGAAAGTTCAGCAGTGGCAAGCACGGGCATCAGCCTCACCTACATACAATAGGCGGGAAACCTCAGTAAAAAAGCCACGACGAGGAGAACTCCCAAAAGAATTCTCCAATTCGTGAAAAAAGAGGTAAAGGAATGAGTGAAATGCTGTCACTTCCTATTTTCTTTTCAGCATTTCTTTGTTCAGTCCCTGAATGGTATATTTTCCGTTGGTGATTTTTTCAACAAGTTCGCGAATTTCGTTTGAGATGAAGTCGAAGTCTGGTTCTGCCTCCGTCTCTATGGTCATTCCATCGGGTACGAGTTCCTTCCACTCAACATCCTTGTCATTGGCCGAAATGCGCTCTTTGTAATACCACCTACCATCCATGAAGATGTAATAGAACAATTCCGGAATATCGCCCTCAAGCGATGCGTACATATAAGGGCGGTTGTCCGACCATTGTTCTCCGCACTCAGTATAAGTGGTGTTGAAACTCCTCCGGTCGCCTTTTAGGATATACTTGAGCACCTCCTCGTAATCAGTGAGTCGCGCCTCTTGATAGAAGAATTTCCTGGCATTTTCCGGATTCCCGTCATGATGGCAGTAGATTTCCATGAATGGATACTCTTTTTGAGTTTTGATGAAATGAATGTCATCATAGGTCAGTTCCCTGTCCAAATCCTTATCATTTAACTTTATGGCAATATTACATCTTGTACTCATGTTATTATTCGAGGCAATTGAATTACTACTTATATTTGGGTGATGAACTCTAGCATCATTTTCGTTTCTCATTAGCCACGTATGTCACGATACCCGCAACAATCAAGACAACACTTGCGAGAAGCAGCCAATTTCCGCCCCATCCCGAGCATACAGCCACAGCCTCGACCAACACGCCGAGGTACACAAGCCACAAAGCGTGACCAAAGAAAAACTTTTTCATCTATCTTAAATCGAGAGTCATGAGAATAAGAACAGAAAATTCAAGGGGGAATGGTGACTTCCTGTCAGTTTCATCATCATTCCCCTGATTTTCATTTATTCCTCCTCGGGGGCAATCAGTTTGTAGCCCTTTCCGTGGATATTGATGATTTCAATCTGCGGGTCGTCCTTGAGATGCTTGCGCAGTTTGGTGATGTACACGTCCATCGAACGAGCATTGAAGTAGTTGTCGTCAATCCAGATGGTTTTCAGTGCGAAGTCACGCTGCAGAATCTCGTTGGCATGTGAGCACAGCAAAGCCAGCAGTTCGTTCTCCTTGGTTGTGAGTTTAGTCTGTTTATCTCCGATGACGAGGAGTTGCTTCTGCGTGTCGAAAATGAAATTACCGATATGGTAGAGAGTGGACTCTTTGTTTTTCTTGCCCTTCACACGTCTCAGAATAGCCTCGATGCGCAGCACGAGTTCCTCCATTGAGAAAGGTTTTGTGATATAGTCATCTGCACCGATTTTGAATCCCTCGAGGATATCATCCTTGAGTTGTTTGGCAGTGAGGAAGATAATGGGAATCTCGGCATTAGCCTGTCTGATTTCCTGTGCGAGCGTGAATCCATCCTTCTTTGGCATCATCACATCGAGCACGCAGATATCATATTTGGTACGCAAGAACTCCTTGTAGCCTGCCTCACCATCGAGGCACAACTCGGCCATGAAACCTTTGGCCTGCAGATATTCGCGAAGCAACATACCGAGGTTCTCCTCGTCTTCGCACAACAGAATTTTCAGTTTTTCTTCCATAATGATTATTCTTCTTTTATAATTGGTAATGATATCGTGAATTTTGTTCCTTTTCCGTATTCGCTGTCCACCTTGATGTCACCTTTGTGCAAATCGACCACTTTCTTGACGTATGCCAGTCCGAGTCCGAATCCTTTCACATTGTGCACATTGCCAGTATGAACGCGGTAGAACTTATCGAATATTTTCTTGAGATTGTCCTTTTTGATACCTATTCCGTCGTCGGCGATTGACAGATAGAGATGCTCGTCGTCATTCCAGGTTCTCACGAGTATGTTGACGGGCTTGTCGGGCTTCCGGTATTTAATGGCATTGTCGAAGAGGTTGAAAATCATGTTTGTAAAATGTGTCTCATCCACAAAGATTTTCGATTCTATAGCCTCGATGTCGATATTGATTTTTCCTCCGGTATGCTCAACCCTCAACGTGAAGGAATGGGCCACGTTTTCTGCCATTTCGTTCAGGTCCATTTCCTTTTTCTTGAACATGGAATCCTGCTTGTCGAACATCGACATCTGCAGCACTTTCTCGACGAGGAACCTGAGACGCTTGGTTTCTTCCTGAATGGCATTGCCCAGATGTGTCGTCATCTCTGGACTTTTCTTGAGCGACTTGTCGTTGAGCATCTGAGCAGCGAGCGAGATACTCGAAATAGGAGTCTTCAACTCGTGTGTCATATTGTTGATGAAGTCGTTCTTGATTTCCGAATAGCGTTTCTGCCTGAAAACCACGACGATGGTAAACACGAATGTGATGAGCAGAATAACAGTGAAAACGATGGCCGGTATCATGAATCGAATACTCGAGAAGATGTAATTGTTCATCTGCGGGAAATGAATTCTGACATACCCACCTCGGTTGTCGGGGTCGTTACGGTAAAGTTCCTGCTCATAACTATACTCCTCACCTTCCTCGCTATAGTCGGGGCATCTATATACCTCTCTTCCGTTGTTGGATGATACCGTGAAGTGATAAGGGATATTGATACCGTTGTTCTGCAATTCCGCCTTGAGGTCCTTGTCAAGGATTTTAAAATTGATACGTTCCTGCAGCGGTTTGTCGGATGCCGAATAGAGTATGTTGTAAACCACCCTGTCGAGCAAGGCTTTCTGATAGACGTATTTGTTGCGGACGATATCCTGCATCGACTTGCTGGCCTGTGTGATGGTGCTCTGATCGTTTCTGAGAATGAGGACCTTTGGCACCGAAGAGGGGCTGACCTTGTTGGTTTTCATCTCAAAGGTGGCATAAATACCGTCATCGTCTACCGATGGGTGTTGATGCGCCTGTATCAAAGTATCGTTTTGCAAAGCGGAAAAGTTCACCGTGTCTTTACGCATGCCTCTTCTGTTGGCAGAATTGATATCTTTTTCCAGATACCTAAGGGTTTCGTTGAGCTCCAGGTTTCTTGAAGCCTGGTAAAGCGATCGCTTGACAGACTCATCAAACTGCTCCTTCTTCATCCTCACCATCTCATCAATGTATTTGAGTTGGAGGAAGAGCAGTGCCAGGAACGAGAGTCCCATGATAGTTGATATGGTCCAGATAGTCTTCTTCTTCATGGCGGCAAAGATAAGCGAATATTTAATAAATTAACATACAAGTGTTAATTTAATTGCATCATTTTAATGAATTTAACTATATTTACTATTTTTGATTGACAATTATTAATTAAAACCACGACAGAAGTGGGAGGTTTTGTCAATTGTGAGTAATAATAGAGGTAAGAAGTGAGGGCATTTATCAGAAATCTTCAACTTACAATCGACGACAGACCCGTTTTTGAAACATATTATACCACAAAAAGTGTTATGAAATGTAGCAAAGCCGAAAAAAAAGTATAATTTTGCAGCGAGAATGGAAAAATACGGTCCATATTTAGAGTTTTTGCGCTATTGTGTCGACGACACCGTGGCTCTTCCCGCCTCAGCCAAGGAGATTGACTGGAGCGAATTGTATCAATTTGCCCGGAAGCAGGCCGTAGAAGCCGTATATTGGCGTGGCATCGAGCGCATGGACCGTGAGAATGGCGTGAAACTCACCGATGTGGAAGTACTTGCATGGATGGCCCGTGTGCGCAAGATTGAGCGCAGGAGCAAGAAAATCAGCGAGAAAGTGCGCTGGGTGTGGGAGAATTTCAAGAAGGAAGGTTTCCGCTCATGCTTGCTGAAAGGTCAGGGCAATGCCCTACTCTACCCTCAGCCCAATATGCGCCCTCCCGGCGACATTGACATCTGGGTAGAAGGCGGCGACAAAAAAGTGATAGCCTATGTTGACTCCCTTAAGCCTGGGTTCAAACGTGTTTATCACCACATAGATTTTTTCAATTTCGACAAGATTTCCGTCGAGGTACACTACCGCCCCTCATGGATGAGCAGTCCGATTCACAACAAGCGTCTGCAGCGATGGTTTTTGGACCATTCCGACGCCTGCTTTTCCAATTTTATCGAGCATGAGGGATATTGTTTGCCCACCTATGAATTCAACACCGTCTACCTGCTTTCGCATATCTACAGCCACCTGTTGCGGGAAGGTGTGGGGCTGCGCCATATTGTGGATTATTACTATCTGTTGCTTTCCGGCAAAGACAAGCCCAAGGTAGAAGAGCGCACATTACGCTATTTAGGGCTTCGAAAAATAACCGGTGCCATGTCCTGGGTACTCCACGAAGTACTTGGCATGGACAAAGCACAATTACTTTGTCCCCCCGACAAAAAGCGCGGCAAGTTATTGCTGAACGAGATATTGCGAGGAGGGAACCTGGGCAAGCACGACGACCGCGCCATGGGCGGCAAAGGCTCAAGCCATGCCAGCCACAATGTGCGCATCACTTACAGGGACATTCATCTGCTTCGCTATTTCCCATCGGAATGCCTCTGGGAGCCATGGTTCCGCATCTGGCACTATTTTTGGAGGAAAAGGCACTGACAAATGGCCGCCATATATCTTTTGGCCATTTCTATTTTCAATCCTCGACAAGAGACATTTTAATCCAGGATTTGGTTTTCGATATTTTTGACGCCATTGACAAAATCCCGGGCAGCCATTCTCTTTTTCCCTGCCATTTGGAGTGACTCCAACTGAAGTAGTCCATCAACCGTGCAGACAAAGAGAGCCCCATCTTTCACTAAAAGAGAGCCCACTGCACCTTCAGCCGGCCGCTCCAAATGCTTGCTGACTTTGAAGAGCTTAACCACCGACTCCTTCCCACCATCTTTACCGTGAATGGTAGTCCATGCCCCGGGATATGGTGAGAGCCCTCTCACAAAGTCATATATCTGTTTGGTAGACAAAGACCAGTCTATGCGGCAAGTATCCTTGAAAATCTTAGGAGCCGGCAGCAAACGCCCCACGTGCTGTGTCATTTGCGCTTGTTCTATGGTCTTCACCATTCCGTCGGTCTCGATGAGCATATCAATCGTCTTCAAGGCTGCCTTTGCCCCCAAATGCATCAGTCCGTCGTAAACAAACTCCAGGTCGGCCTCATCGGGAATTGGGAATTTCTCCTGCAAGATAATTCGCCCGGTGTCAATCTCGTGGTCGAGGAAGAACGTGGTCACACCTGTCTCGGTCTCGCCATTGATAATCGCCCAGTTGATGGGTGCCGCTCCCCGGTATTGTGGCAGTAGCGACGCATGCACATTGAACGTGCCCAAGCGGGGCATAGCCCACACCACTTCGGGCAGCATACGGAAAGCCACCACCACTTGCAAGTCGGCCTGATAGGCACGCAACTGCTCAACGAATTGCGGGTCTTTCATCTTTTCCGGTTGCAAGACAGGGATACCTTGCTCGAGAGCATATTTTTTCACCTCAGGTGGGACCATCACACTCCCATGTCTTGCTGAAGGCTGGTCGGGCTTTGTCACCACAGCCACCACATTGTATCCACCCTCAACGAGAGCCTGAAGAGTTCCCACAGCAAACTCGGGGGTACCCATAAACACGATTCTCAGTTCTTCTTTCGTCATTATCTCAATTGAATATTATATGTACAAAAAAACGAATTCTCAATTGCCTTACAGGATAGTTTATTCCTGCGACATATCCGCCACCATTTTCCTATACATGGCATACATGCGCGTCCGGCTGATATACCCCATGAGGTGTCCGTCGGTATCGGTGACTGGGAGCACCGAGGCGTCGGTCTCATCAAAAGTTCGCATCACATCTTCCATAGGGTCGTTCACGCCGAGTATGGCCAGAGGCTGCGACATGATTTGCGCCACTGTAAAATGATGATACAGTTCGGTCCGGAAGACCACATTTTTTATTTTATAAAGGTTCACCTCCCCAAGCAGCGTGCCGGCATCATCGAGCACAGGAAGGTAGAAAGTGTCGCTCATACTGATGACATTGACCAGTTTGCCCAGTTCCATATCTTTCGACACTGGAAGGAACTGCCGGTCGATTACGCTATTGAGGCTCATCAAAGTGAGCACCGACTTGTCGGTATGGTGCGTAAGGAGTTTTCCTTCCCTGGCCAGTCTCATGCCATAGATACTGTGAGGCTCAAACAAGATGATGGTGAGATAGGAGCAGATACTGACAATCATCAGCGGTATAAGCAATTGATATCCCCCCGTAATCTCGGCAATGAGGAACATGCCGGTGAGCGGTGCGTGCATCACACCAGCCATAACTCCCGCCATGCCCAGAAGTGAGAAATTTTTCTCCGGGACATAGATGCCCAATTGGTTGATGTTCCACAGCCGGGCGAAGAAGAATCCCGAGAACGCCCCGATAAACAGCGACGGTGCGAATGTACCGCCGCATCCTCCTGCTCCGTTGGTGGCCGAAGTGGCAAACACCTTTGTGAAGAGCACCAATCCTACATATATCATGAGCAGTCCGCCACTACCATAGAAAAGGGAGTTGTTGAGCAATACGCCCCAGTCGGCCTCCGTCTTTCCATTGAGCAGGATGTTGATGCTGTTGTACCCTTCTCCATAGAGTGATGGGAAAAGGAATATAAGCGAACTGAGCATCAGTCCGCCTATTAGCAGTTTGACGTATGGATAATTGCTGAGTTTTGCGAAAATCTTCTCGCAAAAAGTCATAGTCCGTATGAAATAGAGGCTTACTAGTCCGCAGAAGATGCCCAGCAAGATAGTCGTCGGAATTCTCTCCACAACCCATGCTCCATCAAGTGTGAAATTGAACAGCGAATCACTTCCCACAAAAATGTAGGTGAAACACGTTGCCGTGACACTTGATATAAGAATAGGCAGCAGGGAAGCCATTGTGAGGTCGATCAGCAGCACCTCGAGGGTGAAAACCAGCCCCGCGACGGGGGCTTTGAAGATGCCGGCGATGGCCGCAGCCGCCCCACACCCCACCAGAATCATCATGGTTCGCCCATCAAGGCGGAAAGTCTGTCCGAGATTGCTCCCGATGGCCGAACCTGTAAGCACAATGGGTGCCTCTGCTCCCACACTGCCACCAAAACCGATGGTGATGGCCGATGCGATGACCGAACTCCAACAATTGTGCCCTCTCAGACGGCTCTGTTTGCGGCTGATAGCATAAAGAATCCTTGTGATTCCGTGACTGATGTTGTCTCTGACAACATATTTCACGAAAAGAGACGTGATATAAATACCCACAACGGGCAGCACCAAATAGAGCCAGTTGAACGAAGAAATCTCGAAACCAGCCGTGAGAAGGTATTCTATCTGATGGATGAGCCAGTGGAGCACGAAAGCGGCCACAGCAGCGAGCAGTCCTACAAGGAAACTGAGCAGCAAGACCAATTGCCGGTCGGACACATACTTATCGCGTAGTGCCAACATCTTTCCCAATAGGGATTTCGGTTTCTCGTAGGTAGTGTCCTGAGGCATTGGGTCTTCGTCACTTTCTAATGATTTCTATTTCGCCATTGAGAGCGATTTTAATAATCGACGATGGTGTGTGCGGCTTTTTCTCCTGTCTTCTTGACGTACACACATAATCGACTGCCTTCAGCAGTTCCGGGTCGATATCACAGTAATTGGCCGCCGCTGGCTCACCACTGAAATTGGCACTGGTAGAGACAACTGCCTTCTGGAATCGATAACAGAGTTGCTTTGAGAAAGGCTCGTTGGTGATTCTCAATGCCACGCTTCCATCCTCGGCAATGAGGTTGGGCGCCAGATTGACCGCCCCATCGAGAATCACGGTGATGGGCTTGGTGGATAACTCCATGACATCCCAAGCCACAGCCGGCACCTGTCTGACATACCTTTGCAGTCGCGCGTCGCTGTCGACCAGGCAAATCATGGCCTTGGAGTCGGCCCTTCGCTTGATTTCATAGACTCGTGCCACAGCCTGTGGGTTGGTGGCGTCGCACCCTATTCCCCAAACGGTATCGGTGGGGTAAAGAATCACCCCACCGTTACGCATGATATCCACAGCCTTGGCTATATCCTTATCGTAGTTTGGCATTTTAGACAATTACGATTTTCATGTTTTTTGTCATTAGCGACTTCATGGGTCAAGAGAGATTAGATTTCCCATCCGATGGCCGAAGCGCCAAGCACGGCTGCGGATGCACCATCAAGACCGCTGACGAGGAATTTAGCCTTACCCTTGAAGATTTTGAGCACGTGCTCATCGTAACTTCTCTTGATAGGCTCCATGATGAGGTCGCCCGCCTTGACCAATCCTCCGAAGAAGATGAAAGCCTCGGGTGATGAGAAAGCAGCGAAGTCGGCGCATGCCTCTCCAAGCATCTCACCTGTCATGCGGTAAACCTCCTTAGCCAATTCGTCGCCTTTTCCGGCAGCAATAGAAACATCGAGCGATGTGATGTCCTCGGGGTTCATGTCACGCAAGAGAGAAGGTTGCTGGGTGGTGGAGAGCAGTTCCCTGGCCGAACGGGCCACGCCAGTAGCCGAGCAGTAAGCCTCGAGACAGCCGTTTCTTCCGCATCCGCACGAGCGCCCGTTGACCCGGCGCATGATGACATGCCCCAGTTCACCTGCAAAGCCGTCGCATCCATAGACCAATTGTCCGTTGATGACAATACCCGAACCCACGCCGGTGCCAAGTGTGAGTACGATGAAGTTTTTCATTCCACGAGCCACGCCATAAAACATCTCTCCGATGGCGGCAGCATTGGCATCATTAGTCATCGCCACTGGCACCCCGAGTCTTTCCTTGAACATCTCGGCCAATGGAACCACGCCATTGTGACCCCATGAGAGATTGGGTGCGAACTCGATGGTACCTTTGTAGTAATTGGCATTGGGAGCGCCTATACCCATGGCTTTGATTTTTTCTATTCCTCCCACCTGCTCGATAATGACCTTCAGGGCTTCGACTGCTGCATCCACATAGTCTTCCACCTTGTCATATCCTTGTGTTTTAATAGCAGTAGTGGCCTTGATTTCGCCACGGCTGTCCACGATTCCAAAAACAGAGTTAGTACCTCCCAAGTCCAAACCTATCACATAAGGTTTCAGTGCAGTTTCTTCGTTCATAATATAAAATTTTCAGTTAGTGAGTTATTTTTGACATAATTAGAGCAGGGCAATGCTGCGTTAACATTTGCAAAGATATTAAAAATATGGCAGTGGGCAAAGTTTTGACCGCAAAATTTGTATCTTTGACATTTTTTTAGCAATTTTGCATCCGTTATGCCAAATATCGACTTTCTCACCACCATATTTAAAGGACTCATTATCGGAATTCTCGCTTCTGCTCCGATGGGTCCTGTTGGCATTTTGTGCGTGCAGCGCACGCTCAACAAAGGCCGCTGGTATGGTTTTGTGACTGGTATTGGGGCCACGGTGAGTGATTTCATATATGCCCTTGTGACGGGTGTCGGTATGAGTTTTGTGATGGACTTGGTGAACAATGACCAGACCCGCTTTTTTCTTCAGATTACAGGTAGTCTGATGTTGCTTTGCTTTGGCATCTACAGTTTTCGCTCGAATCCCACCAAGAACATGCATCGTAGCGGCAACACGAAGGGTACCTTGGTGCACAATGGGGTTACGGCGTTTCTCGTCACCCTGTCCAACCCGCTGATTATTCTTCTGTTTATGGCCAGTTTTGCCCAGTTGGCCTTTATCATCCCCGACCATCCTTTCGAGATGAGTATTGGCTATATCAGCATCGTGGGTGGGGCATTGTTGTGGTGGTTTGGCCTGACTTGGCTCATAGACAAGATACGCGCCAAATTTGAGGACTACGGCATCATCATCATCAACAAAATCATTGGCAGCATCGTGATTCTGTTCTCATTGATTGTGCTGGTGGGGACAGTGTTTAATTTGTTTACAATACATTACTGATATCAGAAGGGGAGCAAAAAGGGCAATTCACAATTGACAATTCACAATTGACATCCCCAATCTGAGAATATCACGAATCACTGATTAAGTAGAAATTATGTTTATAGCCAGAGAATTACGGAAGAAGAGCATCGCCGAATACCTGTTGTATATGTGGCAGGTGGAAGACATCATTCGTGCTTATGGCTGCAATCTGCCAAAACTCCGTCGTGAGTATCTGAATCGTTTTGAATGCAGCGATGAAGACCGTGACGAACTTGTGGATTGGTATGGCAACCTCATACGAATGGTAAACGAGGAAGGCTGCCGCGAACAAGGTCATCTGCAAATCAACAAGATTATCATCCAGGACTTGGCAGAGTTGCATGCCCGTCTGCTCGAAAGTTCAAAGTTTCCTTTCTATCGTGCCGAATACTACAAGGTATTGCCTTTTATCGTGGAACTCAGGAAACGCGGTTCCGACACTGAAGCCAACGAGATAGAGACCTGTCTGAGTGCACTTTATGGAGTGATGATGCTCCGCCTTCAACACAAGGAGATATCGCCCGACACCTCCCATGCCATCCAGGAAATAACCACCCTGATGGGCATGCTCTCCGACTATTATCAAAAAGACAAGACCGAGGGTCTGGAATTTGACTGACCCCACAATCATCATACGACAATGAAGATACTAATTACTGGCTGCAATGGCCAATTGGGCAGTGAACTGCGCCAACTACAGGCTTTTTATCCCCATCACACGTTTCTGAACACCGACGTGGAAGAACTGGACATCACCGATGAGTTGTCCGTCAACACCTATATTGAGCAAAACGAGGTTGACGGTATTGTGAACTGCGCCGCTTACACCGCCGTCGACCGTGCCGAGAGCGACAAAGAGGCCTGCACATCGCTCAACACAGTGGCTCCAGCCCTACTGGCCACAGCCATCGAGCGCCGCGGCGGATGGATGATACATATATCCACCGACTATGTGTTCAACGGCAAGGCATTCCGCCCTTACCGTGAAGACGACACCCCTTCGCCCGACAGTGTTTATGGCAGCACAAAACTGGCCTCAGAGTTTGGTGTACTGAAATTTTGCAATCGCTCGATGGTTATCCGCACAGGGTGGCTCTACAGCAGCCATGGCAAGAATTTCGTCAAGACGATGCTTCGCCTGGGTCGTGAGAAACAACAGTTGGGTGTGATTTTCGACCAAGTGGGCACCCCCACCTGGGCCCATGACCTGGCCGATGCCATACTGCATATCATTGAGCAAGGCGTCATCCCAGGTGTGTATCATTACTCCAACGAGGGCGTGACCAGTTGGTACGACTTCGCCCTGGCCATACACCGCCTGGCCGGCATCAGGAATTGCCACGTGAATCCCCTTCACACTGAGGAATACCCCACAGCCGCCAACCGCCCCCACTACTCAGTTCTCGACAAGTCGAAGATCAAGCACGACTATCACATAGCCATCCCTCACTGGGAGGAATCACTGGGCAAATGTATTGAAATGCTGCAACAACAATAAAAATGGAGGTTCAATCGTAATCAACCAACAACAATGAATAATGAAATAGAGAGACGGCGCACCTTCGCCATCATATCACACCCCGATGCAGGAAAGACCACCCTCACGGAGAAATTCCTGCTTTTCGGCGGTCAGATTCAAGTGGCCGGTGCCGTCAAAAGCAATAAAATCCGAAAGACCGCAACATCCGACTGGATGGACATCGAGAAGCAACGTGGAATCTCAGTGTCCACCTCAGTGATGGAATTCGATTACGAGGGTTACAAAGTGAACATCCTCGACACCCCCGGCCATCAGGACTTCGCCGAAGACACCTACCGCACCCTGACCGCTGTCGACTCAGCCATAATCGTAGTGGATGGTGCCAAGGGTGTAGAGACCCAGACACGGAAACTGATGAATGTATGCCGCATGCGCAATACCCCCGTGATTATCTTCATCAACAAGATGGACCGCGAGGGTCGCGATCCGTTTGACCTCCTCGACGAACTGGAGCAGGAGTTACAAATCAGCGTCCGCCCATTGTCGTGGCCCATCAACCAAGGTGTGAAATTCAAGGGTGTCTATAATATCTATGAGGGGAAACTCGACCTTTTCACCCCCGACAAGCAACGTGTGACCGAGAAAGTGGAAATCGACATCGACAGTGCCGATTTGGAAAGCCATGTCGGGAGCCAAGATGCCCAGCAGCTGCGTGATGACCTGGAACTCATCAGCGGTGTCTATCCCGACTTTGACGTCGAAGACTACCGCTCTGCCAGCGTGGCCCCTGTGTTTTTCGGCAGCGCCCTCAACAATTTCGGTGTTCAGGAGTTGCTCAACTGCTTTGTGAAAATAGCACCCTACCCCCGCCCCACCAAGGCCGACGAGCGTGACGTGCAACCCGAGGAGCAAAAGTTCACCGGATTCATCTTCAAGATTACCGCCAATATCGACCCCAATCACCGCTCATGTATAGCCTTCTGCAAGGTTTGCAGCGGTCGTTTCCAGCGCAACCAGCCCTACTATCATGTACGTCTGGGCAAGACCGTGCGCTTCACATCGCCCACACAGTTCATGGCACAGCGCAAATCCACCATCGACGAGGCATACCCCGGCGACATTGTTGGTCTGCCCGACAATGGCATCTTCAAGATTGGCGACACGATGACCGAGGGCGAGCTTCTGCATTTCCGTGGTCTGCCCTCGTTCTCGCCCGAGATGTTCAAATATATTGAGAACGACGACCCGATGCGCTCAAAACAACTTGCCAAGGGTATCGAGCAGTTGATGGACGAGGGTGTTGCCCAATTGTTTGTCAATCAGTTCAATGGTCGCAAGATTATCGGCACCGTCGGTCAGTTGCAATTTGAGGTTATTCAATATCGTCTTGAAAATGAGTACAATGCCCGGTGCCGCTGGGAGCCTGTCCACTTGTACAAGGCTTGCTGGATTGAGAGTGACGACGAGCGTGAACTGGAAAATTTCAAGAAGCGCAAATACCAATACATGGCTCACGACCGCGAAGGTCGCGACGTGTTCCTGGCCGACAGCGGCTATGTGCTTCAGATGGCCCAGGAAGACTTCAAGCATATCAAATTCCATTTCACCTCGGAATTCTGACATATCAGACATCGGATAAACGGCAGGGGCACGGTGATTGTTCACCGTGCCCCTGCCTGTTGAAGTCCTATAATCCTGGGCCTGTCCTCATTTGATTTCCGAAAGAGGTTTACAACACCATCGGGAGACTTTAAGCATCACGCCGATACCCGGGATTTCCTTGAGAAGATAATATTTGTGACTCTGTCTGACGAGCCGCCCGGTAAGTCCCTTCAGCGGTCCATGAAGCACCTGTACGGGTGTTCCGGCTTTCAGTTTGGCCTCCTCAGCACTGAGATACTTGCGCATCTCCATCTCAGGATTGCACATCACCTGAAACTCATGCATTTGCTTGGCCGGAATCTCATAATATTCGCGGTTCTCCCTGCTTTTGGTAAGGACCGACATTTTGAGCTGACTCTGAGAGATGATTTCATTCATAGCCTTGGCCGTGATGGTTTTCTTGACGAAGAGCAGATTGCTCACCACCGGTTTCAGTTTACGCCGGTGTTTCCCCTCTTCGTCCACGTAGTCGCGGAAATTCATTGGAATGAAAGTAACCACACCTTTGTCACGAAAAAACTCATCCGCCCTTGCCTGGCAATTGCCAAATAGTCGGATGGCATACCATGGCAAACCGTCAGTAGCCGTATAGCCACTGTCTTCAGTACTCAATTGTTCTGTGTTGACGAGTTCCATGCAAGAATCAGCCTTTCAATTCTTCCATGAATTTCTTGACCAAAGCCACATCCTTTACTCCCACCTCAGTCTCGAAGCGCGAATTGATATCCACGGCCTTCAACTGGGGATGCTGTATGGCCTTGATGAGAGGAGCGTCGTCGGGACCGATACCACCGCTGAGTACAAATGGCACATCGCATTTGTAAGCCTGCAGAATATTCCAGTCGAATTTCTCTCCACTGCCACCTTTTTCCTTGCATTTATTGTGGAAAAGGAAATAATCCACGACATCCTTGTAATCCTCGCACCGTGCGAAATCGGCTTCCGTCTCCACGGGGATGGTCTTGATAATTTTCACACCCTGTCGGATATCCGGCTCCAGCGTGCGCCTGAGATTTTCAATCATCACCGGCAACTCCTCACCATGCAACTGCACGAAATCGAGATTGAAATTGAAAACCCGGGTGACAATGGTCTGTGGCATATCATCAACAAACACACCCACACGTTTGGGGTTGTTCTCACGAGGAGCCAGCCATTTGTTGACGCCCAATTCAGGTCTTTCCCCCTTGATAGGTGTATAGTCGGGGATAAATCCACCTCTAGATGCCACTTGCTGGACATTTCTTGGACTTTCGCTCCAGAAAATCAGTCCTAACCAGTCTACACCAAGATCGCTTATTTCGCGTATGTTGACGGCCTTACGCATGCCACATACCTTTACAATCATATTCTGTTGTTTTTTTGAGAGTGCAAAAATAACACTTTTATTTGGAATTTACAAAAAAAAGAGAGATTTTGAAAAAGCAATGAAGACTTTAGCGGCTTAAAAAACTTCAGACTATTAAAGATACGGCGAAAGAACATGTGGATAATGTCGCAATATTTTCGATTCTGAAACGAAAACTTTTGTGGGTGATATGTAAGGGTGTTTTTTTGCTTTATTGTTTTGGAATAATCATTGAAATCCGTTATCTTTGCATTTCATAGCGGAATCGCTCCATAGAGACAAAACTATCGTATATGAAACAAAAAAAGCAGAAAAAACCGGAAGTAGCACGAAAGAAACAGAACAAGGCGCCATCCCGATTCCAAGGCTTGAAAAGGCCCGGTCTTTACAACCTTATTGTCTGGTCGGCGGGACTGTTGGTAATCGCTTTCTCTTTGCTCTTTTTTGAGAGAGACTTATTATGGAAAGTCCAGGAGATGAACCTTTTTCAGCATACGAGTCTGTTTTTCAAGCAGCAAATGCTGATGCCTGGTGGCATGCTCACCTATCTCGGCACCTTCCTCAGCGAATTTCTCTACTATCCCTGGCTTGGCACACTGATTATCACAGGATGCTGGCTTCTGTTGATGTGGCTGACCAAACGAGCCTTCCGTCTTCCGGGGAAATGGGCACTGCTGATGTTTGTCCCCGTAGTTTTGCTGCTGCTGACGATTGTTGATATGGGGTATTGGGTATATATACTCAAATTGCGTGGCCACTTCTTCGTCGCTACATTGGGTACACTTTTTGTGACCTCCATGTTGTGGATTTTCCGCTCCATTCCCGGGAAATATTCTCTCAGGGCCCTGTTTTTAGTGTTCACCGCAGTGGTAGGCTATCCTCTTGCCGGCATTTACGGTCTCGCCGCCACCCTCCTTATGGGTATTTTCAGTTGGCGTTTGGAGTCGAAAGGCCGAAGCGCGGTTTATAGTTTGCTGGCCGTTGTGGCTGTAGTGGCCGTTCCCCAACTCTGTTACAGGAATCTGTATCATGAAATCAACCAGGCCAATATCTATTGGGCAGAATTGCCCCTCTATTATATCCAGGAAGACTATCAGCAATATTATGTCCCCTTCTATCTGCTCGCTCTTTTCTATGTCATACTCGCCATCACCTATCAGAAAGAGAGGAAAGAGGAAATGGCCAAACCCATTCGCTGGCTCATTGCCCAAGTCGTTGTTTTGGCCATTATTGTGGTGGGCACATTCAAGGGCTGGTACAAAGACGAGAATTTCCACCATGAACTGGCGATGCAGCATTGTGTGGAACAAACCGATTGGGAGGGCGTAGTGACCGAGGCTTCCAAGCAACAGGATGAGCCCACCCGCGCCATTGTGTTGATGAAGAATCTCGCCTTGGGACGCCTTGGCCGACAGGGCAATGAGATGTATCATTACAAAGATGGCTCCAAGTTAAACAACTTCCCCTTTACAATCCGCTTGATGCAAACGATTGGACCGATGCTTTACTACCAGTATGGCATGACCAATTACGGCGCCCGTTACAGCACCGAGTGGGGTGTGGAATATGAGTGGCGTGCCGAGCACCTGAAAAACCTTGCCCGTTGTGCGCTTCTCAACAGCGAGTGGCGTGTGGCCCGCAAATACATCAACCAGCTGAAACAGACCACTTTTCACAAGAATTGGGCAGAGCGAATGGAGTCTCTGATTGGCAAACCAGAGAAAATACGGGAAACACCCGACATGGGTCCGGTCACCCACATGATGCAGTATGAAAACCAACTGTATGACGACCAGGGATTTGTGGAGAGGTGTATCATGGGGCATCTTGCAGCCATCCGCGAGGTGGATGATCCATATTTTCAGGAGCAAGCCTTGCTTGCCTCGCTGTATACAAAGAAGCCACAAGTATTTTGGTATCATTTTGAGAGATACAGGAAACTCCATCCCAATCAGCCGATTCCCATCCACTATCAAGAAGCAGCATTCCTGTATTGTGTAGAGGAAGAACGTCCGGTCGAGAATTATCCTATTTCCCAATTTGTGAAAGACAATTACGACCGCTTCGGTCAGACGTTGGCTCCGTATGACGGGTTGCCCATCGAGGAAGGGCGAAAAGCACTTGAGCCCTCGTTTGGTGACACCTACTTTTACAATTATTACCTCATGTCAAATCTTCCTGAATATTGATGCCATGAAAATGAGATATTTCGCGCTCGTGGTTATTACGACCCTATTGCTGGCAGCCTGTGGACAGGCCACTGTGCCAGCCGAATACACACAGTCGGACAAATTGCCAAAAATCTATCCCGACTATATCGACGTGACAGTACCAGTAAATATAGCCCCGCTGACATTTATGCTCGAAGAGCCTACCACCGACATGATAGCACGCTACCGTGCCGGCGACGAGGAAGTGGTGTACGAGGATAAGATGCAGCCCGATGAAGATGAATGGCATCAACTGATAGAAAAAGCCAAGGGAGGCTCCATCGAGGTGGATGTCTTCACACGTGAGGAGGACAAATGGACCCGCTTCAAGCCTTTCCATATCTATGTGTCACCCGACTCCATCGACCCCTATATCAGTTACCGCCTGATATCCCCTTCCTATGTCACCTACGAGTCGCTCACCATCAACCAGCGTTGTCTGGAGAACTACGACGAGAGCGTCATCTACGACAACATGCTATGCAGTTTCGAGAAAGACGGACAGTGCATCAACTGCCACCATTTCCAGTGGTACAACCCCGACCACATGCAGTTTCATGCCCGTCAGTTCAACGGAGGCACCATTCTCGCCATAGACGGAGAGTTGACAAAAATCAACATGAAAAACGACTCTATCCTTGCCGCCGGTGTCTATCCCGCCTGGCATCCCACACTCAACCTGATAGTCTATGCCACCGATAAGACCTGGCAGATTTTCCATGTCACCGATTCCAACAAAATAGAGGTTTTTGACGAAGAGAGCGACATCATCGTCTACGACATCGACAAAAACGAGGTGAGCAACCTTGAAAATGACTCCACAGAGTTTGAGGTTTTCCCTGCCTGGTCGCCCGATGGCAAGACACTCTATTATTGCAGTGCCCATTTCGAACGGACTGGCACGCAGAAAGACAAAAAGGCTGAAGTATATAAAAGATATACGGAATTGAAATACAACATCTACAAAAAGAGTTTCGACCCTGCCACCCGTGAGTTTGGTCCGAGCGAATTGGTGTTTGACGCCTCCGAGCATGACCTCAGCGCCACATTGCCCCGCGTCTCACCCGACGGCCATTATCTGCTTTTCACTGTTGGGAAATACGGATATTTCCACATTTGGCACCACGACGCAGACATCTGGTCGATGGATTTGCAGACAGGTGAGGTCAGGCCAATGGCTGAAATCAACTCACCCGACACCGAGAGTTATCATTCCTGGTCGAGCAACGGCCGGTGGGTCATCGTGAGCAGCAGGAGATACGACGGCACCTTCACGCGGCCATTTATCGCTCATGTAGATGCTAACGGCAAAGGCTCGAAGCCCTTCGAACTGCCTTCGGCCGACCCCGATTACCATCGTCAATTCATGAGAAGTTACAACATCCCTGAATTCATGAGCGGCCCAGTGACCATCACTCCGCATCAATTTGCCGATGTGCTCAAAGACGAAGCCACCCGCGTGAAATTCAAGGGAGAAAAATGATTGAGAAAAGAAGATTGAAGGAGAGGGAAAAGAATCACTTGAAAAAGCCAGAATACAATGAGAAAAAGAATTTGCCTAGTAGCATTAGCAATTGTGGGAATCTGCCTTACAGTGACAGCACAATGGCCCATGCGCAACAGCCGTCCCTGGGAAAAGGGAGCATTTGAGACCCGACAGTATCGCAATCTGTTCCTGGAAATGGGCTACTCGCCTCAGCAAGTGGAAGCCAAACTTCAGGAAGTGTTCAGCGATGTATTTCAAGGCCCCAACAAAGTATATTTCGAGGTAGGCGACACACTGGGATATATCAGCGACATCAAGAATCACGATGTGCGGACCGAAGGCATGTCCTACGGCATGATGATTGCCGTTCAGATGGGCAAGAAAGACATTTTCGACCGTCTATGGCGCTGGACCAAGAAATACATGCAGCATCAGTCGGGCTCTCGCGAGGGTTACTTTGCCTGGAGTTGCAAGACCGATGGCACCCGCAATGCCGAAGGTTCGGCCTCCGACGGTGAACTCTATTTCATCACCGCTCTGATTTTCGCCTCCAACCTCTGGGGCGACGACACTGGCATCAATTACAAGCAAGAGGCCCGTCGCATTCTCGACTGCTCCATGGCAAAAGACGGCACCGACGGACAAATGCCCTTGCTCAACCCCGAGAATCAACTCATCACCTTCACCCCCGACAGGATGGGTTCGCGCTTCACCGACCCTTCCTACCATATTCCCGCCTTCTATGAGGTTTGGGCACGCTGGGCAGACGACGGGCGTGCCGCCTACTGGCGAGAGGCAGCAGTGAAAGCCCGTGAGTTCCTCCACAAGGCAATCAATCCCGAGACAGGTCTCAATCCCGACCTCTGCCAATACGATGGCACAGTGATGGAAAACCCCTGGATGCGCCGGTCGGGAGGCAGCAATTTCCGCTACGACTCCTGGCGTGTACCCATGAATATCGCCCTCGACTATGAATGGTGCTGCGCCGACAAGGAATGGCAGCAGCAGTATGGTGAGCGCATCCAAAACTTTCTCTACAGTCAAGGCATAGACACATTTGTCGACCAGTATCGTGTAGATGGTTCGCTACCCGAGGACGACGAGATTCTGGGGGCTGGCGGTTTCAAGAAACTCCGTCACAGCATCGGCCTTGTAGCCACTTCGGCTGCAGCTTCTATGATGTGCTCTCATGAGAAGAAGAAGGAATTCGTGAAAGCCCTGTGGGAAATGCCTCACAAGCCATTTGAAGATGGCTATTTCGACGCATATTACGATGGTCTGTTGCGTCTTTTCGCCTTCATGCATCTCAGTGGTCACTACCGCATCATCTTCCCCGACTCCATGCGTACGTTATCGACCGGACATGTGAAAATGACCATCGACACTGGCGCTGGCGGCAGAATTGTCTCCTTCAAATACGACGACCGCGAGATGTTGTCGCAACTCAGCATGCCCGAGTCGTTTGGCAGCACATTCTGGACGAGTCCGCAAAACGAATGGAACTGGCCCCCAGTGGTCGAGATAGACAAATATCCTTACGAGGTGGAAGAGAATGGCCATTCGCTCGTGCTCACCAGTGCTGTATCCGAGAAACTGGGTCTGCGGGTGAGAAAGGAATTTGAGACCAACGACCGCGACAACTCCATCACAGTGAAATATCAGATTATCAATGCCGACAAGAAACCTCACAGTGTAGCACCCTGGGAGATTACGAGAGTGCTCAACGAGGGCTTGATTTTCTTCGACGCTCCCTTTGAGAGCATCACACCATCCAATCTGATGCCTTTCACCCAGGACCAAGGCCTGGTGTGGTTGACACCAGATGCGACCGAGGCCAACCGCAAGATCAACGCCGACGGAAAAGGCTGGCTGGCTTATCAGAACAAAGGTCTGCTGATGGTAAAGCAATTTGCAGACCTCGCTGCAGGACAGCCAGCTCCAGGCGAGGCAGAAATTCAAGTATATTTGAACAGAGGGAAAACCTACATCGAACTGGAAAGCCAGGGCGCTTACACCACCTTACAACCCGGTGAGCACCTGACGTGGTCGGTGAAATGGCAACTCGTGGAATGCAACGACAACACGCCCTCCAAGCGTCTGGCAAAAACCATCAAGCGTCTGACGAAAAAGAAGTGAGAAATGCCCCCAAACCGTTAATTATCATTGAAATATAATAAAGAATTGGAAAAAATGGTTTTGTATGCTTTGAATCGTCAGGATTTTAATTAAGTTTGCGATGTAAAACCAACGAAATCAGATATGAAAGGAAAATTATTATTGCTATGTGCATTGTTTACCGCAATGACACTGACGGCAGGCGACAAACACCTGACCTCTACGGATAACAAAGCCAACGGCACCTCCACCGAGATGCTTTCTGCTCCCAACGGGCAGACAGGCATCCCCACATCGAAGCAATTTCTTGCCAGCCTTCTCGACCATTTCTGCCAGACTCATTACTATAAATGTTTCAAAGGCCGCGAATATGTCGACGGAAGCATTTCGATAGAAAGTGTTAAGAAAATCAGCGACTGGGAATTGAAAGTGGAAGGCCGTCACACCTATCTGGGCCGTCTTGGCCATGAATACCGCAAACGTCCCTTCACCGCGGTGATATTGATGCACCAGGGTACGAGCGACACCTTTACAGTGACATTTGAGAAGCAGAGCGAGAATTATCTCACCGGCAGCATCTCATACGAAGAGACCACCCAAGTATTTAGATTTAAGGGGGAATGATAATTAAAGATTAGGACAGCGACGTCCTTATCTACAGATATCCCCGAAGAGACGACAGGACACCTTTGCCTACTCTTCGGGGATATTGTTTTTGAGTCTTGTTCAGAGAGCCTGACCAAGGTCAGTTGAAGCCTTTGGCCTCTCAAGACGGAGACTTTGGTTATTTCAGTTTTTTCAGTTGTTCCTCAACATCGTCTTCAAGACAGCAGTTGTAACCAATATCTATCATTTCCTTTATTTTCTTCACATCATAATCCTTGATACTGTAGTTGGTAAGATTCGGATGGATATAAATATCGGCCAAGGCAATGTTTTCCTTGCGCTTCGTCACATCCGGACGATATTTCACCCATTTGGTTGCAGAGAAATTCTCAATGATTTCACGCGCTATAGGGTCGCTCTCAGCTACATTTAGACCAAGTCCGATAAGGTCCATCAAGAAATATCCATCCTCTCGTTCCAGGTCTATGGCAATGACGACATCGGGTTTCATCGTTTTCGCCACATCCACAGGCAGATTGTTCATCATGCCTCCATCGAGCAATTTCTTGCCCTTATTATCAGCGAAGACAAAAGCGCCTGGAAAAGAAATGGAGGAAGTCACATCCCGCGCCACCACGCCATTTTCACACACCACTTCCTGGAAGTCAGTGAGAGCGCATGAAGTGGCAATGCATTTGTAAGGAACTTTCATATCACTAAACACATGCACACCTTTTTTAGCAAGCAGGTCGTCGAGATGTTGCTGGAAATGTGGACGAGTAATCATACCTGTGAATTTTCGTCCATCTCCGATGCGCAATTTTGCAATCTTTTTTCTATCATAAATCCACAAGTCCCTATCCTCCACTATCAATTGCTCAATTTCCTCGGCAGTGTACCCTGCGGCATAGAGCGCACCGATGACCGAGCCCATGCTTGTTCCCACCACATAGTCGGCCCTGATACCAAGTTCCTCCAGTCGCTTTAACACTCCGACTTGTGCGGCAGACTTTGCTCCACCACCTCCAAAGACGATGGCAACTTTTTTCTTTGACTTGATAAAGCCAGGCTTACCATTATTGCATCCCGTGAGTAATAGCAAGCAAAGGAATAACACGGCACTCAAGAAAGCAATTTTCGCAGAAAGTTGTATTTTCATGTCACTTTTCAGAATAGGTGATTGTCTTGGTTGTATATTCCCATGTATGTTCAGTGCGGAATGGTTTTCTGGTTCTTTTCTCGAAAGTGATTTCATACTCATCCTTTCCCTTCTTGATGACTGTTGCCTTGAAAGGTCTGCCATCGCGTTTCCGAAGACTTAAAGCCGTATCACTCTCATAATCATGCTGTCCTTCGATACTCGCACGGTTGTCATTGATTTCCAAAGTACCTATGACAATACTGCCTTTCTTGTATTTCCAGTCAAACGCCTCCTTATAATAAAGTGTACAGAAATAGTCCAACATTCCTTCATAGAACACTCTGGATGTTGACATCTTTTCTTCCTTTGACGTGGAAGAATCCCGAAGCGAGTCAGTGAATTTGTCGATAGGATTACGATTGCCACAAGAAGCAAGCATCATGATGGTTGCGACTATTAAGAAAAACTTAAATTTCATTGCCATATATTATTTAGGTAGTTATTAAAGTGTCAAGTGAAAATGTCACTGCAAAGATAGGGATTTTTGATGCAACTTGCAACTTTTCCTGTATTTTTCCAAGGTGATGCCTATATGTTCATTCTTGAATGATTTTTGATGTCTACAATTCAGGAAAATGAACAAGAAAGGTGTTGTTATCATGTGAACACATCCAACAAGAATTTCTTCAAAAAAATGTGAAAAATACATAATAAAAGAGGAGTGTAATCGTTTAGAAATTAAACAAAAGGTATTGCCTATGAAGATTTTTACCCACGAAGAATTTGAACCCTCCCCCAGCACACTGAATTTCATCCGTGAATTCGCTCACAGTTATCGCGTAGCCGAGATTAACGGCCGCAACGAGGTGTATTGTCTGAACTAAAAACATCCGCCATGGCCACAATGGTTTCCCCCTCGCTTCTCTCCGCCGATTTTACAAATTTGCGCGGCGACATCGACATGATTAACCGCAGTGATGCCGACTGGCTTCACATGGACATCATGGACGGTGTGTTTGTGCCCAACATCTCGTTTGGTTTTCCCGTGCTCGAGGCTGTTGCCGGAATCTGCAAAAAGCCCCTCGATGTGCATTTCATGACCGTTCATCCCGAAGAGTACATAGCAAGAACAGCGCGCTTGGGAGCGATGATGATGAATATTCACTACGAGGCGTGTATTCACCTGCACCGTACGATTTCCGAGATTCACAAAGCCGGCATGAAAGCTGGTGTGACTCTCAACCCCTCCACCCCCGTCATGATGCTTGAGGACATCATCAACGACGTGGACATGGTGTTGCTGATGAGCGTGAATCCAGGTTTTGGAGGTCAGAAATTTATCGAGAACAGTCTTGCAAAAGTGCGTCGTCTGAAGGAATTAATTGTCAGCAGCGGCAGTCATGCCCTGATAGAAGTTGATGGCGGCGTACAATCAGAGACGGCCCCCAGATTGGTGGAGGCCGGTGTGGATGTGCTGGTGAGTGGCAGTTATGTATTCAAGGCCAAAGACCCTATTGCCACCATCCGAGGCTTGAAAGAATTGTAACGACTACCATGTATCACTATGGGGTTTGTCAGTCAGATGACAAACCCCATTTTCGTATCAATCGAGTTGGAGCACCACATCGTGCTCACGAGCCATTCGGCGCAAATTAAGAATGGCATATCTCATTCTTCCAAGCGATGTGTTGATACTCACGCCCGTAGCCTCGGCAATCTCCTTGAACGACATCTCCTGATAGAAACGCATGAATACCACCTCTCGCTGTGAGGGTGGCAACATGTTCATCATCTTTCTGACATCCTTGAGCACCTGCTCGTTGACAAAATGATTCTCGACATTGGTTTCGAGGAGGTCGTTGGAGCAGATGTTTGAAAGATCGTTGCCCTCGGTAGGCTCAACAATTCTCTCCGACTTCTGTTCCCTATACATGTCCATGATGACATTGTGGGCAATTCGCATGAGCCATGCGCTGAATTTCCCCGAGTTTGTATACTTGCGCTGCTGCAGCTTTGTAATCACCTTGACGAAGGTCTCCTGAAAGATATCGTCGGCGAAGTCGCGGTCGCGCACGACAAACAAGATATAAGTAAAGAGTTTGGTTTTGGTTCTTGACAACAGCAAATCAAACGCTTTATTATTCCCATCAATGTATGACAATGCCAACTCCTCGTCGGTCATTCCATTCAAATAATTCATTCCTTAAATATTTTGTATTTTAAGTAATGCTGCTTCGATAGGCGGTAGGGGTTTAATTGTTGTTAAGAAAAATATACTAATTTCGACTGCAAATATAGCCACTTTCATTTACTTCTCCAAATTTTTTATTGGAAAAATAGTTTTTCACGGGTTTTAAGTCATTTTGGATACGAGAAAGAGCATTGTCTGCACATTTCCATGGCTCGACAATGCTCTTTCGCTATTAACAATAAACTATCTTTATTCCTGTCTTGTAAAATCCAAGGCCAAACTGTCATTTTTATCTCCAAAGATAAAAGAGAACTCATCTTCAGTACCCTCATGTGTGATGTAAATCATCCCTGCCTCATCAACATCTGCAAACTCTTGAGTAAGTTTCTCTTTCAGCATGCTTTGCAAGCATGCTCTCAACTCATTTTTAGAATCTTTGGATATCAAAGTCTCTATTTCACCTTCCAGTTCCAGTTTTTCAATCTTCAAATCCAATGTGGTTTTGTCCAACTCCATCGAGAAAAATGGTCCTATGAAAGAATAAGTACCCTGAATGGATGCTCTTGAGACACATCGCCCTTTGCCAGGTACAGCCTTCTCCATAACAAAGGCCATTTCAAGTGATTCAGTGTCCTTGAAGTCGAAAAACAATGTGATTCTTTCTCCTTCGAATACGTCAACGGTATTCGACTGCCATGAGCCAATAATGTTTTTCTGTGCAAAGGCTGCTGATGACAGAATAACGAACAATGCGGCAAAGAATAATCTCAACGAAGTGAATGTTTGAGTTTTCATTTGATAATCCCTGGTTCGTGTCGGGCACAACTTCTAATTATTTTTAATTGATTGTTTTCCTTTTTCACTTGTTGATGACAAGAAGGATGGAAAAGTAACCATCAGTCAATCTGTTTTTTGAAAAAAACAAGAAAGAGGGTAAAAAAAATCAGAGAAAACTCTCTTTTTCTGCATGAGATATTATTATTTTGTTTATCTTTGCATCGGAAAGGTTCGCTACACGCGATTAGCAAAGGGAACGGGGTGTAATTCCCCGACTGTCTCGCAGCTGTGAGTTCCATTATAGCACCAGGCTCAATGCCACTGTCGCACACCGACGGGAAGGCGCCTGGATGCGGAATGAAGTCAGAAGACCTGCCTTTTCAAGCCCTCCCGACGGGCTTGCCAGCGTTCCTCGATGTAAGGTTCGGCGGCAAAACAGTTTTTTCATGTGAAAACAAGATGGGGAGAGAACGTGTTTCTCCCATGTTTGTTGGGATAATAGCATCCCATTGTAAGTTGTATCCGTATCTAAGGAATTATAACCGAAGTGTATTATATAAGTTGATTTGGAAGTGGCGAGACCGTGAGGCCTCGCCATCTTTTTGCATTGCTTTTGCCAAACCAGCCATCTCAACGCCCGGTACTAAATTAATGTGGGACAAATATGGTGGAGATAGGAAAATAAATGCTATCTTTGACACGTTGTAAAAACATTATAATAAGATATTCATTGTATGAAAAGGTTATCGGATTTATTATTGATACTCAGCGTCGCAGTGGTATTCCTTGCTTGCGTTGGAAAGACTGAAAAGTCAAGCCATGAGGCAAAGGAGACCGACACGGAAGAAACAACAGTTGCAGACGAAAGGACAGCCTCCACTACCAATGAACTGGAGCAATTGGTACAAAAAGTTGAAGCAAACTAAGGAAATTATTGGAACCATAGTGAGGGATGGGATAAGGAATTGCTCAAACTGCTTAGTGAGAAACCAGAATATGAAAAGTTGCTTCCACAGACCCAATTACTGATAGATTTCAGCTTGAAACGAGAAGAAACAAAGAAGAAATGGGATGAAGATGTGAAGAAGTTGGAGAATTACTCCCAAATTTTCCTTCATGATATTTATACTCCCATTGACAGAGAATGGGAGGAAAAATTTATCTCTCTCGTTCACGACAACCCTGCACTGCTCAATTATCCAGGAGTCCTCATTGAAACAATCACTGGGTTCAGTTCTCTTACCACAGCAGACCAGAATCTGAGGTTATACTATTGGGATACTGGCAGAGGAGGAGAAATCAATAGTGTGTATGGTAAGTTCTATCAAATTCGGACTGATGAAGGGAAAGTTCATGTGCCCATGTTTTCCAAATTGAAAGAAATTAAAGCCACTCCGTTATTACTCAACGACGATGACTGGATGATGGCGGATATGCCTTGGGAAACGGGTCCTGCGCCCGACACAATCTACGTCCTCGACACAGAACAAGGAAGGGCGTATCTGGAAAATACAACACTGAAAGCTTCCGCTACGATGTATTTTGAGAAACTTGAAGCAAAGTCTATATCCAGAGGTGATATTGTAGATTTCCCGATTTTCGAAGCCGATGGCAAAAAATCTGCAAGTGTTAAGTCTGCAGATGGAGGCATCAAATACGACGAGAAATCCCACACGCTCATCGTGGAGAAATATAAAGAAAGGGAAAAATACGATGAAAAAGAAGGATGGTTCATTTTGACAGGATCCGACACTTATGTTTTTGATGGAAAGACATTTAAGAAGGAACCGTAAAAATAGGCACGGAACAAAAACTCTGTGCCTATGGACATGTAGTCTCCATACCATGAAAGACGATACAAAATAGCATATACTTTTGAAATTTTGCATTGCTTTTGCCATGCCGACACATGAAGACAGATAACCCCCAAATGATTTTGCACATTGGCAGTTTTTTGTTAATTTTGTAGCATCTTATCAGACTCCATATCATGAAGCAACAGTCCACCCCCCTCTACGAACCAGAGAAAGCCAGTGATTATTACGACGATTTATTGAAAGCCATCAGGTTTCACCCCGACTACGTCGCCGTTTACCAATCATTCAGCCACACTTTCAACAGATGTGTGGAACAGCAGACCTCCACTTTGCAGGTCCATCTCAGCGGCATCTTCGCCAAGACCGACTATTTGCTGAAAGAGCATCATGCCACGGCTTCCCAAGTACGCTCCATCCACGACACCCGTGTCCGACTCCGCAACCGTGCCAGTCTGAGCAGCGAGGAGATGGAAGATTATTTATTTGAAGACCTCCGCAACATCAGTCTGCTCATCAACGTGGTATTTGGCGACCCCATACCTCCCGCACTGACCGACCTGTTTCCCACCCATCGTATTGCCACACCAAGCCGCCGCCTGTTGGGCGACAGCCTTCGCATGATTGTGGAAAGTTGGGACGACAACTGCATCCGTGGACAGGCAGATGGTCTGGCAGAAGGAAAGGTAACAGTATGTTATGCGAGGGAATCCAACAAGGCATACCCTTACGATTGGAGTTATCTCAGGACATTATTGCGTGAGGGAACCCAACTCAACCTCGTCCGTCCACGCATCGAGAGCGACATCATCTACCCCGAACTCATTATCGTAGAGCCCGACTATCTGGTGGATATCTCATCGGTGGCTAAATGTTTCGAGAATTATGCAGAGTCACAGATTGTCCACCTCCTGCAAAAGATTCAACCCTACGAAAGCAGCGAGCCTATCGTTTTGGGAAATTTAGCAAGCCAGTTCCTTGACGAGGAAATCCACGGGCTTTCCAACCAGAGTTATTCAAAGAGCGTACGCGAGTTTTTCCGCCGCAATGCCCTCGACCTTATTACAGCAAATACAAGTTCTGATTTTCACAAAAATGCACAAGCACAGAAACAAAACATCATTAACGCCATCCGTGGGAGTCTTCCACGCGACGTGGAATCATTCGACCGCAGCAAAGTAATCCTTGAGCCCTCCTTCTTCTCTGAGATGCTGGGATTGCAAGGACGTATGGACTTGTTGCAAACCGACTTACGCATTTTGATAGAACAGAAATCGGGCAAGGGTGAGTATCCGTACGACCATTTCATCATCCCCAGAGCAAAAGAGCAACACTATGTGCAAATGCTGCTTTATATGCTCCTTATAAGATACAACTACCGCTCCACTTACGAGTCCAACAACAGAAAGCTCCAAGCCTTCCTGCTCTATTCCAAATATAGAGATAGCCTTCTTTACCAGGGTTTCGCACCCGAACTAGTGTTCCGCGCCATCCGTGTGCGCAACCTCATTGCCTGGTCAGAACTCGGCTATGCAGAGCCAGGTGGAATGAATCTGCTGGCCACCCTCACTCCCGACAAAGTCAATGAGAAGCGCACCGAAAATAACCTTTGGAATAACTATCAGAAAAAGCAAATCGCCGAACTGTTGTACCCTATACATACAGCATCTGACTTGGAGCGTGCCTATTATCTTCGTTTCCTGACTTTTATTGCCCGTGAGCACCTTCTCTCTAAGACCGGCAACAAAAGCAAGGAGAACTCAGGTTTCGCCTCCATCTGGCAAGCCTCACTCGAGGACAAGTTGAGAACCGGCAACATCTACCACCATCTGTCTCTGATTGCCCCCACTCCCGAGGAAAACGGCAAAGTGCAACGAGTTTCCCTGCGTTTTTCCGAAGACATCAATCACGACATTTCCAATTTCCGCATCGGCGACATTGTCATCCTCTATCCCTATCGTCCTGGCACCGAGCCCGACGCCCGGCAGACGATGGTTTTCCGCTCTTCGATTGAGGAAATCCACACCGACACCATTGTCATCAACCTGCGTGCGGCACAATGCGACGTAAAAATCTTCACCGACCACCTTTCAGAAGAATGGGCCATTGAGCACGACTTCTTCGAGTCGTCTTACAGCAGTCAGTACCGCGGCATGCACGCTTTTCTCTCCGCTCCCAAAGAGCGCCGAGACCTGCTGATGCTGCAGCGTGAGCCTCACGTCACCCCCGACCGTCAGTTGCGAGGTGACTATGGTTCGTTTAATACCCTTGTACGTCGTGTAAGTCAGGCCGATGACTTTTTCCTGATTATCGGTCCTCCAGGCACCGGCAAGACCTCTTTTGGGATGCTCTACACGTTGCGCGAGCAACTATTAGTCCCGGGCGCCACCGTGCTGCTCTTATCGTTCACCAACCGCGCCGTGGATGAGATATGCAGCAAACTGGTGGCCGACCAGATACCCTTCATTCGTGTGGGCAGCAATCTGACCTGTTCGCCTGAATATCGTGAGCACCTATTGGAAAACCGTGTACAACAATGCAACAACATAGAAGAAGTCAAAGCACTCATCAGCTCCACACGAGTTTTCGCCGGCACGACGGCCTCGGTTTCCAATGCCACGTCACTGCTCAAACTGAAGCAATTCTCTCTGGCCATCATCGACGAGGCATCACAAATCCTCGAACCCCACCTTATTGGCCTGATCAGTGCCAACAATAGCGGTGAACCTACCATCCGCAAGTTTGTTTTCATCGGCGACCACAAGCAATTGCCTGCCGTGGTGCAACAATCACAGCAGGAATCCAGTGTGGAGGAAAAGAGTTTGCATGACATCCACCTCACCAATTGCCGTCTGTCGCTTTTTGAGCGGCTGCTGCGACGCTATGGCCACGACGAGCGCATCACCTATATGCTCACTCATCAAGGAAGGATGCACGAGGACATCGCACAATTTCCTAACGAGGCATTCTACGGCAATGCCCTGCAAGTGGTGCCTCTGCCCCATCAGAGAGCGAAGTTGTCGGAGGACACTCACCTTGACAACACCATCGATACAATGCTGCTCACACGGCGCATCTGCTTCGTAGCCGCGGAATGTCCGACGGACCTGACATCAGACAAAGTGAATCAGACCGAGGCCGACATCATCGCAAGCATCGTGGCCCGTATCCATACCATCGAGGGGGCAGATTTCGACATTTCAGGAACCGTGGGTGTCATCGTTCCCTACCGCAATCAGATAGCCACTGTGCGCAGCACTATCGACCATTACGGGATTCCTCATCTCCGTGACATCACCATCGACACAGTGGAGCGATTCCAGGGTAGTCAGCGCAAATACATCATCTATGGTTTCACCGTGAAACGATATGAGCAGTTGCGCTTCCTTACCGACAGTGTATTTATCGACGACGACGGCAGCGTCATCGACCGCAAACTCAATGTGGCGATGACCCGTGCCAAAGAGCACTTGATACTGGTGGGCAACCCACATTTGCTGGGACGCAACACCACTTTCCAGCGGATGATGGACTTCATTCGCTCGAATCATGGGTATTTTGAGCAAGTTTAAAGGGAGATTACTGGGAATCCTTTGAAGAAATGTCTTTGCTGGCGGCTGGGGGAATGTTCTTTGCCGCAGAGTCCACGCTTTCGGTCTTCTGTTTCTCTGTGTGATTGTCATGTATTTTCTTGTCAGCGGCATCCATCAGCCACAGGCCAATGGCGACAAGGACAACAACCACAGGCATTAAGAAAGCAAACCAATTATTCCTTCGGGTACCAATGTCATCAGGCATATCATCCTGAAGGATGTCGGTATTTTGTGATTCCGGCCCATTGACTTCCTGTTGGAGATTCTTGTCCTCTGGCTCTGGTATATGCTCGTTTTGCTTCATTTCAAAATGATGTTAAGTAGGTGTTCATAACCTGTCGCGGATGACGTATCATCCGCGACCATCTATTCTTTCCTGCAAGTTGCCTCAAAGTTTTCTGATTTCCTCCTCATCCAAACCGGTAACTTGGCAAACAATGGACACATCAGTACCTATGGCAAGAAGTTTCCTTGCCACTTCCGCACAACCTTCAGCACGGCCTTCTGCACGACCTTCCGCACGGCCTTCTGCACGGCCTTCTGCAAGACCTTCGGCTCGACCTTCCGCACGACCTTCCTCGCGGCCTTCTGCTCGACCTTCGGCACGACCTTCGGCTCGACCTTCTATTCGACCTTGCTCCAAGCCCTCAATCATCTTGGTTTCAAGAATATCGTTCTGAATCATGATGTTGTCGATGTGACGATCGTAGGCCCTGCGCTCCTCGTCGCTCATCTGCAGGTATTTCAATTTCTCCTTGGCCTCGGCAAGACCAGGAGTGGTGGTGTCGTCTTTTATCTCACCACTCTTCAAGTATTCGAGCCACTCCTCCAAGGGGGTACGAGCGACTTTGTTGAATTCATTCACGCGGATGATATAATATTCGGGGAAGATGTCTTTTGGGGCAACAACCTTGATGGATTCCTTGTCTCGAGTGTTGATCTGAAGTTGGTCGTGGGTGTGTACACCGATGAGTTGGTTCTGGCCATGGTAGAGGTAGTCGGCTCCCTTGCCCAAATCAAAATAGACGATGTTGATGGAATAAAGTTTTTTCACCTCACTGTATTTCTCGCCGAGTTTGATGTGCTCGGTAATGGCCTTTGCTACACCATAGAGAATCCTCTGGATATAATACAGCTCACGTGTTTGTTGAACTTCAACAAGGATGATTTCTCCCTTTGAGTTCTTGGCTTTGATGTCCACGCGGTTGAATTTGTCATCCTCCGCATTCTGGTTGCCCTCGCTTTCCAAAATCTCGACAATCTTCACCTCCTCCTCCAAAAGGACGGTCATCAGACCCTCAAGCACACCGAAGTTAGCCTTGTCCCTTAACATGCGCTTGGCGGCCCAGTCGAAACGGATATATTTGTCCATGATCTCTAATTTTACACTATGGTTGTCTTCTCACCGCAAAGATAAAAATAAAATGCGAACTTTCCAAAAATGCGAACCTTTTTGTGACGATACCGATAGTAAAAGGCATTGCGGTTGCAAAAGGTTCGCATTTCTTTTCGTCGTTCTCATGTCATAAACCTGCTTCTGAACATA